>Ga0197143_1000415_pt1 | contig 48085 bp, 48 predicted proteins | sample GBS70_MetaG_FD_148603 | JGI IMG/M metagenome (GOLD analysis project Ga0197143, IMG submission 148603) | Sediment microbial communities from Great Boiling Springs, Gerlach, Nevada, United States - GBS 70_MetaG | ecosystem: Environmental > Aquatic > Thermal springs > Hot (42-90C) > Sediment... | reverse complement strand
GCTCAGTATTTAAATAAAATAATTTATGGTGATGTATAACTATATATATAGGACAACAAAGAAACAACTTCATGGTTGGTATGTACCTGAAGATAATCCACGTCGTGAATGTACAGCGGAACGGTTGCTTATAAACCCTTATAACGGTTGTTCAGTAGGATGTTTTTATTGTTACGCAAGAGCATTACCAGGAAATTTTGAAGAGTTTCATAAAGAAAACAAAATTTTTGTATTTAACAATTTTCCGGAAGTTGTTGAAGAACAAATTTCTTCACTTTTAGTTGCTTCTTGCGGATATTTAAGTCCTGTGACCGATCCTTTCCAAGAAATTGAAAAAAAAGAAAAGTTGTCACAAAAAATAATCAAGATTTTTTTAAACTACAACATACCAATAGAATTTATAACTAAATGTGAGATACCAAAAGATGTTATAGAACTTATCAAACCGTCTTTCAACGAACCAAAAGATAGTTGTAAAAAACATTGTTTTGGTCAAATATCAATTCTGACTGTGAATGAGGAGTTAAGAAAAATTTTAGCGCCACATGGTGCGTCTGTTGAAAAACTTTTTGAAAACATCAAAATTTTGTCAGAAAATAATATATTCGCAGTATGTAGGATAGATCCAATATTTCCTTATATTACAGACAGTAAAGAAAATTTGAAAGAAATTGTTTTAAGGGCAAAAGACAACGGTGCAAAACATATTATTGCAAGTGTTCTAGATATACCTGTTAAAATTTATGATTTTGTTTTAGAAAATATAAAAAAATATTTTGGCACATCTGTTTATTATGATTACAAAAATTTGTATATAGAAAATATTGGTTATATAAATGCGAAGCTTGATTATAGGTTAAAAATTTTTGATTATTTAAGAAACCTTTGTGATAAATATGATATAACATTTGCTTTGTGTATGGAATACAAAATTGTAAAGGATAATGTTTTTGAAGGGTTAAACAAAATTTTTATGTCGTCAAAAAACTGTGAAGGAATTGATATACCTATTTATATAAGGAAACAAAATGAGAAAAAATTTTATCCAGCAGCAGATTGTGACGGAGCGTGTTTAAACTGTGAGAACGCTTTATGCGGTATTGAAGAATTAGCACAAAAAAAATCTGGACCAAAAGGATTAAAACTGAAAGATTATAAAAATTTTTCTGAAAAACTGAAATATCATACTTTGTCTTTATGACAAATATATATTTGATATTATTAGTTGTAGTTTTTTTGATAGTTTTTTTAATAATTTTAGTAGCTTTTATTAAACGATCTACAGAACAAAAACTTGCTGACTTCGCATCTAAAATTGAATTCTCATCACAAATAATAAACGAGTTTAAAAATTCAATTTATCAGTCTCTTCAAATCTTGCAAAATTATATAAATCAAGCTATAAACCAAATTTCCAATACAGACTCAACTTTAAGAACACAACTTGAACTTTTAAGAAATTCAATTAATGAACAAATATCCTCAACAATTGAAAACTTGAACATTCAAGTAAAAACTACAACTGAGTCAACATCTGCTGGGTTCAAACTTGTCTCACAACAAATTGATGAACGACTTAAAAATACATCTGAAATATTTTCACAAATAACACAAATGATTTCAAAACTTGACAGTTCCGCTGAAGAATTAAAAACTAATACTCAAGAACTTATAAAATCTTTGGGTTCAGTGAAACTGAGAGGATCTTTTGGTGAACAACTGCTTGAAAAACTTTTGTTAGATGTTTTACCAGAAGAATATGTAAGGTTCCAATATTCGGTAAATCCACATAGTAATGAAAAAGTGGATGCTGCAGTAATCTACAAAGATAAAGTTATCCCAATTGATTCTAAATTTAACATGGAAAAATTTTTACAATATGAAGAAGCAAAAGATGAAAAAGAAAGAAAAAAATATGAAAAAGAATTGTTAGATTCTATACAACAACAAATCGATGATATATCGGAAAAATATGTTTTGCCACAATATGGTAGTGATTATGCTTTTATGTATATCCCTTCAGAAGCAGTATTTTTAAAAGTAATAAATTTAAAAATAAAAGATAACAGTGTTATAAGATATGCTGCAAAAAAACATGTAATAATTTCTTCTCCACAAACGTTACTACCGTATTTACAATTTATTATTACAGGGTTAAAGACGGAACAAATTTCAAAAAATATATCGGTTTTGATGCAGCAACTTCACGCGTTGTTAAACAGTTTAGAAAAATTTAAAGAAAATTTTTCTGTTGTTGGTAAACATATAAAAAATGCGTATGAAAGGTATATTGATACAGAAAAAGATCTTACTTTGTTAGATTCACAACTTAAAAATGTAGCAAGTATTGATGTAAAGACATCTTTACAACAACTGCCTGAGAAACAAAAATGAATTTCGATAACATATTTGTTAAAAAACAGTTTATTCCATATATCACTTGTGGTTTCCCAACAAAAAATGATACAATAGATATTATAAAACTTTTTTTAGAAAACAATGTTAAGATTATAGAAATTGGTATTCCTTTTTCAGACCCAGTGGCTGACGGTCCTACTATACAATATTCATCTTTTATAGCATTAAAAAACAAAATAACTATAGACGATGTTTTTGATGTAGTAGAGAAAACTTTAAGGTATAAAAATTATTATCCTGTTTTGATGACATATTTAAATCCTCCAATAATTTATGGTATAGAAAAATTTTTTATAAAAGCAAAAAAGTGTGGTGTACGCGGAATAATTTTTGCTGACTGTATAGTTGAGGAAAACGAAGTTTTGTTGTTATCTAAAGAGTTTGGCATTGACACAATTTTGTTATTAGCACCAACTACATCGTATGAAAGAAGAAAACTTATTTATAACAACACAACAGGATTTGTTTATCTTGTCACACTTACAGGGACTACTGGTGAAAGAAAATCGTTACCTGAATATTTTTATAAATTTGTAAAGAAAATAAGGAAAGAAACTGATAAACCAATATGCGCAGGTTTTGGAATATCAAAAGTTTCTCAAGTTTTACCTATACTTGATTATATTGATGGGTTCATCGTTGGTTCTAAAATAATCAATATATTAAAAGAAGAAAAAAATAAAAAACTTGCATATAAAAAATTGAAAGAAATGGTGAAAGAGTTTGTAAGTATTACTTAAAATATTAAGAAGGTAAAAAATAATGAAGAAAGATTTGTTAAAAAACTTCTTGTCGTCAATAGATTATGACAAAATTCTTAAACCGTATGAAATAGAAACTTGTATTGCATGGACAAACATGCTTGCTGAATGTGGTATTGTGGATAAAAAACATGTAAAAAAAGTTGTGTCAATGTTAAAGAAAATGAAAAATAAAGAGTTAGTTTATGATGAAGATATACATTTCTCTGTAGAAACAACTTTAGAAAAACTTTTAGGGAAAAAGAAAGTATTAGCTGGTATAATTCGTACTGCAAGAAGTAGAAACGATATGGTTGTTTCAGATGAAAGAATGTATATAAAAGACGAGATAAAAAATATAATTGGTCTTATAAAAAATCTTGTTTTAAAAATTGTTGAGTTAGCAGAAAAAAATATTGATGTACCAATGGTTGGGTATACACATTTTCAGCCTGCACAACCAGTACTTTTTAGTCATTATATATTATGTTTTGCATGGTGGTTGTTAAGAGATATTGAACGTTTGAAAGATTGTTATAGAAGAGTTGATATTTTGGTTTTAGGTTCAGCAGCGTTAGCAGGTACTTCGTTTAAAATAGATAGAATTAAATTAGCAAAAAAATTGGGTTTCAAAGATGTCTCATACAACTCAGTTGACGCTGTTTCTGACAGAGATTTTATAATTGAGCTAATTTCGTGTTTATCTATTTTATCAATGCATTTGTCAAGAATAGCTGAAGAATTAATTATTTATCTTAATCCTGCTTTTGATTATGTTAAACTACAAAAAAAACTTTTGTCAATATCGTCAATAATGCCACAAAAAGAAAATCCTGATTATTTAGAACTTGTCCGTGGTAAAACAGCAAAAATTTATTCTAACTTAATAGGTATCCTTACATTAATGAAAGCCTTACCATTAAGTTATAACAGAGATATGCAAGAAGATAAAATTTATCTTTTTGACAGTGTTAATGTTACAAAAGAATGTTTGGAAGTTTTAACAATTATTTTTTCAAACATGGTTGTTAATAAAGAAAAGTTAGAAAAAGATGTTGAAAAATTTGATTACATTTTTTCTACAGAATTAGCAAATTTTGTAGTCAAAAATTTTGGTGTTAGTTATAAACAAGCATATGTTAAACTAAAGAATATATTAAAGTATTGTAAAGAAAATAAAAAAAGTTTAAAATCTCTTTCTTTTGAAGAATATAAAAAGTTCTTAGGTAAAAACTTTAGTCAGAAATATTATCAAAAACTTTTAGAAATTTTTGATGTTAGGAAACTAATAAATTCACACGATTCAACCGGTGGAACTTCTTTAAATCAAGTTAAGCTACAAATTAAAAAAATAAAAAATATATGCAACCAAAGTTAGTAACACCAAATTTAAAATATAAAAATAACAATTTGTTTTTTGAAGAAGTAGAAATAGAAAGACTTGTAGAGAATTTTGGTACACCATTATATGTGTATTCAAAAAATCAAATAGTAAAAAATTTTAATAATTATAAACAAGCTTTGGCTGATAGAAACCATCTTATATGTTATGCTGTGAAAGCAAATACAAATTATAGTATTATAAAAATTATAAAAGAACTTGGTGGTGGGGCTGATGTTACATCATATGGTGAATTATGGCGTGTGTTAAAAGTTGGTGTTGAACCTAAAAAAATTGTTTTTGCAGGTGTTGGGAAAAACGAAGAGGAAATAAAGTTTGCAATAAAAAATAAAATTTTGCTTATAAATGTTGAATCAAAAGATGAAGTTGATTTAATAAACAAAGTTGCAAAAAGAAATGTTGATGTTGCTATACGAGTCAATCCTGAAATAAACACATATACAATTACACATATCTCAACTGGTGAAGAAGGAGTAAAGTTTGGTATACCTATAAAAGATGTGATCGATTTCGCTAAGTATATTAAAGAAAGATGTAAAAAAATTAACCTAATTGGTCTTCATTTTCATATTGGGTCACAAATATGTAATATAAAACCGTTTGTTGAAGCAACAAAAAAAGTTGTTAAAATTTTTAATATCCTAAAAAATCTTGGATTTGATATAAGATACATAGATGTTGGTGGTGGTCTCGGAATAAAGTATAAAGATGAGGAACCTCCAACTCCACAAACACTTTTTTCAAAATTAAAAAAAATTATTCCAAAAGATGTTACAATAATTTGTGAACCAGGTAGATACATTGTTGGTAATGCAGGAATACTTGTATGCAAAGTTTTGTATCATAAAAAAGTAAGGAATAAAAATTTTTTAATAGTTGATGCAAGTATGACAGATTTAATTCGTCCAACATTTTATGGTGCATATCATAATGTAATTCCAGTAATAATTTCTAATCACTCTAAAATGATTACTTGTGACATAGTAGGTCCTGTTTGTGAAACATCAGATTTTTTAGCAAAAAATAGGACAGTTGTTGATGTTGAAAACGGTGGGTTGCTTGTTATAGAGACAACTGGTGCATACGGGTTTGTTATGAGTTCAAACTATAATTCGAGGTTACGTCCTGCCGAAGTTATGGTTGATAACGACAGTTTTTACCTAATTCGTAAACGAGAAATTTTTAATGATTTGATAGAAAAAGAAATTTATGAAAAAAATTAAGTTTGCAAAATTTGTTGCTTCAGGTAACGATTTTATAATAATAAACAATTTTGATAAAAAAATACAGTTAAAAAAATATCCTGAATTAGCAAAAAGAATGTGTAAACAAAAATTTGCAGTTGGCGCAGATGGTCTTTTAATAATAGAACCATCAACAAAAGATAATTGTGAGTTTAAGATGGTGTACTATAATTCTGACGGTTCTTTTGCATCAATGTGTGGTAACGGTGCGAGATGTATTGCATACTATGCTTATGAACTTGAGTTGTGTGAAGAAATTGTGAATTTTGAGACAGCAGTAGGTGTTGTCTCTTGCGAGATTAAAAGAAATAATATTGTAAAACTTAAGTTAAACGATCCAACACAATATAAATTAGATATTGTAATAAAACTTGAAAATGAGAAAGAAATAAATGCTGATTTTATAAACACAGGTGTACCACATACAGTAATTTTTGTTGACGAAATTGAAAAAATTGATGTTGATAAAATTGGTAGAGAAATTAGGTACCACAAAATTTTCTCACCTGAAGGCACAAATGTTGATTTTGTTGAAGTTAAAGATAAACATATGATTGTTGTAAGAACATATGAACGCGGTGTTGAAGCAGAAACACTTTCCTGTGGTACAGGTGTTACAGCAGCAGCTATCATTGCTTCTTTAAAAAACTATGTTGAACCACCTGTAAAGTGTATTACAAAAAGTGGGGAAATATTAAAAATAGGATTTAAAAAGAATTCGCCACAAGATTTAATTTCGCCTGTAAGCAATGTGTATTTAGAAGGTAAAGTTTATCATGTTTTTGACGGCGAGTTTTTTATAACAGATTAGTTGGCGGTTTAAATACTATATTATAAATTAGTGATATAAAAAAATTATTGAAGAACAAATTAAAAACAAAGGAGGAAGAAAGTTTTATGAAAGGAAAGATTTACGAAGGTAAACTAGTTGGTAAAGGGAAAAAAGTTTGTATAGTTGTGTCACGATTTAACGATTTTATTACAAAACATCTTTTGGAAGCTGCAATCGAAGTTTTAGTACAACACGAAGTAGATGAAGAAAACATAGATGTTGTATGGGTGCCTGGAAGTTTTGAGATACCATATGCATGTAAACAAGCAATATCTTCTAAAAAATATGATGGAATAATTGCATTAGGTGCTGTGATAAAAGGTGATACAACTCATAACGAATATATTGCAACAGAAGTAACCAAAGGTATAGCACAACTTATGTTAGAATCAAATTTGCCAATTGCATACGGAATTATAACAACAGAAAATATAGAACAAGCAATAGAACGTGCTGGTACAAAACTTGGTAATAAAGGTGCACAAGCAGCACTTACTTTGCTTGAACTAATGAATTTGAAAATTTAATAACAGTTTTTTTGAAAAAAGAAGGGATGCAAACTAATAGAAAATCCAAAGGAGCGAGAAGACAATCACGTATATTAGCTTTAAATATGATGTATTTAATAGATATTTGCAACTTATCTGTTGAGGAAGCAATAAAAGTTGTGTTTGATTTTAGGGAAAAAATTTATTCTGAAGCAGTGAAAAAATTTTCTTCTTTTCTTATTATAGCGACAGTTCAAAATTTAAATTTTATTGATGAAGAAATAAAAAAACATCTTAAGAACTGGACTATTGACAGATTATGCGCAATTGATAGAAATATATTAAGATTAGCTACATGCGAATTTTTATGTTGTCCTCAGACACCTGTCGCTGTAGTAATAAATGAAGCTATTGAGATAGCAAAAGAATATTCTACAGTTGATTCAGGGAAGTTTGTCAATGGTGTGTTGGACAAAATCAAACATCTTCGTGAAAACAAAGAGTTGATCTCAAAATTTTTGAAATTTTCTGACAATATATAATAATGAAAGATTTGCTTAATTTTTTGATTTGTTTAAACCAAGAGGTAAGACTATGAAAGAAGTAAATGATAAACAAAAAGTTTTAAAACGTATAAAAGAATTAAGAGAGTTAATTAGACATCATGATTATTTGTACTATGTTTTGAATCAACCTGAAATATCTGATTATGAATATGACAAATTATATAGAGAACTTAAAGAACTTGAAGAAAAATATCCTGAGTTTATCACACCTGATTCACCAACACAACGTGTCTCTGGCGAAGTTGTAAAAGAATTTAAACCTGTAAAACACACATTCCCAATGTTGTCGTTAGACAATACATATTCAGAACAAGAAATTTATGATTGGGCTGAAAGAATTTCAAAATATGTACCACTTAAAAATTTGGAGTTTATAGTAGAACCCAAACTTGACGGATTAAGCTGTACAATACATTATGTTGATGGTAAACTACACACTGCAGCAACACGTGGTGATGGCGAAGTTGGTGAAGATGTTACATTAAATGTGAGAACAATAAAAAGTGTTCCTTTAAGTATAGAATCAAAAGAAGTTGAGATACCGAAATTTTTTGAAGTACGTGGCGAAGTTGTTATGTTAAGAAAAGATTTTGAAAAGTTGAATAAAGAATTGCAAGCAAAAGGAGAACAAACTTTTGCTAATCCAAGAAACGCAGCAAGCGGTTCTTTAAGACAAAAAGATCCAAAAATTACTGCTCAACGTCCATTAAGATTTTATGTACATTCATCTGGTAAGATCGAAGGCGGACCTAAAATAGAAAAAGATGAAGAGTTTTTAGAATTGTGTAAAAAATTCTCTTTACCTGTAATACAACATTATAAAGTATGTAAAACAATAGACGAAGTTGTAAAGTATTGTCTTGAATGGCAACAGAAAAGAGATACATTAGAGTATGACATTGATGGTATGGTAATAAAAGTGAACCAGATTAGATACCGAGATGAAATTGGGTATACTTTGAAGTCGCCAAGATGGGCTATTGCATACAAATTCCCAGCAAGACAAGCAACCACAGTTTTAAAAAATGTTGTTATGCAAGTTGGTAGAACAGGTATTATTACGCCAGTAGCTGAACTTGAACCTGTTGAATGTGGTGGTGTTATAATATCTCGTGCGACATTACACAATTTTGACGAGATTAAACGTTTAGGAGTGAAAATTGGTGATACGGTTTTAGTTGAACGTGCAGGTGAAGTAATACCAAAAATTGTAAAAGTTATTGTTTCCAAAAGGACTGGTAAAGAGAAAGAAATTGAGATACCTAAAAAATGTCCTGTTTGTGGAAGTAATGTAGTAAAAGAGGAAGGAGAAGTTGCGTATAGATGTCCAAATTCTGCATGCCCTGCTCAGTTAGTAAACAGTATCGTACATTTTGCAAAAAGGGAAGCAATGGATATTGAAGGTTTAGGAGAGTCAGTTGCTGAGTTGTTAGTACAAAGGAAACTTGTTAAAAAACTTTCTGACATATATTTTCTGACGAAACAACAACTTTTAACTTTACCTTTGTTTAAAGAAAAAAAAGCAACAAATTTGCTTACAGCTATTGAAAACTCTAAGAAACGACCGTTGAGCAGATTTTTATATGCGTTAGGAATACGACATGTTGGTGAAAAAGCTGCGTATGTTTTAGCAAAAAGGTTTAAAACATTAGATAGGTTAATGAGAGCATCTGTTGCTGAGTTACAATCTATTCCTGAAGTGGGTCCAGTTATGGCAAGTTCTATTAAAGAATTTTTTGAAAATAAATTCACTAAGGAAATAATTGAAGATTTTAAAAAAGCAGGAGTCAACATGGAAGAACCTACTGTTGAGGAGGAGAAAAAGTTTAAACAAGTTTTTGCGAACATGACCGTTGTGTTCACTGGTGAACTTGACTCAATGACACGTTCAAAAGCAGAAGAGTTGATAAGACAACTTGGTGGGACTACTTCAAGTTCTGTATCAAGATCAACATCTTTAGTTGTAGTTGGTAAAAACCCAGGGTCAAAATATCAAAAAGCTAAAGAATATGGAATAAAAATGATTGATGAACAAGAGTTTTTAAAGATGTTAAAAGAAGCAGGTGTTAGTGTATGACCAGTGTGGTGTATTATGTAAAAGGTTGTTCAACAACTTCTTTTGAAAAACTTTTAGAAAAACTTGATCTTAGTTTTATTTCGCCGAACGAATTTGTTGCAATAAAAACACATTTTGGTGAAGAAAATAATATTACATTTATCTCACCAGAAGTTTATTTGCCTTTGGTAAAAATTTTAAAACAAAAAAATTGTTTAGCATATTTTACTGATACAAACACAATTTATAGAGGTAAAAGAGCCAACGCTGTTGAACATCTGATCTTAGCAAGTAAACATAAGTTTGATATAAATTTTTTAGGAATTCCTGTTATCATCGCAGACGGATTAAAAGGGAATGATTATGTGGAAGTTGAGATAAGTTTGAACTATTTTGAAAAAGCAAAAATTGCGTCATATATCTATTATTCTGATATTTTAATTTGTTTAAGTCATTTTAAAGGACATATATTATTTGGTTTTGCAGGGACAATAAAAAATTTGGGCATGGGTTGTGCTGCAAGACCAGCAAAATATCTTTTACATAATGTATTGAAACCAAAAGTTGACACAACAAAATGTACGGCTTGTGGGATATGTGTTAAAGTTTGTCCAGCAGAGGCTTTAAAAATAGAGAATAAAAAAGTTGTTATGATTGTAGAGAAATGTGTTGGTTGTGGAGAATGTATACATGTTTGTGAAAAAAGAGTTTTCTCAATCCCATGGGATCTTTCTTATAAAGAGGTACAAGAAAGAACTGTAGAATACGCATACGCTGCTATTAAGAATAAGAAAAAATGTTTGTTTATAAATTTTTTAGATAATATAACAAAAGATTGTGATTGTATAAATAAAAAGCAAGAAGTTTTAGCAAAAGATATTGGTATTGTAGCAGGGTTTGATCCTGTAAGTGTAGATTTTTGTTCGTTGAAAATTGTAAATGATTATTTTAAGAAAGATATATTTAAAGAATTGTGGAAAGAAATTGATTATAATCCGCAAATTGAATACGCTGTAAAAATAGGTCTGGGTAAAAAAGAATACAGTATTGTTGAAGTATAGACGATTATGAACTCTGAACTAATAACTTCAAACTACAGTGAACCAAAATTTGTTGTTGATTTTATGTGTGGCAGGTTAGCAAAATGGTTAAGAATCTTAGGTTATGATACAGAGTTTGTAAAAGATACTTCACGGCATAAAATCATAATGAAAAGTTTAACTGAACAACGTATTGTTCTTACTCGTGATACACGACTAAGTAAAAAAAAGGTTTACAAATTAGTCTTAATAAAATCTGATAAAATAAGAGAACAAGTAAAACAAGTTATAAAAGAACTTAATCTTAAATTACAAAAGGAAAAATTTTTTACTATATGTTCAATATGCAATAAAAAAGTTGTACCTATAGAAAAAGAAAAAGTTAAAGATTTGGTCCCTTTATATGTCTACCAAACAATTGACGAGTTTTACCAATGTCCTATATGTCAACGAGTATACTGGCAAGGTTCTCATTACGATTTGTTTTTAAAAGAAGTTGAGAATTTGTTGTAAAAATTTGTTTATAGAAAGGAGCAATTATGAAAGTTCCATTTATTAATTTATGTGTTTCAGACAAGATTGTTGAAAAAGAAATAAAAAATAAAATTTTAGATGTTATAAAACGTAAAGAATTTATACTTGGTAAAGAAGTAAAAGAGTTTGAAGAAAAATTTGCAAACTATACTGGTTGCAACTATGCAGTAGGAGTATGTTCAGGTTCTGCTGCATTATTTTTATCATTGAAATCTTTGGATATAACTGACAAAGATTATGTTATTACTACACCGTTTACCTTTACTGCTACTGCTGAGGTTATATTACATTCAAACGCAAAAATTATTTTTGCTGATATCGACGAAAAAATATATAATATATCACCACATGAAATTGAAAAAAGTATAAAAAAGTTTGGTAAAAAAATAAAAGCTGTAATTGTAGTACACTTATACGGACAACCATGTGATATGGAAGAAATTGTTAAAATCTGTAAAGAATATGATATCAAAATTATTGAAGATGCAGCACAAGCACACGGTGCTGAAATCAAGTTCAGGGTTCAGAGTTCAGAGTTTAGAGTAAAGAAGGTGGGTTCAATTGGTGAGTTGGGATGTTTTAGTTTTTATCCAACAAAAAATTTAGGTTGTTATGGAGACGGCGGAATTATTACAACTAATAATAAAAATCTTTACGAAAAATTATTAAGATTAAGAAATCATGGAAGAATTGAACATTATATATACAAGCACATAGGTTTTAATGCAAGATTGGATAATTTACAAGCAGCAATACTTTTAGTAAAACTTAAATATCTTGATAAATGGAATAAAGAAAGACAAAAAATTGCAAAAATTTACAATGACGAACTTACGGGTGTCGGCGATATTATAACTCCTTATGTTAAAGAAAATTCGTCGCATGTATACCATCTTTATGTTATAAGGACAAAATATAGAGATAGATTGATGGAATATTTAAAAAATAACGGTATAGGATGTGCAATACAATATGCTGTCCCATTGAATCTACAACCTGCATATAAAGGTAAATACGAAACAGTTAGTAAACTTGAAACTGTACAAAAAATTGCTAACGAAGTATTAAGTTTACCTATATATCCTGGACTTAAAGAAACACAGATTGAATATGTTGTAAGTAAAATTAAACAATTTTTCAAAAAATTGTAGGGCAATGCTTTAGCATTGCATAGATAATACAACGTTAAAAGAAAGGAGAAAAATTTTTATGAAAATTTTAGTCACAGGTGGTGCAGGTTTTATAGGTTCATTTTTAGTTGATGAACTTGTAAGAAGAAAACATGAAGTTATGATTTACGATGTGCTTGATAAACAAGTTCATATTGATGGTAAACTGCCATACTATTTGAACAAAAAAGCAAAGTTCATCCAAGCAGATATAAGGGATTATAAAAACCTTAGAAAGACAATTTTGGATAACAAAGTTGAAATTATTTACCATTTTGCAGCAAAAGTTGGTGTTGGACAATCACAGTATCAAATAAAAGAATACATGGATGTTAATGTTGGTGGAACAAGTAACCTTTTAGATGTTTTAGTTAATTATAAAACAAATGTTAAAAAACTAATTGTTGCGTCGTCAATGTCAACATATGGCGAAGGAGTTTATTTTTGTAAAAAATGTGATTATTATTTTCAGCCTGAGTTAAGAACGGAAGAACAACTTAATAAAAACATATGGGAGATTTTTTGTCCAAAATGTAATAATGTAGCTGAACCAAAACCTACGCCTGAAAGTGCAAGACAACTTTGTCATTCAATCTATGCGTTGTCAAAAAAGGTGCAAGAAGAGATGTGTTTAATAATTGGAAAGACTTATAAAATACCAACAGTTGCACTAAGATTTTTTAATGTTTATGGCCCAAGGCAATCTTTATCAAATCCTTACACAGGTGTTGCCGCAATATTTATGTCAAGAATAAAAAATAACAAACCACCAGTAATTTTTGAAGATGGCTTACAAACAAGAGATTTTATATATGTTTCAGATGTTGTGCAATCCTGTATTTTAGCGTTGGATAAAAAAGCAGATTATCAAGTTTATAATGTCGGCTGTGGGAAACCAATAAAAATTTTAGATGTTGCAAAAACTATCGCTAAGGTATATAACAAAAAAATTGAACCTGAAATAAGAAATAAATATCGTAAAGGAGATATACGCCATTGTTTCGCAGATATTAAAAAAATAGAAAAAGAGTTAGGGTTCAAACCAAAAATAAGTTTTTATGAAGGAATAAAAAAACTTGTTAACTGGTCAAAAACTATTGTCGCAAAAGATTTTTATGAAAAAGCAGAAAAAGAGTTAGAAGAAAAGGGACTTATATGATGAAAGTATATCATTATAGGAGGTGTTGCAGCATAAATTTTTGGCAAGCCAGGAATGACTTTAGATGTTGATGTTGTTATAATACTAAAAAATAAAATAGAACAACTGTTGGAAGAAATGCAAAAAGAAGGTTTTTAGAAACTTACAAAAAGTCAATACAAACGTCTTTTAAAAAATTTTCCTGTAAAAATTTTTCACAACAGTGGTTTATCTTTATGAAAGTAAAATTAGTTTAACAAAAAGATGGAAAGAAGTTCTTAAATGGGTATGAAAGTAATAATAACAGGTGGTTGTGGATTTATAGGGACAAATGTTGTATTGTTTCATTTAAGAAAAAAACATAAAGTTGTTATAATTGACAATTTATCTCGTCGTGGGACAGAAGTAAATTTAGCGTTATTAAGACGCTATGCTAATTTAAAATTTTATAAAGTTGATATAAGAGACAAAGAAAAAATTAGCAAAGTTTTTTCACAAAACAAAGATGCTGATATAGTTTATCATTTAGCAGCACAGGTTGCAGTGACAATATCTGTTTTAAATCCGTATGAAGATTTTGAAATAAATGTTTTAGGAACATTAAATGTTTTAGAAGCGGCAAGAAAATATTTACCAAAAACATTCTTTATTTTTTCTTCAACAAACAAAGTTTATGGCGGTATGGAGAATATAAAGATAGTAGAAAAAAATGGTAAATATTTTGCTTTAGATTACCCTAATGGTATTGATGAAGACTTTAATTTAGATTTTCATTCACCTTATGGTTGTTCAAAAGGTGCAGCTGACCAGTATGTAAGAGATTATTCAAGAATTTATGGTTTAGATACAGTGGTATTTCGTCAATCGTGTATTTATGGTCCAAACCAGTTTGGTATAGAAGATCAAGGTTGGGTTGCATATTTTTGTATACAAGCATTGTTGGATAAAGAAATAACAATATATGGTGACGGCAAACAAGTAAGAGATGTTTTGTATATTGACGATTTGATAGATGCTTTTTGGCTTTCATATAAAAATAGAAAAAAAGTGAAAGGTGAAATTTTTAATATAGGTGGTGGTCCTGAAAACCAAGTTGGTATTTTAGAGTTTATAAAATATTTAGAAAAAAAACTTAGCAAACCTATTAAATACAAATTTTCCAATTGGCGTCCCGGCGACCAAAAATATTTTGTTTCGAATAATTCTAAACTATATAAATACCTAAAATGGAAACCCAAGGTGACAATGTATGATGGTGTTAATAGACTTTTAGATTGGATAATAAAGAATAAAAAAATAATATCTTTGTTTTATTAATGTTATGAGATTAAAAACGATGCAAAAAATCGATCGTGTTGTCGGTCCTGTAATTTGCAGTTTTTTAACATTCTTTGATAAAATTTTTTCACTTTTTTCTTCTAATAGAGATAATAAAAATATTGTCAAAAAAATACTTTTGATAAAGTTTTGGGGTATGGGAAGCATTATTCTTGTAATGCCCGCAATAAAAAAGATAAAAGAATTTTATCCACACGGTGAAATTCATTTTTTGACTTTAAGTAGAAACAAAGAACTTTTGGAATCTTATGCTAATATAATATCAAAGAAACATCTTTTGAATATAGATACAAATTTTACGCAAGTTATAATAAACATATTGAAACTTCTATTTAAACTTCGGAAAGAAGAGTTTGAAGTAATTGTAGATTTAGAATTTTTTACAAGTTTTTCAGCAATAGTTACTTATCTTATTCATGCAAAAGTTCGTGCTGGATTTTTTGCTTGGGAGGCGTGGCGAGGATTTTTACATAATGTTACGGTTCCGTTTAATCGTTATTGGCATGTGAAAAAAAATTTTGAAAATTTAATTTTTAGAACTATTGGTATAGAAAATACTGAAGATTTACCTTTAGAACCGCCACAAGTTTGTTTTTCTTTGCTGAGCCAAGATAATCAAATGTTATCTGAAGAAATAAAAAATTTGATTAACAAAGATTACATCTGTGTGAACGTTAACACTGGCGAGTTAGCTTTAGAACGTCGTTGGCCAAAGGAAAATTATATAAATTTATGTAAAAAAATTTTGCAAAAATATGATGTAATTTTAGTTTTTATTGGTTCCAAATCAGAAAGAGAATATGTTGAAAGTGTAATTAAAGAGATAAATGAAAAAAATAAAATAAAAAATTTAGCAGGTAAGACAAATTTTTCTTGTTTGGTTCAACTTCTTAAAGATTCAAAACTATTGATAACAAATGATAGTGGTCCTTTACATCTTGCTGCTGCTTTAAATGTTCCTACACTTTCTTTTTTTGGTCCAGAGACACCAGTTTTATATGGTCCTTTAGGAGATAATCATGTTTTATTTTTTAAAAATATAGATTGTAGCCCATGTATTAATGTTCATACAGGAAAAATTGTTAAATGTATTAAAAAACGTCCCGAATGTATGACAAGAATTACTGTAGAGGAAGTTTTTAAAAAATTTGAGGAACATTATGGAGAAAAATTTAAACGAATTGGTCCCTGAATATAATTCAAAAATATGGTTTATAAGGGAGTACTTCTTCGATCGTATAAAATATGCTATTAAATTGTCAGAAGTTAAACCCAATTGCAGAATATGTGATATTGGTTGTGGCAATGGAATTTTGATTAAAGAAATGGTTAAACAGTTGGATAACATTTTATGTTATGGAGTTGATGTTAACCCAAAAATTAAAGAACTTTCTATACCAAATGCAACTTTTGAGATTGTTGACATAGAAAAAGAAAAATTACCATTTGCATCTAAATTTTTTGATATTGTTTATGCTATTGATGTATTAGAACATATAAAAGATCTTTCAAACCCTATTGATGAGATTTATAGAGTATTAAAATCTGGTGGTATTTTAGTAGTATGTGGTCCTATGGAGTCATTATTTTATAAATTGTGTAGATTCCTCATAAAAGGTACATTTTCATCAAAAGAAGGGCCTGCTTCTGGAGAGCATTTTTTAAATATTTTAAAAATTCACAAGTATATTTTAAATACAAAAAAATTTATAAAAGAAAAGATTATTTTTTTACCAAAAGAATTACCAAAAGCTTTTGCTGGTGTGTGGATAATAAAATATAGAAAAAAATGAAAAGATGTACATTAATTTTTCTTTTAGCTTTAACAGTAAGAATCAGTTTTCTAATATTAGCTCCTGCCAGACCTCTTTATCTTGACGATGCAATATCTTGGGATTCTGTTGCTTGGAATTTTTTAAATGGAAGAGGTTTTACAGAAATAGATGGTAAACCAACTTCTCTCCGTCCGCCAATATATCCAATTTTTTTAGCTGGTATTTATTTTCTATTTAATAGAAATTATTTTTTTGTATATTTAATTCAATCAATTTTAGGTGCATTAAGCTGTGTTTTAATCTTTTTATTGGCTAACAAATTTTTTGATGAAAATAAGTCTTTTTTAGTAAGTTTAGGTTGTGTTTTTTGGCCACCATTAATAGTTTATACTGGTATAATAGCAACTGAGACTTTATACATTTTTCTGTTATTATTATTTTTTAATTTATTATATTATTTGCGTGTTGAGTTTACTAATAAATATGTTATTTTAGGTATTTTATTAGGCATTATTAATCTTACACGTTCAACAATAGTTTTTTATCCTATTTTTTTAGTTATATTTATGTTGTTAACAAATAAAAAAGATATTCCTAAAATTTTACTTATGTTTGGGATAAGTTTGGTCTGTATAAGTCCTTGGACGATAAGAAATTATGTTGTATTTAAAAGATTCCTTTTAATAAACACAGCTGCTGGAGAACTTTTTTGGTCTGGGACATATATACCATGGGATGGCATTTGTAAACATGGTAGAGATGAAAATTTTTATAAGTTGTTCAACTTAGAAAATCCAGTTGATAACGATAGGAAAATGTTTATTGAAGGGTTGAAAAATATAAAGAAAAATCCAATAGGATTTTTGAAACTTAGTGTTAAAAAATTTTTTAGATTTTGGTTTAAGCCTGTTGGTCAAGAACTTACTTATAAAAAATATAAATTGTTAGGAATATTGTTGTATATACCTCACGGATTGTTGGTGATACTGTGTTGGTTTTATTTAATAAAGTTTTACAAAAAAGAGTTTTTTTATATTGTTGTTTTGTTTGTTTATTTTACTGTTATGCATAATTTGCTTGCTCCTATTCCTAGATATAGATTACCTATTGAACCTTTTGTTGTAATGTTTGCTATTGCTTGTTTGGTTGAGATTTTTAGATTAAGTATAATTTATGATAAAAAAATTTTTTAATAATAGATTTGAAGTATTAATGGTTTTATTCGCTTTAATAATTAGAGTGATTGGACTTGATTACGGGTTACCATATATCTATAATACTGACGAATATAAAGTAGTAAATTATGCATTAAAATTTGGTAGTGGTGATTTAAATCCAAAATTTTTTGAGTATCCAAGTTTGTATCTTTATTTTATGTTTTTTGTCTATGGAATTATTTTCATCATGGGGAAACTTTTTGGGATCTTTAAAGATACTGCAGATTTTGCAATATTGTATTTCAGAGATCCTACAATTTTTTATATTTCAGCAAGGTTTTTTTCAGTTTTATTTGGTGTTTTAAATGTTATTTTAATTGGTGTACTTGCAAAAAAATTATTTGGCAGAAGAGTGGCTGTCTTAAGTATGATACTGTTTTCTGTTATTCCATATATTGTAGAATATTGTAAAATAGCAAAAATAGAAATGTCATATTTATTTGTGTCATTATTATTTTTGTTAGTTATAATTAAATTGATAGAAACAAAACAAGAGAAGTATTTTTATTATAGTGGCATATTGTTAGGTTTAGGAACTTCATTGAAATATATTCCGGTGATTTTATTTTTTATTATTTTTTATGCAAATTGGATTTGCTTTAAAAAATTTTTTGATAAAAAAATTGTTATTGTTTTTTTATTATTTTTTATTTTTTTTGTTATAGGCACTCCTTTCTCTATTTTGGATTTTTCAACTTTTCTAAAAGATATAAAAGCGTTGGTATCACCTACTATTAGTGAGTTTAAAAATCCTTTTTATTTAAGACTGTTTATGACATTTCAGACATATTTATTTGTTGGGTCAGAAATATTTAAAATTCCTTTTTTAGGAATTTTATGTTATATTGGATTTTTTATGTGTATAGTAAATTTTTTAAAAGAAAAAAATCCGAGCTATTTTTTAGTCCTTTATCCAATAGTGGCAAATTTTTTTATAGTTGCTCGTCATTTTGTTGTAATGAAACATTTTATATTTTTGTCTATTCCATTTTTTATTATTTGTGGAGCTTATATATTAGATAAAGTATATACATCCAGTAAGATTTTATTTTATATATTGTTTATTGTTATTTTTCTTCCATCGTTTCTAGAAAGTGTTTTAATTAATTATAAATATTCTCAAGTTGATACAAGAACTATTGCGTTGGAATGGATTGAAAAAAATATTACTTACGGGACAAAGATTTTAATAGATAGGTATCCAAACTCACCACCACTTAAAATGACAAAAAAGCAACTTGAAAAGTTATACAAAAAAGCAGTTGAGTTAAATCATTATAAAAAAGAATATTTTTATTGGCAACTTAAAGCACATCCTGGCGAACATTATGGATATGAAATATATGAGGTTTATCATCCACCACATGAAATCGGTACTATTAAACATCAAGTTGAAGAAGCACAAAAAGTAAGAGAACTTGTTGATGTTTCAGTAGGGATTGATGAAATAAAAAAGTTAGGAATAGAATATTTTGTTTATAATAGCTATTCTGCAGGGGTTACAACAGAGCCACAGATTAAGAAATTTTATCAAGAAATTGAAGAAAAAACAGAATTAATCACTGAGTTTAAACCAAAAACAAAGTTTCATCCAGGACCTGTAATAAGAATTTATAAAATAGAATGAAAAAAAACTTTCTGTTATAATCCCTGTGCATAATGAAGAAGTTGTAAAAGACACGATAGAGAAACTTGTAGATGTTTTAGAAATATGATGTTTTCAATAATAATTCCTGTATTTAATGAAGCACAACGAATTAAAGATACACTTGAAGTAATTATAAAATATTTGAATAAAAAAAGTACCGAATACGAACTAATAATAGTTGATGATGGTAGCACAGATGAAACTACTAAGGTTATAGAAGAATTTTTTTTTACAGTATCCACAGATAAAGTATAAATTGTTTAAAAATTACAAAAATCTTGGTAAAGGGGCCGCTGTAAGAAAAGGTGTTCTTTCCGCTTGTGGTGAACTTGTATATTTTACTGATGCTGACCTTTCAACACCAATTGAGGAAATGTTTAAATTTGTTGATATAATAAAAAAAGAAGGATATGACATAGTTATAGGTTCTCGCGGGTTAAAAGAATCTAAAATTTTGGTTCATCAACCGTTTTATAGAGAAACAATGGGTAAAATTTTTAACAAAATCGTAAAAATTTTGTTAATGAATGATTTTAATGATACACAATGTGGTGCAAAGATGTTTAAAAACGAGGTTGCAAAAAAAGTTTTTTCTTTGTCAACGATAAACAATTTTGCGTTTGATGTAGAAATTTTATATATTGCGAAAAAGTTGGGATATAAAATTAAAGAAATGCCCGTAGTGTGGAAAAATTTTAAAGGTTCAAAGGTGAAACTATTGACTGATAGTATAAAGATGTTGTTAAGTTTGTTTAAGATAAAATTTAATAAATATAAATGGACATAAAAGATTTAAGATGCACAGATAAAACAAAATTTTTTGCAAAAGATAAAATACAACTAATTGATATCTTGTTAAATAAAACTCGAAAAGTTGGTAATAATTATAAAATTCTTTCAGTAGGAAGTGGTACTGCAGAGGAGTTGGCTGTTTTAAACAACTACGGCGAAGTTTATGCTATAGATATTGATAAGGAAGTTTTAAAATTTGCAAAATGTTGCAAAGAAATAAAAATTTGTGATGTATGTAGACTTGAGTATCCTGATAAATTTTTTGATATAGTAGTAGCGTTTGATGTTTTAGAACATATAGAGGATGATAAAAAAGCAGTAGAACAAATTTATAGAGTTTTATCAAAAAATGGTGTTTTTGTTTTCACAGTACCTGCGTTCAATTTTATGTTTTCTTCACATGACAAATTTTTGGGACATAAAAGAAGGTATAATAAGAAAATGTTAAAAAGGCTCTTATGTAAGTTTAACAAATTTGACTTATTTTTTTATCATTACATTCCTTTCCTTCCAATGGTGTTGTTTAGGATTTTAAGAAAACCAACTAAAATAAGTTCGGATTTTGAATTACTTCCTAAACCAGTATTTGTTTTTTTACATATTATTTCGCAATTAGAATTGTTTTTGTTATCAAAATTAAATTTTAAGTTTAAACTTTTTGGTCTTACAATATATGGTATTGCATATAGATGAAAAACAAACTTATATATTATATTTTATTTTTTTTGCTTTTTTGATAAGATTAATTGTTTGTGTTCTTCTTTTCGCAAAGATGGATTTAGATCCACAATGGTATTATGATACTGCTTTAAAAGTTGCCGCTGAAAAAAGTTTTAATGTTGTATCTATTAAACCATCGTTTTATCCTATATTTTTGTCTTTCATTTTTAGTATTTTTAAAGAAAGTATTTTTGTACTACAACTTGTTCAATGTATAATTGATTGTTTGACAGTTTTTTTGTGTATTTATTTTGTAAAAACATTTTAGGTGTGATTGAGTTAGGAATAATATCGGCAATAATTACATCAATAGATCCATTTTTAGTATATTTTGTTAGAGAGGTAATGCAGGAAACTTTAACAGCTTTTTAATAATTTCTTCATATTATTTTGTAACTTCGGAACTTATACAGAATAAATTTTTGTTTAAATTGTTTGTAGCGTATTTATTGGTTTAGGAGTATTAACAAGGGGCAATCTATTAGCAGTTTTACCATTAGTTTTTGATGGAATGATAGTATACTATTTTGTTTAAAAAAAAAATTTAAGAAAAAAGTCGTTGATATTGTAATAATACTTCTTCTAGCAACAGTTTTAGTGTTCAGTTGGATTTTTCGCAACTGGTTAGTTTATGGTGATGCAACAATTTCGTTTCAACGCGGAGTTGTATGGCAAGGACTTAATCCTAATTTTGGAACACAACAAGGATGTGAGATGTGGTATAAATTGTTAGAAGAAGAAATTAAGGGAATGAAGTTTAAAGATTAAGTTGAGTTAGATAGGTATCTTTGGGAGAAAGGAAAAAAGATGATAAAAGAAAATTTTGGCTAGTTTATATATGTTGGTATAAAAAAACTAATAAGATTTTTTCGTCCAGTTCCATATTATGGATATTCAGTTAAAGAATTATAAACTTTGTCTTTTTCACACTGTTTTAATTTTATTTTTTGTAGGATTGTTGACAAGTTTTCATCTATGGGATAAATTATTTGTTTTATACATTTTATTTAACTTTTTAATATTTGTATTTCTTGCTTGGGGATATAAGGTTCCTTTACATCCTATAATAAACATTTTTGCTTAGTATAGAAGGTATTTCTTATATGAGAAACTATTTAGAAAAAATTGATGAAGCAACAAAAAGTATAAGACAAAAGATTGGTAGTTTATCACCAAAAATAGCAATTGTTTTAGGATCAGGGTTAGGAGAAATTGCTGAAGAAGTTAAAGAAAAAATTGTTGTTTCTTACGATGACATTCCCAACATGCCAAAATCTACAGTTGTTGGTCATGAAGGAAATTTTGTATTTGGATATTTAGAAGACAAGCCTGTTATGATAATGCAAGGAAGGATTCATTTTTATGAAGGATATTCTTTGAAAGAAATTACATTCCCTATCCGTGTGATGAAAAAACTTGGTGTAGAAGTTTTGGTTTTGACATCAGCGGTTGGTGGTATCAAAGGTAGGTTGCCACTTAAAGTTGGTGATTTAGTTTTAGTAAAAGACCATATAAATTTTATGGGAGACAATCCTTTAGTTGGTGAACATTATGAAGAATTTGGTGAACGTTTTCCTGATATGAGTGATGTTTATAACAAACAATTAAGAAATATTGCAAAAAAGGTTGCAAAAAAATTAAATATAAAATTATATGAAGGTGTTTATGTTGCAGTAAAAGGGCCGTCTTATGAAACACCTTCTGAAATAAAAATGTTTAAAAAACTTGGAGCTAATGTAGTTGGTATGTCAATTGTACCTGAAGCAATTGTGGCTAATCAGCAAAAGATTAAAGTTTTAGCAATAGTGTATGTATCAAACTTAGCCACAGGTATATCAAAAAATCCTTTGTCTCATTATGAAGTATTAAAAGTAGCAAAAAAACTAATAAATAGATTTAGTAAGTTAATAATAGGTATAGTTAAAGAAATATAAAAAAATTTTAGAGGTTAATAGTCATGAAACTTAATCTTACACAAAAAATAATTTTATCACACCTGGTTAAAAAAAATAAAACTTTGCCACAGCCTTTAGAACCAATTAAAATAAAAATTGATCAAACATTAACACAAGATGCTACTGGAACTTTGGCTTATTTACAATACGAGAATATGATTTCTGAAAAAAAAGATAAAAAAGTTAAAGTGAAACTTGCTGTCTCATATGTTGACCATAATACATTACAACCCACTTTTGAAAATTCTGATGATCATAAATATTTACAAACTGTTGCTGCAAAATACGGAATAATTTTTTCTCCGCCAGGGAATGGCATCTGTCATCAGCTTCATCTTGAAAATTTTGCAAAACCAGCAGAAGTTCTTATTGGTTCTGATAGCCACACTCCGACATCGTCTGCTGTTGGTATGTTGGCAATTGGAGTTGGTGGGTTGGATGTAGCATGTGCTTTGGCAGGTCTACCATATGTTTTAAAAATGCCATATGTAGTAAATATAATATTGCGTAATAACCTTTCTTATTTTGTGTCGGCAAAGGATGTGATTTTATACTTGTTAAAAAAATTTACTGTAAGAGGTGGTATAAACAAAATTTTTGAATATACAGGCGATGGTATTAAAAACCTTTCAGTTTATGACCGCGCAACAATAACAAATATGGGTACTGAATTAGGACTTACTTCTTCTATATTTCCATCAGATGAACAGACATATAAGTTCATGCTGTTTCATAATAGAGTGAAAGATTTTAAATATTTGTTTCCTGACGAAAATTGTGAATATCATGAAGTTTATGAGATAGATTTATCAAAAATTTCGCCAATGGTTGCTTTACCACATTCGCCTGATAATGTTGTTGAAATAAAAGAAATAGAAGGTTTAGAGGTAGACCAAGTATGTATCGGCAGTTGTACAAATTCGTCAGTTAAAGACATGATTTTTTTTGCATTAATGATGCAAAATAAAAAAGTTAATCCAAATGTTTCCGTTGTTGTATATCCTGGCTCAAAAAAAGTATTGTATGTTTTGGAAAAGCTTGGTTTGTTAGAAAATTTGTATCGTAGTGGTGTAAGGATAATGGAGCCTGTTTGTGGTGCGTGTATTGGTCAAGGACAAGCGCCTATAAGTGGGGGTATATCAGTACGAACATTTAACCGTAATTTTGAAGGACGTTCCGGAACAAAAGATGCAAAAGTTTATCTTACTTCAGTTGAAGTTGCAACTGCTTGTGCAATATATGGAAAATTTGTCCATCCAAAAATTTTAGGAAAGTATCCAAAAATTGTGCTTCCTAAAAAAATTAAGTTTGAACCAAACTTTATTTATCCACCAAAAAATCCTAAAAATGTAAAAGTGTTTTATGGACCAAATATACAACCATTGCCAAAATTTACTCCGTTAGAAAAAAATTTAGTTTTGAGAGTTATAAAAAAGTTGCCTGATAATATATCTACCGACGATATTTTGCCGGCAGGAAGCAAAATTTTGTCTTTACGTTCTAACATACCCGCTATAAGTAGATACATGTTTTCTAACAAATATCCAGAATTAATTAACAAAATTGAACAGTATGATCTCCAGCATAGAAAGTTTGTTATAATAGCAGGGCACAACTATGGTCAAGGATCTTCAAGAGAACACGCAGCTTGTGTACAACGGTATAACGGTATCTTAGTAGTTATAGCAAAATCGTTTTCAAGGATACATAAGAGTAATTTGATAAACTTTGGTATACTACCGCTTGAATTTTATGATGAGAAAGATTATGATGTGTTAAAAGAAGCTGATGTATTATTAATAGAGGATATTATTTCGCAGATAAATTTTAATTCTGTATTTGTTAAAATAAAAGGTTCTTCTAAAATCATAAAGACAAAGTTGCAACTTACCGAAGAAGAAAAAGAAATAATTCTTGCTGGTGGGAAACTTAATTTTGTTAAAAACATTATTTCTAAAAGTTAGATTTATGAAAAAGAATAATAAGAAAGGTTTGTTTATAATTTTTGAAGGACCTGAAGGTGCTGGTAAGTCAACCCAGGCAAAATTGTTATACGATTATCTTAGAAATAAAGGGTATGATGTTGTGCTCACAAGAGAGCCTGGAGGGACTAAAGTTGCTGAAATGGTAAGAAAGATTATTCTTTCACCAAAAATTGAAATTTCTCCTATGGCAGAACTTTTACTTTACGAAGCAGCTAGAGCTCAACATATTGAAGAGGTTATAAAACCAAGTTTACAAAAAAACAAAATTGTTATTTCGGACAGATTTGCAGACGCTTCTATTGTATATCAAGGGTATGCACGAGGGTTAGGAATAAAATTTGTTGAAAAACTTAATAAATTAGTTGTAAAAAATATTACGCCTGATATAACTTTTGTTTTAGATATTTCACCTAAAAAAGGGTTAAGAAGAATTAAACTAAACAGGAAAACTTCGTTTGATCGGTTAGAACAGGAAAGTATAGAGTTTCATAAGAAAATAAGAGAAGGTTATCTTAAGCTTGCAAAAAAAAGAAAAAATTTTTATATAATAAATGTTGAAAATAAACCTTTTTATAAAGTGCACTCTATAATAGTTGATATTTTGAGTAAAAAATTTAATCTTTAGATGAGTTTTAAAAAAATTTTAGGTCAACAACAAGCCGTTGATATCCTTTTAAACGAGCTACGAAATAACACTGTTAAACACTCGTATATTTTTTTTGGTGTTAAAGGTGTTGGGAAAAAATCTACTGCGATAGAATTTGCAAAATCGTTACTTTGCCAGTACAAAAAAGATGGGTATAGTTGTGATATTTGTGAAGATTGTAAGAAAGTTTCTGAAAATATACACCCGGATGTTATCTTAGTAGATTTTGATTTTCAACAAAGGTTGTTACAAAAACCACAAAAATCTACTACTATAAGTATTGATACAATAAGGTATATTAAACAATTTTGTTCTTTATCAAAGTTTTGTAGTTCGTATAAAGTTGTTATTATTGACCATGCTGAAACTTTGCAAAGAGATGCTGCAAATTCTTTATTAAAGCTTTTGGAAGAACCACCAAACAATTGTGTTATTATTTTAATAACAACATCGTTAGGGTTGTTACCAAAAACTGTTGTTTCACGTTGTGAACTAATAAAATTTTTGCCATTGAATAAAAAAGTGTTATCACAAATTTTATCATTGGACAAAAACTATTTGCCAGTTTTAGGTTCTGTTGAAGAATGTAGATATATTGAACGACTTAATAATATTGATATAAATTTTTTTTCTTTGTCAGATATACAACTGTGTAGTGAAAAAATTGTTGAAGACAAAAAGTTTGCTGAATATTTTTTGGTATGGTATACGGAGAACATCCTTTTAGCAAACTTTAGGAATTCTGAGGATTGGAGCAAATTTTTAGATGAGATAGAAAGCTATATTAAACAATTTAGGTTTAATGTTAATTATCAGCTTTTAATAGAAACTTTTTTATTAAAAACATCACTATTATGCAACAAAAACATATTGTAGTTGTAAGAATTGAAGACATACTTCCATCTTATTTAGAAGTTAATGCAGAAAATATTAACTGGATTGATTTAAAAATTGGTGACAAAGTGGTATTGTATTTTAACAACAAGTATGATGTTGGTACAGTAGTTTCTGAAGAAAAAATTGTTGAAGAGAATAAAATTGATAAAAAAAATCTTTACAAACTTATCCGCAAACTTAATGAACAAGATATACAAAGATTAAAAGAAAATGAAATTAAATCGCAGGAAGCGTATAAAATTATTAAACAAACATGTTTAAATTATGAATTACCAATAAAAATTGTTGCTACAAAATATTCGTTTGATAGAACTCGGCTCTATGTGTATTATATAAAATATCAAAACGTGAATTTGAGCAAAATTGTTCACGAATTTGCTCATAAGTTTAAAACAAGAATTGAAATGAAACAAATTGGTACAAGAGATGAAACAAAAATTTTGGGTGGACTAGGTGTGTGTGGTTATGAAATATGTTGTAAAAGATGGATAAAAAAGTTTGAGTCAATATCTGTTGAAATGGCTAAAACACAACAACTTTCGTTAAACATTCCTAAACTTTCTGGATTATGTAACCGCCTTAAATGTTGTCTTGCATATGAATACAACTTTTATAAAGAATGTTTATCAAGATTTCCAAAAGTTGGTTCAGAGATAAAAACTAATGAAGGTGAAGGAAAAGTTGTAAGTATAGATTGTATTAAAGAACTTGTAAATGTTGAATTTAAAAAAGATGAAGATACTGTAGTTGTGAAAACTTTTAAACTGCAGGAATTACAAAAATGAAACAAACTTCAAAAGAAAAATTTCTTACACCTGTGTTTATTGACGCTTTTGATATAGATGATGCTTGGTATCAATGTCTTGACAAAATTTTAGAGTATGGATATGTATATACAATAGATAGAGGAAGCTACAAAGGTCAAAGACGACTTGAGTTTGATTATGTTGTGATCCGTATCAGGAAACCAGAGCATCAAATTATTCCTATAATACCGGAAGGATGTCCAATCCCAGCACCAACATCTATGGAGTATATCCAAGAATATTTGAATTATCTTCTTACTGACCAAAAAACGCCAAGCGAAGATTATACATATGGTGAACGTCTGGTTAATCCTAAAATAAGAGTTGTTGACGAAAATGGCCAAGAAAAAGAAGTTGTATGTAAAATTAATCCTATTCAAGAGGTTATAAATATATATAAAACCGAAGGATTTGAGACAAACCAGTGTACATTAGAAATAGGTATGCCTACTGATATTAAGCTTAAAGATCCTCCATGTTTAAGAATTGTTGATACAAGAATAAGATATGGTAAGCTGCATTTTATAGTTTATTTTCGTTCATGGGATTTATGGGGAGGTCTACCTTCAAACCTCGGTGGATTAGAATTGTTAAAACAACATATGGCATCTGAGATAGGTGTTGGAAACGGCGAAATAATTGCCTCATCTAAAGGGTTGCATTTGTACGAGTATTGTTGGGAATGGGCAAAGATAAGGACAAAAAAGTATGATCTAAAAATAGTGTAACTATGTTACACTTCCAATCCCTTCAAAAATCTAGTTAGTAACTGTTTTTGAAAGACGTGTGTTAGTATCAATAAATTTCTTTAGTATCAATAAATTTCTGAAATAATTATTGCATCAAATATATTTGTATTATATTTTTTGTAAAATTCTGTTGCAATTGTTAGTTCTTCTTTTAACCTGTTTAAGTAGATATGAGGCATTTATCTGCCAATGGTAATGAGAGATAGAAGTGCCTTATCCTTGGTTTCTAAACAAGATAGGTATACTTTATTTTTTTCCTAATTCTTTAATCATTTTCTGTGCAGTTGTTAAGGCGAGGGTATCTTCTTCAAGATGAAGTTCTGCTAACAAAACTTTATGTTTTGGTATCTCAACTTCATATGTTGTATCATCCATGGGTAAAGATCTGGGGAAAACACGTACTTTCCAACCATTATTATCCATCATACTTATGTAATCCGTGTTTGTTTTAACATATCTTTGTATTTTATCTTCGTTTTCAGAACAAAACATACATTCTTTTTGTTCCATTTTTAAGTCCATTTTTGTGATAGATCGTTTAGCACGAACTATGTTGAAATGTGGAAATTCGTTTGTTATATAATTTTTTCTTCTTATTACGGGTTGGTAAAGTTTGCCATCTTTTAGATGTGCTTGGCAGAGGAGGAAGAATTACAATGTATTTCAAAAATTTGTTGTCCCGTTTTTACATGTGTTTTTAGTTCCTTATCTTTTTAGGAAATTATTTTGAATTATTGTATTATAATAGAAAATTTAGTATAAAAAACAAATTTTAACTATACTTATAAGGAAAAAATTTTATGCAAAGGGTATATTGTGGAAAAATTAACAAAGATTTCTTAGGCAAAGATGTAGTTGTATATGGATGGGTTCATTCACGACGTGATCATGGTGGTGTGATATTTATAGATCTTAGAGATAGGGAAGGGATTGTACAAGTTGTTTTTGAACCTGATAATAAAGAAGTGTTTAGCAAAGCAGAAAAATTGCGTAACGAATATGTAGTAAAAGTTGAAGGAACTGTTAGGTTAAGACCACAAGGGACTGAGAACCCAAAATTGTTTTCAGGTGAAGTTGAGATAATTTGTAAGAATTTGGAAGTGTTAAACATGTCAAAAGTTTTACCATTTGAAATTTCTGAATACAAAAATGTTTCAGAAGAGCTTAGATTACAATATAGATACTTAGATCTTCGTAGAACAGAAATGTTAAACAGAATAAAATTAAGAAGTTATTTATCATCTGTTATACGCAATTTCTTTATTTCCAAAGGATTTATAGAAGTAGATACACCGTTTCTTACAAAATCTACGCCTGAAGGAGCGCGTGATTTCTTGGTTCCTTCAAGGTTAACACCATATACATTCTATGCTTTGCCTCAATCGCCACAACTGTTTAAACAAATTCTTATGGTCGCAGGGATTGATAAATATTTTCAGATAGTACGCTGTTTTAGAGATGAAGACCTTCGTGCTGATCGTCAACCTGAGTTTACTCAGATAGATTTTGAACTTTCTTTTGTAAACGAAGATGATATAATTAGTCTTACTGAAGAATTGTTAGTTGAAATTTTTAAATCTGCGTTAGGGATAGAAATTAGTCGCCCGTTTAAAAGAATTTCTTACGATGAAGCAATATCAAGATATGGTACTGATAGTCCTGATTTAAGATATGGTCTTGAGATTGTTAATATTACGGATATTCTAAAAACCACAAAATTTAATGTTTTTAGAAATGTTATTGAAAATGGCGGAGAAGTTAACGCTATTGTTGTCCCTAAAGAGTATAAACTTTCTAGACAACAAATAGATGAATATATTGAGTTTGTAAAATCCGTTGGAGCGAAAGGTTTAGCTTGGATGAAATATATTGATGGCGAGTTTGAGTCAAACATTGTAAAATTTTTTGATAAAAAAGAATTAGATGGTATTAGAAACAGATTAAATCTTGAAGGTGGGGAAACTTTATTTTTTTCTGCTGATAAACATAACAAAAGTTGTGAAATTTTAGGATTATTAAGGGAGAGATTGGCTAAAGATCTGAATTTGATAGATGAAAATAAATTTTGTTTTGTTTGGATAGTAGATTTTCCATTGTTTGAATTTTCAGAAGAGGAACAACGTATAGTGAGTATGCATCATCCATTTACTTCACCAAAAGAGGAAGAAATAAGTATATTTGAAGAAGAAAATTTGTCGCAAGAGAAACTTTTAAAAATACGTTCTCGTGCATACGATATAGTGTTAAACGGTGTTGAACTTGGTGGTGGAAGTATCAGAATTCATAATAGTGAACTTCAAAGAAAAATATTAAAAATATTAGGACTTAAAGATGAAGAGATTAATAATAGGTTTGGATTTTTACTAGAAGCGTTATCTTATGGTGCGCCACCACACGGTGGGCTCGCATTAGGATATGATAGGATATTAGCTATACTCACAAATTCTAATTCAATTCGTGATGTAATACCATTTCCAAAAACACAAAAAGGTGTCTGCTTGCTTACATTAGCACCGTCTCAAGTAGATAAAAAACAACTTGATGAACTACATTTACAATTGAAAATAAAATAAATTACATTACATAATAAATTTTTGTTGCAGGAGTAAGAATAGGTATGAAAAAAAGAATTTATGTAAAAAACAAAAAAGAACTTTTAGAAATTATCGGAGAACAAGATAAAAATGTAAGATATATTGAAAAAATAGCTAATGTTGAAATTTATTATTATCCATTGCCAGATGAGGAAGGGTTTGAGATAGATATTGTAGGTAATAAAGATAATGTTGAACAAGCATTTAGTTTCGTACAACATTTGATCATGAATAAAAATTTCCCTTCCGAACATATACACAAAAAGGAGCACACTACTGAACTGGTACATAAAAAATCGTTAAAAAAATATGAATTTCTTGCTTTTGATGGAGAAATTATCAGACCTAAAACTGAAAACCAAAAACGGTATCTTGAACTTATGGAGGAATATGATATTGTTATAGCAATAGGTCCTGCTGGGACTGGGAAGACATTCCTTGCTGTAATGTCCGCACTGATGAAACTTAACCGTGGCGATGTTTATAAAATAGTTTTGACACGTCCTGTAGTAGAAGCAGGTGAACGGTTAGGTTTTTTACCCGGTGATTTATATGATAAAATAAATCCTTATTTAAAACCGCTCTATGACGCATTCTTTGTAATGTTAGGTCCAGAAATGTTTAAAAGATATCTTGATGAAGAAGTTATAGAAATAATTCCTTTAGCATACATGCGTGGTAGAACATTAAACGATGCGTTTATTATCCTTGATGAAGCACAAAATACAACGCCTGAACAAATGAAAATGTTTTTAACACGGCTCGGCTTTAATTCACAGTTAGTAATAACTGGAGATATTACACAAATTGATCTTGATGCTAAAATACAATCAGGTTTAGTATTAATAAAAGAAATACTTAAGGATATAGAGGAGATTAAATTCATTTATTTTAATGAAAACGATATAGTAAGACACAAACTTGTTAAAAAAATAGTTAAAGCATACGAAGAATGGGAGTCAAAAAATAGATGATAAAAAGGTTTGTTATAAAATTAAAACCGTACATACTTTCTCTTATTGATAAAATTGAACAAATTGAAAAAAATATAGATGTCAAACAAAGAAAAAAAATTAGTGAGAGACAAAAAATTACTTTACCTGATTATTTGTTAGTTATTATTTTTATAGTTGTTATTGTTTTATTTGTAGAGATAAAAAACTTATTTATTGGTAGTGTAAGAAGTGTAGAAATTATAACTCAGTTGTTAAGTTTAGCGATAATCACTTATTTTGTTTTTCTTACCATATTTAAATATTTGTTACAAAAATTAAAAAATTTATTAGGTATAAAATTTGAAGAATATAAAAACTCGCTTGTATTGTTTTTTACATTATCATTGTTACATATTGTAGTGATAGCAATTTATAAATTCAACAATTTATCTTTTTATCTTTTACCTATAGTAGGGTTTGTAATTTTGGTCTATTTATTATCAGACACATTTTGGGCTATACTGTTTTCAACGTTTAACGCAATTATAGGATGCTATTTGTATACAGAGTTATTCTCAGAATTAAGTATTTTTATTTTTTACTATATATTGTTATCATTATACACTATATTTTTATGTGAGAAAATTTTTTCTAGGCAAGATTTACTTTTTGTTATTTTAAAATCAACAATTGCAAGTTTTTTAATTGCTGTTTCTGTTAATCTTTTGATGTTTTACGAAATTGGTTCAATGTTTAATTTAAATTTTAATTTTAACTTTTTTAGTAAATATCAAAAACTTAACATATTTGGTTTTTTCGTTAATAGTATATTTAGCAATGCTTTAAGTTTAGTTTTAGTTTCAGTATTGCTTACCCCGTTGGAATTAATATATCAAAAGACAACTAATATACGACTTGCTGAACTATCAAATTTAAACCATCCGTTATTAAAACGTTTAATGACAGAAGCGCCTGGGACATATCATCATTCAGTAATGGTGTCATCTTTAGCGGAACGTGTTGCAATAGCGTTGTCAGTGAATCCTTTGTTATGTAAAGTAGCCGGTCTTTTTCATGATATAGGTAAAATTATTCATCCAGAATATTTTATCGAAAACCAGTTTGCAATAAAAAATCCTCATTCTGAACTTAGTCCTTCATTGTCAAGTTTAGTTATTATAAATCATGTAAAAGAAGGAGTAAAACTTGCTCATGAATATAAGCTTGATAAAGCTATAATAGATATAATTGAACAACATCACGGAAATTCTGTTATTTATGGGATATATGATAAAACATTGGAGTTTAATTTTTTTGATAAAGAAATGTTAAGGTATCCTGGGCCTAAACCTCAAACTAAAGAAGCTGCAATAATTATGATCTGTGATTCTTGCGAAGCTGCGTGCAGAAGTATCACAGAACTTGATGCTCAAAAAATCAAACAAACTGTTGAAGGAGTGATAAACACTAAATTTGTTGATGGCCAGTTTGATGAAGTACCTTTTACTTTAAGAGATCTTTATATTATAAGCGATGTTTTAACTAAAACATTGATAAGCCTTTATCATTTAAGAACAAGTCCTTCTAATGGAAGCAAAACTTAAATCTTAATGAATTTTTCTGTTGTTTATAAAACAAAAAGATTTATAATCCATCCTAAGATATTAAAAAAACATATAACTAAGATACTTAATATGCTATTCAATAAAACAAAGAAGATTGATTTGTCATTTGTGTTTGTTGATAATAACTACATTGTCCAACTTAACAAAAAGTTTTTGAACAAAAAAACTCCAACCGATGTTTTATGTTTTAAATATGATAACTATTCAGCTGATATTATAATTTCAGTTGAACAAGTGTTAAGAAATGCAAAAATTTTTAAAACACCGCCTAAATGGGAGTTATTATTTGTTTTAGTTCATGGTTTGTTACATTTTAAAGGAATGGATGATGATACTGAACAAAAAAGAAAAAAAATGTTTGATGCTGCATACAAACTGTTAAATAGTTTAAAAATATAATCTCTCTTCACAACACTTTTGTTAATTCTAAAAGGAGTGTGTTGATGAAAATTATAGCATTGTTCATTCTTGGGATTTTATCATCTTTTTTCTCAGGTAGTGAAGCAGCTTTAACTTCGTTACCAGAGTATAAATTAAAAAAAATTTATGTTAAACATAAAATTTTGAGGTTGCCTTTACATCTTTGGATCTTAAAACCTTACAGATTTTTAATCAGTATCCTTATTGGTAATACAATAGTAAACCTTCTTTTTAGTTCAACAGTGACAGATCTGTTTGTTTCTCTGTTTCCTTATGTCAACAGAGAGATTAAGGAGACAATAATTTGGCTTGTTACTACGTTTATAATAGTTCTTTTCTGTGAACTAATTCCTAAAATTGTGTCAAAAAATTTTTCTGAAACAATATCTACTGTTATACTTTTACCTTTAACAGTTCTACAATATTGTACTTTTTTCTTATTTTCACCAATATTATTTTTTGTAGAAAAATATTTAGTAAAAGAGAAAGATATTTATAAAGCACATTTTATAAAAATTGATGAAATTAAAAGGCTTCTTACAGATACAACAAAAAATGTTTTTCAAAGAAAAGATATTGAAGAACTTTTTGACCGTGTGACAAAGTTTAACGAAGTAAGAATAAAAGATATTTATACACCAAAAGAAAAAGTTATTGCAATAGATATCTCAAACAAAAGTTTGTCACAGATTGTAACAGAAGTAATAGATTCTGCGAAAACACGTGTGCCTGTATATAAAGAATCTATGGATAAGATTTTAGGATACATTTTGATTAAAGATATGTTTTATTTATGTTCTGTTGAATATGAATGTAGTATTACAGACATTATCCATCCTATACTTGAGGTTGGGATAAACGAAAAAGCAAAAGATGTGTTAAAGAAAATGCAGAATTCTCAAATACATATCGCTGTAGTCAAAGATAAAGAAAACAAATTTTGTGGTATAGTGACATTAGAAGATATTTTAGAAGAAATTGTAGGGGATATATTAGATGAATTCGATATTAGAAAAGGTATTAAATAGCGATATAGTGGTTATTGTAAAAATTTTGTTGTATGTTTTATTTATTTTTATCTCAGCATTTTTTGCTGCAATTGAAACCGCGTTGTTAAAATATACAGCATTGAAATTTGAAATAAAAGATATTGCTAAAAAATATATTTCTGTTTGGGAAGAGAGTCCAGAAACTGTTTTAGGAACAATTCTTATAGGTACAAACCTTGCCTGTATAGGGATAGGAGTGTTAAATTCTTCGTTAAATTTATGGGTTGGTTGGTCTATTATAATTTTGTTAGTATTAGGAGAGATATTCCCTAAAGTCTATGCATTGACAACACCTAATTTTGTTATTAACTGTGGGATTAAAATTTTAGTGATGTTTAGTAAAATTGTTGCGCCGATATCTAACTTTCTTGTTGATCTAAGCAAGTTTTTTACTAATATTTTTTTGAATGTGGAAAAAGAAACACCATTTTTTACAAAAGAAGATATTAAAGAAATTATATATAAAGAGGAAACTATAGATAAAGAAGATCGCCAAATTTATTCTAACATAATTGAACTTGCTGATAAAAGAATTTCTGATGTTATGATACCAAAAGAGGATATAGTTGCTGTAGATGCCTCATGGAGTCTACAAGAAATAATTGAGAAGTTAGCAAATACAAAATTTTCTCGTGTCCCTGTATACAAAGATAATTTGGACAACATAATTGGGGTAATATACACAAAAGATCTTGTTTTAGTCATGCAAAACAAAGAATTGCTTGTTTTAGAAGATTTTCTACGTGAAGCTTATTTTGTTGTAAATACAGCACATGTTATAGATGTGCTTAAGCAGTTTAAACAAGGTAAACATCATATGGCTGTTGTTGTTGACGAATACGGTTCTACTGTAGGACTTGTAACTATTGAAGATATAATAGAAGAACTTGTTGGGGAAATATATGATGAATACGATATTAAAAAACAAAAGTTAAGAAAGATATCTGACGATACAATAATTGTTTTAGGTGATGAGAATATTAAAGCGATAGAAGAAAGTTTAAATGTTAAACTTGAAGAGGAAGATGTCGTTACGATAAATGGTTATATTTTAACGAAATTAGGTGTGATTCCAGAAATAGGAGAAAAGTTTGTTATTGGAAATTTAGAGATAGAAATTTTAGATAGTACTAAAAAATTTATAAGAAAACTGAAGATAAAAAGATTGTAAAGAAGGGGGATTCCATGTTGAAAGATTACAAAAATTCTAGATATCAATCAATTATGTTGTTAGTTCCGGAAATAAAACAGTTAATTAAAGAAAAGAAATTTTTTGTATTAAAAGATGTTCTTAAAGACATACATCCGATAGATTTAGCAGAAGGGTTCGGTAGTTTTGATAAAGATGAACAACTTATTATTTTTAGGCTAATGAGGTTTGACAGAGCTATTGCTATGTTTGAAGATTTGGATCCACAAGAACAAGCATGGATTATAGAAAATTTAGAACAAAATCCGTTGGAAAAACTTGTAGAAGACATGCCTGCTGATGAACGTGCAAAACTTGTAAGAAGACTACCAGAACGTGTCAAAAAAAAGTTGTTAAGTTGTGTAAAAAAAGAAGATCTGAGTGTAATACAGCAAACACTAAACTACAAAGAAGGTACCGCTGGTGCTATAATGAATACATATTTTATAAGTTTGTTACCACATATGACTGCAAAACAAGCTATAGAACATATACATTCTTTGTCAAAATTTAGAAGATATTCGTCATTACATGCTTTTTATGTTGTGGATAATAATAAAAAGCTTTTAGGAGGGATAACTTTAAGAAAACTTATAGCAGCCCCTTCTGATATAAAAGTTTCTGAGATAATGTCGTCGGTTAATTTTATAAAAATTAATGTTAACACAGATAAAGAAAATATAGCAAGGTTGTTTGCAAAATACGATTTAGTTATCGCACCTGTTGTTGATGACAATGATGTATTAGTTGGTGTAATAACAGTAGATGATGTTATTGATGTTATAAACCAACTTAATACAGCGCAATTGTACGAAGTTGGTAAAATTGGTGGTAAGGAAGAAATAAGGTATCAAGATGCAACACCATTGTACTTGTTTAAACGTCGTGTTGGATGGCTCACATTACTTTTAATATTTGATTTTTTGACAGGCACTGTGTTGAAAACTTTTGAAGATGCGATTTCTGCAGTTGTTGCATTAACTTTTTTTATTCCAATGTTGTTAGATACTGGTGGTAATGCAGGTGCGCAAACATCGATTACTTTAATCCGTAGTTTTGCAACAGGTGATGTTAGTTTTAAAAATATATTTAAAGTAATAAAACTAGAATTTTTATGTGGTCTTTTAATGTCGATATGTATAGGATCAATAGCATTTTTACGAGGGTTAACTCTAGGAGTGAGTATTCATATAGCTGTTACTGTTGGCATTACAATGAGTTGTTTAATACTTTTAGCAGTTTTTATTGGCATTTCATTACCAGTTATTTCAAAAAAAATTGGTTTAGACCCTGCAGTTCTTGCAGGACCTATCACAACAAGTGCAATCGATATTTTAGGACTTATAATATATTTTAAAATAGCACAAATTCTAGTTCCTCAATTAAGAGGGATCTGATTTATGTATTACATTGTTAATGGAATTGTATTAAACAAGATGGATTATTTAGAATATGATAAATTTGTTGTGTTATACACTTTAGAGTTAGGAAAGATAAGAGTTTTGTTTAAAAGTGTAAATAAACCGACTGCGAAATTAATTTCATTCACAGAACCTGCTACAGAAGTTGAGTTGCAGCTTGTGAAACTTAAATCTTCTGATTACATGTTTAAGTGTGCAGGTGGTACGGTGAAAAATTACAATAATAGTTTACGAAACAATACTGAGATTTATTTGTATACATGCAAAGTCTTAGAAATTGTGGATAAACTTACATTAGAAGTTGTAAAAGATGAACAAAAATATTTTTTAATAAAACGTATGTTAGAAATTTTACCATTGTGTGATGTTAACAAATATAAGCTATTATATTTAGCTTTTGTGTATCGATTTATAAAACTTTGTGGGTATACTCCAAAATTAGATAAATGTGTTAGATGTGGTGGTGAAATAAATGAGGAATATTTTTTTGATTCATCTTCTGGAGTTGTATGTAATAGATGTAAAAAAGCTTCTGATATAAAAATTTTTTATAACGCTACAAAAATTATACAAAAATTTTATAAACTTACTGCTGAGCAGGTTTGTATATTGCAATTAGATAAAAACACGCTTGATGAAATAGAAAAATTAACTTTTATATACTTACAAAATTATATTTATAAACCTTTATTAACATACTACTTATGAAATTAAGTTCTACGTTGTTTCAAGAAATAATAACAGGGTTAAACAAATTTTGGAGTAAACACGATTGTATAATTTGGCAACCGTATGATGTAGAGAAAGGAGCAGGAACGTTTAACCCGGCAACATTTTTTGGTTGTTTAGGACCAAACCCGTGGAGGGTTGCATATGTTGAACCGTGTCGTAGACCCGCTGATGGTAGGTATGCGGAAAATCCTAATCGTTTACAACATTACTATCAATATCAAGTAATCTTAAAACCTGCACCACAAAATGTACAACAAATTTTTTTAGCATCGCTTGAATCTATTGGAATAAAGATAAAACAACATGATATAAGATTTATAGAAGATGATTGGGAAAGCCCAACACTTGGTGCTTGGGGGTTAGGTTGGGAAGTATGGCTTGATGGTATGGAGATAACACAGTTTACTTATTTTCAGCAAGTTGGTGGGATAGATTTAGATCCAATTTCTTGTGAGATTACCTATGGGCTAGAACGTATATGTATGATAGTTCAGCAGAAAGATTCTATTTTTGATATTATATGGAAAAAAGATGTTACATATGGGGATGTTCATTTAGAAGATGAACGTCAATGGTGTAAGTATAATTTTGAGGTATCAAACTCTGAAATTTTGTTTAGACATTTTGAAGATTATTATAATGAATGTTTAAGGTTGTTAGATTTAAATTTGTACATTGTAGCATATGATTTTGTTTTAAAATGCTCACATTTGTTTAACTTACTGGATGCGCGTGGAGCTATCTCGTATGAGGAAAGAAATAGGTTTATTGCAAAAATTCGTACTTTAGCAAACAAAGTTGCAAAATGTTATTTAGAACAAAAGTTTGGTATTAAGTTATGAGAAAAGATTTGTTGATAGAAGTGTACACTGAAGAACTGCCTCCAAACGCTGTTAAAGAGTTTATATTACAACTACCTTTGGTTACAAAAAATGTTTTAGATGAACTTAAAGTAGATTATAAAGATGTAGAAACATATGTTACGCCAGTAAGAATAATAATTTATATTTTAGAAGTTTTAGAACAAACAAAAAAAGAAATTGTAGAAATCTTAGGTCCTTCAGAAAAAATTGGGATAAAAGATGGTGAGTTTACTATACAAGCACAAGGGTTTGCAAAAAAACATAATGCTGAATTAAAAGATTTATATATAAAAGAAACTGAAAAAGGAAGATTTTTAGCAATAAAAAAAGTGTATGGTGGACAAAATGTAAAAGAAATAATAAAAGATATTCTTTTAAAAATTCTTAGTGGTTTGTCTTACCCGAAAACAATGTGGTGGGAAGAAAGCAAGTTTAGATTTCCACGACCTATTAGAAACATAGTTGTTATTTATAGTGACGAAATTTTAAAAATAAAAATTGCTTCCATTACTTCATCTAATTTTGTTTACGGAATTAAAACTTATCCACTGAAAAAAATTAAGTTGTCAAAAACAAAAAAAACTTCGTTGATTGATGTTTATTTTAATATATTAAAAAACGAATGTATAATTTTTGATCATAAAAAACGGTACGAAACATTAATAAAATCTATAGAAAATATAACTACAAAGAAAAAACTAAATTATGATAAAGACGAAAAATTGTTAGAAGAAATTACAACAATAGTAGAGTATCCAACCTGTGTTTTATGTGAGTTTCCTGAAGAGTTTCTTAAGTTACCTTATGAGTTTGTTATAACTTGTATGAAATCGAAACAAAAGTTTATCCCATTGTTTGATGATAATTATAATTTGACAAACTTTTTTATTGGTGTAAAAAATGGTCCTTCTGAAAATTTGAATTTTGTAAAAGATGGGTTTCAAAAAGTCCTTATTGCAAGATTAAACGATGTTAAATATTATTATGAAACAGATAAAAAATTAGATTTTATTTCATATTTTGATAAACTTAAAGATGTAGTTTATAATGCAAAACTAAGAAGTAGTTGTTATGACAAAGTTGTACGTACAGGAAATTTGGCGAAGATGTTAAACAAAAAATTAGGTTTTGGTTTATCAGAAGAAATTGTTGATATAACTACGAAGTTAGTAAAAAACGATCTTATGACACAAATTGTATTTGAATATCCTGAGTTACAAGGTGTTGCAGGGAAAATATATTGTGAAGAATATTGCAAAAAAAATAATTTGCCAATTGAAATAGCAATTTGTTGTCAAGAACATCTAAAACCAAAAAATTATAAAGATGAACTTCCTAAAAACTTGCTTAGCATTTTGTTTTCTTTATCTGACAAAATTTCTATAATAATAGAACAAACTTTAGCTGATAACTTGCCAACGGGAAAATCCGATCCTTTAGGACTAAAAGATGTTGCAGACGGTGTGATAAAAATTTGTGTTGAAAAATGGTATGATTTAGATTTAAAAGAAATATTTGAATTTTATAAAAAAATGTTTGAAACAGATTTTAGGGATGATATTTTTATAAAATTTTTGTCATTTTTCACAAACAGGTTTGAAAATGTTCTGTTAGAAAAGTTTGAGTTTGACGAGATAAGATGTGTGTTAACAGATTTTAATGGTGAATTTTATACAAAATATTTGATTTTGACATATTTGAAAGAATTTAGGAGTAAAAATAGAGACGATTTTGTTAAACTTGTCGAGTTGTACAAAAGAGTATATAATATACTACAACAAGCAAAAAATAGATTTCCAAAAGATATTTGGGGACAAAATGTCAACCCTGATTTGTTTTTAGTAGATTTTGAAAAAGAATTTTATAAAAAAATTTTGTGTCTTAAAGAAGTTATAGAAGAATTTGTGATACAAAAAAATTATAATGAAGTTATGAAAAAACTTGTTGAATTTAAAATTGAAGTTGACACATTTTTTGACAAAATCCTTGTGTTTGATGAAAAATTTGAAGTAGCAAAAAATAGGGTTTTATTGTTAAATGTTTTGTTAGAAATCATAAATAAAATAGGTGGGTTGCATCATATACAACAATGAAGAAAATTTTAAACTTGATTTTAGGTATATTGATAAGTTGTGCGATGTTATATTTGGTGTTTAGAAGAATAGATTTTACTGAATTTGTAAATCATGTTATGTCAGCAAAATTAGGGTATTTATTGTTAAATTTATTTTTAGGGACAATGTTGTTAGTCTTGAGAAGTTACCGCTGGAAGATAATGTTGAAAGAATACAAAGGTTTTGAGTTACAAAATTTTTTCAAATCTACTGTAATGGGATTATTTTTTAACACAGTTTTACCTTTTCGTGTAGGCGATATTTTTCAGGGTTATATTTTAGCAAAGAAGACACTTTTACCAAAATCATTAACTATGTCTACAGTTTTGTTAGAACGGTTTATAGACCTTTTTCCCCCGATACTTTTTCTCATTATAGGTTCATTCTTTGTTGTTTTACCAAAACAAATAAGTTTAAGGATAAGCGTATTAGTTTTGGTTGGTTTAGTTTTAGCATTTGTTTTAGTTTTAAAATATAAAAATTTTTTGTTATCAAGATTGATTTTTTATTCGGAAAAAGTTAGTATATTAAAAAAAATTGTTGGTGTATTAGAAAAATTTTTTTCTGCAATAGAAAATATAAGTAGTATCAGTGTTTTGTATAAAATAATTCTTTTAACTTTTTTATTATGGTCAGGATACAGTATTGGTATGGTTTTGATTTGTTATTCTTTGAATATAGATTTACCTTCGGTATGGGCAGGATTTTTAATCCAAGCAATTACAGCACTAAGTGTTGTGATACCTTCTTCACCAGGATATGTAGGTAGTTGGGAGTTTATGGGTAGTTTATCTTTAATTATTTTTAAGATTGACAAAACAAAAGCAGCATCGTTTGCTGTTGTATCACATTTTATAGGAATGTTACCGATAATTAGTTTAGGTTTATTTTTTTTACTGCAAGAAACTAGTTTATTAAAATCTTTTAAAAAAGATTATGATAAAACTTAAACGGAAACAAAAAACAACTTTATCTTTAATTGATTTAGCTCCGATGACAGATATGGTTTTCCAAGTTTTGTTGTTTTTTATAATATCATCTTCTTTTGTTGTTGAACCAGGGATAAAAGTTAATCTTCCTAAGTCGCAAATTTCTGAAATACAACTTCAACAGAAATTAATTATAACTATAGATAAATCACAACAAATTTTTGTAGATAATAAATTAGTGTCATTACAAGATTTAGAACAAAGAATAAAACTTCTTTTACCTTATTATCGAGATAAAATTGTTGTGATACGTGCTGATAAAGATGTTCCGTGTGGTCTTGTAGTTAAAGTTATGGATATTTCAAAACTAGCTGGTGCAGAAAAACTTGCTATTGCTACTGAAAAAGAGTCAGAGTAAGATTTTAACCAATGCAGGAGGATTAACTTTATGCATTTTGTAGTTTGTATAAAACAAGTACCTGCTACTACTAATGTACAAGTTGATCCAAAAACAGGAACACTTAAACGAGAAGGAGTCGAATCTATAATTAATCCGTTTGATGAATACGCTATTGAAGAAGGGATAAGGTTAAAAGAACGTCTTGGCGGTAAGGTAACAGTGATTACAATGGGCCCACCGCAAGCTGAATCTGCATTACGTGAAGCTTTGGGTCGTGGTTGCGATGAAGCAATTTTGTTGACAGATAAATCGTTTGCAGGTGCTGACACATTGGCTACCGCATATACATTATCTTGTGCAATAAAAATGTTATCAGAACCGGCAGATCTTATAATTTGTGGCAAACAAGCGTCAGATGGTGATACAGCACAAGTTGGACCATCTTTAGCTGAGTTACTAGATATCCCTCATGTTACAAATGTAAGAAAAATTGTTGAAATAAAGGAAGGATATGTTAAATTAGAACGCATGTTAGAAGACGGTGTTGATGTATTAGAGATGTCGTTACCTGCGTTAATTACTGTAGTAAAAGAAATAAACACTCCAAGATTGCCTACTTTAAAAGGTATACTTGCTGCAAAAAAGAAACAAATTCTTGTTTGGAACAAAGAAACTGTGAATGCTGATGCAGACAAAATCGGTCTTAAAGGTTCACCTACACAAGTTGTAAAAATTTTTTATCCGCCACCAAGACAAGGTGGGCAGGTTATAACAGGTGCTGATGCAAAAGAAATTGCAAAAAAATTAGTTGAAAAACTTAGTTCTCACGGATTGATATAAATATAAGAAGAAAGGGATAAACTATGAGCAAAATTGAAATTATAACAGAAAAATGTACAGGTTGTGGATTATGTATAAAACCGTGCCCATACGGAGCAATAAAACTTGTTGATTCACCACATCAAATTTCTTCAGGACGTACTGTTAAACAAGTCGCAGTTATTATTCTTGATAAATGTACATATTGTGGTGCATGTGTTGATGCTTGTAGATACAAAGCAATTGTTTTAGAAAAAGAAGAAGTAAAGGTTGCTAGTGAGTTTAAAGATTATAAAGATGTTTGGGTTTATGCGGAACAACGTAGAGGTGAAATTGCGCCTGTAGTGTATGAACTTATTGCAAAAGGTAGAGAACTTGCTGATAAACTTGGTTGTAAAGTGTGTTGTGTTCTATTGGGACACAATATCAAAGAATTAGCCAATGAATTGATATATTATGGTAGCGATGTAGTTTATGTAATTGATGATCCTGTATTAGCAGAATTTTTAGATGAACCTTATTCTGAATGTTTAGCTTGGTTGATAAGAAAATATAAGCCAGAAATACTACTTATGGGAGCTACAAACATTGGACGTTCTTTTGCAAGTCGTGTTGCTGCAAAAATAAGAACTGGTCTTACAGCTGATTGTACAGGTTTAGATGTAGATGTTACTACACGTAATCTTTTACAGACACGCCCTGCATTTGGCGGTAACATTATGGCAACAATTCTAACTCCTAGACATCGTCCTCAAATGGCTACTGTCAGACATAAAGTTTTTAAACCGTTACAAAAAGATGTTACACGAAAAGGTGAAGTTATACAAGAAAATTTTGATTTTACAAATGTTAAAATTAGAACAAAATTTTTAGAGTTTATAAAAGATACAACTTCAAAAGTTAACCTTGCAGAAGCAGACATAATTGTTTCGGGTGGGAGAGGGTTAGGTGGCCCACATGGGTTTAAACTACTTGAAGAACTTGCTGACCTTTTAGGTGGTGCAGTTGGTGCATCACGTGCAGCAGTAGATGCTGGGTGGATACCGTATTCTCACCAAGTTGGCCAGACAGGACGTACTGTTGCACCGAAGTTGTATATAGCATGCGGTATCTCAGGACAGATTCAACATTTGGTTGGTATGAGTTCGTCGGAAATTATTGTTGCTATAAACAAAGATCCGTCTGCTCCTATGATGAAAATAGCAACTTACGCTATTGAAGGTGACCTTTACGAAATAATCCCAGAACTTATCAAAGCAGTAAAAGAATATAAAGGAATAAAAAGTTAAGATGGCGAATTCACATTTGTCAAGTTTAAATAAAGATGAAGAATTTATAAAACTATGTTTTTCTCTCGCAAAGAAAGGTTTAGGATATACATCACCTAATCCTATAGTTGGTGCTGTACTAACAGTCCCAAGACTAGGTAATAAAATTATTGGTCAAGGGTATCACTCTGCTTATGGTGAACCGCATGCCGAAGTTGAAGCTATAAACGATGCGATTAAAAATGGATATAAAGATTTGTTGAAAGAAGCAGTATTGTATGTTAATTTAGAACCTTGTTGTCATTACGGTAAAACACCTCCGTGTGTTGACAAAATTATTGAAGTAGGTATAAAAAAAGTTGTTTGTTCAATGTATGATGTTAATCCTGTTGTTAGGAAAAAAGGGATAAAGAAACTTACACAAGCAGGTGTTGAATGTAAAGTTGGTGTACTTGAAAACGAAGCTAAGGAGTTAAACAAGTTTTATATTAAATGGATGACAAAAAGATTGCCATATGTAACGATAAAAGTTGCAAGTAGCCTTGATGGCAAAATTGCAACATATACTGGTGATTCAAAATGGATAAGTTGTAAACAATCACGAGAATATGTACATCAATTAAGAACAATTTATGACGCTGTGCTAGTTGGAATAAATACAGTAAAAGTTGATAATCCGTACTTAACTGCACATAAAGTAGGAAGAAACCCGACGAGAATTATAGTCGGCGATCTTTCAAAATTGTTACTAAAAAGATACAATGTTTTTAACAACGAGGCAAAAACAATTGTCTTTACTAAAAAAAGTAAGAATGTTAAATTTTTTGAAAAATTTGATAATTTAACAATTTATCAATATAAAATTTCAAGGATATCATTTAAGGAGATACTTTCTGTTTTAGCACAAGAATATTTTATAAGTTCTGTTTTAGTGGAAGGCGGTGCTGATACGATAACAATGTTGTTGGAAGAAAATTTAGCTGATGATTTGATAATATTTTTTGCACCTAAGATTATTGGTGGGAAAGATGCAAAAACTTTTTTTGAGGGGGAAGGGGTAAAGTATATAAAAGATGCGTATGAACTAAAAATAAACAAGATAGAAGTTATAGGTCAAGATCTAGTAATAACTGCAAAATTTAAAAAATAAAGTTATGTTCACAGGGATAATAGAAGATTTAGGTAAAGTAAAATTTGTTTCAAATAATCAAATTGTTGTAGAAACTGTTCTTGAGGTGAAAGTTAAAGATAGTATTTCTGTTAACGGTATATGTTTAACAGCAAAAGATGTTAAACAAGAAAGTAAAAAATTTGTCTTTAAAGCTGATATATCAAAAGAAACTTATAACAGAACAAATTTAAAGTTTTTAAAACAAAATGATTTTGTAAATTTAGAAAGAGCTGTGTTGGCTAATGAAAGGTTTGGAGGGCACTTTGTTTTAGGTCATGTTGATACAACGATTAAGATTTTATCAATTGAAGATGAAGAGTTTGTTTTTGAACTTCCAGAAAATTATAAGAAATACATTGTTGAAAAAGGTTCTGTTGCAATTGATGGTATAAGTTTAACAGTTGCAAAAAAATATAAAGATAGGTTTTCTGTAGCTATAATTCCGTATACTTTTGAAAATACAAATTTGAAAACTAGAAAGTCAGGCGATGTGGTAAATTTAGAAGTAGACATATTAGCGAAATATGTTGAAAATCTTCTTACTAAAAAAGAAAAAATAACTGTAGAGTTTTTAAAAGAACACGGTTTTATAAAATGAAAGAAAAAGTTTTTGCAACAATAAAAGAAGCAATAAAAGAACTAAAAAAAGGAAAACCTGTTATTGTTGTTGATGATCCAGATAGAGAAAACGAAGGCGATGTTGTTATCCCTGCGGAAAAAGTAACTCCGTATTGGATAAACTTTATGGCTAAATATGCTCGCGGGTTAATTTGTGTCGCATTACCCCAGGAAAGATTAGAAAAACTTAAAATATATCCTATGGTAGAAAATCCTGATTTACCACATGAAGCTGCGTTCACAGTTTCCGTAGATGCAAAAGAAGGTATAACAACAGGAATTTCAGCTTATGACCGCGCAACTACTATTAAAAAACTTATTTCTCCTGATGCGAAACCGACTGATTTTGTAAAACCAGGTCATGTTTTCCCACTTATGTATAAAGAAGGAGGTGTATTGGTCAGAGCAGGACATACCGAAGCAGCAGTTGATCTTGCGAAACTTGCTGGTTTTTATCCAGCTGGAGTTATATGCGAAATAATGAATGATGATGGTACTATGGCAAGATTGCCTCAACTTGTTAAATTTGCTAAAAAACATAAATTAAAAATTATCACTATTGCAGATTTAATTAAATATAGAAGAACAAAAGAGAAACATGTTAAAAAAGTTTTGACAACAAAATTACCTACTAAATATGGTGATTTTAAATTAATAGTTTATCAAGATCTGTTAACAAAAGAACATCATTTGGTTTTAATAAGTAAAAAATTGGATACAAAAAAACCTGTTTTAGTACGAGTACATTCATCATGTTTAACAGGAGATATTTTGGGATCGTTAAGATGTGATTGTGGTTTCCAACTTGAAAAATCTTTAAGTATGATAGGTGAACAAGGTGGTGTGCTATTATATCTACATCAAGAAGGAAGAGGGATTGGACTTATCAACAAAATTAAAGCTTATAAACTTCAAGATAAAGGGTTGGACACTGTTGATGCAAACTTAAAGTTAGGTTTCCCAGCTGACTTGCGTGATTATGGTATTGGAGCACAAATTCTTGCTGATTTAGGTATAAAGAAAATTAGATTGTTAACTAATAACCCACAAAAAATTGTTGGTCTTGGAGGATACGGAATAGAAATTGTTGAGCGTGTCCCTATTGAGATCTCTCCAAAAGGAAAACATATGGAAAAATATTTGTTAGCAAAAAAGTATCGATTAGGACATTGGTTAAAACATGTATGAAAGGAGAAGCATATGAGAGTTTTAGTAACAGGTGGTGCTGGATTCATTGGTTCACATATTGTAGATGAATGCATAAAAAAAGGATATGAGGTTGTAGTTGTTGATAATTTGTCAACTGGTAAAAAAAGAAATATAAATCCAAAAGCAAAATTTTATAATGTTGATATTACAGATTATAAAAAATTAGAAGAAGTGTTTAAAAAAGAGAAACCTAAAATTGTTAACCATCATGCTGCACAAATTGATGTAAGAAAGTCTGTTGCGGATCCACAGTATGATGCTAATGTTAACATAATAGGTTCTATTAATTTGTTAGAGCTATGTGTTAGGTACAATGTTGAAAAATTTATTTTTGCATCTTCAGGCGGAACAATATATGGCGAATGTAAAGGAAAACCTGCCCCTAAAGAAAATTCTTTGTACAATCCTGAATCACCATATGGTTGTGCAAAACTTGCAGTCGAGTACTACATGAGCTATTACAACAAAGTGTATGGGTTAAAAACAATATCTTTAAGATATGGGAATGTTTATGGTCCGCGGCAAGATCCGTTCGGTGAAGCAGGTGTTGTAGCTATTTTTATAAATCGGATGT
>Ga0197143_1000413_pt1 | contig 48156 bp, 47 predicted proteins | sample GBS70_MetaG_FD_148603 | JGI IMG/M metagenome (GOLD analysis project Ga0197143, IMG submission 148603) | Sediment microbial communities from Great Boiling Springs, Gerlach, Nevada, United States - GBS 70_MetaG | ecosystem: Environmental > Aquatic > Thermal springs > Hot (42-90C) > Sediment... | reverse complement strand
TCCTTACCATGCCAGAACTTAACCTCATCCTCACCAACCTTCCAGCATAACCATACATCCTCATCGAACCTCTTTGCTGGAAAATCAACCAATCCTTCATCTATACTCTTGAGTACAACCCCTAACGATTCTAACTCTTCTATTGCCTTGTATAGATCTGTTAAGGCAGAATTCAACTCCTGCTTCTTAAGTACATATGCCATTAAAGAAGCATCATGCTCAACTATACTCTGTAACTCTTCCTGTAGTTCAAGAACCTTATCCCTTAAAGATATTATATTGTTAAGCCTCATCTTAACCTCATCAAGGATCTTATTTGCTTGCTTTGGTGTGAAGTACTGGAACATGTATTTATGCATAATACAATCTAATTTAATCCTTATTCCTAGAGGTAGCAGAGAACTCCATACTAAGTTAAGAACCTCTTACCCTGCTATTTATAATATGAGAGATGGAACTCAGGGTATGAACCCATTAGCAGCAATTGAGTATGCAAAGGATAGATTACCAAAGAGGGTTTACAATAGGATAGTTGATAGATACAGGTATGTGAAGGAAGGTGTAGATAGAGTTGAGAGAGCATCTGGTATTAAATACCCTTTACATTACGTTGAACCTAGTATAACAATAGTTGAAGGTAATGGTTATGGCTTAGACTTTGGGCTAATCTTTGCTAGAACTATACCTGTTGTAGAGAACGATGATCTAAGGATAGTAGTACAATTAAGTGCACCACTTGTTGCTTATGCTTTAAAAGGTACAATACATGCTGTTCTAGCACATGAGTTTCTACACTACCTAGAACTCATTACAAGGTTCATTAACATGAATGTAGTATCTGATGAGGTATCAAGTACTCTATTTGAGGATATATATGCAGATATGGGCAGATTGTTTGATGCAAAGCATGTATTAGGCAAGGATAGATCGCTGCTTACACTTATAGCAAAGAGGTTCAAAGATGGCTTTAACGATTCTAGGTTAGAGAGCAAGTGCATCAAGGAGTGGATAGAGAAGGGCTTACCTAGCAGGAGGATCGGTATTGAGGATAACATAGCAAGGATTCCAATGGAGGCTATAGCTAAGATGAGGATAGATGATTCACTAAGGAGCAAGATATATGAACTTATTAACACTAATCATGTTAAGGATGGTAAGAGTGGAAGGGGCAGGAGAAAGGGAAGGGAAAGGGGAGGGAGAAGTATATGAGCAAGAGATAACTAAGGTTAACATCCTTAGCATAGATGAGAGGCAAGAACTACTAAATATAGTTAATACTCTAGCAAGTAAGCACTCAAGCAGTATACTCTCTTGCTGTGCTTATGGCTCAAAGATATCTGGCTATGCTAGGGCTGATAGTGATTATGATATCTTGCTAGTGCTAGAGGAGTATAAGGATCTTATCAAGTATGTTTATATGCACAATGATAATAGAATTGATGCATCAATACTTATAGTTGATGCTAATGCATTACTTAAAGATGCTGAGAGGGCAATGCTTGGTGAGTTTGTAATAGGAAGATTACTTAATCCATACGAACCATTGTACAATGTAGATTACCTTAATAAGGCTGAGGTTATATATAAAAGGAGGGTTATACTTGAGGAGTTGGATGAACTAATACATATCAATCCTTTAGTATTAGCAGGAGAGCTTCTTATACCCATTGAGTACTTCCTATTCTCAAAACTTAAGAAGAGGGCAAAGATATACCCTCATGCAGTTTACAGTTATATAAAGACATACACTGGTAACAATGCATCAAGGAATATAGCATTAAGTAAGAGGGGTTTCATAGATGCTCTAAAGGAGTTAGAGGAGGAAGGTATAATTGAGTTAGTAATGGATAATGATAATCTGTATGTAAGGGTATTGAAGCCACCAAGGTTAGATGGTACATTTGTGCATAACGAGTTTCTTAGAGGAGCATTCGCATGGCTAGTGCATACATATGCTGGTAGAAAGACGCTTAACTTCTTTAGTGCTGAGGCTAGATCAAAGCTTAAGAGGAGGAAGGAGATAAAGAACATGGCTATACCATTAATGCTTGAACATCCATCCTCATTACTTAAGGTAAGTGAGGGTATAGTTATTGATGACAGTGATTATATAGCAAGGATAGCAGAGAGCCTAGGCTTCAATGGTAATTATACTTACACACTAACTAGTATGGGGGATAAACATGCTGCTACCATGTTATGCAGTATTAGTAGCAATGATGGTAGGGTTGAGAAGGTAGTTATAAAACGTTATACAGATATTAAGATAGCCAAATGGATAGCATTGAACCTCTGGCTACTAGGTATAGGGAGGAGTTATGATGTATCCCCATATATTAGGATGAGGAATGAGTACATTGGCACTAGAAGGGTTAGAGAGCTTGATAGAAGTATAAGAACACCACCAATACTAGGCATATCATTCAAGAACAGAGTTATGGTATTCAAGTACGTTGATGGAATACCATTAAGTAAGATGATAGATGAATTAATGAATGGTAAGGATCACAGCAATAGCAAGACTACTATGCATGATACACTTGAGTATATACACAGTTATGGCTCTATACTTGCCTTGGTCCATGTAAATAAATTCGTGTTAAGGGATACCAAGCCAAGTAATGTGTTGATTAGCAAGAACAATGGTATATGCTTAACTGACTTTGAACAGTTTACAACACTTAAGAGCATACATGATGCATCATGGGATATAGCATGTTTCTTATACTACTCCTTACTCTTCACAAAGGACTATGATAATGCAAGGATTATAATAAGAGCATTCGTTGATGGATATAGAGAGTATAATAGTAATTATAAAGAGGTATTAGATCATGCAGCAGATATAAAATATTGTTTACCCTTTTATCCTGCTATAACTCTAGGTATGATCAAGCTTGTTAGGGAGGAACTACTTAAGGTAATATGACATCCTCTACCTCAAGGATTAATCATAATTATTATTAACTGAAATAACTTACTTCTTACCTTTTGTTATCTTCTGATTTGCTTCTTTACGCTTAAACTCTGTATAACCGCATTTACCACATGTAACCCTATCGCTATGTTCTGCCATGAATACACCCCTACCACATCTAGGACACTCCTTCCTATTCCTCTTTAATCTCCCATCCTCTATGCTATAGTACTTCCATACCTGTACATTACTACCTCTACCCATAATATCACCCTATTCTTATTACTATTTCTTACTTGCTTTACCCTCTTCTCTCTTCTTACCCTTCTTCTCAACCTTCTCTCCAGTTAACCTTGCTATTATATACTTTGGCAACTGTGCTCTAGCAATACTCTCATCATCGTATATATAAAATACACCTTTGATATCCCTCTTACCACTCTCTCCATTAAGTGATATTGGGATTACAAACTTATTACCATAGTTTAACCTCTCAGCTACCATCTTTGCAGCATCTGCCCTCTTAAGCATACCATTCGCTCCTTTTATTATACACTTAACCTCTATCCTATTTAGCAATGGATTACTCTTCTCCTCTATTAGCACTATATCACTCACTCTATTAGTTGCAGATACTAACTCTTAATAAACCTTAGGTTACTAATTATGCTATTATGAAGAGAAGGTACATGGTTAGGTTAGTGAACAATGGTTACACTGCTGAGGATGCGAGGGCTTTGCTTAGAAGGGTATCAGGGTTAGGTGTATTTAATGATGTTATGGATACTAGAGTTGCAAGTAAGCATGTAGAGTTTGATGTGATCATGGATAAGCCAATAGAGCATAGTGATGCATTAGGCATGTTAGATTCAAGCATAGGCAAGGTCATAGGCTATAATGAGATAATAGAGAGGGATATTAGTGATAAGGAGAGGTTAAAGTATGCTAAAGAGTTATTCAATGATGAGAGGTACTGGGAGGCCCATGAGATGCTTGAGGGTTTATGGAAGAAGAGCAAGGGTGAAGAGAAGGATATACTACAAGGCTTAATACTTGTATGTGCAGCATTTGTACATGCTCAGAAGGCAGAGTATAATATAGCATTATCTATACTAAGGAGAGCACTGATTAAGTTTAAGGGTAAGAGTATAAAGACCATTGATGGTATAGATATCGTAAAGGTTATAGATCATGTTAATATAATGCTTAACTCAAATAGGATAATAAGATTCTTCATATAATATTTAATAGTTAAGATATGATCTTTAGGGCAGTGTTAAGCACCTCATACCCCATTATATACCCTATGCTACCCTTCCTTGCGCTATGCTCTGTGAATCTAGCAAGTCCATCATCCTTTATACCATTACATGCTACAAGCAATGGTACAGGGTCAGATGTATGAGCCTTCTTTATACATGGGGTTGAGTGATCCCCAGTAACTACTATACATACATCATTACCTATAGCATCATTTATTATTGAGAAGAACCTTCTATCTATATCCTCTATACTCCTCTTCTTCCCTCTAGCATCTCCATCATGACCAAACTCATCTGGACCCTTTAGATGTACATATACACAATCGTAATGCTCCAATGCCTTTAAAGCAGTATTAGCCTTGATCTCATAATCATGCATGTTACCAGCATTAAAAGCATGCATCCCTGTAACCTTTGCTATACCTTGCTCTACAGGCATATCAACTATACATGCAAACCTTAACCCATAAATAGATGATAGAGCCTTAACATCAGGCAATCTATCTCCTGCATCCCTTAGAAGTATGCAGTTAGCCTCAAGCATACCCATACTCCTCCTCCTAGCGTTAACAGCATGATCTTTAAGCACATTAATAGCCATGTTAGTGAACTCATTGACTAGCATAGATGCCTTCAATGCAGCATGATCGTTACTTAATGCTTTACACTCTACTAATCTTAACTTACTACCATTGCCCTTTGCTACACCCATACCCTTAACCCTCTCATATGCTGGATCTGTATTACTTATATCTGCAGATAACCTTTCATTAGATCTTATACGTAGTACTACTCTATGCCCTTTTGTATGAACAAGATCAAATGTAGCATCACTAAGTTTAACGTTATCATTTATAGCCTTAACCAACTCCTTAGCCTCAGCATCACTTACACTTCTACCAACCCTTCTATCTATTATATACCCTTTAGAGTCTATGGTAGCAAAGTTACCCCTTAATGCAAGATCACCATCCTTAACATCTATACCTGCACCTATAGCCTCTATTATTCCTCTACCAACGTACTCATGCTCACTGAACCTATAACCTAGCATGCTGAATACTGCTATATCAGACTCTGGAGCAATATCCTTGCTTACAGTGTAAACCATGCCCATCCTGCCTAGCATTGCTAATCTATCAAGGTTTGGTGTGTATGCTGCCTCTAAAGGTGTAAGGTAGTTAAGATCAGGATGTGGTAGGTCCCCTATACCATCCAGCAGTACATAGATGATCTTCCTCCTCCTTCTATCCTTGCTATCCATACCTTATGGTTTTAATCTGCTTTATAATTGTATTACTATTTGTTAAGAGTTGTTGAAGGGAAGATTTAGATAAAAGTTATCTAGTAATAGATAGGTATGGCTCAGCTTAGAAGGAAGTATATATCTGATGAGTTTGTGATAGTTAATAATTATGAAACAGACATTAATAATGGTAACAGTAATCAAGACGGTGATAGTATATCTAAATGCATATACTGCCCAGGTAATGAGCATTTAACCAGGCCTGCTGTACTTGCATTGGTTCAAAGGGAAGGCATGATGCAGAGGTTGGCTGATAGTGAGGATAGTTATATAGGTGATTGGTGTGTTAGGGTAGTTGAGAGTAATGAGCCTTTATGTAGTATATCAAATAATGAACCTTATACTAGCAAGCCATTCTCTAGTGAGCCTGCATATGGATACCACTATATACTTGTTGCTACTAGGGAGCACTGTAAACCATCATCTATAAGCATGGAGCAGTGGGCAAATGTATTAACTGTACTACAGGATAGGGTTAAATGGTTGTATGCTCAGAAGGGTGTAGGATACGTTGCCATATATATGGATTATAATGCAAGGAGTGATTGGCATCCACACTTAAATCTATTAACCCTTCCCTTCACTCCACCATCAATAGAGCAGGAGGTTGATGCAGCAAACGATTATTTTAATGATAAGGGTTCATGTCCATTCTGCAATATAGTTAATGTAGAGGCTAGGAGCGATAGACAGCTTGTAGTTACTGATAACTTTGTATCATTCTGCCCTTGGGCACCAACTCACTCTTATGAGTTCTGGATAGTACCAAAGAAGCATACACAACTAACAAGGTTAACACAGAAAGAGATAGATGATCTAGCATTAATGCTTAAAGTAACAATTGCTGGATTACACTCTGCCCTAGGATCTGTAAGATTTGGTCTTGTCTTCCGTACATCACCAGAGAAGAGTAGAAAACAGATGCATTGGCATATCGAGGTTTATCCTAAAGTAAAGGAGAGTAATGCATTAGAGTATGGCTATGGTATAAGTTCAACCTTAGCACCAGAGAAGGCTGCAAGGAGGCTAGGTCATGCCATGCGAAGGGAGTTTGCTAGGCTTATAGGTGTGATATGATAAATAGCAATCTAAAATTTAAAATGAAAAAGGATCTGATAAAGAAAGTACTTGCTTAAGATGGAGTAACTTGCAGGTGTAACAAGTACTCTTCTACATCTATACCTTTATCTGCTTTAGTCTCAGTATAATGCTTAATTGGTTCATTATATGCAACAGTGATCTTCATTGCATGGAGAATCTTGCACCTTCAGCATATATGGTTATAGCAATTGTATAATTAGGTCTTATATGATCTGAGAGGCGTAATGTTCCATGCTTAATATACATCCTCCTTTAGCTTTGATACTCTTACCTACTATCATCAGATCTGTACTATTGATATCTTTATACAAGTTATTGTACACTAGCATAACTAGCTTATAGCCTACAATCTTTGCATTGGTCTTTAAGGAATAGGTAGCACTACTAACCTCAAAGGTGCTTGCTTACCTTTCTTACCCCTCATTATAGGATAAGGCTCTATGCTAAGCAATCTTACATGATAATCCTTGAATGTTATGCTATCATTGATAGAAAGTTCATACTCTGAACTATCATTGCTATCATTAAGGCTTTTAAGGCTTAGCCTTGCTACTCCTCTACCTTCCCATATGCATACTACATCAAGAGAACATCTACTAATCTTCTATATCTATTACCTTTAATGTAGTATCATCTAGCATGAGTATCGCCTATGTTAAGCCTAACCCTCATTGAGCCTTTATTAGTTGGAAGTACATCGCAGTATACTCTATATGCTTGTGCTCTTAGCGTATAAGTACTCAGATGTTATGCTTAATTTAGTATATCCAGAATTAACTGCTATGTACCTTATATCTAGATGAGTATAGTTGTAGCATTAGGTTCTATGGTCTTTGTCTCAAATGCTAAGCACTCTGTTAGTATTCTCAACGATTATATTTAAAGGTGAGTAGCCCATCAAACAGTATTGTACTATCCTAACTATTACTTACTACTATGTCTAAATGAACATATCTCCTACATAAACTAACGATTGGTCTGTAAATACATTAGAATACCCTTGATAAAGGTTGGTAAGAACAACAAGATTGCTAATAATAGCAGTAGTGGTAAGATAGGCGTTAATCATTTATTAAACTATGGTTTAAGTAAGATATATGCGTATACCTGGTAAGTATGATACTTGGATGGGTATAGCAGCATTAGCATTGCATGTTATGTTCATCATCTACACTAATGCATTCTATACCGTTCTTACCTTACCTATGGCTATAGGTAGAACATTCGCTTATCCATTACAGATAATGTTAATAGGGATGTTCCTATTTGGGTTACCTGGATTTGGTTTGGCAGGGGTTACCTATCTTCTTGCAAGGAGACTTGCAAGGAAGGAGACTGCTAGAAGGCTCCCAAGTATACTTATCATTGCTCAAGGTATAATACTTATAGTAGGTATGCTTAATGCTAGCAGTATTGTACCTAAGATGAATGAAGAGTATAGATTAATACAGTTTGAGCTTCTTCCATACGCATTCATAGCAGGAGCCATACCTATGATAGGTTTTGGTCTGCATCTATACACTATAAAGCCTATTAAGAAGTTTAAGAGCAGTAGTGGTGATGATATCGGTCGCTAGGGTAATTAATATTAATTATTATATAGCTTAGAGTTTAATACTAGTATGAATATAACTGTTAGGAGGAGGAAGCCTGAGTTCATACTTGTATTCTTGGCAGGGCTTATAATAATAGCACAAGGGTTAACGTTCTTTGCAGGCTTGTTCGTAGGGTTACCAAAGGATGAGACTCTTGAAGGCATTAGGAGTACTATAGGTGATGCAAGGTTCAGTTTTCTATTAATAAGGGCTGGTATAGCAGGGGTTTCTACAGGTGCCTTGCTTATACTACTCTCCATACTAATTGAGAGGCATGAAGACACAAGAAGGTTTGGTGCTATGGTTATAATAATAAGCATAGTAAGTATACTAGGTATAGGATTCATTAACATAGGCATGCTACCTGGGATAATACTTGCCATAGCTGGGGGTATACTAACAGTAAAGAGGGGTAAGGGAAGTATATTTGCTGAGAGTAAAGAACACAAAGGCATTAATGATTATAGCGCAAGGAGTATAACAACACCATCTAGTAATAAGGATATTAATACTATCTACCTATGCTCAAGATGCAATATAGAGTTTGCTAACGATGAAGAGTTGAAGAGGCATATAATAAAGTTCCACGCAGATGATATAATAAAATGATCCTTGATTATTAAAGAATATTATGATTAACACAAGTTCCAATGTAATAGTTAGAGAGATGCTCTATAATGATATACCATCTATAGTAGATATATACCTTGAGAGCTTTAAGGGTATGCAAGATTACAATATAGTAGAGAGATGGGTATCCCTTAAGTTCAATAGCAAGCCTATATCAATATACTATATTGCATTATCTGATGACAAGGTAATAGGCTATATACTATGGAGTGAACATGGAGGCTTTAGGAGGGATGCTGTGATAGAACTAGAACAGATTGCAGTAAGTAAGATGTATAGAGGCAAAGGTATAGCAAGTAAGTTAATAGTAGAATCATTAAGGATGCTTAATAGGGATTATATAACTGCTAGAGGCTCTAGGATAAAACTGGTTATTGTAACTACTGCAAGTAATAATAATGCTAAGAGGCTGTATGAGAGGGTATTGAATGCTAGAGAGGTTGCAGTGATCAAAGACCTCTATAGCAATGATGAGGCTATACTAATAGCAAGAAGAGACGATTTAGAGAGGATTATCAATAGTAATTTAGATTATTAGGATTAAAATCAACTATAACAATCAAATCTCTCCCAACCTCCTTAAATATTCCATGTAAACCTTTCCATATGTTCTTCTGTTACCTATATCCTTGAATGAGTCCTCATTAGTAATGTATGCGGTTACCTTCTTACCCTTCTTAATTGCATCTATAAATACTGTGTTCATAGCAACAACAGTATCCTTAGGTATCAACTCTAGGAAGTCCCTATCCATTATGTAGCATCCTATATTTATAAGGCCTTTAACCTCTGGCTTCTCATTCCATGCTATAACATTATCATCCTTATCAACATCTATGAACCCATAATCAAGCCTTATCTTGTAGGGCATTAATGCAATAGTTGCTAGTGCTTTGGTATTAAGATGCTTATCTATCATATGCTTAAGATTAAAGTTGTAGATTGAGTCTCCGTATAGGCATACAAACCTGTCTATCCTCTTATTATTATTATTTATCAAGTGCTCAGCACTCTTCAACTGCCCAGCAGTGCCTAAAGGCCTCTTTGTTTTAGCATATAGTATGTTAACACCATACTCTTTACCATCACTAAAGTAACCCTCTATTATATTGCCAAGATAACTTATACATAGTATGATGTTATTTATAGCATAACCCTTTAACCACTCTATTATATACTCTAATAAAGGTTTATCTGCTATAGGAAGCATTGGTTTAGGTAATGTTAATGTTAATGGATGTAACCTTGTACCTAGCCCTCCAGCAAGTATTACTGCTGTATCTATCGTATCTATGGTACTCATGTTACATATCACTAATAACCTCTTCCTTCATTATACTCCCCTTTAATTATTGATTCTAATATTGCTTTAACTTTTGTTACAACGTGCATAGGGTCCTTCCCAAACACTATTATCATTGGCTCCTTACCAATGTCACCTTTATGGTATACTATATCTGGAACCATGCAGTTGAATGCTCTTATAGCATGATCTATACCCCATCTTATGCTCATACCTTCCTTGGCTTTAACCTCTATAGGCTCTTTACTCCTATCATAACTTGAGATGCTCATGTTAAGCCTTTTACATGCCTCAATTATCTTGCTATCATACATTATATTCATTGCAGATCTTATGCTCTTATCATAATGCATTGCAGTTAATACTGCATCAGCAACATGCCTTGATGCAGAGTAAGCTATCCCTCCTGCTATAGATGCTTTATCACCAACCCTAACTATCCTTCCTTCTACAGCAGCAACATCAGCATTTGATTTAGCATTCTCTTTAGCAAATACAAGGTTAGATTGTGATTCTGGTATAAGCATACCTATTGAGTCTGTAGTTATTAATACATCTACTGCTCTGCTAAGTTCTTTAATTATATTATCATCACATACATACTCCCTTAGCAATGGTACATTCATCCCTTTACCTGCTTTAATGCTCTTAAGCAATGCATTGTATGCTATGCTCTTTGCTACACTTGCAGCTGTTAAGAGATCATTACCTTTAGCAAGTTCAACTGTTAATGCTGTAGAGTATATTGAGCCTAAACCTCTAGCATCTACATCTTGTACTCTATAACTATGCATAGTATAGATCTTACCTTCATGGAGTATTATGTCTGTAGCATAGTCTCCATGCATTAAATGACCACCCTTTATTATAACGCTCTTTGCCCCTAAACTTGCTATCCTCTCTGCTGCTACCTTAGCATCCTCAATACTGCTTATGCTCATAGATGATAACCATTCAGCCTCCAATATGTTAGGAGTTACTACACTTGCCAATGGTATTATCCTCTTAACATACTCATGCATTGCATCATGCTCAAGCAATCTAGTACCAGTGCTTGATACCAGTATAGGGTCAACAACTATTGGCTTGTTATAGTTACTATTGATGTAATTATCTAGAGTATTAGAAACAACATTAATATTCTCTTTTGTATAGAGCATACCAACTTTTATAGCATCTATAATGAAATCATCCAATAGTGTATCCAGTTGAACCTTTACTATGCTGGAATCCATAGGCTTTATATAATCAACCCTAGTTGTATTCTGTGCAGTTACAGCTGTTACAACACTTAAGCAGTATGTATTAAGCATCAAGGCTACCTTTATATCCATCTGAATGCCAGCAATACTACTGCTATCTGAACCTCCTATGCTTAATATTAATGGCATACACCTACGATATAATAACAATTAACAACAAATATATAATCTATCTTAACTTTATCTATATTCGATTATTAGATTTGTAATGGATGTGGTTATCCCACATTAACTTTATATAGGTGTTTTTCCTTAAACATTAGCATGCAAGATGACATACTAAAGGAAACTTCCAATATATTGGGAATACTATCAAAGTATGATGCCCTAAAGATATTCCTGCATAGTATTGAAGGTATAGAGGCAGAGACAGATGCAGCTGATAGGTTAGGGTTAACAAAGAAGCAGTACTATACAAGGTTAAAGCAACTGGTTGATTCTGGTCTTATAGAGAAGAGACAAGGTAAGTATGTTCATACTACACTAGGCAAGGTTATATATGAGAAGGCTATAAGGGTGCTATTTGATCATGTTAAGAACTCAAAGAAGTTACTTATGATAGATGTACTTAAGAGTAGTGGTAAGTTTGATATAGATGAGATATACAAGCTCTTACAGATAAAGACCGAGGAGAATAAGGCTAGGATATACATGGATTATAACGAGCTTATAGATGATCTTGCTGAAACTCTTAGCAATGCTAAGAGCGATGTATACTATGCAACTAGACACTTCAACGAGGTTATAATAAGTAAAGCAATAGAGTTGCACAGACGTGGAGTAAATATTAGAGTATTAGCAGATAAAGCACTTGTAGACAAGTATATATCTGAATATGCAGGGTTACAGTTAAAGAGTAATGGTCATGATCTAGAGAGGTTTAAGATGTTCACAGATCCATTCTACCCAGACAAGTTCGATAGAAGGATAGTAGAAGTACCGTTCAGCTTTGTAGTTATAGATGGTAAGTATGTAGGATTGGAGTTGGTTAACTCTTATAATCCTAGCAAGTTCTATGCTGGTGTGTATGTAGAGGATGAGTACCTTGCAAGACAGATAAAGGAGCTGTTCGATGTACTTTATACTAGTGCAGATATAGCAAAGATTAGCAAGAGATGAATTAATAATTAAAAAATTAATAACTAAACCAATATAATCTATCTATCATTCATCCATTAATTAATTTTTATCACTATTTATGGACCGGGCGGGATTCGAACCCGCGACCTCTCGCTGGCTCTAGCATGCATTTTTATTATTTTTATTATTTCATAGCATACTAGAACCACCCGCGTGCAAGGCGGGCATTCTACCGCTGAACTACCGGCCCACTATAACAATCTTCCAAGTATAGAATTTAATTTTAACGGTCATTTCAATCAATAGATAGTAAGAATACAATATTAATATTTATTATTAGACCATTGTACCATAATACATAAAGCAGGTATCTGATTACTCATTATATTATGTATATGCTCTTATTACTTGCTTTAGTAGTACTGCTATTAAATGTCCCTCTAGCAGGCGTAGTATATGCTCATGGCTTAGGTAAAGAGACTGTAGGTCCAAAGAACGTTAATGATAAGTTGATATCATTAAATGTAAACCTGCAGCCAGAGATAAGGGATGCAGATAAGCAGGTTGATATAACGTTAAGATTAAATGGTATAGATGAAGAGGGCAAGAGTATTAAAGGTACAGTTTACGATATAGCAATTAACAAGTTTGCTGATAACAAAGTATTCAAGGAGAGGTTCCATACAGCACAAGATCAAGATACCTTAACCATTGTATTCAAGCCTAATGCTGATCTAACAGAGGCACGTATAGTTAAAGGTGTGTATGTAAGTAATATGGGCTATAAGAGCAGTGATGACCAAGGTATTGTAATTGAGGGACCATTATTCATGGATGCAGGGCTTTACATACTAACTATAGATTTACTTGCCATAGACTCTAACTTCTTAAGTGAACCTGTAACATACATAGCAAAGTTAACCATAGCTGAGCATAAGGTATGGAGTATCTCATATGAGGATATTACAGGCAGTATAGAGACAATATCTTACTTCGATAAGGTAATGGATCTTAATATATACAAAGATAGCAATGACAACTATAGGATAGATGCTATATCTAACTTCTCTTGGAGCAAAGATTTCATTAAGGATGTACCATTACTGCATTTCGAGTATTATATACCCAAAGAGATACACGGACTTGCTATGAGAGAGTTAAAAGGTTATATTAACAATATAGAGGTACCAATAACAGTAGATAGAGGTGCTGAGGATTATGTTATAGTACATTACATGATACCAAATAGTAAGATGTTAGATCTTGCAAATCAGATACCTAATGATAGTAAGGATAAGCTTATCTTTAGCATAGTTACAGGCAATATTCTTGAGGGTTTACCAAGCAGAGAGGATGGAAGTGAAGCAATAGATGTAAGTAAACTTACATGGTCTGAGCCTATACAGGTTAAGAGTAGCAATAACTCATTCATAGTAGAGGTTAGATATGCTCCAATCGAGCCTAGTATAGATGCTCCTGTTGTATTTAAGATAAAGCTTTATAATGCTAATACAATGCAAGAGATAACTAGCCTTAGATATGATATAATGCTTTATGATAGCAACGGCAACCATATAGATAGAACCCATAGATCTGTCCAGACTAAGGATACTCAGGTATACAATATAGATGAGCCTGGTACATACAAGGTTGTACTTGCAAATATAAATAAGAGTGGGGAGAGTGCCTCATTCACTATAACAGTAGTACCAGAGTTTCCTGTAGCATTGCTTGTAATGAGTATAGCAGTATTTGCTAGCATAATTGTTAGAGTATTGATGGATAATAGTAATAATAGCAGTAGTAGGATGTAATAATAATCAATAACCCTACCATATTCTTTATATCATACAGTAATACAGAGCGTAGAGTTGCATTGTATATAACTGCTGCAGGATGGTACGTTGTAAAACATAAGCATCTTATATCATCAATATACTTGATAACAAACCTACCTCTATGATCCTTAAACATGCCCCCAACTATTGCATCATGTGCAGTCTTGCCTAGAAGACATATCATCTTTGGTCTTATAACCTTGATCTGCCTCCTCAAGTAGTTCATACATGCATATATCTCATCCCTCCTAGGCCTCCTATTGTTAGGTGGTCTACACTTAACTACATTGGTTATGAATATATGATCCCTCCTTAGCCCAGTATGTATTAATGCTTGATCAAGTACCTTGCCTGCTGAACCAACGAATGGTCTACCTAATTTATCTTCCTTTGCTCCTGGGGCCTCTCCTATAAGCATTATTATAGCATTGCTTGATCCTTCTCCTGCTACAGCATTTATTCTATTTGATGATAATCTGCATAAAGTACATGCTCTTACCTCTTGTTCTATAACATGTAATGTATCCATGGGTATTGCTATGCTACTGTATTACACTCTTTACTACTGCTACTCCCCTTACATATGGGCCTCCATTACCCATCCTTAGTGTCTGCATAGGATCACCTTTGCCACAGTTAAGTATTGGCCTAATCTCATAGTGCTTGCTACATGCATCTATAGATGCAAAGAACTCTGGTGCATTACCCATTACTATAACATCCCTTAGCATCTCCCCTTCCTTAACCTCACCATCCTCTATCCTATATGCATACTGGCAAGATATGCTCCAATTATACCTATACATGTCTATGGAGGGTACCTTCTGCCCATATACAAGATAACCGTGCTTCACACCCTTAACCATCTCCTCAAGACTCCAGTCAAGGGGTTTTATGTATGTGCATGCCATCCTTATAAGGGGCATGTACTCATACCCTGTAGCCCTCATGCTAGCGTTAGGCTCTGTATTAAACTTTAATGCGGTTGATCTGCTATGCATATGGTTAACAAGTATACCATCCTTTACAAGCATCTTCTCCTTAGCAAGGACACCCTCATCATCGTACTTGTAATGCCCTAGAGTAGATGGTATTGTAGGGTCATCAGCAACATTTAACATACTAGAGCCTATCCTCTGCCCTAGCCTTCCAGCCCACCATGCACCACCAGCCCAAGCCATCTCATAGCCTAGTACTCTATCAGCCTCAGATGGATGCCCAAGTATCTCATGCGTAAGGAGTGCAACAAAGTCTGGGTCCATTATAACTGTAGCCTTATCCTCTTTAACAGGCTTTGCACTTAGTAGCCTTACAGCCTTATCTGCTACATCATCTGCTATGCTTAATATATCTGCATTATGTAATAATTCTATACCCCCTCTACCACCCTCAGTCCTAGATACACTCTCACTTAATCCATGCTCGTATGCAGTAGCATTGATGCTTATAACAGTATCTAGGTATGATTGTAGTATATTTGAGCCTTCACTACTTATAAATAACTTCTCAACGTAATCATAACCAGCTGTTATACTTGATTTATGTATCCTCTTATCCTTAGACCTTATCCTTGAGTCACACTCCTTCGCTATATTTATGAGCTCATCAAACTCTACCCTTGTATCTATCTTGAATGGTATCTTAACATCATCAACATAAGCCTTAACATCTGCAAGCATAGCCTTCTCCTTAACCCTTGTACTAGATGCCTTTGCTAATCTAACTGCCATCTCTGCTGCATGTAATGCATCCTCAAGCCTAGGCTCTGCTACTGCATAGAAGCCCCATGCATCATCTGCTATTACCCTTAAACTTAAGCCATTGTCTATGCTTGATGCCATATGCTCTATGCTAGAGTTCTCTAACAGTAACCCTCTACTCTCTCTATACTCGTATCTAACATCAGCATAGGTTGCACCTAGTGATAATGCATGCTCCAATGCCTTTGCTGCTTTATGCTCATCTATATGCATGATCTCTATTCTAGCATAGCCTTATTTATTACTTTGAAAGATTATAATACAGTTTAGTTTATACTCCTATAATGCAGATACTGCATATATCAGATACCCATCTAGGCTGTATGCAATTTAACCTTAAAGAGAGGGAAGAGGATGTATATGAAGCATTCAACGAGGCTATAGATACAGCAATAAAGGATAAAGTTTATGCAGTAGTGCATTCAGGGGATATATTTCATGTGCCTAGATCATCTGGCTCTGCATTACATAACCTTGCTCTTGCTTTAAAAAGGCTGAATGAGCATAATATAAAGTTCTTCTTTACTTTAGGGGAGCATGATATAAGTAGAGTTAAAGATAGACCATTACCATTAATATTTCATAGGTTAAACATGGCAGAGTATGTAGGTGATGGTAAGGCTCATATCCATGGTAACTTGATTATTATAGGGCTTCATAAGCATAGAAGGAGCGAGTATGATACTTTACTGAATGAACTTAAGAGGATTGGTAATGAGAGTAAAGCCTACTCAAGTACTAAAAGGGTACTTGTACTGCACCAAGGTTTGTATGAGTTCCATAGATACGCAGGGGAGTTGAGTGTTAATGATTTACCAAAAGGATTTGATTACTATGCCATGGGGCATCTACATGATCATGCGTGCAAGGTATTTAATGATATAGGTATTGTATGCTACCCTGGCTCAATAGATCTTACACCAGGCGAAGGTATAAGGGATGTTAAGAAGGGCTTCTGTATAGTTGATCTCTCATCTACTGAGGCTAAGGTAGAGTTCGTTGAGATAAGATCATCTAGAAAGAGCATACTCTATGAGATAGATTATGAGAACCTTGATTCTTCTATTTCTAGCATAATTAATCAAGTCAAATCTATAAGCAATGGTAAGAAGCCTCTAGTATATGTTAAGGTTAAGAGCAGATCCTCAATGATAGATAATCTAAGGGTATCAAGCATACTAGCAAGGTTAAATGAGTACTGCTTACATTATACATGGGACCCTGTAGTAATGAATAGTATACAGAGCAAGGTATATACACAGAGGCCAGATATAGATAAGGAGTTGCTTAGCCTAGCAGAGAATGTCTTAGGGGATAGAAAGAGCGCTGAGTTTGCTGTACATGATCTGTTAAGTATGCTAGTAAATGATAGGGTTGATGATGCAATAGATGCTGTATGGAAGAGGTTCCATGATATGTTAAAGATAAATAGCAGGTAAGTATGATAAACAGGGTTGAGCTATTAAACTTTATATCTCATAAGCATAATTCACTTGAGTTCAAAGAAGGTATAACAGTATTCATAGGCAAGAATGGCTCTGGTAAGTCATCTGTGATAGATGCAATAACATATGCCCTTTACGGTGAGCATACAAGGAAGAGTAATAGTAACCTTGTTAGATATAATGCTAGTAGTGCAAGTGTTGCCTTAGAGTTTACCCATAATGGTAAGAGGTATAAGGTTGAGAGGAGGCTTAACTCAAGAGGTAACCTTGACTCTGCAGTACTTTACGAGTATGATAACAACGCAAGTAGATGGAAGATAATAGCAGCTGGAGAAAGAAAGCAGTTTGGGGAATCGATAAGTAATGAGATATCAAGGATAATTGGCTTAGACTACTCTAAGATGAGGATAGCAGGGATAATACAGCAAGGAGAGATAGGTAGGATAATAGAGTATAAGCCAAAGGACTTCAAAGAGTTGATAAACAGCATAATAGGGATAGATATGCTTGATTATTCTTATGTTAAGATGAACGATGTTATAAAAGGATTTAGGGATAGGCTTAGAGGAGAGTATGGTTACGATGATCTTAATATTGCTAAGATAGAGCAGGATATAAATGAGTATAAGAATAGATTAACTAAACTTAGCAATGAGTTAGCATACTACAAGGTAAGACTTGAGGATATAAAGGCAAAGAAAGAGATGCTTGAGAGAGAGTATGAAGAGATGAAGAGGATTAAAGCAAAGTACGATGAGTTAAACCTTCAGATAGATAACCTTGCTAAATATCTTAACAACAAGAAGGGTACTATTGCTAAGGAGATAGAGGAGTTAAGAGCATTAATAGATAAAGCAAATAAGTGTATTGCTATAGTTAGTGATGAGGCTAAAATAAAGGATGAGATTAATAAGATAGAGAGAAGGATCAATGAGATTACAGATGAGATAAACGAGGTTAGTAAAGAGTATGCAGTAAGTGAAGAGAAGAGAAATGAAGCAAGGAAGATGTTAAAGATAATTGATGAGGCCAAGAGACATTTAAGGTACATCAATGAGCATTCCAATGTGCATGATATATTGAATGAAGCAAAGGATAAGATGAAGAGTATAGATGAGCAGATTAGTTTATTCAAAGAGGAGATAGCAAGTATAAAGGGACTGCTAGAATACTCAAGAATAGATATAAATAGTGATATATGTCCTATATGCAAGAGAAAGATCAGTAATTTAGATAAGTTAAGGGAAGAGTTGGCTAAGGAAAGGGCAGATCTTAATTATAAGAAGAGTAAATTAGAAGAGAATATAAAGGCATTAGAGAATAAGAGGAGGGGCTTAGAGGAAGAGATTGCTAGATTAGAGTCTATTGCAAAGGCATATGATAATGCAAAAGCATTCTTACAAGCATACTCATTACTCAATGAGGATATTAGTTTAAAGGAGAGAGAGCTATTAGCAGCACTTAATATTGATATTAAAGGCTTAAGAGATAAATTATTAAGGTTAAAAGAAGAGAGGGAAGATTTAATTAAGAGGAGGAGAGAGTATGATAATAAATATAATCAGATCATAGAGGCTAAGGCATTCCTAAATTATAATAGAATACATTCTATAGATGTTATTAATGATCTTGTTAATGAGTTAAAAGATAAGGAGAGAGTATACAGAATATTAAGCAGTGACATATATAATAAGATAAGAGGAGATATAAGTGATCTTGCTATAGATGATTACTCAAAGGATCTGATAAATAGTATATTAAGATTAAGGAAGGAGAGTATAGGGTTCTCAGAGGTTAAGTTTAAAGAGTTGGAGAGTAGTATTAAGGGTATAGGCGAAGAGGAGAAGAATATTGTTGTAAGTATAGCAAGTGTGGAGGATAAGATAAAAGAGGTAAGTAAAGGTATAGATGAGTTAAGTATAGTAAAGGAGATACTTGATTATGCAAGAAGGTACATAGATATGCTTGAAAGGATTAGAAATAATGTATTCCATAGGGACGGACCTGTTGCAAAGAGTCTTAGGAGTTGGGCACTTAGGCAGATATCTATTATGGCTTCTGAGTATGCTAAGTTATTTGATATAGGAGTATCAAGTATAGAGCTTAAGGAGAGTGATAATGCTGTTGATGTAATATGCTATGGAAAGAGAGGTACTATAGATATATACTCAATGAGCGGGGGTGAGAAGGTAGCATTGGTATTGGCATTAAGGTTCGGTATAGCATATGTTATGGGAGGATACAGACTTGATTTTATAATACTTGATGAGCCTACAATACACCTTGATGAGGATAAGAGGAGTGCTATAGTTGAACTCATCTCTACACTTGCTAGCAATGAATCATTAAAACAGATGATAATTATAACACATGATAGCGAGATATTTGAGAATGCTGATGTTGATAGCATATATAAGTTTGAGATGAGTGAACAAGGTACAAGGATAGTTAAGGAATAACTAAGAAAATAATTAAAACTATTTAAATTAAATTAGAGATGATTAATAATTAAAAATTATAAGAAGACTATCATACCTCCCTTCTTTGCTGCTGGTAATGCATCATTTAGGAATCCTATGACATCCTCGAACTCAACCCCTTCCTCAAGGGTATCCTGTGTTATACCCATCTGCTTAAGCATATCCTTGCTTGGGCCACATGCTGTAACCCTAACCCCTGCTGCTATGGCATCTTTAAGGTACTTCTCTAATGGTGGTGCCCCTGCTAAGGTTATCTTACTTGCACCTCCCTTCTTAACTATCTCTAATGCATCCATTGTACAGTAAACCTTACACTTTGCACCCATGGCAACACTACCTAATGCTAGAACAAATGCTGGATATGCTCTGTTAGGGTCCTTTGATACAAGCACTATATGAACCTCTTGCTCTTCGCTCTCCTTGCTCATATGGTTTTATAGTTAGCATAGTTATTAAACTATACTAAAGTAACAAGATGTTTATATTATACTTATAGGTTATTAGATCAATGCCTTGTGCTATATGCAATGCAAGGTTTGCTGAACATGAGTGTATATACTGCAACAGCAGGGTATGCTCTGGATGCATAGATAATAATGCAAGGAAGTGCATAAGGTGTAAGGACTTGAAGAGTATGCCAAACAAGAGATTCTTAAGGAAGAACATTCATCTCTTCATATTCATAGGTTTAGCATGGTTATTCATAGTATTCCCTTACCCCTTCCTGTTAGGCTATGAGTACTCATTCCATTATGCTGTTCTTATACCAGTTATAGTAGCAACTGTAGGCATGATAGTACCACTAATCTTCCTATTCAGATACTGGAAGAGAAATGGGGTATAGCAATCTGATTATAAACAAAATACATAATTAACGTTATCAATTCAATAATAATAATAATAATATATTATAGTTGTGCTTGCAATTCTTTTACAATAGCATCTGCAACCTCTTGAGTACTGTTACTTCCTCCTATATCCATGGTCTTTATACCCTTGATCAATACATTAGATACGCAACGTTCTATAATGCTTGAGGCTTCTAGGCACCTCTTATCATTATGCTTCATACCAAGCCAGTTGAACATCATACCTGCTGATAGTATGAATGATAATGGATTGGCTATACCCTTGCCTGCTATATCTGGAGCAGAGCCATGTACTGGTTCAAATATTGCATAGTTATCGCCTATATTTGCTGATGGTGCTAAACCTATGCTGCCTGTAATCTGTGCTGCTTCATCAGATAGTATATCGCCATACATATTGCTTGTAACTATAACATCAAACTGCTCTGGATTCCTTACAAGGTTCATTGCACATGCATCAACATACATCTCAGAAAAGTGAACGTCTGGGTACCTCTTTGATACCTCTCTACAGCATGAAGCAAATAAGCCATCTGTCTTCCTTAGTAGGTTTGCCTTATGCACTGCTATTACATATCTCTTGCCATCTCTAAACTCTGCTAACTTGAATGCATAATCTGCTATCCTTAATGATGCCCTCCTTGTTACAACCTTAACTGCTATGCTAGCACTGCTATCAAGCTCATACTCAAGCCCAGCATATAGATCCTCAGTGTTCTCCCTAACTATTACAAGATCTACATTGCTATGCAAGGAATCAACGTTAGGATATACCTTTGCTGGCCTTACATTAGCATAGAGATCAAGACTCCTCCTTAAATATACTATAACATCAGCAGCACTCTCCCCTATTGGAGCCTTTAAGCATGCATCTGTATTACTTATTATGGTAATGGAATGCTCTGGTAATGCTTTACCATAAAGCCTTACACTTGAATCACCAGCCTCAACATCAATTATCTCAATGCTTAAGTTCATCTTATCTTGCAGAGTATATAGTACCTTCTTTGTTGCAAGTGATATCTCTGGTCCTATACCATCACCCTCTATGAATGCTATCCTATACATACATTAAGGACATGATGTAGCATTAATTACTCTTACTAAATTTAAAATAATCGTTTTAATTTAGGTTATTTGATTAATATTGCTTAAATTAAAACTATACAGTGTAACCCTTAACCTCTCTATCCTTATCCATATCAATAGCCTTCTTCATCATAACCTTGTTTATCCCATTTATCATTGCCTGTACGCTTGTAACAACAATATCCTCTCCAGTTGCCCTTGCACTTGCTATCCTACCTTTGTTATCCTCAACCTTTATGCTAACCTCTGCTAGTGCATCTGAACCTCCACTTATAGCCTCTAGCCTAAACTCACTTAACCTTATGCTTGCTATCCTATCTGTTATCTTCTGTATTGCCTTTAATGCAGCATCTACAGGACCTACACCAGTCTCAGCTACTATGTACTCTTTACCATCTATCATAAGCCTTACCGATGCTGTAGGTACAACGTTTATACCTGTAGTAACAACAAAGTCCATTAGTCTAACATGCTCAACTATACTCTGCTGGTTCATAACCTGTGATGCTATTGCTACTAGATCTGCATCAGTAACATGCTTACCCTTATCTCCTAACTCCTTAACCTTTGCTACTATCTGCCTTAACTGCTCTTGGGTAGGCTTTATACCATACTCAGCAAGCATAGCAGATATGCCATGTATACCTGCATGCTTACCAGCCTCTAACCATCGCTTCCTACCAACTAACTCTGGGCTTATAGGCTCATAGCATAATGGATTGGATAGTATGCCATGTGTATGTATACCAGACTCATGACCAAATGCATTCTCACCAACTATAGCCTTATTTGGTTGTACTACTATCCCTGTTAGGCTTGATACTAACTTTGATGTCTCATAAAGCAAGGTTGTATTTATCCTAGTCTTCTTATTATATAAGCAGTGTAGAGCCATAACAAACTCCTCTAGTGATGCATTACCAGCCCTCTCACCCAAGCCATTAATAGTTACATGTGCACACTCTGCTCCAGCCTCTATAGCAGCTAATGAATTTGCTACAGCTAAGCCAAAGTCATCATGGCAATGTATACTTATAGGTACATCTATAACCTGCTTTAACTCTGATATGAGGGAGTGTATATACTTGGGTGTTGCATAACCTACTGTATCTGGTACATCTATCCTATCTGCATGTGCATCAACTACTGCCTTATATACCTGCTTTAGGTACTCTTTATCACTCCTTGTAGCATCTTCTGCAGAGAACTCCACATAAAGACCATGAGCCTTGCAGTAGTCTACTGCATCAACCGCCTTCCTTAAAGCCTCCTCCCTACTTATCTTAAGTTTATACTGTAGATGTATATCTGACGTTGCTATGAATGTATGCACATACTTTACATCACATGCTAGAGCAGCATCTATATCCCTCTTATCTGCTCTTGCTAGAACAGAGATCTCGCTCCTTAATCCTTGCTTAACTATCATCTTAACCGCCTCCATCTCTCCTTTGGATACTATTGGGAAGCCTGCCTCTATAACATCAACACCTAACTTATCTAACTGAATTGCTATAGTAAGCTTATCCTCTGGTGTTAATGTTACACCTGGGGTCTGCTCACCATCCCTTAATGTTGTATCATATATCCTTACATACTCACTCATATATCACACCCCTAGGCAATGCACATACGCCAGTCCTTGCTAACTGTATTATCCCATAGTGCTCAACCAATGACTTGAATGCATCTATCTTATCTGGTGTACCAGTTATCTCTATCATCATTGATCTCTTACTAATATCAACAACCTTCCCCCTAAAAACATTTACTAAATTCATTACCTCTAACCTTGTTGTAGGATCCTCAACTCTAAGCTTTATCAATGCTAACTCTCTATAAACGCTATTATCCAATGGTAGCCTCTCAACATTAACAACATCTATTATCTTCATCAACTGCTTAACCAATTGCTCAACAGTATGCTCATCACCATTTATAGTTATAGTTATCCTTGATAGATCACTCTGCTCTGTTGGACCTACAGATAATGATTCTATATTGAACCCTCTTGCCCTAAACATATTTGATACCCTAAAGAGTACCCCAGGCTTATTCTCTACAAGTGCAGATATTATGTTCCATCCCAAATCCAGACACCTTATGCAGCAAGTATGGTATCCTTTAACCCCTTGCCTGGAGGCATGAAGGGGAATACATTCTCTTCAGGGTCTATAGGTACATCTATAACTGTTGTAACATCACTCTTTAATGCTGTCTTTATAGCATACTCAAGTTCTTGCATACTCTGGGCTCTAATACCCTGTGCACCATAAGCCTCAGCTACCTTAACAAAGTCTGGCACACCTTTTAGATCAACCCCTATAGTCCTTCTGTTGTAGAATAACCTTTGCCATTGGGCCACCATACCAAGTGAGTAGTTGTTAAGTAAGAATACTATAACAGGTATATCTTCAAGCACTGATACTGCTAGAGAGTTCTCTGTCATATTAAAACTACCATCACCAGCGATATCAACAACATGAACATCAGGTCTTGCTACCTTAGCCCCTATAGATGCTGGGAACCCAAAGCCCATTGTACCTAGCCCTGTTGAGCTGAAGAATGTTCCTGGGACTATTACATCAAAGTGTAATGATGTCCACATCTGACATTGACCAACCTCTGTTGTTACTATGCTCTCTGCTGGAAGTAGTTCTCTTAACTTCTTTATAGCCTTCATAGCAGTTACCTCTCTGCTACCATTATCTTTAACTATACTCCTATAGTACTCCTTAACCTCTCTAACATGCTTTAACCATGGAGTCTCCTCACCCTCAGTATACTTCTTTATAACCCTATTTGCAAGCATCTTAAGCATTATCCTTAATGATACCTTAACATCACCAACTATACCTATATCTACCTGCTTATTCTTACCTATCTCTGCTGGATCTATGTCTATATGTATTATCTTCATATCCTTCCCAAACTCATCAAACTTGCCTACAGATCTATCTGAGAACCTTGAACCTATTGCTAATAATACATCAGCCTCAGTTATGAGTTTATTAGCCTCAGCATGACCATGCATGCCTATAGGGCCTAAGGATAAAGGATGGTTCTCTGGGAAGACACCTTTACCTTTAAATGTTGTAACTACTGGGATCATTAGCATCTCTGCAAGTGCCTGTAGTTCATTGAATGCCCCAGATATATGAACCCCTCCACCAGCCATTATCATTGGTCTCTCAGCACTTAATAGTAGATCTATAGCCTTTGCTACTTGAGTAACATCAGGTTCTATATGGGGAGAGTATCCTCTTATCTTAACCAATTCTGGAAACTCAGTATCAGCAACCTCTTGCTGTACATCCTTTGGTACATCTATAAGAACAGGTCCTGGTCTACCACTCTCTGCTATATAGAATGCCTTCTTAACAACCTCAGGTATTATCTTAGCGCTCATAGGCTGGAAGCAGTACTTTGTTATAGATGTACATATGCCAACTATATCACACTCTTGGAATGCATCCTTGCCTATCATCTCCCTAGGCACTTGCCCAGTTATAGCTATTATTGGGCTAGAGTCCATGTATGCTGTTGCTATACCAGTAACTAGATTGGTTGCCCCTGGACCTGAGGTTGCTAGGCATACGCCAGCCTTACGCTTAACTCTAGCATAACCATCTGCCATATGGGCTGCAGACTGCTCATGTCTGATGAGTATATGCCTTATGTTGCTTGAGTATAACTCATCGTATATTGGTAGATTTGCTCCTCCTGGCATACCAAAGATTACATCTACACCCTCCTTCTCCAATGCCTTGATTAGAGCCTTTGCACCAGATAGTTCAACCATTACTGCTCACCTCTTAATGGATAATAGATCATTAGGATCAATGATATGATTAGTGTTAGATTCAATTATTATGTACGTTAATGATTTGTAACACTCATACTGCATGTAGTGATAAGAGTATATGAATAATTATAAATATTTTACTTACCACATGCCCATATATGAAAGAAGATGCTGAAGAAGAGGTTATGAAGATAAAGAGGCTAATATACAAAGCATTTAATATAGGTAAGACCAAAGACCTTGGTTCAATAAGGGTTATACATGATGAAGGGCTAACCAAATTCAGTGATACACCCCCATACCATATGATGGGCTATGAGGAGGCTTGCTTACATGAGGAGATGTTCTTTGCTAATGTATCTGATTACGATTTTAGCATAGAGGATCTTAGAGTAGATCTTCTTTGTAAGAGGGACGATGAGGGTATAGCCTTGGCAACTTTTATACTTGAGCATAAAGGAATAGTAGTTGATGATTACAGTTTCACAGGGCAGGCTATTAGAGATAAGGTTAGGTGTACTCTAGTATTAAGGAAGAGTAGGGGCGAGTGGTATATATTACATGAGCATCTATCCAGATGTATAGTATAAGTAGTATTTTAAGAGGTTATCCTTAAGAGATTCTAACAAGAATATACAATAGGGATTATGCAAATATTGATATTAGCAGTAGTGTTATATTGCTTGTATTATACATTCAAATATATATAAAGTATTTTTAATAGTATGTAGAGAGATGAAGGCTATAGAGCATGTTAACTCTGTAAATAATGATAGTTTAGAATGGATAGATGTTAATGAGCCTAATAGAAGTATATTGAACACATTAGCAGAGAGTTATAACCTTCATCATCTACATGTAGAAGATTGCTTATCAAAGATACAGTTACCAAAGGTTGAGAAGTATGCTGATACACTCTTCGTAATATTACAATTCCCTGTTTATAACAATGGTATACCAAAGGGTGTGCAACTATCCATATTCATAGGTTTTAACTTCTTGATAACTATACATAAAGGTGAGATAAAACCACTAGCAGAGCTATTTAACATATGCAAGAGTGATGATTCTCAGAGGGTTATAATAATGAGTAATCCTGTAGTGCTATTGCATAAGATAATAGATATGCTTGTTGATGAACTACTGCATGTAATAATAAAGGTTGAAGGTAATATAGAGGATATAGAGGACCTTGTATTTGATGAGAAGATATCTGCAATTAGATCCATAACATACGTTAGGAGGGAGATACTTGCATTAAGAAGGATAATCCTGCCTTTGAGGAGGGTAGTAGCAGATATAGCAAGGGAGAGCCAGAGGTTCTCAAGTAGTGATATGAGTCCATACTGGAATGATATTAAGGATCATGTTGAGAAGGCTATAGATATGCTTGATGTTGCTAATGAGACTATTAATATATACAAGGATACTGATTTCATACTTAGTAGTGAGAAGACAAATAAGATACTTGCTGTTCTAACCATAATATTTACATTATCAATACCTGCTACACTAATAGCAACCTTCTATGGTATGAATGTTATACTCCCTGGGGGAGTCGATGATGAGCCATGGATGTTCTTTGGTAAGTATACTACGCTTATAGTAACTGTAATACTCTCAGCGGTGAGTGCGCTCTTTATGCTATACTACTTCTACAGGAAAGGATGGTTGTATGAGAAGTGATTATTGCAAGTATCAACTAGGTTAATATTCTTCTTCCCTTGTAGATGATCATATGCCCATACTACCTATAGATGCTGGCAGATATGGTAGTGAAGAGGTTAAGAGGATATTTGAGGAGGAGCAGGTACTTAAGTACAATCTAGAGTTTGAGGCTGTTGTTGCTGAAGCACAAGGTATGCTAGGGATAATACCAAAGGATGCTAGCAATGAGATAGCATGTAAAGCAAGATCTAACCTTGTTAGGATTGATAGGGTTAAGGAGCTTGAGGCGGTAAGGGAGCATGATGTTGCTGCAATGGTTGAGGCATTGGTAGAGGTATGCAGTGATATAGCAAAACCATGGGTACACTATGGCTTAACCAGTTACGATGTTGTTGATACTAGAATAGCTATGCAGATGCGTGACGCACTTAAGATAATAGAGGATAAGGTTAAGAGGCTAACTTTATTACTTGTAGATAAGGCTCTTGCATATAAGGATCTACCAGCAGTAGGTAGAACACATGGGCAGCATGCAAGTATAATATCCTTTGGTTTGAAGTTTGCTGTATGGGCATCTGATATGCTCATGCACCTAGAGAGGTTACAGGAGGTTAAGAAGAGGGTTCTTGTATGCAAGACTCTAGGTGTAGTAGGTACAGGGTCCCTAATGAGGGATAAAGCCTTAGAGGTTCAGAGAGTAGTTGCTGAGAGGCTGAACCTTTATCCTGTTGATGCTGCTACACAAGTTGTATCTAGGGAGAGGATTGCAGAGTTAATAGCAGCATTAACCCTTATAGCATGTACATTAGATAAGATTGCAGTTGAGGTAAGGAACTTGCAGAGAAGTGAGATAGATGAGGTTATGGAACCTTTCAAGGAAGGTCAGATGGGCAGTAGTGCTGTACCCGTTAAGAGGAACCCAATAAAGAGTGAGAGGGTATCAAGCATAGCAAGGTTGATGCATGGTATTCTTATTGTAGCATTAGAGAATGTAGCATTATGGCATGAGAGGGATCTTAGCAACTCTGCTAATGAGCGCTTTATAATACCAATGAGCATAATACTGCTTGATGAGATGCTTAACTCTATGATTAATGTTATTGCTAACCTTAAGGTTAAGACTGATAGCATAGCAAGGAACCTTATGCTTACGAAGGGTCAGATATTTGCTGAGTTTGTTCTAGACGTACTTATAAGGAAGGGTATGGGTAGGATAGAGGCATATAAGTTAGTGCAGAGCATAGCATTTGAGGCAAGTAACAAAGGTATAGAGTTTCTTGAAGCATTAAAGGGTGATGAGAGGATAATTAATATTATTACTAAGGATGAATTAGATAATATATTTAATGCTAAAGAGCACTTAGGTGCATCATACATTATTATAAAAGAGATAGCAGATAAAGCAGTAACTATGTGTAAGTGATATACAATGATGATTTAAATATGGTTATCCTTGAAGTTATGCCTATGCAAGATACAATTAACATCTCCCTTGCATCCATTGAAGAGGGTAAAGAGTTAAAGGATAGGTATGATGTTATAATCTTAGGCTCAGGTCCAGCAGGGTTAACTGCAGCAATATACTGCTCAAGGGCAAAGTTAGATACGTTAGTTATAAGCGGTACTTTGCCAGGAGGGCAGTTGATGAATACACATATGGTTGAGAACTTCCCAGGATTCCCTCATGGCATATTTGGACCAGAGCTGATGATGAACATGAGAATGCAAGCAGAGAGGTTTGGTACAACTATACTTGATGATGTTGCTACAAGCGTTGAGTTGCTTAATGAACCGTTTATAATAAATACTGTTGATAAAAGATTTGAGGCTTCTGCCATAATAATAGCAACTGGGGCATCCCCAAGGAAACTAGGCCTAAAGAGTGAAGAGATCTTTGCTGGTAAAGGGGTATCTTACTGTGCTACATGTGATGGACCTTTCTTTAAAGGTGAGGATATAGTGGTTGTAGGAGGAGGGGATAGTGCAATAGAGGAGGCTCTATTCTTAACAAAGTTCGCAAATAAAGTATATGTAGTACATAGAAGGGATAAGTTAAGGGCAAGTAAGATAATGCAGGAGAGGGCATTCTCTAACCCTAAGATAAGTTTTGTATGGAACTCTGTTGTAGATGATATAATTGGTGATAAGAAAGTACATGGTGTGATAATTAAAGATGTTATAAATGGTGAGAGGAGAGAGTTGAGATGTGGAGGAGTATTCATTGCAATAGGGCATGAGCCCAATACACAGATATTCAAAGGGCAGATAGATATGGATGAGAGAGGCTACATAAAGGTTAAAGAGTATACAAAGACTAACATAGAGGGGGTATTTGCAGCAGGGGATGTGCATGATCCTATATATAGGCAAGCAGTAACAGCAGCAGGATTTGGTTGTATGGCTGCATTAGATGTTGAGAGATACTTAACTGAAAAGAAGTATAAACATTAAATTTATAGAGTAACTATTCATAATATTAATTAAATTGTATTGTCATCGCTATTATTTTTAATTAAATTATTAAGAGGGAATCGCTTAGCATTGTAGCATTTCTTAAAGCATGATCAAATTCATTGCTAGTGAATACTCCCTGCTGTGTATAAAGGCTCTTGAACTTTCTACCATCATCAGCAAATATTGTAACTACTATTCCTTCATCTATCTTATCTACCAACTTGCATACAGCAGCCATAACACAACCAGATGATGGTCCAACCAATAGCCTCTCCCTTGAATACAGCTCCTTAACCATCGTAAATGACTCCTCGTTTGTTATAGTATACCACTCATCTACTATATACATCCTTCTCTCAAAGAGCGATGGTACATTAGACTCCTCAAAGTTCCTTAGACCTTGGATAAGATGCTGCTTTTGAGGCTGAACCGCTATTATTTTTATCTTACTATCCTTCTCTTTAAGATACATACCTACACCAGTTATAGTTCCACCAGTGCCTACACCTGATACAAAGTGGGTAACTTTACCATCTGTCTGCTTGTATATCTCTGGTCCAGTACCTTCATAGTGTGCCAAGAAGTTTGCATCGTTCTCATACTGATTAGGCATGAAGTACTTATCTGGTCTTGCTTTTGCTATTGCCTTTGCTAAAGATATACTCTGATCAGTACCTACTCCTACCCTTGGGCATAGATCATCGCTAGTCTCATGTACATCTGCCCCTAATGCTCTTAGTATACTCTTAGTCTCCTCGCTAGCCTTCTCTGGGATGACTATCTCAACCTTGTAACCTAGTAGCCTTGCTATACCACTTAATGCTATACCAGTGTTACCTGATGTAGGTTCTATTATAATATGCTTGCCCCTATTTATCAAGCCCTTCCTCTCAGCATCCTTGAGCATCCAGTATGCTGCCCTATCTTTAACAGAACCGAATGGGTTGAACCATTCAAGCTTAGCATATACCTTTACCTTGCTGCTTGAGAACGAACTTAACTCTACAATAGGCGTATTACCTATCTTATTCAATAACTCTGGGCTTAATGTTATCATAATACCACATCCTTCCATTACTTCTTCTTTCTTATAAGAAAGGTTAGATTACTCCCATCTTTACTTATACTTACTAATTCATGCCCTGTCTTTTGAACCCATCTCTTTATATCCTCTTCTGCATCTGGATCATCAGCTATAACCTTCAATATAGAGCCTATACTTAACCTCTCCATTGCTACCTTTGTTCTAAATACTGGTTCTGGGCAGAATAAGCCTCTAACATCTATTGTCTTTACCTCTTCCTCTAGCATATCTGCTAATTTGATATATTCATATTTAACGTTTACCTTCCTACAACTATCTGTTGAGCTAATACAGTTTAACTAATATATGAGTAATTAGAATCTTTTAGAGGTGAGCTAGATGGAACATAAAGAGAGGGAAGATCATGAGCATACACATGAGCATAAACCATACGCTGTATGGCTTGTAATAGCTATACTAATAATATGTAGTGTTGTGCCAGCAATACTGCTCTTCCTATCTATACCAGAGCTACCATAAATTAACAAACTAAGATTATATTTATAATTCTTATAATATATGTTAGTTAGTATTTTTAATATTAATTTTGAATATTAATAAATTATTCATAAATATGTTATGATATTAGATATCTGAAGCGATAAAGGAGAAACGTTAAGTTTATATCTTTTAGATACCATAATTCTTATGGCGTAGGCGGCACCTGTAGCAAGGTATGGAGTGTGCTCCATCCAATGAGTTACAGGTCTCCATTTACGCTAACATAGTGAGGATCCAAGCATATTGGATCTGATATGGGTTATGTATCCGTATAAAAGGGTTATGCTATACTATCATAAAATTAACGGCCTGTACTCTTCAGGCTGACTCCGGTTGATCCTGCCGGACCCGACTGCTATCGGATTGGGACTAAGCCATGCGAGTCAACTCCGCAAGGGGTGGCGCACGGCTCAGTAACACGTAGTCAACCTACCCTAGGGACGGGGATAACCTCGGGAAACTGAGGCTAAACCCCGATAGGCTATAGCTTCTGGAATGAGCTATAGCTGAAATCTATATGGCCCTAGGATGGGACTGCGGCCGATCAGGTAGTTGGTGGGGTAATGGCCCACCAAGCCTATAACCGGTGCGGGCTCTGAGAGGAGGAGCCCGGAGATGGGCACTGAGACAAGGGCCCAGGTCCTATGGGGCGCAGCAGGCGCGAAACCTCCGCAATGGGCGAAAGCCCGACGGGGTTAGTCCGAGTGGCCCCTGCTGAAGGGGCCTTTTGCCAGCTGTAAAAAGGCTGGAGAATAAGGGGTGGGCAAGTTTGGTGTCAGCCGCCGCGGTAATACCAGCACCCCGAGTGGTCGGGACGATTATTGGGCCTAAAGCATCCGTAGCCGGCTTAGCAAGTCCTCCGTTAAATCCAACGGCTTAACCGTTGGGCTGCGGGGGATACTGCTAAGCTAGGGGGCGGGAGAGGCGAGGGGTATTCCCAGGGTAGGGGTAAAATCCGTTGATCCTGGGAGGACCACCAGTGGCGAAGGCGCCTCGCTAGAACGCGCCCGACGGTGAGGGATGAAAGCTGGGGGAGCGAACCGGATTAGATACCCGGGTAGTCCCAGCTGTAAACGATGTAGGCTCGATGTTGGGTTACCCACGTGGTAGCCCAGTGTCGCAGGGAAGCCGTTAAGCCTACCGCCTGGGGAGTACGGCCGCAAGGCTGAAACTTAAAGGAATTGGCGGGGGAGCACCACAAGGGGTGAAGCCTGCGGTTTAATTGGAGTCAACGCCGGGAACCTTACCAGGGGTGACAGCAGGATGAAGGTCAAGCTAAAGACTTTACCAGACAAGCTGAGAGGAGGTGCATGGCCGTCGCCAGCTCGTGCCGTGAGGTGTCCTGTTAAGTCAGGTAACGAGCGAGACCCTCGCCCTTAGTTGCTACCATTACTCTTTGGAGTAGTGGGGCTAGCTAAGGGGACTGCCGCCGATAAGGCGGAGGAAGGAGAGGGCTACGGCAGGTCAGTATGCCCCGAAACCCCTGGGCCACACGCGGGCTGCAATGGTAGGGACAATGGGTTCCGACCTCGAAAGAGGAAGGTAATCCCCAAACCCTACCTCAGTTATGATTGAGGGCTGCAACCCGCCCTCATGAATCTGGAATCCCTAGTAATCGCGTGTCACCATCGCGCGGTGAATACGTCCCTGCTCCTTGCACACACCGCCCGTCGCTTCACCCGAGGTGGGTTTACGTGAGGTGGTGCCATGTTGGTATCACCGAACGTAAACCCGCTGAGGGGGGAGAAGTCGTAACAAGGTGGCCGTAGGGGAACCTGCGGCCGGATCACCTCCTTAGCAAATAATACATAATAGCATAACCCTTGTACAATGGATGCATAACCTATATATTCATCCAATATGCTTGGATCAATAATAGTAGATGATATGGTGTATGCAACCCTACATATGCTTATGTAGGGTGAAGGGCGTAGTGGGCATTAATAATAATAATTGCTCACGATGATCGCCATACATGGTTGCGTATGTTTCAGGATAGTTACAAGGACGCCATCTGGTGGATGGCTAGGCTAGGAGGGCGATGAAGGGCGTGGCAAGCTGCGATAAGCGCCGGGTAGGTGCATGCGACCGTTGATCCGGCGATCCCCGAATGGGAATCCTACCCGTAAGGGTACTCCCTTGCGTAAGCAGGGGAGGGCGAACCACCCGAAAGGAAGCATCTGAGTAGGGTGAGGAAGAGAAATCAACCGAGATTCCCTGAGTAGCGGAGAGCGAAAGGGGAGGAGCCCAAACCGAATCTACTGCAGTAATGCAGTAGAGATGTGGGGTATGTTGGTAACTACCTTAAATGGTATTATACCTGAGCATATAGCCGAAGTGCCCTGGAATGGGTCGGCATAGAGGGTGATACCCCCGTAGGTTAAATATGCTCAGGTATAAGTTACCAACTAGAGTAGCTGGCCTTGGCAGTGGCTAGCGAAGATGGGGGAAATTAGCCTCCAAGGCTAAATACCTTCCTAGACCGATAGCGCACTAGTACCGTGAGGGAAAGCTGAAAAGCACCCCGGGAGGGGGGTGAAAAGAGCCTGAAACCAGATGGTTACAGACGTGCACTGCCCAGAAGTGCCGCAAGGCACAGGGTAGTGCGTTCCGTCTAGAAACACGGGCCAGGGAGTTTATCCCTATGGCGAGTCTAAGCCTAAAGGCGTAAGCGAAGGGAAACCGAGTCTCCGCAGCAGCGATGAGCTGCAAGGGAGAGGGTCTGAAAGGGCCTGAGCCATAGGGGTAAGGCTAGAAACCGAGCGATCTAGTCCTGGGCAGGGCGAAGCCGGGCGAAAGCCTGGTGGAGGCCCGCAGGGGTGCTGACGTGCAAATCGCTCCTCTGACCTGGGACTAGGGGCCAAAAACCAATCTAGCTCGGTGATAGCTAGTTCCCACCGAAGCGGATCGCAGTCCTGCCTGGGTGGAGGTTGCTGATGCTGTAGAGCACCGATGGGATGGCAAGGGCCCGAAAGGGCTCACCGTCCTTTCGAACTCCGAAGGCATCAGCACCTGAGAAGCCTGGAGGCGGGTTTGTGTGGGGTAAGCCCCACAACCGAGAGGGGAGCAACCCAGACTAGGGTTAAGGTCCCCAAGTTCTGGCTAAGTGTCAAACCAAAGGGTGTCCTCGGGCTAAGACAGCAGGGAGGTAGGCTTAGAAGCAGCCATCCTTTAAAGAGTGCGTAACAGCTCACCTGCCGAGCCTGAGGGCCCCGAAAATGGACGGGGCTCAAGCCAGACACCGATACCCTAGACCTCTTGCTAAAGCAAGAGGTGGTAGGTGGGCGTAGGGCCTGGGCAGAAGGTGGGCCGTGAGGTCCACTGGACCGGGCTCTAGTGCAGATCCTGGTGGTAGTAACAGCATAGCCGGGTGAGAATCCCGGTCGCCGTAAGGGCAAGGGTTTCCCGGCAATGCGTCGTCAGCCGGGAGTTAGCCGGTCCTAAGGGTAACCCGAAAGGAGTTACTCGAAAGGGAAACTGGTTAATATTCCAGTGCCTTGGTAGTATCGTTACTACCCATGCATGTTACCTTAGGATAGGGCAGGCAGAGCTCTCGCTCTGTTTAACTCTCCAAGCTTAGGGGAGTCTCGTAATGAGGAGAACCTAGGCGAGGGAGGAATAGCCCTGCGTTAGCAGGGTCTGCTCGATTCCTAGGGGCCATGAAAGCATGTATGGGGAGATGCTACCAAGCCCGTACCGAGAACCGACACAGGTGCCCTGGTTGAGAAGACCAAGGCGTATCGGGTATACCGGAGGCGAGGGAACTCGGCAAATTAGCCCCGTAACTTCGGGATAAGGGGTGCCTGCGGTCTTTACGAGGAGTAGGGATCGCAGGTCGCAGTGACAAGGGGGTCCTGACTGTTTAATAAAAACATAGGTGGCCGCAAGCCCGAAAGGGTTAGTACGGCCGCTGAATCCTGGCCAGTGGCGGTACCTAAAACCCCGGTCCAACGGGGCCAAGGGCCGCTAAACGCCGGGAGTAACTCTGACTCTCTTAAGGTAGCCAAATGCCTTGTCGGGTAAGTTCCGACGTGCATGAATGGATCAACGAGGGCCCCACTGTCCCCGCCTCCAACCCGGTGAACCCACGTAACGTGGACGAACAGTCCACGGACACCCATCGGGGAGAGAAGACCCTGTGGAGCTTTACTGCAGCCTGTTGCTGCGGTACGGTTGTGGATGCAGAGAGTAGCTGGGAGCCTTCGAAGGTGCCTCTCCGGGGGCACTGGAGGCGCAAGTGTAACACCAGCCATCCATGGCTGTATCGCTAACCTCGCAAGAGGGACAACGGCAGGTGGGCAGTTCGGCTGGGGCGGCACCCCCTTGAAAAGGTATCGAGGGGGCCCAAAGGTTGGCTCAAGCGGGTCAGAACTCCGCTGGTGAGGGTAAGGCCAAAAGCCAGCCTGACTGGATCCCTAAACGCAGGGGATCCAGAGGGGAAACCCGGGCCTAACGATCCATTGTGTCCCCACTAGTGGGGGCCAGTGGTGACAGAAAAGTTACCCCAGGGATAACAGGCTTGTCGCGGGCGAGAGCTCCCATCGACCCCGCGGTTTGGTACCTCGATGTCGGCTCTTCCCATCCTGGCCCTGCAGCAGGGGCCAAGGGTGAGGCTGCTCGCCTATCAAAGGGGAACGTGAGCTGGGTTTAGACCGTCGTGAGACAGGTCGGTCTCTACCTGATGGGTGCGCGGTAGCCTGAGGGGAAGTCGCCCTTAGTACGAGAGGAACAGGGCGGCGTGGCCTCTGGTGTACCTGCTGTCCGAGTGGGCAGGCAGGGCAGCTAAGCCATCGGGGATAACCCCTGAAAGCATCTAAGGGGGAAGCCCCTCCCGAGAAGAGGCTACCACCGTTTAGGGAAGGGCGGCCATAGAAGATGGCGTTGATGGGGTAGGGGTGTAGACAGCAAGCCGCAAGGCGAGCTGTGAGCCCGCTACTCCCAATAGCCCAACGTAACTATCCTGAAGCGCAATAACCATGTGTGGCGATCTATATACTTACACTATCATAACTATAGTAGTGTATGTTATTATCCTTTAGAATAACTGGTTATCACTAACTTATCACTACAGAATCATCATGTAGTGAGGGAATGGGTAGTAGGATATCCCTGATGGTATCAATTAGACTTATGCTAAAACCATACTTTCTAATACAAAGACTCCTATATTCATAACCCTTCCATGTAATGATCCATCTCTCATATCTATAAAGTAACTTAAATAATATATCTAACATACAATTTATAGATGTAAGCTCTTCACCTCTCACATCTCTTACTATTACATCGCTTATATGCCATACTACATGCAACTTTAACTTCTCCATATCTACTATCTTAGGCTCGAATCTATGCCTATTCACGAATACGCCTATGTTATGATCGTGTACAAGCATTCCAAACCCCCATACTACTATCTCATAACCATGGAATACTATATGGTACCTATTACTGCCACGTATGTGTTTAGGTACCTTCTGTTTACTGAACCCGAATAAGAGTAGTAGATCTCCCTCATCACTCTCTATATCCCTACCCATACACCACAGCATTACATCTATGACCCTCTTCAGGGTACTCTTATCGTTACATCTCATAATTTCAGTAACATATCTCTACTGCAATGTAATCTATCATCCACACATCTCACATGCTCTAGGTTATCGAGTAATCTGCTTAGACATCTACCGTGTATTGCTATGAATAGACTATCGGGATCGTAAGGTGTCCTTATCCTACTCACTGTACACCCTAGACCTACTGTTATACCCTTACTCAAGTATGCATCTGCTATACATGCACATGTAGGCTTACTCCTTAAATTAATTGGTATCCCGCTCCTCCTAGCTGCATCTACTATAAGCATGGCCTGCTCTGCACTACATATCACTATAACTACATCTGGTGTATCTGAATCATCGTCTTTGGTAGAGTACGCTATTACCCTCTTACTAGGTAGTCTAGGTAACCTCTCTATATCCTCCACACTTATCCATCCCATCGATGTTAGTAATCTAACATCATAACTCTCTTTTACATCATCTGCTGTGTCGTAACCGTGGGTTACCCTACCTATACTACAGTTATGGTCCTCTTTTAGAGTATAGAAGCCATCACCACTCTTACCAGCTATGCTCCATAATGAGCATGTAGCAGACACATTACCAACAAACCTCTCTAGTCCATGACTCTCATCTCTAATATACATAGCTACTGGATCGGTCCTAAGCCTTAATACCCTCTTCATCTTCTCTAAGTATCCCATATGCATCATTATTAATATATAAGGATCTTATTATTAAATATTATTATTAAATCTATATTAGATTACTATTAAATAAGCTTACTTTTTACAATAATTAATAAATAAAAGAAATATTTTTATATATTAACATAAATAATATGCGTAATTGATATGTAACGAATGTAAATGTAAGAGAGAAGATTGTCTTAAGAAGAGTTGCGATAGTTGTATATACGAGGAGTGTTGTTGTCTATTAGATGAGGCTACTAGTTTACATACTAGAAGATGATGATCCAGAGAAGTGTAGTGCTAGGAAGCTTGTGAGATTTGGTATGCTTGAGAGGATCAATAGAGTACCTTATTATACCATGCTACTGGACCCTTACTCCAATATCCCACTATATAAAGGGGACTCAGGCAACTCTATAACAGTGCTGGACTGCTCATGGGCTAACGCTCCCAACGTATTCTCTAGAGTAAAGGTTAAGAAAAGGAGGAGATTACCGTTGCTTTTAGCAGCAAACCCTGTAAACTATGCTAAGTTAGCTAGATTGAGTAGTGTTGAGGCTCTATCTGCTGCATGCTACATCCTTGGGTATGAGGAGTTAGCATCTAAGTTATTGAATAAATTCAAGTGGGGTCATACATTCATGGAGTTGAATGGAGAATTACTCAAAGAGTATAGGGATGCTGATAGTATATATGAGATAGCAAGGATAGAGGAGGAGTACTTTAAGATTAAATCTGAGTATTTACTATAGTATACTGGTAGTAGTGTAAGCTAGTGGGTAGGTAACCTTGTGAAGGAGGAAACTCCTCCCTCCAAGCAGAGGTGTGACCCAGCGATGGGTAGCCAGAGATGGCTGGCAACTGTATAGAAATGGTATCCGAAGTAGGGGATGAAGATGATGCCATGTCTAAGACTAGGCTGATTATCCCTACGTAGTAGGAATGAAACAACAGCCCCACACGGAGCAAGGCCAAACAGGCCCAATGAGCCTCTGCTCGAGGGCCAGGTAGGCCGCATAGTCGAATCCTACCTAAAACAGAAGGAGGGTTACTGCTAGCATACACTACTACCGCATCAAATCAAATATAAAATTAATTAGATATTAACCAGTATCAATTCTGTAGTATAGATCTGTCTATTAACTTGGTTAGTAGTGCAGCATGCTTTTCAGCATCCTTCTCATTCTCTTGCATAAGCTTCTTGGCATCTTCGTTTATAACTTTGCTCATATACTTCTTATATGCAACTATCATCTTTAACTCATCCTCAAGTGCATAGAGTAATGCGTTAGCCTCTTCATTGTTATTCTTACTTATAACCATCTGCTTAAAACATGTAAAGTGTACAGCACCTTTAGAGTAGAATGTAAAGAGTTCACTCCATAGTATCTGCTTTGAACATATACTGCAGTTCCATTGTGTAGCCATTAATAAAGCAGTAAGGGCTTTGCTATTAATATTTATCTTCTCTCTCATTGCTCCCATTATAACAAGGTAAGTATAATAACATGTATATCATTCATAACAGCATGAAGGCAGCAAGGATAATAAAGCCAAAGGAACCTTTACGCATAGAAGAGTTAAATACACCTAATCCAAAGGGTAACCAAGTACTAGTAAGGGTTAAGGCTAGTGGAGTATGCCATAGTGATATCCATCTATGGGAAGGGGGATACGCTGGTCCTAGAGATACTTTTATGAGGGTAGAGGATAGAGGAGTTAAGTTTCCATTAACACCAGGGCATGAGATAGCAGGTATAGTGGAGAAGGTTGGGGATGATGTATCAGGTATAAGCGAAGGGGATGAAGTGTTAGTCTATCCATGGATAGGCGATGGCTCATGCCCAGCATGTGTTGTAGGGGAGGAGAATCTATGCGATAGACCTAGATCACTTGGCATATTCCAGGATGGAGGCTATGCTGAGTATGTGCTAGTGCCACATCAGAAGTATCTAATTAATATAAAGGGTTTGGAGCCTGAGCAGGCAGCAAGTCTTGCATGCTCTGCATTAACTGCTTACACAGCATTAAAGAACTCAATGGTAAAGGCACAAGAGTTACTAGTTATAGTTGGCGCTGGAGGTCTAGGGCTTATAGCTGTACAGTTAGCAAGGGCACTAGTAGGCTCTAACATAGTAGTTATAGACTTAGATGATAAGAGGCTTGATGAGGCTAGGAGGCTTGGAGCAGATGTTGTAATAAATGCAAAGAGCAGAGATGCAGTTAAAGAGGTTAAGGATATCAGCAATGGGCTTGGTGCTGATGCTGTAATAGACTTTGTTAACTCAAGCAGTACTGTAGTAAAGGATATAGATATGCTAAGGAAGAGGGGTAGGCTGATACTTGTAGGTCTGTTTGGCGGTGCAGTAGAACTCAATCTACCATTGATCCCCTTAAGAGCATTTAAGATAATAGGTTCATATACAGGCAAATATGCTGATCTAGTTGAGTTGGTAGCATTAGCAAAGAGAGGTATAGTAAAGAGTATAGTAGCAAAGAGGTTTAAACTTGATGAGGCTAATGATGCAATTACACAGTTAAAGGAAGGTAAGATAATAGGCAGGGCTATAATATCACCGTAGCAAGTATCAAAGATTATTTTTAGTCTATTATAGTAAGAATCCATTATTTAATTTAACCATTTTAATTAATAAAATCAATCTAGTTTTAATCTGGCTACTTTTATATTCACATCTTTGTAATTTAGATTAATTGATTTATTTTGACTATTCTCCTTGACCTTCTATAACTATAAGGGTTACTGTTGATCTTACTTTTGGCATCCTCCTTATCTTCCATGTTATTGTATCCTTCAGTTCCTCCATGCTGTCACCTTCAACCTTGACTACAATATCATACACACCATATGTACCTTTTACCTCCTTGACTCCTTTAAGGGCACTTATCTCCTTTATCACAGCATCCTCTGATCCTAAGTCGCAGTTTATTAACACATACGCTGATGGCATATGTAATATTATAACATCTAACTTATCAATTTAACTAACTAGCAACTAGCAATAAGTTTATCATACCATAGATCATAATACCTATATGCATAACATCAACACTAGATATAAAGAGGTATGCAATAATATAATTAATATAAATGATAAGATAAGGTATGCAGGTATAATAAACAGATTCGGGAAGACTATTGCAGGTAAGATGAGGGATGGTCTAAAACCTTTATTCAAGCAGGAAGAGGCTAGGGATGAGTTCTTCTTAACTGCTGTTAGAGAGTTTATGAGGAGTTCATTTACTAACTCCCTTGGTAGAAACCATTTCACATTAACTGTGCATGATAAGGTTAAGTTGGTATCATTTATGCATGGTGAGCATGTAATCTATATAAGTATTGATAGTACTGTTAGTTATGATGAGATAGTTGATATTGTAAATAAAGTTAAGGGGATGAATTTTAAATAGAATATTATTATTGCTATTGCTGATTATACTATTTACTTGCATCGTTATTGTTATTACTACTTCCTTCTTTCTTACTCTTAATTATAAGAAACCTCTTCCTTAATACAACTACCGCTATTATTGCTGCTGCTGTAATAAGAGTAATAAGCTCTAGGTTACTATCTATGAATGCTAATATCTCTTTGCCCCATAACATTATAAGCACTGACTCAGCGTAGAATCTAGCACCCCTTCCTATTATTGAGGCTATAACAAACTTCTTAAGGTTAACCTTGAATATGCCTGCTGTTATAGTGAATACTTTATATGGTATGGGTGAGAATGCTGCTATGAGTACAGTCCATGTGCCATACTCGTTGAAGTAGTTATCAGCCTTATCTATCATCCTCTCAGAGAATATCCTCTTTGCTATTCGTCTTCCTCCTTTTAAGCCTAGGTAGTATCCTGCAATCCCTCCAAGTACGGAGCCTATGGTAGCTATAGTAGCATAGTATAATGCTAATGATGTGTTTGCTAACGATAATGTTATTAGCAGTATATCTGGAGGTACAGGAAATACCGATGATTCAATAAATGCTAGTATGAACAGGCCTATATCGCCTATAGGCATGAATGTATCCCTAGTCCACTTTATAAGTTCGTCTATTAAACCCAAGTATGCATCGTTTATGATAAATGCTTGTAGTATATAAATAAATCTGATTCTTTAATTAAATGCTTATTTAACCAGATTTATTTATAGGGATAATAAGCGTGATAAGATTATTATTTATACTCTCCTTCCTCTTCTTCCACCAGGCTTCCTTGTTGAGTCATGAGGTATTGGTGTTACATCCTCTATCCTACCAATCTTGAATCCAGCCCTAGCAAGGGTTCTTATTGCTGCTTGGGCACCAGGTCCAGGTATCCTTGGTCCTACACCACCAACTGCTCTAACCTTTATATGTAATGCAGTAATACCCCTAGCCTTTGCTATATCTGCTACTGCTTGTGCAGACTTCATTGCTGCATATGGGCTTGATTCATATCTATCTGCAGTAACATGCCTACCACCAGAGCTTATTGCTATAGTCTCAGCACCACTCAGATCAGTTATATGTACTATGGTATTGTTAAAACTACTGTATATGTGTGCTACTCCCCACTTCTCCTTTACAGGTTCCTGCTCAGGTTGTTCTGACATACTTAGCATCTAAGCATCAAGGTATAAAAAATCTTTTCGTTATTGTACAATACAGTTTAATATTAATATCGGTAGGAATGTAATGAGGATATGCAGTTACAGTTAGATGCTTTGGATAAGGAGATCCTTAACATACTACAATGGGAGTTCCCCCTTGTTAGTAGACCGTTCTTAGCAATAGCAGAGAGGCTTAATATTAGTGAGGATGAGGTTATAAATAGGATAAGAGCATTAAAGGCTTCCAACATAATCAGAGAGATAGATGCTATATTTGATACTAGAGCATTAAAGTACAAGAGTGCTCTAGTTGCAATGAGTATAGAGCAAGATAGGATAGAGCATGTTGCACATGAGATAAATAAGCACCCTGGGGTAAGCCATAACTATGAGAGGGATCACTATTACAACCTTTGGTTTACTATAGCAGTACCTCCTTATGGGAATGTTAAGCATGAGGTTGAGAGGTTCACATCCATGCAAGGGGTAAGGGAGTACATGATACTTCCTACAGTAAAGTTATACAAGATAGGGGTAAAGCTTGATATGCTTACTGATGATGAGAATATAGAGGTTAAGCCTACTGAAGAGGTTAAGAGCATACAAAGGGTTAACTTTGAGGCTACTGAGATGGATAAGAAGTTCATAAGGGAGATGCAGAAGGATATAAGTATAGTTAAGGAACCATTCAATGAACCAGCAGCAAGGTTAGGGGTAAGTGTTGAGTATTACATAGAGAGGATGAAGTATTATCAATCAATTGGGGTTATGAGAAGGTTTGCTGCCATATTAAGGCATAGGAACGCTGGCTTTATAGCAAATGGTATGATAGTATGGGTAGTTCCAGATGATATAATAGATGATGTTGGATATAGGCTAGCAAAGTATCCTCAAGTAAGTCACTGCTATAGGAGGCCTACATATCCATCATGGCCTTATAACCTTTATACAATGGTTCATGCAAGGAGTAGAGAGGTATGTGAGAGTATAGCATATGAGATGTCAAAGGATGTAAATATAAGCAATTACACCATACTCTTCTCTACTAGGGAGTTTAAGAAGGAGAGGGTTAGATATTATTTAGAAGATGAGTATGCAAGTATATATACTACTAAATAACAATTAGTTATTTTAGATTACAATTATGAATTTATTATATTATTAATAAATTATAAAAGATCATGATAAGTAAAGAATAAATATCTAAAAATATCTATACTTTAATAAAATATCAATTAAAATATTATCAAAATATTAGCGTTATATAAACAAAAACAAAGAGTTAATAGTAACTTCATATTAGATATATCTATGCTAAATACAAATAAGGATATAGAGGCTATAGCATTTGAGGAGCTTGAGAGTAAGCACCCAGAAGAGTTAAGGAACCTTGCTTATGATATGGTTTTAACAGCAATTGGTAGATATATAGAGAGTAACAATCTAAGGGATACAGACTTCCCTAGAATAGCATCGTCAGCATTGTATGTATTAACATTATCCTTAGTTAAGAGAGGTATAGCAGATGATGTTAATGAAGCAGAGAAGTATCTAATGACTCAGTTACATAGAATACATACTAAGGGTTATAGTGCAGTTGAGGAGATATTTAAGGAGTCTATGAGTAAGTAGTAGGAGAAGATGGTACTGCTTATAATGCAAATATATGCATATTATAATTATTTATTTATGGGTCGATTAGGTTATCTGGTAATACTAATCCAGATTTATCAGAAGCAAATGCCATATTATTCATAGTCACCTGAAACCTAATATTACCTCTGCTTACTATAACCTCTATATCATCTATAGCATCAGCATCAACATTAGGCTCTATCTTCCTTATAACAGCATGTATACTTTCGTGTGATATTATTGCATCTATGTAGTATTCTATGTTCTTAAATCCAGAGATGCCTTGCTTTGAATGCTTCTTTGAGTTTACTATGAGCATAGCACTACCTTCATATGTAAAGTATGCAGGGGAATCATCTATGGCACAAGCAAATAATATATCATCTATACACATAAGTGTGCACCTACCTACATACTAAGGGTTATAATATTTATTTAAAAAATTATTTTGTATAACTTATCTATTGCTAACTATGCTTCTTTAACTCTCATAACTCTGTTCCTACCCATGACTCTCCAATACTCAACCTGTGCACCTTGCTTTATCCTTGGTTTTGCATCCTCCTCTATAGAATCTGTCTCAAAGACCTCAAATGTCTCAAGGTCCATTATCTGTAGTATATTGTTGTTTATTGAGATTATCTGCCCATTCCTCTTCTCTATTATTGGCACATCTACATTTGCATCTACTGGGGATACTATGCTCCTCTTTACTCCATCAAATAGCCCTATAGCAACAACTCTAGCCTTTGCTGAGCCATGCTATCTGGGTAACCTTGTCTTGCTATAACAAGGTTACATACCAGGCTTGCTCTTCTCATAAGATACTATCTTACATGGTTCACCATCTATTATTATATATGAACCCTCCTTTACACTCCCTAGATCCACTGGCTTACTCATGTTATCTTGCAGATGTTAAGAGTTATTTAATAATTTGCATTACTGCTATAAATAGGGAACTTGGTTGGATTATCATCTGTTGATATTACGTTAGTTCTCTCAATAGTATCCCTAACATGCTTTGGGATCATGAAGTATGATCTATGTGCAATGCTATCGTATGTATGTAATTTACCAACTATCCTCTCCTTGATCCTATCCTCTATATCTTCATCATCTAACTCCAAGGGATCATGTAACTTTGAGCATAATATGAACCCAGATAGGTTTGCATAACATGGCACGTATGTAGCATATGCTCTAACTATAGGAAATACATGCTTTAATGTATTGTATATTACAGCATAAGTAGTAGGGTATGGATTTAAGAGTGTAGCCTGTAATACAAATAAACCATCATCTGTAAGAGCATTGTAAACATGTTTAAAGTACTCTAGCGTATAGAGCATCCTTGATGGACTACCTTCTTGAGGGTCAGTTAAGTCCTGTATTATAACATCAAATCCTTCTTTGCTACCATTACTAATGCCTTTAACATACTTAAGGGCATCATCTATTACAACACTTGCTCTAGGATCAGAGTAAGCATTCTCATGCATACTTGCTAGATAACTCTTACTTATATCTACCATATCAGCATCTATATCAACCATAACAGCATGCTTAACACTTCTATACTTTAATACCTCTCTTAAGCATGCTCCTTCTCCCCCTCCAAGTATTAGAACCCTGCTAGGATCTTTATGTGTAATCATTGCTGGATGTACTATAGCCTCATGATAATTCATCTCATCCTTTTCAGATGATTGTATCAATCCATCTATTATCAACATCTTGCCAAAGTTTATAGTCTCAACTAACTTTATATACTGCCATCTTGTCCTCTTACTCACTATAACCTTCTTTATCTCATGGCTTATCCTATACCCTCTATAGGTCTCTTCTGTTACCCATAACCTCTTCCGTGAGCTCTTCATGTATAACTCCTCTCTCTATACTTTTGGTTATTACCTTTGAGGGTTTAAGACCGTTCTCTATATGCTTTAAAGTCTTGTAAGGATTTGAGTTGTTACCGCATAAGAATATATCTACAGATGCGAATGCATACTCTGGCCATGTATGCAACGCTATATGCGACTCTTTTACTATAACTAAGCCTGTTATTCCTTGAGGGGAGTATTTATGGAAGAATACCTTCACTATATGCATATTACCAGCATTAGCAGCCTCCCTTAAAAGTCTATTTAGGTACTTTATATCATCTAATAGTTTGGTATCACATCCATACATATCTGCAAATATATTGTAACCAAGTACCCCCAACCCTTCTAATTTTAAGAAGGGACAGCTTTTTAGTCTTTCTACATTATATTTCATAATATAATAATATTAATATGAATATTTATTTAAAAATATTAAAATATAGTTATATTTATTACTAGTTAACTCTGGATTAGATAAGATTCTTAATCAAGTGTGGCTCGTTATCTTCCTGCTAAGAGAATTAATTACTGTTAACTTGCCTCCTCAACTCCTCATATGCAGCCTTAACCTCATCAACAGCAGCCTCATCCTCTAGAGTAGTTACATCACCTATGCTTGTATTGTTAACTATTGATTTCAGTAGTCTACGCATTATCTTACCACTCCTAGTCTTTGGTAACTTGTTCACAAAGTAGACCTCGTCTATAACTGCTATTGCACCCAGCTTGCTCTTTACATATTTAATTATCTCATCTTTTATAGAGTAACTGCCTTGATAACCTTGCTTTAATACAACGAATGCTACTATTCTCTCACCCTTAACCTCATCTATCTTGCCTACAACAGCAGCCTCTGCAACTGCATCATATGCTACTATTGCACTCTCCAACTCCATGCTGCCTATCCTATGCCCTGCAACCTTGAGAACATCATCTGCCCTGCCTAGTAACCAGAAGTAACCATCATCATCCTGCATAGCATAATCTCCAGTGTAGTATACACCTTTGAACCTTGACCAGTAGGTCTCCCTATATCTAGCATCATCGTTCCATATTGTAAGCATAAGTCCTGGCCATGGTCTCTTTATTACAAGGTAACCCTTGTTGTATGGTTTAACCTCATTACCATGCTCATCTACAACAGCAGCATCTACACCTGGCAATGGTAATGTTGCTGAGCCTGGTTTCATTGGTAACCTTGCTATGCCAGTAGGATTGCTTATCATACATGCACCAGTCTCAGTCTGCCACCATGTATCAACTATTGGGCATCTTTCACCTCCTATACTCTTGTAGTACCATAACCATACCTGGGGGTTTATAGGCTCTCCTACACTCCCAAGTAAGCGTAAGGATGATAGATCATGCCTCTCAGAGTAATCTTCTGCATTGCGCATTAGCATTCTTAATGCAGTTGGTGTAGTGTAGAATATGCTTACTCTATACCTCTCTATTATCTCAAACCACCTGTATATACTTGGGTAATCTGGTGCACCTTCGTAGATTACAACTGTAGTAGCATTAAGCATAGGAGCATATACAACATATGTATGCCCAGTTACCCAACCTATATCAGCTGTACAGAAGTATGTATCGTTATCAGTTATACCAAATATCCATCTGAATGTAGAGTTTGCATATGTTAGATAACCACCAGTTGAGTGGAGTATACCTTTAGGCTTACCTGTTGTTCCAGATGTATATAGCATGAACAATGGCTCGTTACTCTCAACCATTGAAGCATCATACCTGCTACTACCTTCCTTTAATATATCATCCCATGTATGATAATTAACTTTGCCAATTGAATCAGTTATCCCATTAGTTACTTTACTTAATCTATTGAATACTATCACATGCTTTACACTCTTACATCCATATGCTAGCGCTCCATTAACATTGCTTATAAGATCTATGACCTTGCCCCTTCTATAGAAGCCATCCGCTGTTATAACTATACTTGAGGAGGAGTCATCTATCCTATCAGCAAGTGCGTTTGCACTAAAGCCTGAGAATACAACAGAGTGTATAACTCCTATTCTAGAGCATGCAAGCATCGCTATAATTAACTCTGGTATCATAGGCATGTATATCGTTACTCTATCCCCCTTCTTAAGTCCAAGGTACTCCTTTAATGCACTTGCTAGCATGTTAACTTGGGTATATACATCATTATAGGTTAGAGTCCTCTTCTCTCCATCCTCACCCTCCCATAATATAGCCTTCTTATCTCCCTTACCATTCTTTACATGCCTATCAAGTGCGTTGTAAGATGCATTTGTTAAGCCATTGATGAACCACCTTGCATATGGAGGGTTCCACTC
>Ga0197143_1000412_pt1 | contig 48285 bp, 37 predicted proteins | sample GBS70_MetaG_FD_148603 | JGI IMG/M metagenome (GOLD analysis project Ga0197143, IMG submission 148603) | Sediment microbial communities from Great Boiling Springs, Gerlach, Nevada, United States - GBS 70_MetaG | ecosystem: Environmental > Aquatic > Thermal springs > Hot (42-90C) > Sediment... | reverse complement strand
TCATCGCCTCCGAGGATATGAGTTAATGTCTCACGAACTTATCATGCAAGTCACGCACACGCTCAATGATGCGTCTTTGAGCATCGTCGTTTACATCCAAGCCACACAACTCAGTTAGAATTATCTCAACGCCTCTTGGATACCACTTGCGCACGAATTCTTCATCGCTCGGATACATCTTCCCTTCATCGTCGGTTGCGCGAAAGAGCAGTGCTGCAGCCAAAACCTTCGTTGTAGCCATTGGTTCAACATTGTGCTTAAGGTCAAGGAGGATAGCGCCAATGATTCTTTCATCCCTTCCAATCTTCCTTTGTATGTCCCTCCCAACCCTGTAAACGGAATCACCGAGATACTTGTTTGAGAACCTGTGCAACAAGTCATCAATGTGCTGGCGTTGGTTCTCTTCGTCAAACTCTTGCGGGTATTCGCGGATGAGTGAAAGCGCAGACTCCCACATTGCCTCTTTTGCTACCGATCTTATCTCTTCGTTCTCCATAGCCTTCCAGATGTATTTTATGTTCGTGTCAGTTACATAAGCCATGTAGGCAACTGCGCTATGTCCGAGGTTGTGGATGAAGAGCTTCCTATCAACATACGCTTTGATGTTTTTCTTTGGATCAATCTGTGGGACTTTTGGGAGCTCGTTTTTGAAAGCAAGCCCATCAACTATGAGCGTGTCGTATGCCTCAGCGTAAATGAGCAGTGGGTCTTCACGCCTCACTTCCTCTGGCATTATCGGTATCATCCTTCCGATGCTCGTTTCAACGAGCCCAACAAACTCATCTATTGGGAAGTCGTTTGGCAGATACTTCAACAAACCTTCTTTGAAGTGTAATGAGGCATTGCGCAAGTTCTCACATATGATGATGTCAAGTGGCTTCTTTACACTCTCCCATCGCTTGAGCAATCCGAGGGCTATGACTGGGTAAAGCGATGGCAACGCTGATACGCCAACAGCAGTTGAAGCTACATCGCATTCGCAAAGTTCTCGGACAACTGAATCCACATCGTTGAGATGAATTGCCCTAACACCTTCAACTAAGAGTATCCTGCGCTCTTCGTCTCGCACTTCAACTTTATAGCAACGGCGTTCGTTGAGGAGTTTGATAAGCTCATCGTTGATGTCTACGAAGACGACCTCATAGCCAGCGTGAGAAAATATTTGCCCTATGAAACCTCGCCCAATATTTCCAGCCCCAAACTGGAGCAGTTTCACATTTCCTAAACACCTCTTGCCAACCAGTTTTTATCATGTTTGGGCTATGCTACGTAGAAGCTGTAGGCAGTAGCGCATGTTCTCCCACGGAACGTTTGCATTCACAACGCCATCTGGTGCTGGTATGTATCCACCTTCATCAAGGAGCTGTGGAACTTTGTGCATCACTTCTTCTGTGATATCCCTTTTGCTCCAAGAGAGCGCTTCCCTATCTATCCCACCTATGAGTGCCAAGCTTTTCCCATAGCGCTTGCGTAGCGAAATGACATCCATCCCTGATGCTACTTGTATTGGTGATATAGCGTTTATGCCGACATCAAGCCAAGTCTGCAAGAGTGGCTCAACGTTCCCGATGGCGTGCATTATGATTAACTCCACACCATGTTCCCTTAAATGCCCAATGAGGCGTTCGTATGACTTTCTCGTCAGTGATGTTATTACCTCATCGCCAACCGTTGAAAGAATCTTGTAAGCTCTCCCTTCGTTCAGCAGTGCAAAATCAACCTTGACATCGCTCAGTGCTTTTTTTGTCGTCTCAATGATGAAGTCAGTCAGCCACTCAATCATTTCCATGAGCCATCCCCTATCTTCATTCAGTGCTTTGCAGAAGCCTCTAATCCCAATCCATTCAGCAACCCAGCTAAGTGGTGAGCCAGCATATATGCCGAGAGCATAAGTTCTCTCTGAGACAACCCTTTTGTAGTCATCCCAGAAGCGCGGGTAGCGTGCTGGTGAGTGCGGATTTAGCAAAGTCTTAAACCACTCCCAATCCTTCTTCTCCCTTATCGGTGGTTGTTCCTCAACGATTTCTATCTCCTTGCCTATCGTGGCTTTGAATTCCCTGTCCATGCTAAGGCGCCATTCTTCAATTTCTTCAAGCCTTCCCCTCTCGTAATGTGGCAGAGTGCCAATGTTAACAGGCATAAGTTCAACGCGCTCAAGCCCAAGATACTCAACAACATGCACATCTTTTGGTAGCCCTTCCCTTTGCCATCTCCTTATTGCCTCACCATGTATTTGCCAAAACAAGGTCGGCAACGAGAGCGCCCCAACCTTCTCAAACCTAAGCACACCGATGAAATTTTCCCTACTACCCATTAACTCATCACCCCCAGTTGCATAATTTCATGAGCGCATCATGCAACCTCCCCTTCCGCAATCTTCCTCACCATATCCCAATAGAACTGGAAGTTCTTCAAAGGCACATCTGGCGGGACTGCATGATCAACGAAAGGCACATAGCCACCTTCCGAAAGCATCCAAGGCAACTGTAGCTCATCAAGCAAGTGGTGTTTTATCTCCTCTTCGTTCCTTGCGAGCACACGCTTATCAACGCCACCTATGATGACTAACTTCTTACCATACTGCTTCCTGAGAGCGACTATGTCTTCGCCTGCAGCTCTCTCAAACGGGTAAACCCCTGTTACACCGCCTTCAAGCCAAAGTGGTATAAGAGGGTCAACATGTCCATCGCTGTCAAGCAAAACTATTTCAACGCCATAAGAGCGTGCGAAGCTTGTCACCTTCTTGTAGCATGGTAGCATGAACCTGCGGAAATGTTCAGGCGAGCAAAGTGGACCAGACTTCATAGCCATATCTTCCCACATGAGCGCAAAGTCTGGTCTAACCTCTTCAAGGGCTCTCTCAACCGTCTTGATAACAAAGTCAGCAAGGTAGTTGCACATCTCTTCAACGAGCTGTGGGTTGTCATACATCATGTAGCTCAAGTTCTCAACGCCCATCCAGTTCCTCAGCCACCCGTAGTATGAGCCAAGATGTATTCCAAGAGGATAATCTCTGTCTCTGACGGAGCGAACATAATCATCCCACCAAAGCGGGTAGCGTGCTGGTGAGTTTGGGTTGAGGCGTGGCTTGAATTGTCTCTCCCAATCTTCCTCGCTCTTGAGCGCATAATCAAGCCATTGGGGCATGCTCCCTTCTGGACGGCGCTTAAATTCCTTAACTATCTGACCATCACCGCGCCTGTAGATGCGATACTCGTCATCTTCGTAATAGATCTCTGGCTCAAACGGTGGCAGTAAGCCAAGGTTGATTGGCACAACTTGGTATCTATCAAAGCCAAAGTAATCATCAATGTGCACATCTCTCGGCAGCCCTTCAGTATGCCAACGCTCAATCGTTGTGCTCCAGAACCAATGTGGCATGTAAAAAACCCTATCTGGTTCACCAAACGTCATAGTTGCTTTAAAGCGTTCCCTTGCGCTCATAGTAGTTTTGCGCATCGCTATCAATCACCTCCTCGTTTTGATACAGCACAACACACTTACAAAATTTTACTGCGACAGGATCGCAGACGCAAGCTAACTATACGAGTGTTTAATACGCTATGTGCGCTATACTTTTAAAAGGCTTTGAGACGATGGTGTCGCCCGACAACTATGCCCCACACGAAAGAGTGGCTAATCGCAAGTGATGAGGTCAGCCTTAATGGGATAGAACTGTGAGGTGAAATGAAAGTGAGCGTCAGCGCTATAGTTGAAGCATTTGGGAGACAATATCATGTTGAGCCGAACATTGATATTGAGGTTGATAAAGTTGATCTACCAGAGGGCGAAACATTTGAGTTGCAAAATGTTTTGCTACTGAAGGCGGATGGTAAAACATGGGTTGGCACACCATATGTTGAGGGTGCAAAGGTTGTGATGCAAGTTTTAAGCCATTACCGAGGACGGAAAATAATCGTCTTTAAGTATCGCCCTAAGAAACGCTACCGAAGGAAACGTGGGCATAGGCAATGGCTAACGAAAGTTAAAGTGATTGACATCGTCATTCCATGTGAGCAAGAGGTGAGCAACGATGGCACATAAGAAGAGTGGCGGGAGCACTCGGAACGGTCGTGACAGCAACTCAAAGAGGCTTGGCGTAAAAGCATTCGGTGGTGAATTTGTCAGAGCTGGTTCAGTGCTCGTCCGCCAGCGTGGCACAAGGATTATGCCAGGGGCAAATGTCGGTTGGGGAAGCGATGACACACTCTTTGCGCTCATTGATGGCTATGTTAAGTTTGAGCGAGTTGGTAAGAGCAAAACGAGGGTGAGCGTTTACGCCACACCTTCTTAACCCCCTTGGATGAAACAACAGTTTGAGTGACTACCGCTTTTGTCCATGCAAGCCTGTGATCACACTGAATGCGTGAGATGTAATGAGCGATGCGTTTCGTTGATGAAGCGGAGATAGTTGTCAAAGCTGGCAACGGTGGAAATGGTGCTATCAGTTTTAGGCGTGAGAAGTTCGTCCCAAGAGGTGGTCCAGATGGTGGTGATGGCGGGCGCGGTGGAAATGTGATAATTCAGGCGGACGAAAGTGTGCGCACGCTCGTGGACTTACAGCTTAACCGCTACTACAGGGCGGAAGACGGTGAGCATGGTCGCGGAAGCAAGAAGAAAGGTAAGGATGGAGAAGACATCATCATCAAAGTTCCAGTTGGAACACTTGTTTACGATGCTCAGAGTGGTGAATTGCTTGCCGACCTAAATGAAGATGGCATGGGCGTTCTTGTAGCTCGTGGTGGGATCGGTGGGAGAGGTAACGCTGCTTTTGCTACCCCAGTTAGGCAAGCCCCAAGGTTTGCTGAGTTTGGAGACAAAGGCGAAGTTAGGCGATTGCGTTTGGAGTTGAAGCTTTTAGCCGATGTTGGTTTGATAGGCTACCCGAATGTGGGCAAGTCAACACTCATATCGCGCATCTCCGCTGCCAAACCGAAGATAGCCGATTACCCGTTCACAACTCTCGTTCCAAACTTGGGGACTGTCAAGGTTGACAATTTCAGTTTTGTAGTCGCTGATATACCGGGCTTGATTGAAGGTGCACACAGGGGTGCTGGCTTGGGACACAGCTTCTTAAGGCATGTTGAACGGTGTCATCTTTTACTGCACCTGCTTGATATGGCTGCCGTGGAGGGAAGAGACCCAATTAAGGATTTTGAAGTCGTGAACGAGGAGTTAAAGCTCTTCAACCCAGAGCTTTCAAAGCGACCACAAATAGTTGTCGCAAACAAGATGGATTTGCCTCAAGCTAAAGCATTGCTAAGCGTTTGCAAGCCGAAGCTTGAAGCTATGGGATATGAAGTCTTCCCCATTTCAGCGTTGACAGGTGAGGGCATACCACAGCTTTTGAATCGTGTTGTTGGGTTGCTAAAGCAACTCCTGCCAAAGCGTGATACGCAAACAGAAAGGTGGCATGGCAAACTCATAATACCAGATGTGTTGAAGAGACGAAAGCCTACATCAATTCGTAAAGTTGATGAAGGCATCTATGAGTTGAGTGGTGATAGTGTGGAAAGAGTTGTAAGGATGCTTGACATGGGAAACAACGAGGCGAGGATGGAAGCGTTGCGCAGGCTTGAGAGGTTGGGCGTTTGTAGGTTGCTAAGGTCAGTTGGTGCATCGGTTGGAGAGCGTGTTAGGGTTAACGGTATGGAGTTTGAAATTGATGAATTGTGGCTTGGAGGTGTTTCAAGTTGAGCGAAGAGAATGCGAGATTGAGAGGTGAGTATCTTCCAGTCGGTTAAACGCCTTGTTATAAAAGTTGGCACGAGCGTCCTAACCGGTGGCGGTGAAGAGCTTGATGTTGAATACATGGATAGCCTCGCACGCCAAATAGCCTCATTAATGCATCATGGCAAGAGCAAGCCCAAAGAGGGCGGTAAGCTTGTAGCGCTCGTCAGCTCAGGTGCTATAAGGGCAGGTATATCTCACATCGGTTTGATTGAGCTACACACCGTATCTGAGAAGCAGGCTGCAGCAGCTGTTGGGCAAGTTCAGCTCATGGCGATTTATCGTGATCTGTTTTGGCGCTATAAGGTGCATGTTGCACAAGTGTTGCTCACGAGGGAAGATGTAGCTGCACGCCCCCGCTTCTTAAACGCAAGAAACACATTCCAAAAGCTTTTTGAGTGGGGCGTGCTCCCAATTGTGAACGAAAACGACACTGTGGCTACTGATGAAATAAAGTTTGGTGACAACGACCAGCTTGCTGCGCTTGTTGGTCTCGTCATAGACGCTGATCTGGTCATCATGCTCTCGGATGTTGATGGATTTTACATGCACTCAGAGGATGGCAGGGGGAGAAAGTTGGAGTTGGTCACAGAGATAACGGAACAGATGCGCAAATCGGCAGAGGGTGGCAAATCGAAGTTTGGGACTGGTGGCATGGTTTCGAAACTGCAAGCTGCAGAGATAGCTATGAACTGTGGCATCCCACTCGTCATAGCTCATGGGCGTGAGCCAAATGTTATTGAGCGGATACTGCGTGGTGAAGCTGTAGGGACATTTTTTGTTCCGAAGCGTCGTTTGCCAGCAAAGAAGCGTTGGCTTGCCTATGCACCGAGGGCTCGCGGAAAGATAATCGTGAACGAGGGCGCAAAGATGCAAATACTGTGCGGTGGGAAAAGTCTTCTTCCTGCTGGTGTCATCGGCATTGATGGAGATTTTGATACTGGCGATGTGGTTGTCTTAGTGGGTGAAGATGGCGAAGTGTTCGCTAAGGGCATGGTGGCATACAGTGCAGATGAGTTGCGCAAAGTCGCTGGTGTGCATACATCCAAGATTGAGTCAATACTTGGTTACAAGCCATCGGATGAGGTCATCCACAGGGATAACCTTGTCATAGTTTGATGCTTGGTCCGTGTAATAATGCATGCTGATGAGTGCCAAAATGTAATCACAAGGTAGGGGGTGGATGTTTGCTATGCCGAGCAACATGAGCGTTGAGCAAATGGTTGAGGAGAAAGCAAGGCAGGCAAAGGCAGTATCGCAAATCGTTGCGAACCTACCCACCGATGTGAAGAACAAAGCTTTGCTTAACATAGCACAAGCTCTCATTGATAGGCGTGAGTATATTCTCTCAAGCAACAGTGAGGACATTGAGGCTGCTCGTAAAAAGAAGCTTTCCGAAGCGCTCATAGATAGGCTTCTTCTAAACGAAGCCAGAATTGAAGCTATGAGCGAGAGCATGAGGCAAGTCGCAGCGTTGCCAGACCCAGTTGGCGAGATAATTGAAGGATGGAAGCGCCCAAACGGTCTCGTCATTCAGAAGGTGAGGGTGCCACTCGGTGTCATCGGTATAATTTACGAAGCGCGCCCAAATGTGACCGTTGATTCAGCTGGTCTTTGCCTTAAGGCTGGAAATTGCGTTGTGTTGAAGGGTGGTTCGGAAGCACTTCAATCAAACATTGCCCTAACGCATGTCATAAAACAAGCCATCGCGGATGCTGGAGTCCCACCAGAGGCAGTCCAGTTGCTTGACACGCCCGAGAGGGCTGCAGCACAGCATCTCATGCGCTTGAACCAATACATTGATGTGCTCATACCTCGTGGTGGTGCTGGGCTCATACGGTATGTGATGGAAAACGCTACAGTGCCAGTGATTGAGACTGGTGTTGGCAACTGCCATGTGTATGTGGATGCATCTGCGGATTTAGACATGGCTGAAGAGATAGTATTCAACGCGAAGTGTCAGCGCCCGTCTGTCTGCAACGCTGCTGAGACATTGCTCGTGCACAAGGATGTTGCGGAAGCTTTCTTGCCGAGGATAGCAAAGAGATTGCTTGATGCTGGTGTTGAAATTCGTGGTTGCCCTGAGACACTTCGCATAGTCCCACCATGTGAGAAGGTTGTCCCAGCTAAGGATGAAGATTGGGATACGGAATACCTTGACCTAATCATCGCTGTTAAAGTTGTGAACAGTTTGGATGAAGCTATTGAACACATCAACCGACATGGGACAAAGCATAGCGAGGCAATCGTGACAAGGGACTTGAAGAGTGCACAACGCTTCTGTGCTGAAGTTGATGCAGCTGCCGTTTATGTCAACACGAGCACACGCTTCACAGATGGGTTTGAGTTTGGTCTTGGCGCTGAAATAGGTATAAGCACACAGAAGTTGCACGCTCGCGGTCCGATGGGGCTTAAGGAACTCACAACATACAAGTATGTTGTCTATGGCGATGGGCAAGTAAGGAAATAGTGGTGAAGGCGAATCGCTAACGTAAACGCAATATCTGTTCCCTCTTAACTTCAACTATTTTCCCGCGCCATCTAAGCGTTGGCTCACCAAAGCCGTGGTAGATGCGCACCAAATTGGATTGTTCAAGCGGCTTACCATCTAAACTTTGAAGCGTAAACAGAGGCGCATCTTCGTAATTCAAGCCGTTAAAACTTTTCGCATGGAAGGCAACAAATGTTTGCGCCTCAACTGTGAAGCCATAAGGTGGCAGGATAACTTTGCCAAAGCGATTTGAATTATACTCGTATGCTTGCTCTCCCATGTTGGCGACAACGCTCACTTGCCCGTCACCAAAAGTTGACTTGCGCACCTTCCCGTCTGGAGTCAGAAAACTATAACTGCTCATGAGCATCTGAGAAGTAATTTCGTTAAGCGGTGAAAGTATCTCGTATGTGTTCTTCATGAAGCGGTCAAGCAGATGCATTCCTTCAGCCCATCCGTTTTCGGCTCTTGTGAAGAGTGCAGGGTCGCCCTTTATCTCCCTTTCAATCGGCTCAAATTTAACTTCTGTAGCAGAGATATGCAATCGCCCAACTATGCATCGCCTCTGACCATCATCAACCCCGCGAAGCCTTGCACGCTCACCTTGTGGTGGCTTGAACAAACCCATGCGAATTTCAAATGTGCCAGCAACACCTTCGGGTATGCGCACGCTTAGAGGACCTATAACAACTTTTGGTGGCTTCCAATCGGTTGTTGGCGGTGTCGGATCGTGGTCATTTTGGAACTTTATGTTCCCACTCGCATCGGTGAAGTGGACGAAAACACGCCATGCATCTTCTATTGGTCTCTTGATATCCCACTCGTATGTGATGTTAAATGTGCTCTGGTCAACACGCTTAACAGAGACTACGGACGGTTTGGCATCAATGAGCATCTCAGGTTTTCTTTCGTGCCAATACAGCCCAGATGGTATGCTGTGGTAGTTCAAAGGGCGTGCGATGAGTATGTGGTGCAGGACATATTCAGCCGAGTTAAAAATGTCGTAACCATACTTGCCGTAGACCTGAATGCAATCCCTGTAGACCATTTCAAAAATTGGCATGACGGTTGCGCCGAGTTTGTTCAATAGGTTTGCATCATGGTAGTAAGTGCCACTGACACCACTTAAGCCTTCAAAGAAGTCGGAAACTGGTATGCCCCACTCACGACCGCACTCAGAACCGAAGATGCCAAAAAGATTCCTTGCATAACGACACAACTCTTGCTTCCAGAACATGTCATCTAAGCGTGTCAGCGGATGTGCCTTGTCAAAGCACTCATACAAGCCGGCTGCGAATGTTGTGTCAATGAAGTAGGCGTTTGGGTCAAAGAGCTTCTTGACTGCGGGCAAATTTTGAGGGCGCATCGCAAGTTCAAGCGCCTTCTTTGAACATGTGATGTATGCTCGCCCACCAAGCCACCTTCCACCCCTAACCAAACTGCCATCACGATGCTTCATGATGTAACTCTCATCCCAAGATGGTGCATCACGATACATGTCTTGGTAGTTGTCATGCAAGCAAAAGAGGTAACCCAAGCCTTTCACTCTTTTTGCGCAATCTGCGAGTGCTTCATTGCCACCGCACTCAGGCGCTGCAGGCAATATGTCTGGGTGCTGGTTATCGTAGCCACGATGAATCCAGCCACCAAGTATGAAGAGAACTTTTTCCATGCCCAAGTCGTTTTTGAGGTGCTCAGCGATTTTTGCAGCCTGCTCAAAAGTCCAGTTGACCCTAACCCATTCTTCTTTCTTGCTTTCTTCATCCATGCGCCTTGCAAGGCAAGTCCAAAGTTTGAAATTAACTGCTCCGAAAAGTTTACTGCGTTCTGGGTTCTCCTTTAACTTCTCACGCCATGTGACAAGCCAACCCTTTCCCTTCGCCACTTCACGGTAGGCTCTCGCAATGCTTGTGTAATCGCCTTTCCCAAGCAAGTGAATGCTGAAGCCTTTCGCTCCAGAGGATAGTTCAAGCGATGGGAGCAACAATTGCTTGTATGGTTTGAGTTTCATCTCACCGACGATACTGCGCAGGCGAAGTGTCACATATGGGTTGTGCCATGTAACGAGAACTGCAGAACCAAACTTGAGTGCCCCAAACATTTCCATATGGCAACCTTCATAAGAGAATGTCGGGAAGGAGTGTTCAAACTCTTTTCCGCTATCGCCCGGAATTAACATGCCCAAGCGCACTGGCACGATCAAAGAACCTTTGTCGGCGTCACCGACAAAAAGAGCATTGTCAAGGAGGCGAATGAAACGCACTTTTGCCCACTCAACATCACATGAAACATCAACCCTTGAGCCATTGAGAGCGAATGAAACTTCAATGGATGGCTCACCTGCTTCAGCGAGGTAGCGCAGTTTAATGACCTTCTCATCAATGACATGCGATGAAAATTTATTCAGGGCAATCCTTTTCTCATTACCATTAACCAAAACCACTGCTTCGCCGAGGCGTGCATCAAATGGGTTGCTGAACCATCTAATACCGCTACGCTTGTCCAAAAGTTCATAGGCACCTGTTCTCCCACAAACGCGCATCAGCACAAACTCAGATTGTATCTCCAATGGCTGTAAGAGGCGTTCTGAAAGTTTCTTGAGATGATGTGGCTCAGAGCTGTTGTAACCCATTGCCATCACCTCGCACACTTGAAACGCTAACACAAAAGCACACAGGTGAAAAGCTGAAAGCAATTTGATATGCCGAATTGCCATAGCTATCATCCCTCCTAAGCGCTCACAAAGGCTTTCCCACATATGATGCAATAGCCAATTACATTTTAAGGTTGCGCCATCAAATGCAACCACCTTTTTCGCAAAGCAACAATAGCACAAAGATAACTATACTACCTTTTCATAGTTCCTCAGTGACCTGAAGGTAGCGAAAGCGCTACAATGAAAAATGCCACTTATACTTCAAGGCAGGAAGGTGAGCACAATGCTCTCAAAGAGAATAACGCATCTGCTTTTAGTTAGCATTGTAGGGAGCATCACATTACCAGCAATAGCTGATGACCCGTTTGCTCCCGGAAGTTGGCTCAACCCATATGTGATAAGGCGAGGCATCGGTAATGAATACGAGGTGAGACCGAGGTATCCTTCTTTTCGCGGTGATCCGTTTGCTCCCGGCAGTTGGCTCAACCCATACGTGATTAGGCGCGGTATTGGTAACGAATACGAAGTGAGGACAAAGTATCCCTATCTTCATGCCGACCCGTTTGCTCCCGGAAGCTGGCTCAACCCATATGTGATTAGGCGCGGTATTGGTAACGAATATGAGGTGAGGACGAAGTATCCTTATCTTCATGCTGATCCATTTGCTCCCGGAAGTTGGCTCAACCCATATGTGATTAGGCGCGGTATTGGTAACGAATACGAAGTGAGGACGAGGTATCCTTATCTTCATGCCGACCCATTTTCTCCCGGAAGTTGGCTTAACCCGTATGTGATAAGGCGAGGCATCGGTAATGAATATGAAGTGAGGGCAAAGTATCCTTTCTTGTTGCAATGATGTATCCTCAGGTCACCGTATTAGGAAGCGTTTATATAGCCTCAGCGATAACAATGGAAGCATCCATCCTCAAGCGAGGGTGAACCCCAAGGTGGCGACGGACATAAGAACGATTTTAGCAACGGATTGTGGTAGCACGACAACGAAAGCGATATTGATAGAGCATGCAGGAGAACGCTACAAGCTTATTGCTCGTGGTGAAGCCCCAACGACGGTTGAAGCGCCATTTGACGATGTCACAATCGGCGTGCTCAATGCAATGAGGGAACTTGAGGAGTTGACTGGCAGGAAGTTTGTGGTTGATGGGAGGGTGTATGTTAGGGCTCACTCAAGTGGCTCACTTAACGAAGATGTTGGATGCGACATCTACGTTAGCACATCAAGCGCAGGCGGCGGTTTACAAATGATGGTTGCTGGTGTTGTAAAGACGATGACGGCAGAAAGCGCACAGCGTGCTGCGCTTGGTGCTGGCGCAATTGTCATGGATGTGATTGCAGTTGATGATGGCAGGGCAGAACATGAGCGCATTCAAAGGATGCGTTCATTGCGCCCTGACATGATTCTTTTATCTGGTGGGACTGATGGTGGGACGATAACGCATGTTCTTGAGCTTGCTGAGCTTATACTTGCAGCAAGCCCTCGTCAAAGGCTTGGTGGCAATTTGAAACTCCCCATCATTTACGCAGGCAATAAAGACGCAAGGGAGAAAGTGCGAGAGCTTCTTGGCGAGCGCTTTGATTTGCGCATCGTTGATAACATACGCCCGACGCTTGAGCTTGAAAACCTTCAACCAGCGAGAGAAGCAATCCATGACATTTTCCTTGAGCATGTTATGCAGCAGGCTCCGGGTTACTCAAAGCTTGCAAGCTGGGTCTCGGCAGAGATAATGCCAACACCGATGGCAGTCGGGAAGCTTGTTGAACTGGTTGCAAATGAGAGAAGAATAAACGTGCTTGCGGTTGACATAGGTGGGGCAACAACCGATGTCTTTTCTGTCTTTGATGGTAGGTTTACAAGGACCGTTTCTGCCAACCTCGGTTTGAGCTACAGCATATGCAATGTGATGGTGAGCGCAGGTATAGAGAACATACTTCGTTGGCTCCCAATAAGAATGAGCGAAGTAGAAGTGCGCAACATGCTTCGCAACAAGATGATACGCCCAACAACGATACCACAAACTGTTGAGAGTCTGTTGCTTGAGCAAGCTGTTGCGAGGGAGGCGCTCAGGCTTGCCCTTGAGCACCACAAACAGCTCGCAGTCAGGCTGAAAGGGGTGCACGTCCAAAGGACGATCAGTGAAGTCCTTGGAGCAGCTGAGGAGGAAACTTTGGTGGACATGATGTCTTTGAATCTCATCATCGGCAGTGGTGGTGTCCTATCGCATGCTCCAAAACGCAATCAGGCTATGCTTATGTTGCTTGATGCATTCCAACCCGAGGGTGTTACGGAAATCGCTGTTGATAGCATTTTCATGATGCCACACCTTGGTGTGCTCTCGCAAGTTCATCCAGAGGCTGCCATGCAAGTCTTTTGGCATGACTGTTTGATACCGCTTGGGACTGCGATTGCTCCAAAGGGTGAAGGTAAGGATGACGAAGTCGTCGGGAGGCTCTCTGTGGTTGGCAAAGATTTCAACATCGTTGGCATGGAAATAAAGTTCGGCGAAATATACCTTTTGAGGGTTGGCGATGCAGTGCGAATAAGGTTTGAACCGACAAGGCAGTTTGATGTTGGTGCTGGGTATGGGAAGGTGTGGGATGGGCTGGTCAATGGGGGTGTTGTTGGTGTAGTCATTGATGCGAGAGGCAGACCGTTGAAGCTGAGTGACGATGATAACAAAAGGATGGAACAACTACGCAAATGGCTAACAGCTATGGATTGCATCTAATAGCGTAGCCCCGAATTTTGAGTCGTGTATATGCGTTTGGAAGGGTGATAAGAAGTGCTTGAGCGTCTTCAGAAGGTGCTTTCAAGAGCTGGTGTTGCTTCAAGGCGCAAGGCAGAGGAGTTGATCAAGCAGGGCAGGGTAAAGGTTGACGGTGTTGTTGTAACACAGCTTGGCTTCAAGGTTGATCCAGAGCGCTGTGTCATTGAAGTTGATGGTGTGCGTGTAAAAGTTGACGCCAAACCAATTTATATCGCCCTCTACAAGCCAAGAGGATATGTTACGACGAAGTCAGATCCGCACGTGCCATTTGAAAGGACTGTCTTTAGCTTGCTACCGCCAGAATACAGGAAGTTGCACTACGTTGGAAGACTTGATAAGGACAGCGAGGGTCTGCTCCTGTTGACGAACGATGGGCATCTGACTCACCTTGTGACTCATCCACATCACGAGCTTGAGAAGCGGTATGTAGTTACAGTTGAAGGCTCAATTGAACCAAGCCACATTAAGCAGTTAAAGGACGGTATATTGCTTGATGATGGTAAAAAGCACAAAGCGAAGGTGCGCATCCTCTCATCAGGTAAGCATACTACAACGATGCTCGTTTGCATCCGTGAAGGGCGAAAACGCCAAATACGCGTCATGATGGGGAAGGTCGGGTTACGTGTGAAGAGGTTAATAAGGGTGTCCATAGGACCGATAAAGCTTGGCGGGCTGCGTCAGGGCGAGTTTAGGCATTTGAGTGAAGACGAAGTTGAAGCTTTGTATAAAGCTGCAGGGAAGAGCTTGGTTCAAAATGAAAAACCGTAGAAGCGCAGTTTAACTCAGTCGTTTTATGGGGTGGGTGGCTTATGAGAGATACCCACTTTGACTTTTCCACTGGGAAACTTGACTTACGCTTGCTTGATTCACTTTTGCGGGTGCTCCCAACAAACGACAAACGCGTTGTCGTTGGTCCAAAGGTCGGTGAGGATGCAGCGGTCATAGACATGGGCGATAAATACCTTGTGGCAAAGACAGACCCAATAACATTTGCAACAGATGAGATTGGTTGGTATGCAGTAAATGTGAACGCAAACGACATAGCCGTCATGGGAGGAGTGCCAAAGTGGTTTATGGCAACGGTGCTCCTCCCAGAAGGGCAAACCGATGAGAGAGTCGCAGAGAGCATCTTTTCGCAGATTGCGAATGCATGCAGGAATATCGGTGTAACTGTCATCGGAGGGCATACCGAAGTAACCTACGGATTAGATAGACCGATAGTTGTTGGAGCAATGCTCGGAGAGGTTGAGAAAGGTAAGCTCGTTACAAGCTCTGGAGCCAATATCGGTGACGTCATCATTTTAACCAAGGGTGTCCCAATTGAAGGGACAGCAATCATCGCTCGCGAGAAGGAAGAGGAATTGGTTAAGCGAGGATATAGCAGAGAATTCATTGAGCGGGCTAAACATTTGCTATATGAGCCGGGGATAAGTGTTGTTAAGGATGCACTGATAGCTGTATCTTCAGGGCGAGTGCATGCGATGCATGACCCAACGGAGGGTGGACTGGCAACAGGTTTGTATGAACTCTCATGGGCTTCCAATGTAAGCATTGAAGTTGAATATGAGCTGATACCATTCATTGATGAGGGTGTCCAGCTGTGTGCTGAGTTTGGGTTAGACCCACTTGGGACTATTGCATCAGGCGCTTTGCTCATTGTCGCTCACCCTGACGATTCGGAAAGTATCACAGAGGCTCTAAACACGAATGGGATAAGGGCAAGCATTATCGGTAAGGTCGTTGGCTATGGATGCGATGTGGTAATGAAACGGTTTGGACAAAGCTATCAGATGCCTTTGTTCATCAAGGACGAGATAGCGAAGTTGTTTTAATGAGCATTCAGGGTGAATGGAAGTGAAGTGTCTTGAAGTAGACCCACTACAGCTTTGTGCACCTTCAGCGCTTATGAAGTTGTTGCGCGATTATCGCATACGCCCCTCAAAGAACCTCGGGCAACACTTCATCGTTGATCGCAACGCTGTTAAGCGGATTGTTGATGCAGCAATGTTGAGTTCGGATGATGCTGTGCTTGAAATTGGCACAGGTGTTGGAACGCTTACTGGAGCGCTCTCACTAAGGTGCAAGCAAGTCATCACAGTTGAGAAGGACGAGAGGCTTGCTAAAGTCGCAAAGGAGCTTCTTTCTCGGTTTGCGAATGTGAAAGTGATAGTGGCTGACTTCATCAAGCTTGACCTCAATTCGCTCCTCTCACCTCAAGATAACTGGAAGGTCGTGGGCAACCTCCCATACTATGCAACGAAGCCGATAATCATGCACCTCACCTCGCATCGCAAACTGATAGACCTATGTGTGCTTACAGTTCAGCGCGAGGTTGCGCAAAGGATGGCAGCCAAGCACGGTGGCAAGGAATACGGTTTGCTCAGCATAGCTGTGCAGCTCTTCTTTGATGTTGAATTGCTGTTTAACATATCACCAACCTGCTTCATGCCACCTCCAAAGGTCACATCAACCGTTGTGCGCCTCAAAGCGCTTCGTTCACCAAGGTTTGAGCTTTCTGACGAAGCTTTATTCTTTGACCTCGTTAGAGCATCGTTTGCCGGGCGCAGGAAACAGCTCATTAACTCGCTCTGCAAATATGCGGGGCACTTAGGCTTACAAAGAGACGATTTTGAGCAAATGCTCCTAAGCATCGGGATAAATCCGAAGATGAGAGCTGAGCAGATAAGCATTGATAAATTCGTGCAGATGGCAAACCTCATAAGTATGCGTTTGCATAGGTGAGGAGTTAGGCATTGCCAGTAGAGTAGATCGGAAGCTGTATCTTAGGTGGAGTTCATTTGGCTTTGTTTTCCTCGCTCTGCAAACCTGCATCTATCAGGTCAAGATAATATTCGGCAGTCTTTCGTATACTGCAATATGGATAGGTTTGAACGAGCTTAAGCAATTCCTGCTGTGCCTTCTCTTTGTCGCCGGGGTAAGCTTGATAGTAGTAGTTGAGAGCAAGGTAAAACCAAATCGTGGGTATGCCATCGTAGTGTGGGTAATTGCGTATCAGCTTGAGTGATTCCTCAATATGTTTTTTCCTGTTGTAGTTGCCACCCCATATCCTGTATAGCTCAATGATGTTAGCCTGTGCGTTGACGCACTTGTCGCTTTTTGGGTATCGCTTTATGAACTCTTCATATTTTCGGGCAGCCTCTTCGTATTGCTTCATTGAGGTATATGCTGAGGCTATGTAGAGCAACACCTCTTCGCATCTGTCATCATCTGGGAAGAGTTGCAGGAACTTTTCCCGTAACGCAATTGCAGTTTTGATATCCTTCAGCACATATTGGCATATGTAAGCTGCCCGAAGAAGGGATATAGGTGCATAGTATGAGTCTTTGAACTCAACTGCAATGGCTTTATATCTTTCAATGGCTTCATTAACATTTTTTTGCTCAAGCTTGTATGCCTCCGAATATGCCTTTGCAGCTGCTTGTCTATACTTCCTTCTCTCTGGGTCTTTATCAACATAGATCGCTTCAAGCGAGCGAGGAAAACGCTTCACCAGCTCAGCATATTTTTCTTCCGCTTTCTCTTTCTCACCCATCTGTAGCAGGATATCACCGATTGCCTTTAGCACCCCCGCCAAACCATCCCAATCTGGGTATAGTTGCAAAATAGCTTCATACTCCTTGAGTGCCCCTTTCAAGTCCTTCAGTGCTTGATGATAAACTTGTGCGAGCTTCACATGCACTGATGGGCAATTGTCCTTTTCTGGGTAGTCTTGCAGATATCGTCTATACTCAGCAATGGCACGCTCATACTCGGAAAGCGAGTTTGCATATGTATCAGCGATATTTAATCTGGCAGTTGGACAGCGGTCATCATCTGGATAAAGCTGAATGAACCTTTCCCATGTTTCAATAGCCTTCCTTGCGTCCTTAAGTCTGTTTGCGTAAACATCTGCGAGTTTAAGGAGCGCGTCTCGTGACGCGTATGCTTTCGGATACTTCCTTACAACTTCTTCAAGGAGCGCTATTGCGCGAGTGAGTTCGTTTCTTTCAAGAGCTTTCGTTGCTAATCTGTAAAGTGCTGAGGATGCGAGCACCTCAAAATAGCTCTTTGCGCGCTCAGTGCGCATTGCTTTTAGTGCCATTTCGTATAACTCAAGAGCCCTTTCATTGTTATCAAGCAACTCAGCGAGGAGAACATAGTTGTAATGGTTTCGTGGTGTTCTTTTTATACCTTCTTCAAGGAGTTTCAAAATCCTTGAGCGGATCTCTTTGAGTGTGTTCTCATCGCCAAATTTGAACTGCCCAGTGTAGATGCGTTCAATCTCTTGATACATCCTGCGCATATCGGATGTGAGAGCAGTCGGTGACATGCATGCATCAATACCAGCTTGCAGTGTCTTTAAGGCATCGTCGTATCTCCCGCGAATCATGTAAAAATGGGCAAGCTCATAGTAAGCTCTCACATTCTCAGGGTTGGCGTTTATCTCGCCGATGAGGTATAACTCGTTTTTTGATTCAAGCCTTACATCAATGTTTAGCTGTTCACCCTCCTTCAGGTTAATCTCGCTCTGGTAAGGTATAAAATCCTCGTGCTCCAAGCGGATTGTATGTATGCCAGGTTCAATGTCCGTTAGCACTATAGGCGTCTTCCCTTTCAGTGCGTTATCAAGGTAAACATTCACACCTATTGGGACTGAGGTGATTGAAATAGACGACGGTTTGTATTGAATTAAACGAACGCTAACTTTGTTTTCCTGCTCAGTGACCTCAATAGCGCTCACCCAAGCTTTGTAACCATGCTTGAGCAACTTAAGCAAGTGCTTCCCAGGTATAACACCGTCAATTGTGAGTGGTGTTAACCCAACATAGTGTCCATCAAAGAAAACCATTGCACCAGTTGGTTCTGAATCAACTTGTAGCTTTGCGCTTTGTGCAATGTTCACATGGATCACACTCATGATGAGGAGAGCCAAGAGCTGTCTCATCTCTCCTTCACCTCATTCGTTGTCCTGTGCAGTTTTTTAACCATGCTTCCAAGTATGCCATTTACAAACTTGCCAGAAGTTGACGAGCCGAAAAGCTTCGCAAGTTCGACTGCTTCATTTATTGAGACACTGTGTGGTATGCTCGGCATGTAGATGATCTCGTATGTGGCTATGCGGAGTATGTTACGGTCAACATTTGCCATCCTCTCAATCGTCCAATGTGGTGCGCAATCCTGTATGAGTTTATCAATCTCCTCCCTATGTTCCCAAGTGCCGATGGCAAGCTTCGTTGCAAAGTCAATTACTTCCTTTGGGAGTTGTTTTTCCTGAAACAGCGCTTCAAGCGCTTCTTCAATAGGGATGCCACCAACATCGGCTTGGAAGAGAGCTTGAAGTGCTATTTGTCTTGCCTTGTGCCTTTTACGCACAACTTCTTCCTCCGCGAGCCACAGTTGCTTTGGGTTCAAGAGGGCTTGCCTACGGTTGCTTGCGTTGTTTTTGCTCTGCAAGGAGCTTTTTCCATAGCTTAGCCTTGTAGCGTGCGCCAGCGTCAAGTTTGTTCTTCTTTGACCATTCCTCCATTATCGCCTGTGCCGTCTCCAAATCACCCATCCTGCGGTATATCTCTGCCAGCACATGCCTAACTATACTGCTATGCCTGAGTTCTGGCTTCTCAAGGAGTTTGTCCATAAGCGAAATCGCTTTCTCATATTGTCCCTGTTCCATAAGCTTCCAAGGGATGACATATCTTTCGGTTATAGTTTCAACTGCTCCCTTGTTTGCACCACAGAAGTGTGGATACTTAAAATCATCCTTCCATGTCTTTAAAGCCTTGGGTATATCTGGGAGCCTTTCGTATGCGTGAGCAATCATGTGGTGAGTTCTTGGTAGGTCGCCCGGTTTCCAATCTTCAAGTGGGCGTGCCAGCTTGAACCACTTTATTGCTTCTTCCAAGTTGCCCGATTTATCATAGTGAGTCCACCCGAGTTGGAAGAGAAGCTGCCACGACTTTGGGTTCCACCTTATTCCCTCCTCAAGGATTTCGCACCCTTTCCTTACATACTCATCCTGCTGCTCTTCCGTTTTAGCTTCAGCCCTCAGGTTGTATGCTACATGCCAACCTGCGATATCCCACGCTTGGATGAAATTTGGGTCAAGCCAAGTTATCGTGCGCATTATTGGGAGCATACTATACCATCTTCCAGAGTGCCAATATTCGTCTGACTTTAGCCAAAGCATTTTAGCAGCCACACCGCGGAAACCACCAAGCATTGTTCCAATAAGCGTTATCGTTATTGCTTCAGCAGGCATTAGTTGGTAAAGCACAAGGACATCAACTGGTGGGAGCAACTTATATGTTTGGCGTTGTCTATGGATACGGGATTGCAAAGGACCTTGTGTCACTATGAGCAAGGCAAGTGGCAATACCAGGCAAAACCTTGTAAGAGATTTCATGAGACAGTGTTCACCCCCTTGAATTGGTTCAGAACTCTTGATCTTGGAAGAGCAAAATAGCAACAAGCAGGACTATTAGGCAGTAGAGCAAACCGTAGAGGATACAGTTTACGAGGGTCTGCCAAGGCACAACTCCCTCTGTGACAACAGCCTGACGCACATCAAAGTTATCAAGGTGAGGAACAAACCAGTAGATTGTCTTTAGCACACCACGGAAGGCATACACTTTCCAAGATACTGTCTCTAAGTGTTGTGCGCGTTCTCCCACTATATGCTTTTCTGGTTCTGCGAGTGTTAGCAATGAACTGCTTTGAGACCCAACAAAATAGATGAGCACAGCGAAGACAATGTTGAAAGCGAGTGAACCTCTCGTTGAAGCTGCTAAAGCTATGGCTCCAACTATGAGGAGCTGGAAAAAGGAGAGTATGACAGCTTTACAAACATTCGCATCAAATCCCTTCGCAACGTAAGCATGGACGGCAATCAATAGTATACCCATCGCTGCTACAGTCACCAACGTAGTCAGGGATAGCCCTAAGAACTTGCCAAGAAGGAACTGCCACCTCTTTACTGGCTTTGAGAGGATGGTGAAAATCGTTCTCCTTTCAACCTCGCTTGGTATCATTGTCGCACCAAGGAAGACGACGATGAGCATCCCGAAAAGGGTTATAGAACCAAGCCCGAAATCAAAGACGAACACCTTTTCCTCACCAGGTGCTATTCCGCTGAAGAGGTTTGCGGAAGCTATAGCAACAAGCGCAAACAGAAATACAACCCAAAAGAACTTCCGCCTTATGGCTTCTTGGAATGTGTTCATAGCTATAACCAATCCGCTTCTCACATCTTCACACCTCCGTTAGAGATGGCTTTTTAGTTTGAGTGGTTTGTTACCGATCGTTCCTTTAGGTGGTTTCTGGCATGCCAGACTCCCTTACAGCTTTTATGAAGACATCTTCAAGCGTTTCCGTCACTTGCGATACCGAGATGACATGACCACCAAAAGAACGTATCACATCAATGACATCTGGAGTTTTTTCGTGTTCCTTTAACCTGATGAGGATGTTACTGTCGGTTTTCGTTGTTGTTGCACCTATCGCAGCTATGCGTTGTAGCGCTTCGTCATTCACCTCGCTTGCTAAGATCTCGGTTACAGCAGTTGGCTCAAGCAACTCTTTTATGGTTCCTTTCCGTATGACCCTGCCCAAGTTTAATATGACAACCCTATCGCATATCATCTGGACATCGGCAAGCAAGTGCGAGCAAAGGAAGATAGTCTTACCTTGATCACGTAGTTTCAGCATCAACTGTTTTATGTCATGAGCGCCTATTGGGTCAATACCTGTTGTTGGCTCATCAAGCAAAAGTAGCTCTGGGTCGTTTATGAGGGCTTGAGCCAAGCCTATACGCTGCATCATCCCTTTTGAGTAATTGCGCAACGGCATCTTCCTGAATTGCTTCATCCCAACTAACTCTAAGAGCTCTTCGGTCTTCTCCTTCCTCTCAGATTTGCTATAGCCAAACAACCTGCCATAAAAGTCAAGCAGCTCATCCGCGTTCAAGAAATCGTAAAAGTAAGGTCCGTCTGGCAAGAACCCTATCCTGTTCTTCACTTGGATATCGTAAGGGGTTGAACCAAAGACCTTCACCTCGCCAGCAGTTGGGAATATAAGTCCGAGTATAAGCTTGAGCGTTGTTGTCTTCCCCGAGCCGTTTGGACCAACAAGCCCAAATATCTCGCCTCGGTAGACCTCAAATGAAACATTATCAAGCGCCAGTATTGTTCCGCCCCACCCAGTCGGATATTCCTTTCTTACATTGCGCAGCTCAACTATCACTTCCTTGCTTTCTTCGCTCACTTTCTTTTCACCCCCGCTGATGCTCGCTCAGATTTGCTTTGGTGATGTTTTACGCTTAGCAGTCAACATATCTTCCGTGCGCTTTCCGTTCAATTGGGAACTCACTTGCATAGGATAGAAGTGTAGCTCATTGGAACGGGCGTTCATCTAATGCATTATAGCGCCCAATCGGCGATTGGTGTTGTCACACTTTTTTCTTGCAACTTGCGCACAAGCTCATAAACAGCAATGCCAAACGCTACAGCCACATTCAAGGACTGCTTCCAACCATACTGAGGTATCTCAATCGCCATATCACACAGTTCAAGCAAGCTCTCTCCAACACCTTCAACTTCGTTCCCAACGATGATGCAGACTGGGAAAGCATCGCTCGGGAAAGCCGAATACAGTATGCTACAATCGGTTCTTTCAAGTGCCACGATCTTCCAACCTTCGTTTTTGAGGTTGGTTACTAACTTCGTTGCATCACTGTGGTATTCCCAGAAGACACTTAGCGTTGCTCCGAGCGCAGTCTTTTCAATCTCTGGGTCAGGTGGGCACCCAGTTATGCCACATAGGTAAAGCTTCCTTATGCCAGCTCCATCAGCTATGCGGAAGATCGCCCCAACATTGTAAAGGCTGCGTATGTTATCAAGCAAAGCGCATATGGGGAAACGAACCCTGTTGCGCGCTATTGAGAGTGGTGGACGGCATTCCCTTTCGCTTGGGCGTTTCAGCATGGCTTGCCATCTCACCTCAACTGGCGCAAGCGCTCAAGCAACTCTTCTTTATCAACGAATCCTTCAATCCTAAGGTGGCGCGCTTCCTCACCGCTTGAAGTGATGAAAAGTATTGTAGGCAATCCGACTACACCATACTTCCTTGCGAGCTCGTTTGAGCTCGCGCTCCAGAATGTCATATCAACACGAAAGCATACAAAACGGCGCAACTCATTGATAACATCGCTATCAAGGAGCACCTTCCTTTCAAGCTTCTTGCATTGTGGACACCATTTCGCTGTGAATTCAACCAAGATGGGCTTTCCATGCATCAATGCCTCTTTTAGCCTGCTCGGTGAAAACTCCTCCCACACAGATGCGGTTGAGCCTCCATGCTTTAGAGCTGCGCTATAGCCGTGTTCATATCCGAGTGAATAGCCCGCGTGAATGAACGTGCCTAATGCTACGATGAATAAAGCAATTCCCGTTGCCCGCCTCAAAAGGGAGAACACCTTCTTTTCATCGCCATGTGCAATAGACCATCCAAGGTAAATGGAAGCAATCAAAAACAAGGATGGCAACACAAACGGTGCAACAATTTGTGGCATAAGCGGTAGGAGCAAGTATGCAGCGAGGAAGAAAAGGCAGAAGCCAAGTATCCTTCTCACCCATTCCATCCACATGCCTGACTTTGGGAGCCTATGCAGTGCACCAGAAAAAACAGCAAGGAAGATGTATGGCATGCTTAATCCGAGCGACAGCACAAAGAAGCATATAAAGCCAATGAATGCCTTCCCTGTGGCTGCCACAAATGTTAAAAGCGCAGCCGTGAACGGTCCAACGCACGGTGCTGCTATTAGCCCTGCAATCATGCCTAACCCGAACGAGCCAGATGCGCATGCGAAATTGTGGAGTCGCCCGAGGAACGAGGAAGGCACCTTGAACTCGTATAGCCCAAGCATGCCGAAACCTAAGAACGCTATCACAGATGAAACGAAGACCAAAGTTACAGGATGTTGTAAGAGGCTCCCGAGGAGACTGCCACTCAAACCAGCTATTGTCCCCATCGCTGAGTATGTGATGATGATTCCAAGGGCATATAGCAATGCCTCACTGAGAAGGCGTAGCAAGTTGCCATGCGAGCGACTCGCAAAATAGCCAACTGTTATTGGCACAAGCGGGAAGACACATGGCGTCAAGTTGAGTGCCAGCCCGAACGCAAAAATGATGACCAAAGTTACACCCCAACCAAAGCGCTGAACTAAAGACGAGACGTGATCAAGCGCGCTGACACCGCTAAGCCTTTGCATCTTGCTTGGGAGGTGTTGGAACTCTTCAACTTGGTTTGCATATTTCCTGAACAGGTCGTTGTTGATTTGAAACACGCTTGCTTCCCTGCCAGCTATGTTTATCGTTATGGTGAATTTGAAGTTATCTGGCGGGTAACAGCGACGCTCATCGCAAGCCTGATAACGCAAAGTGGCAGTGATGTTATGTCTACCAATTGGTGCATCTGTAGAGGCATGCAGGACGACGAAGATTGCAAATTCACCCTCGTAGACGAACAGCTCTCCAAGAGATGTGTGTAAACTCTTCGCCTTCGGGTAGTGAACACCTTTAACGCTTAGCCACTTAGGCGAAGCTATTGTGAGTGTTGTTGGTATAAGCCATTTTTCTTTTGGCTTGTTTGAGTTGACATGCAACCCCTTCGGGAGCTTGACAAGCACCATCAACCTTCCACTACTACCCTGCCTTATAGCCGACACATCAAGGTAGGTCTCAATCACCGGACGCTTATTGGCACACCACACAAAGCTATGGGTAAGCATGAAAAACAGGATTACCACAACACGCAACGCAAAACTTATACGCAAGCTACTTCGTTCTCTCCGCATGGCGCGTTAGCCCTGCCCTTCTTAAGATGAGCTTTCCATGCTGTATTATGATGCGATGGCATGTGTTCTCTTTCTTTGCAACTCACTTGAAGCAAGCGACGATGCGCGAACCTCGCGAACTTTGAAAGCATCAATTCGTCAAAGTCAACAGACCCGCAAAACAGCGCTGTAAGAAAAAACATCTGCAAGGGAGGTGCATCAGGATGGTTAAGCGTAAGGTGAATTTAGTGAGGTCAACATTATTAATTGCCTTGCCGCTTGTAGCCTCTCTGATTGCTGTCTGTCTGCATACATCAATAGCTCAACAGCCTCAGTTCCAACAGCCGGGTGCTTTTCAGCGTGAAGGTGGTCAAAGACCACAATTTGGTAGAGAAGGATTCCAACCCATGATGATGTTCAGGGCGCAACTGCCAGTTGCCATATACGCTAACGAGAAGTATGTGTATGTTGTGCGTGGGAATGTGCTTTACCAGTTTGATGCTGAAACACTGCAACTTAAGAACCGAGTCATACTTGAGGACATCGTTCCACCTGGTGCACCAGGTCAATTCGCACCACCGCCTCCAAAACCTGCACCGCAACAATAGCATAGGGTTGAATGATTGGCAAGGCAGTATCCACGATGTAGCTCGTTGCTTTATTTGAGCACCCTTTTGAGTAACTCAAAAGGGACGAGAAGACCGTCTGGCATTATGGCGAAGAGGAATTGAAAGTCCTTTTCATCTTGTGCTTCAATTAGGAGTTGTGTCCTACCATAGCCGTAACGCTCAAACGCTTTTTGCAACTGCGAAGCGATTTCTATCGCGTCATCAAAATCAATTTCCTCGTCATCCATGGTAAACATCTCAATCGGCATTCTCATGAACGTCGGTGATGCCCTCATAGCGATGATAAACTCAGCCCATGTTGTTGCTCTTACTGCCACCCTTGTCCCTGAAGATGAGAAACGCTTACATGCAGTTATCCCCTCTTTCGTCATCGGGAACTGAGGGATAAGCTTTGGCTGCCACTTGCAAACTATATCAGCCAACTTTGAAATCGTCTCTGATTCGCTATCTGGTAGCTCAATTATGACATCGCATGGCAACTCATTTGCACATTGCTCAACAAATGCCCTCCAGCTTTCTTCCCCATCCATTTCCAAGCCGACAACGCAAACGCCATCAACCAACTCTTGGAAGCCCTCCAAGACTATGTCCTTCCCTTTGATCATCACCCAGAGCTTCAAAGCGAGTCACCTCTTAACAGAGCTAAATTTTGCATTCCTTGACTGGTGTGTGTTCCATGAACTCAAGTGTTTCCTCAAAACTCCTGTAGCCACCAGTTGCGCCTATAGCCATGACACACAATGCACCAACAGCGTTTGCGAACCTACCTATGGTTGGCAAGTCCCATCCCTTAAGCACGCCAACAATGAAGCCAGCCATAAAAGCATCGCCTGCGCCAGTCGCATCAACTGGCGTCACATCAAAAGCAGGTATATGATAGCTTTCAACACCATCGGTTAAGTAGCAACCCTTTTCACCGAGCTTAACCCCAGTGACTTTAACACCCTTTTCTAAGAACACATCGCAGATGTGCCTTGGATCGTCCTTGCCCGTTAAGTGACGAGCTTCTTCATAACTTGGTATGAAGTAATCAAGCAACGGCAAGCACGGTTCAAGAAGTTTCATCCACTGTCCCGTTGCATCAAAGACTGTATCAAGGCAAGTTATAACCCCTCTTTCCTTTGCCATAGCCAATAGCTTTGCAGTTGGCTCACCATCAAACCCGGGCATGACGAATGTTCCAGCAACATCAAGTATTCTTGTGTTTGTTATTTCAGCGATGTCAAACTCATCCAAGCGCAGTGCACCGTTTGCGCCCGGATAGTGTATGAAGCTCCTTTCGCCGTCGCTGTGCACCATCACCATCGTTGCTGATGTCCCAGTCCTTTCGTCAACTATGATCCCACTAACATCAACACCTGCATCATGGAGTGCTTTCCTAAGGAAGTCGCCAAGTGCATCGTTACCTACCTTTCCAGCGATCTTCACCTTAACACCCATCTTTGCCAACCCAACTGCAGTGTTCGCTGCACAACCACCGATATGTGTTTCCATCCTCCCAGTCAGGACGAGTTGTCCTCTTTCAGGGTAACGGTCAACTGGCTTTGCAACTATGTCAGCAACGAGTATACCAAGACAAACAACGTCTGTCATCTTGACCCTCACCCTCCTAAGCTTCACATCTGCGTTGGCGCCGATATGCCCATAAGCGAAAGCACATTTCGTATTGCTATTCTGGCTGCATTGGTTAGCATCAGCCGAGCAGAGCTCAACTTCTCATCATCACAAAGCACTCTACAAGAGGTGTAAAAACTATGGAACGCTGTTGCGAGTTGATAAGCGTAGCTTGTTAGCCTATGTGGCTCAAAGTGTGTTGCTGCTTCCATAACGACATCGGGCAGGTCTGCTATCTCGCGCATAAGCAATTGTTCCGATGGATGTGTCAACAACGACAAGTCAACCTGCTCCTTAGGTATTGTGAGAGCTGGATGCCTTTCAATACTCGCCTGCCTAAATATGCTACATGCCCTTGCGTGTGCGTATTGAACATAGTAAACTGGGTTTTCTTGCGACTGCTTTGCTGCGAGCGTTAAATCAAAGTCAACAGGGCTATCTGGGCTACGCATCAACAAGAAGAAGCGTGTCGCATCAACCCCTACCCATTTGATGACTTCCTCAAGAGTGATCATCTCTCCTTCCCTCTTCCCCATAGGCACGAGCTCTCCATCCTTGAAAAGTCTGACAATTTGGTAAACGATGATATGCAACTTGCTCACATCATAGTTAAGTGCTTGAAGGGCAGCCTTAAGCCGCATCACATAACCGTGATGGTCAGGACCCCAAATGTTTATGAGCTTCTTAAAACCTCTCTCATACTTGTAGATGTGGTAAGCGACATCAGCTGCAAGATATGTTGGCATGCCGTCTGCCCTCACTAACACCCTGTCCTTATCGTCCCCGAAAGCTGTTGAACGAAGCCAAGTTGCACCCTCATGTTCGTATGTATATCCGCTTGAGATCAGCCTATCAATGGCATCTTTCACTCTCCCCTCATCGTATAGCCACTGTTCACTTACCCAGTTATCCATCCTGATGCCGAAACGCTCAAGCACATCCTTTTGTCTTTTCAGCATCTTCTCTTTTGAGAGGGCTATGAACTTCGCTATCCTATCCTTTTCAAGGATGTGCAAATACTTATCACCGCACTCCTTCAGTAGCTCTTTAGCCATCTCTATTACATACTCGCCCTTGTAACCATCTTCTGGCAATTGAGCTGGCAGACCAAGTAGCTCTCTATAGCGTGCCTCAAGCGATTGCCCGAACTTCCTCATTTGGGCACTCATTGTAGCATCGTTGATGTAAAACTCCCTTTCAACCTTAAATCCCACTGCCTCAAGCAACCTTGAGATGGAGTCTCCAAGGACTCCCCCTCTTCCATGTCCGAGGTGTAACGGACCCGTTGGGTTAGCGCTAACAAATTCAACTTGGACTTTCTCACCCATACCTATGTTGCAATGCCCGTAGCGCTCATCTTCGTTTACAACCTGCCTGACCACATCCCAAAGCCATCCTGAACGAAGATAAAAGTTGATGAAGCCACTGCCTGCAACTTCAACCCTTTCAACCAAGCCAGTATCAAACTTGAGGTGCTTCACGATTATGTTGGCTACCTCAATAGCATTACGCTTTATTTGCTTCCCAAGCATCATAGCCAAATTTGTTGCGTAGTCACCAAACGAGTGATGTGGTGGACGCTCAACAGCAAATTTAGGTATCTCTGCAAAATCAATTTCGCCATTGGAACGTGCTGTTTGAAGAGCATTGAGGAGAGCTACGGTCAATTCTTCTTTCACAGCTAACATCTGTCACTTCACCTCTTCTTATGCTTTGTTCGTTGCTTCATCCACACTTGCCATAACATGCTTTTCAAGCACACATTCATTTTTCCCTACCATAGCAACAGCGTAATCCCCTTTCGCAGTATAGCCAACATTAACAATGATAGAACCATCCCTAAGCTGTTTGCGCTGTGGCAAATGCAAGTGACCACAAACATAGAGCCGCGGGCGAACGATCTTGAACGCTTCAAGAAAGCACCGTTGTCCTCCATGTGTTCCTTTCGGTGTCATATCCGCTATACCAATTGGGCATGGATGCGTTAGAAGGATATCCACATCGCTACATTCACTTGCCACCCGTTGAGCAGCGTTAATCACTTCTTCATCAAGCACATAGAACGGCTTCCGTTTCGACTTCGCCCATATGCCGTTTATACCAGTCACTTTGATGCCTCTAACTTCAATCACTTCTCCATCTCTTACGAGGACGGGTGTGCCATCAGCGTTTCGTAGCTCTTTCAGCAAGTTGATATCATCGTGGTTTCCATAAACGGTGAGTATGTGAAATCTCTCTATGAGTTGCTCACACATTTCTCGTGGGACTGTGTTTGGGTCGCCCCAATCGCCAGCGCAGACTATGACATCTGGCTGCTCCATTTCAATTGCTTTTAAGAGGTGTTCAAATTCACCATGCATATCTGAGACCATTAGAACTCGCACCATCTCCATCAAGCCTTCAAGGGAGTTTTTTAGCCAAAGCTTTTATGGCTTCAGATATACCCCTGAAGGCTATCCCTCTGTGGCTTATTGCATTCTTAACATGAGTTGGCAGTTGAGCCATCGTAAAACCTAACCCGGGAAGGTAGAATATGGGGTCGTATCCAAACCCTCCTTCACCACGCTGTTCAAAGGCAATGACACCTTCAACCTCACCCTCGGAAGTAGCTACCACACCATCATCTGGTGTTGCAAGTGCCATAGCACACCTATAGCGTGCGATGCGTTTTTCTTCTGGCACACCATGTAGCATTTTAATGATGCATTCGTTCTTCACGCTATACGATGTGCCTTTTCCCATGAACCTTGCCGAGCGACTCCCGGGGAAGCCACCAAGCACATCTATCTCCAAACCGGAGTCTTCAGCGAGCGCTGGCATCTTTGCGGCTTTAGCAGCTTGTAAAGCTTTTTGCATCGCAACCTCAAGGTAGCTTTCTCCTTCCTCTTCAAACTCAACCCTTATCCCAAGTTGCATCAAAGTTATAGGTTCAATCAATCTCTTCAGCTCCGCATCGCTTTCAATCAACATGAGCAACTCTCGTGCTTTACCCTCATTTGAGGTTGCAATTAGCAACTTCATCCCATGGAAGCCACCAACCGCTCACTTAGCCGTGCATTCATTCCCAATCTCATTCTGTGCAACAGCATCGCACTTCTCATAGACCTCAATAGCTGCACTTATAGCCGATGATATATCGGCTTTGAAGTTCTGCGATCTTAACGCAGCCCCGAGAGCTGAGAGCAATAGCAGAACATTCTTCCTCTGTGATGAATACCCCATTAACCCAATTCGCCATATCTTGCCTTTTAGAGGACCCAAGCCAGCGCCTATCTCAATGTTAAACTCGTTGAGCAAGTAACTGCGCACTTTCACATCATCAACACCTTCAGGAATGCAAACTGCAATGAGACATGGCATGCGGAACTCTTTCGACACAAATAGCTTCAAGCCCAAAGCTTCAAGCCCAGTTATGAGTGCTTCACCGTTTTGAGCGTGCCTCGTCCATCTTTTGGTTAACCCTTCTTCAAGCAACAACCTCAGCGCTTCCCTTAAGGCATAGACCATGCTAATTGGTGCTGTGTGATGATATGCTCTCTCCTCGCCCCAGTAGTTTGAGATGAGCATGGCATCGTAATACCAACTTGATGGTTTTCTTTTTCGCCTTCTCATTTTCTCAACAGCCCTCTCGCTAAATGTGATCGGTGACAGCCCCGGTGGACAGCCCAGACACTTTTGTGTCCCTGAGTAAGCCACATCCCAACCCCACTCGTCAACGAATATTGGAACACCACCAAGCGATGTAACACAATCAACCACGAGCAAGCAATCAATCTCGTAAGTGAGATCTGAGAGGGCATCAAGAGGCTGAAGGACACCTGTTGATGTTTCAGCATGCACAACTGCTACCACTTTTGGTGAGTGCTTCTTTATTAACCTGCGCATCTCATCTTGATCAAAGCCCCTTCCCCATTCACAGTCAACTCGTATTAGCTCACCTCCGATCCTCTCAACCATCTCGCACATCCTTTCACCGAAGTAACCGTTAACGAACACCATTACCTTTTCTCCCGGCTCAATGGTATTCACAAGGCTTGCCTCCATACCAGCAGAACCAGTCCCAGAGAGTGGAAATGTCAGCTTATTATTCGTTTGGAAAACTATGCACAACATTTGGCGCACCTCGTCCATGATCTTCAAAAACGATGGATCAAGATGACCAACAGGTGGATGAGAAAGAACTTGAAGAACACGCGGATCTACATTGCTTGGTCCAGCACCAAGCAATATGCGCTCTGGTGCAATTGAGTTTAACGGCTCAAGCGATAGCTCACCCACCGTTAAATCCAATTCCGAGGTTTTCTGCTTCTGCATATCAGTTCCTTTTCCTTCCACCATCACCAACCCCCAAAAGTTAATGACTTTACTAAATGCCAAAATTTACGTTGCTGTGGTTTGCTCAGCAGCTTAACACTTCGTGTTGTATGAGCATTATAGCACAGATGTGAGACATTATTGCCATAGGTGCAACTTGCTTGGAACAGGTAGGTGACAGGTAGGTGAAAGCTATGGCAACCGAAAGGCACAGTGATGTTAACGACATGGTCATAGTGGCTGTGGATGTGAGGGGTAGGGAAGAAGCTCTTACAGTTGTGGAGGAACTTCTCCACTTGTGCAGGCGATTTAAAGTTGGGTATACGCTTTTATGCAACGTTGGCTTTAGCATAATTGATGAGTTTACAGCGATGGGTGCGTTGGTTCTGTTGGACATAAAACTCCACGATATCCCAAACACTGTTTTTGAAGCATCTCGCTCGCTTGCCAAGAAGGGCATATGGGGTATGACGATGCATGCGTGTGGTGGCTTTGAGATGATGCGCTCATGCGTCAATGGTGCGTTAGAAGGTGCAAAGGAAGCTTCATTGGAAAAGCCACTCTCGTTTGCTGTTACACTGCTCACAAGCATTTCACAGCACCAATTAAACGAAGAGCTTAAAGTGGGTGCCAAACCGAGCGAGTATGTAGCTGCGATGGCTGAACTCGCCAAATCTGCTGGCGCAGATGGGGTTGTAGCATCTGGTGAGGAGTTAGAAGTCATAAGGGAAAGGTGCGGTGATGAGCTTCTCATCGTTGTTCCCGGAATACGTCCATCATGGGCAGCCGTTGAAGACCAGCGCCGTTTCACGACGCCATCTGAGGCTATAAGAAGGGGTGCAAACTATATAGTTGTTGGAAGACCCATATTGAAAGCTCACAACAGGATTGATGCCTTAAAGCGAATCCTTGACGAGATTGCAAGCTCAATATGACACACTCAAAAAGTGTTTGCTCATTTCACCAGTTTGAGCGTTATGGAACGCAAGTTGATTGGGTGCCATCCATCTGCTATGGGTTCAACTTTAAGCGTGTATTCACCTTCCTTTTCAATCTTCACTCGCCCGATTGTGACCGTCGTGTATTTATCATAGTCACCGGTTGTGGGCACTCTCATCACGATTGCTTGACCGTTCACGATTACACGGGCTTGCACATCCTTTGCAGGCGTAGCCACCTGAACATGCACATCAAATTCACCCGTCTTTGTGATTTTGAATTTCCACTCAACTGTTGAGCGTGGGTCAAGCCAGAAACCGATGTTGTCCTTTGCTCCACCATACTCATACCTTGCTGGTGTTTTGATTCCAGCTGGGTTGTGAATGGACGCCTCTGCAGCCCTTAGTGTGACAGAACCATCCTCAGCTTGCCTTATCGCTCTTTTAATGACGGTTGGCTTACCCTTTATCTCAAGCACAACCACAGAACAGATTTTATCTGGTGCATCGCCAACCAATCGCACCATCAATCCATCTTCTCCTTTTGTCACAGGGAGTTTAGTGCCTTTGTTGGATAGCAAGTAGCAAGCTATTGGTTCGTTGTTGATTGGCACATCAATTGTGGCTTCAGGCTTCCATTCAAAGATGTGCAAGTAAAGCAATGTTCTGTCGTCGGCTTCTTTCATCGTGCATCTTCCCCACGCAGGGCGTTTGAACGGGCTTGCCTTAGTGCCATATATTGCTTCACCGTTAACGCTTAACCACTGCCCCATCTCCAAAAGACGCTCAACTGATGGCTGTGGTATTTCGCCTTCAGGTGTTGGACCAACATTGAGCAAGTAATTTCCACCCTTGCTGGCTATGTCAACGAGGTTGCGTATAAGCGTTGTCGTTGATTTCCAATTTTGGTCATACGACTTATATCCCCAAGTGTCATTCATCGTCATGCAAACTTCAAAGTCTCTTCCCGCTATTGCCTCTGCAGGTATGTGTTGTTCTGGCGTATCAAAATCGCCTCTTATTCCACCACCAAGGCGATTGTTCATGATTATGTTTGGTTGCAATTTAAGCAACGGCAAGAAAGCCAAAGCGCGCTCCCGCGTCATGTTGACAGGTGTGTCAAACCAAATGATTGCAAGCTCACCGTAGTTCGTGAAAAGCTCTTTCACCTGAGGTATAGCGATTGTGCGTAAGTATTCATCAAAGTCTCCTTCCTGTGCCTTATCCCAGTGACCACCTGCAGCTGCTCCACCTTTGTGGCACCAGTCTTGTGCTTGAGAGTAGTAAAAGCCTATCTTGACACCTTGTCTCCTGCACGCTTCAACGAGGGGCTTAAGCAAGTCCTTACCGTATGGTGTAGCATCAACTACATCCCAATCGGTAACTTTTGAATCAAACAGAGCAAAGCCATCGTGGTGCTTTGATGTGATGACGATGTATCTCATGCCAGCTTTCCTCGCGAGGCTCACCCACGCATCTGGGTCATACTTAACTGGATTAAACTGCTTCGCATATTCCTTGTATTCGGCGACGGGTATTCGGGCACGGTGCATTATCCATTCGCCTATCCCGGGTATCTGCTTTCCTTTGTATATGCCACCAAGAACTGCATAAACACCCCAATGGATGAACATGCCAAACTTAGCCTCGCGCCACCACTTCATGCGTTTATCTCTTGTCTCTTCAAGCCACCTCTCGAACCATTCCTCTTGTGATGATGCTTTTGATGTGAGGAGTTGTGTGGATAGTGAAATCGCTAACACGATTGTTAAAGCGCTAACCCACCTCTTGGCAGACTTTCCCATCTTCTCCTCACCCCTGTCCCGATGGTTTTTTCACATTCCATTATACATCGCCCTTTTGAGCAAATGCATACCACCTTATCATTTGATGATGCCTGCTTGTGTTAGTGCTCTCCTTATCCAAGTGAAGTGGTGTGGCATAAGGACGCTGTAAGAGAAAAAGGAGAAACCATCAACACCACTGTCTACGCATATTTTGACTCTCTCAGCAAATCTCTCAAACGACTCCGAATATTTTTCCGACGGGTGCAAACCTATGATGAGCATTCGCTCTTGCATCATTGCCCTGTTAACGATGAGCGAAGTGCGGAGTTCTTCCACGCTCAAACGGTATACGAGCACTATTACGCTATCAGCATATTGGGAGAGTAAGCTTGGTTCCAGACCTGTCTGCCAAAGGCTTCCGGGACGTATGTTACCGAAGAGGTGAATCCTCGTGTTTGACCTATGTTTGATGCTGTCGTGGATTAGTTCAAGCAAAGAACTCATGCTTGCTATGCGCATTTGAACGTAGCCAACTACTTCCTCACTAAGCTTTTGCGTAAGCATCTCCCAAGTTATTTCCTCGCTTGTGAATGAAGAAGGCGAAGAGAAATACCTCTCAATTTCCCTTTTGACAGTATTCCTTACTGCAACCACATCAATTCCGCTTTCTTGAGCGCGCTTCGTGCATGATGAGCAAAAGCAAAGCCCCAAAAGAAACTCAATCAGTGGCGGTAAGTCAACATCTACCTTCTCATGGTGATAGGCATGGCGGAAAGGCATATACTCAAGTGCCTCAAGTTCAACAGCATAAGGTTTGTAGTTGGTGACAAGGTCCCCAAGCATCGCTAACAAAAACTCCCTCACTTGGTAGCTGCTTGGGCAAAGGTGTGTGATATATACATCGCCAAAGCAATTGACAGTGGCACAACTTCTGTGCTCTGAAGCTAAGCGGCTGTTGTGACAACATGTCACCCACGCGACTACCTTCATATCAATCTGTTCGGCAGCTTTCATTAGATCTGCAAGCAAGTTCCTCTCCTTGCATATGCTGCTAACTCTTGGCTGCAGTTCCAAACCAGCATACCATGCCGGCATTGGTTGAAAGTAGACAACACCCTCTTCAGAAAAATACACCTTCCTTTTGGGGTTGCGTGGCATGAGGAACTTAGCAGCATCGTAGCTAACTGCTAAGCTAACAACATTCAAACCAGCTTCATCTCTTATGCGCTTTAAGACCGTCTTTGCACCTTCGTCCACGATATCCCATGGGAATACCCACATCCCTAAATACACTTACATTCCCCTCGCATTGCTGAAATATGTGGAGAGTTGTTTTATGCTTTGCGAACGCGCCAATGTCCCACTGCTGTAAAAATCATGTGTCAGAAAGCAAGCAATGTAAAGTGGGTTAAAAGATGTTGGAAGGAAAATGCGACAACCTCTGTAACAAGGTGGACCTCGATTAAGTGGCGAGTTTTTTCATTTCAACATGCGTTAAGGCATCATAGTTTGGGATTCGGTTTGCTAAGCAAAAACAGATGCATGGAGTGATGGCGATGCAGATGAGAAAGATAGAGAGGCAGAGGAAGGGCTTTAGTGCCAAACACAATGCCCTTGATGACTTTGAGCTCCTTGATTCATCAAGGCAAGCAGATGATTTCACGAAGACGGACACATGGCGAGTGTTGCGCATCATGGGTGAATTCGTTCACGGATTTGAAGTGCTCTCTCGGATAGGACCTGCGGTGGCAATATTTGGCTCAGCAAGGGTGAGCGAGGATGACAAGTATTACAAAGCTGCGATGCGCACTGCAGAACTGTTGGCGAGGGAGGGCTTAACGATAATCACAGGTGGCGGTCCGGGTATCATGGAAGCTGCAAACAGGGGTGCAAAACTTGGCGGTGGTTTGTCTGTCGGGCTCAACATTGAGCTCCCACAAGAACAACAGGCAAATCAATATCAGGATATAGCCATACTCTTTCATTACTTCTTCTGCCGAAAGATGATGTTCGTGAAATACTCCCTTGGGTTCGTCATCTTTCCTGGCGGCTATGGAACGCTTGATGAGCTTACAGAGGCGTTATGTTTAGTGCAGACAAAGCGGATACTCAACTTCCCGATAGTTCTCTTCGGAAGCGAATACTGGAATGGCTTTGTAAGCTGGATAAGAGATGTCATGTTGCCATCAGGTTACATTTCACCAGGTGATGACAAATTGCTTCAGATCGTGGATACACCAGAGGATGTCGTTGATGTGATCATGAGCTGCTTGAGGAAGTTAGTGCGCAAGTTAAAGAGAGACCGCAGTCGCATTAGACGCTGATGTCAAGCCTTTCTTGTGTTTTCAAATCCTATTGTTGGGGGCTGATTGAGTAGCAGTCTCAATCGTAGAGTGCTAAAATGAGTAAACGGCTGCGAATCCGAAATCCTCAATGGCGGTGGATCAGGCAGGGGTTGATTAAAGCTTCCTTAATAATGCTACAGAAGCCGTTCCTGATGATGCTTTGAAGCTGTCAGGAGGTGAAAAATGCCATGGCTAAGAAGCGTCTTCTGTTCAGTGAGGAAGCAAGGAGAGCACTTGAGAGGGGAGCAGATATTGTCACTAATGCTGTCAAGGTGACTCTCGGTCCGAGGGGTAGGAATGTGCTGATCGAAAAGAAGTGGGGTTCACCAACAGTAACGAAAGACGGAGTAACAGTGGCTAAGGAAATAGAGCTTGAGAACAGAGATGAGGACATGGGTGCTCAGCTCCTCAAAGAAGTGGCTCGCAAAACGAACGATGTTGCTGGTGATGGCACAACAACAGCGACTGTGCTTGCCCACTGCATACTTCGCGAGAGCCTAAAAGCGGTTGCTGCGGGTGCAAACCCTGTGATGGTTCGCAAGGGAATTGAGATGGCGGTTGATAAGGCGTGTGAGCGCATCAAGGAAATGGCTGTTGAAGTGAAGGATAAGGGAGATATAGCGAGGGTTGCAGCGATAGCTGGTAATGACACAGAGATAGGCGAGATAATAGCCGATGCGATGGAGAAGGTTGGCAAGGATGGAGTTATAACGGTTGAGGAAGCAAAGGGAACCCAAACGACAGTAGATGTTGTTGAAGGGATGGAGTTTGATAGGGGTTACCTGTCTCCATACTTCATCACTGACCCAGAGAACATGGAGTGCGTCCTTGAAGAACCATACATCTTGCTCTACGAGAAGAAGATAAGCTCAGCGCGTGACCTTGTCCCCTTGATGGAAGGGATTGCGCGCACAGGCAAGCCATTGCTTGTCATCGCTGAAGATGTTGAAGGTGAGGCTCTGGCATTGCTCGTTGTTAACAAACTCAGGGGTGTCGTGCAATCGTGTGCGGTTAAGGCGCCCGGGTATGGTGAAAGGCGCAAGGCAATGATGCAGGACATAGCGATACTCACTGGCGGTAAGTTCATAACTGAGGATCTGGGAATAAAGCTTGAAAATGTAACGCTGGACATGCTTGGAAGGGCGAGAAGGGTAGTTGTGCGCAAGGAGGAAACAACAATAATTGAGGGTGCGGGAAAGAAGGAGGCTATACAAGGGCGTATTGAGCAGATCAAGAAAGAGATTGAGACGACAACGAGCGACTATGATAGGGAGAAGCTACAAGAGCGATTGGCGAAACTTGCTGGCGGTGTAGCTGTGATTGAGGTTGGTGCAGCTACTGAGAGCGAGTTGAAGGAGAAGAAGCATCGCTTTGAAGATGCTCTCTCTGCGACGAGGGCAGCGATTGAGGAAGGAGTTGTGCCAGGTGGTGGTGTGGCATATCTTCGTTGCCTGCCAGTGCTTGAGCAACTCAGAAATGAGACAGATGGGGATGTGCGTATAGGTGTGCAGATACTGATGAAAGCGCTTGAGGAACCACTGCGCCAGATAGCTGAGAACGCAGGCTATGATGGTTCTGTGGTAGTTGAGAAGGTTAAGGAAATGCCAGAGAGACATGGCTTTGATGCGCTCAATGAGAAGTATGTGGACATGTTTGAGGCTGGCATAATTGACCCAGCAAAGGTGGTAAGGCTCGCACTTGAAAATGCAGCGAGCATCGCTTCAATGATACTTACAACCGAGGCAGCCGTCGTGGAGATACCGGAGAAGAAAAAAGCACCAACAACACCACCATCTGATTACGAGGAGTGGTAATAGCTTCAAGCGGTTGGCGCTTTTGGAATCATTAGCTGACGCTCAAACGAAGGCAAAGTCAACAGGACCCTCCAATGGAGATGAAAGTCCATTGGAGGGTCTTTAATTTTTGGAAGGCATTGGTCAACGCTTGGTGAGGCAAACGGCGTCAACTTGTGATTTTACAATTCGCTTTGCACGTGTTAAAAGACAGACTTGAGCTTAAGGGAATCAAATGTGAGAGGATGACTGAAGCAAGTTGTGACGGAAACAAAAAAACAAGGAATTGGCTCAAGGAGGCGATATGAGATGCGATGCACGCTGGCAAGGTTTGTTGTGTGTCTTGCCTTTGCGTTGTTTTGTGTTGAGTGTTTACCACAGGTTCAACGATACGACCGAATATTTGTTGTGCCAGCACCAAAACGAGTTGTCATTGATGGCAACTTAAGCGATTGGGATTTGAGTGCATCCATTGAGTGTATTTTTGACGAAGTGCTAAAACCACGTTTCAGCGTTAAGGTAGCGCTTATGTATGATACGCAAGCGCTTTACATTGGCGCTCATTTCGTTGATGACACACCGATGCTGAACCGCCACGACCCAGCTGTTGAACCAAACTTGGGATGGGCTGGTGATTGCCTGCAGGTGAGGCTTTGTAGCGATCCAAAAGCACCATATCCGTTGCCCAATATGGAGAGCGACAGAGTTTGCCATCTGACGATGTGGTATTACACCGATAAGCAACTCCCTGTTCTCCACATCGCGTATGGTGCTTATAGGACTTACAAGATTTGGGTGGGTAAGGATTCGGGGCTTGCTTTCCGGAAGGATAAGGATGGCAAAGGCTATACGCTTGAAGCGCGCATACCTTGGGAACGCCTGAACGCCAAAGCTAACCCACCGAAGGCAGGTGATAGGATTGCACTCGTCATACAGCCACTTTGGGGTGATTCAACGGGCTGGAAGCAAGTCTGCACATTCAACGATGTTATCCGCGAAGCTGGTTTCTCTTTTCAAAACGCTGGCATGTGGGGACAAGCCATCTTCCTGCCTAAGGGAGGGCTTCGTGTTGTTGAGCGCCCGAAGGCGATACAAGAGCAGTTGCAACCGTTGACTTTGCGTTTGCCGTTGCCAGATGTGAAGGCGAAGTTTGTAAGCGCTGCTGTGTTTAATTCTGATGGCATACTTGTGCGGACATTGCCAGTCGTTCAAAGAAGCGAAAAGGCGATAAAGAGCGGTGACAAGTTTGTGACCATAAATTGGGACGGCTTAGATGACGATGGTAACCCATTGCCAGCAGGTCAATACACGGTAAAGCTCTTAACTCATCGTGGTATTGGGCAACGCTACGTGACTTCGTTGCACAATGCTGGCAACCCACCTTGGCGCACAGATGATGGGACTGGTAGTTGGGGCGGAGACCATGGTGCACCAATAGCTGCAGCCTCAGATAATGAGCGAGTTTACCTTGGTTGGGTGGTTAGCGAAGCGGGTTGGGCGGTTATTGCCGTTGATCCCAAACTGCCAAAGGGTGATGGCGTTGTCACTCACATTGGTAAGAAGTTTTGGGGGCAACATCAAGTCTTGGAGATTGGCATTTTGGTCACAGCGCTTGCAAGTGATGGCGAAAGGTTGTTTGTAGCACAAGATGGGAAGAGCTGGGGAGGCGATTGGGCTGACCCGAAAGTGCTAAACAAGGCAGGTGTAGTCCTGTGGGAGGCAAGGAGTGGTAAGCCGATTAACTTCCCATTTGGCAAACGCACATTGATTGTGAGCGAGTGGTCGGACGAGATTAAGCCGAAAGAATTACAACCGTTTGGGCGCCTCAGCGTTTATCACCCACTCGTGGCAAGGAAGAGGGTGTGGGAAAGGTTTAGGGACAAGGACTTCGGACCACAGGAGTTGGGCTTAAACTTGCTTGGAATAGCTGTTAGTGGCGATATGCTTTATGCGTCGCTTTTCCTTGAGGATAAAATCGTTGCCATCAATTGGCGGACTGGTGAACGTGTGAAGGAGTTTCCGATACAGAAGCCATGTGGGTTGGCTGTAACAAAGGATGGACAGGTGATAGCTGTTAGCGATAAAAGGCTTGTGCAGTTAAATCCTCAAACTGGCGATGTGAAACCACTTGTAACGGATGGTCTTTCATCGCCTTGGGGAGTGGCATTGGATGGGGAGGGCAATATCTATGTCACAGATTGTGGTTCTGCGATGCAAGTGAAAGTCTTTGACAGCAATGGGAAGCTGTTGCGCACGATTGGCAAGGATGGCGGGAGAGCATGGGTTGGAAGGTATGATCCTCAAGGTATGCTCAGACCATCAGGTATAGCTGTTGACCGTGAAGGTAAAGTTTGGGTTTGCGAGCATGATAATGCGCCGAGGCGAGTGAGCGTTTGGACTAAGGATGGAAGGTTGGTTGCTGACTTGCTTGGTGCTGGGCACTACGCTGTCATGGGTGCTGCGGATGAGCAAAACCCACAATGGGTTAACACCCACGCAACTCTCTTTTCAGTTGACTACAAGACTGGCAAATGGAATGTGTTGGGGACGCTTATTCGCCCACAGATGACCGGCTTCCAATTCACTCCAGATGGCTTCACTGATAGAGATTACTGGTTCCGCCACATCAAGGGCAGTGTTTATCTCATCCACCGTGGCAGAGGTGGGGTGGTGATTTACAAGCTCGGCGAGGACCTTGTTGCGCAGCCAGTTTGTGCACATGGACCTGCAGGCGCATTACCTTTGCACGGGTTTACAAAGGACGACATACCAGTGGATGAGAAGTTGCGTGATGAGTTTTGGCGTAACCCACATCCGTTTGCCTTTTGGTGGACTGACTTAAACGGTGACGGGCTTGTGCAGGCGGATGAGTTTTTGCTTGAGCGTGTTCAATCGTTTTGGGGCTTGTATTGGGGTTCATGGGTGGATGACGAACTTACGATATGGAGTGCAACTCCTCATGGCACTGGCGCTATATGGCGCATACCTGTGAAGGAGTGGTTGGCTAACGGCGTCCCAGTATATCCAAAGCCAAGTGAGCAAAAGCCCTTAATGTTCGTCTTAGGCAAGAGCACAATACACAGCGTTATAACAGACGGCGATAGGCTCTTCGTCCTTGAGCAGGAAGGTGGCGATGCCTACGGTAAAGGTTCTAAGTGGCAAGCCATATCGTGTTATGAGATTCCAAAATCACCAGTTGAAGAGCCTCAAGTTGGGAAGCGCCTTTGGGCATACAGGAGGGTTTGGCTTGGTTTTGGTCTGGAGGCACCGCTTTCAAAGCCGGGAGATGTCGTTGGAGCAATGAAGTTCATTGGGAAGGCAAAGTTAGATAACGGGATAACTGTGATCGCTGTCAACGGTTACTTTGGTCAATTCAACCTGCTCACAGATGAAGGGCTTTGGGTGGCGTCGCTCTGCAAGGACAACCGTTATGGACCGAGGGCTGACGAGACTACAGTCTGGCCAGAAAACTTCTCTGGCTTCTTTTTCCGCAACCGCGATGACGGCAAATTTTACCTCATAGCTGGTGACACTGATTGCCGTATTTGGGAAGTGACAGGGCTTGAGAGCATTCAAAGAGCACAAACTCGTTTTGAGTTCAGTGAACACGATAGGAAGCTTGCGATGAAGGCAGCTGCGCTAAGGCGTGGCATTGTATCTGAATTGCCACCATTGCGTCTCAGGCATGTCGCAGGTGCAAACCTCCCGAAGGTTGATGGCGACTTAAGCGATTGGGACATGAAGGGGGGTGCCAAGATTGATGCAGGTGGTGGCAGGATAGCTTTAGTTGCGTTAGCATACAGCGACACACATCTTTTTGTGGCGTTTGATGTGAAGGACGATTCTCCGATGCGAAACAGTGGGAAGGACTTCGCTCTGCTTTTCAAGACTGGTGATGCGTGCGATGTGTTCCTTGGCACAGACCCAACTGCAGACCCAAGACGAACTCGCCCGGTAGCTGGTGACATTAGATTGCTGTTCAGCGAGATGGAAGGGAAACCAATCTGCGTGCTCTACGAAGCTGCTGTGCGGAAAGGTGAACGCTCACCGAGGCTCTTCACATCGCCAACTGGCGCTGAAAGCTTTGATAGGGTTGTAGTTCTTAGCGATGCGCAGGTAGCGATAAGGCGCACGAAGGATGGCTACACGCTTGAAGCTGCAGTGCCGCTTTCAACCATCGGCTTTTTGCCAAAGGCTGGCTTAACATACAAAGGGGATGTTGGCGTGATTTACTCCGATGCAGGCGGGAGCAGGAATGTCCTTAGGGCATGCTACTTCAACAAGGAGACAGCAATCGTAAACGATATACCAACCGAAGCGCGCTTGCAAGTCGGCAATTGGGGTTTAATCACGGCTGAGTAAGTGGAAGGCATAAAACAAGCCTAAGATTTAACTTCGCTTTCGTGCGAGGGTGAGCAGACGATGTTTTTGAGTAGCATCCTGTTAGCTCTGTTCCTTGTTGGTGTGGCTATCGGTGCGAGGATTGAGCCAGTTGGAGTGCTCGGAAACAGTGGCGAGGCTGGCGCAACTTTAGTCACTGTTGGTAAGATGCCGTTTGATAAATGTTCTACTGGTGTGGTGCTTGACCGTGATATGACGCTGTGGGTAAGCGGTGGCGATGCCATCAACAGGATTGGGCTTGACGGAAGGCTCGTTGAGCGAATAGAAATTGAGCCAGCTGGGAGCATCGTAAACAGCCGGACCTTTTCTTTCCTCAACGATACCATCTACTTTCTTGGTGTGACGCCAAACGGAAAGGTAGCATTGTTTTGCCTGCCTATGAAACGAGCGCGCGAAAAAATGAAAGCTTACCCAGTCCCTTTGGTTCTGCCTGAACGAAAACGAGACTATGTCCCATACTGCCTTTCGCCACAGCCGTTCAATAAGCAAATTGTGCTCGCATGCGAATTAAAGGATTCCAAAGAACCTCGCATCGGTGTTTATTTCATCTCGCCACCAGCTGGTGAGGGACAAGAGGCGTCAATCAAGCTTGCATTCAGCGTTGTCGGTGAATACCCACAAGGAGTTGCAGTGGATGAGAACAGGGACATTGTTTACCTCGGTGGCTACTTTGGTGCTTTCGTTGGTGGTGAGACACATCAATTTGCATACGCAATAGCTGCGTTCAAACCCGATGGGAAGTTGGTTGATGGCTTTCCCGTCCCTTGCACGAAGACACCAGCGATACCTACACAGTTTCGTGGCGTCATATCGCTTGCTGGTGGGGCGCTTTGGGATACTGCATGGTATGGCTTTCTTTCGCGGTTGAATTTAAGCGGGCAAGGTGCACCCGGGAGAGTCGTTGAGTGGCATCATGAGCTTGGTTATCCAACACAAGTGCTATGCATCGCAGAGAGGGATGAAAAACAACTTCTGGCTATTACGACAGCGATGCCAAACGCAATCTACATTGCGTTGTGGGACAATGTAGAACAACGCATTTCTTTCGTTCGTCGCATCGGTTGCTTACCGACTATTTCCAGCGTTGGGTTGTCAGAAGATGGCTGGGTAACCGTCGGGACTGAGAGGGCTCAACTTTGGTGGCGATGGGAAGATGCACAAGATGCGCCGCCTCGTAAAGCCGAGTTGCACATTGCGGTCACACCGGGCTACTTTGATGGTGAGCGCTTCTTTTCACTTGCTGCTCAATACCGTTTGGATGATTTGCAGAGGCGTTCACCAGTGCCAACTGTTTTCAGCAGGCGAGTTGGCGGTAGGAACGAAGCATGGAGAGTCGGCGAACCAGTGCCGTTGAAGAGACCGTGTGGTCTATCAGTGCATGTTAAGCCGGGCAACCCAAACGCAACGCTGTTCGTCACAGACGCTGAGACAGCACAAATTTGGAAAACCAACTTCTGGCTACCTGAGTTGCGCCCGTTTGAAAAACTATGGCAGCGAGTAACTGTTGAGGGAACTTCGCTGAGGTCGCCAACAGATATCGTTGCGCTCACCGATGGTAGCTTGCTCGTTGCCGATAGTGGACGCATCTTACATCTCAAGCCAGAAGGCGAGGTTTATCGTGTGGCATCGGAATTTTCAAGTTGGGGTGAAAAAGAGGATATGCGTCTTGGTGAGCACCTTAGGATGGCAGTTGATGGTGCTTGGATGCTAATTAGCGACACCAAAAGACATAGACTCATCTGGCTTGACTGGCACCAGTGGAAGTTCATAGGGCAGTTTGGAGTAACAGATGTTAGCGGTAATGATGCACTCCACCTTTGTGAGCCAACATTTGTAGCTCTCCGTGGCTCAAAAGCAGTTTTGGCTGATAGTGGGAACCAACGCATACTCAAACTTAGACTGCACTTTGAGTAGCGTTAAGAAAGCAAATGAACGAAGGCAATGAAGATGATGCCCCATAGGTTTGAAAGGGAGCCGACCGATAAAGGCGCTTCAAACAGCGACACAGGGTTTGTGAAGGTAATCTCGCCCACCCGAAGTGAGTCGCAAATAAGGGCTTTCAGCATAGTGTTTGGGCTGGTTCTAATACCCTTGGTTAGCCTATGGGTAGCGAGTATGGAAAACATCTACGGTGGGCGCCCAACATACCTCTCCATTTTCTTTCATGCGGTGCTCATCCTCGCCATCATCGTCGGTATTAACTCACTGCTTGGCGCTATATCCCAACAGCTTACCCTTACCCGTGCCGAGATGTTGTTGATTTACATCATGATCTGTGTGAGTAGTGGGATTGTTGGAGACCAGTTCATGGCGATACTCATACCGTCGTTGGTTTATCCATTTAGACACGCAAACGAAGTCAACAGGTGGGCTGATAGGCTTTTGCCATATTTGCCTCGGCATGCAGTCGTTTCTGATTCGGTTGCGGTGCGCAACTTTTATGAGGGCGGTAGCACGCTTTACATCCCAGACAACTACATGCCTTGGCTATGCCCGGGATTGCTATGGGCGAGCTTCATCGCTGTTCTCCAACTGATGTGCCTCAGCATAAATGTGCTGATGCGACGCCAATGGACGCAAAATGAGAAACTCACTTTCCCGCTTATCACTATCCCACTTGAGATAACCAAGCAAGGGGTTGCATCGCTTTGGCGGAATAGGTTGATGTGGACTGGCTTTACAGTTTCTGCCACGATTGACATAATCAACGGTCTCTCCTACCACTTCCCATCCATCCCTTACATCAATGTCAAAGTTCGCTGGATTCGTTTTCCAGCGCGTTGGGAGGCTGCGCTAACTACAACTGGCGTTGCCTTCTTCCCGTTCATCATCGGAATTGCGTATTTGCTCCCTTCCGACCTCACTTTCTCAACATGGTTCTTTGTCCTTCTGTTCCGCTTTGAGCGTTTCCTCTTTTCAGCCCTCGGATACCCGTCACCGTATCCTTGGGCAACTATGGGGCGCAGTGTCCCACCTGCTATGCTTGAGCAAGGTATCGGTGGCTATATGGCGATTGTGGCGCTCAGCCTGTGGGCAGCCAGAACACACCTTAGGAGTGTATGGAGGGCAATTTGTGGAGCTCCAGAAGACAACTCAAAAATTACACCGTCTGAGGCAATTGAGTATCGGTTGGCGGTAGGTGTGCTTCTTATTGGTCTTTTGCTGACCACACTCTATGGGTGGACGCTCGGGATGCCAATCTACATCGCATTCACCTACATTTTGCTTTATTTAGTGCTCAACACAGCCATAGCGAAGATAAGAGCCGAAGCAGGTGCACCAACTCATGGCTTCCATTTCGCCGGACCTGACCATGTATTGCTGACTGTCATAAGCCCAAGAACAATGGATACACGACAAATGGCAGCATGGGCGCTCTTCTTCGGCTTCAACCGCGCTTACACTGGCGTCCCGATGCCTCATCAGCTTGAAGGGATGAAGATTGGGGAAGTGGTTGGAGCAAATAGTAGAAGAGTCACAATGTCCATAGCGTTGGCAACGGTGGCAGGTTGCTACGCTGGCGTTTGGGCATTGCTCCATTTGTGCTTCCGTGAAGGCGTAGAACGCATGGGGCACCCTGTCAAAGACCTCTCACCACAAGGATGGCAAATCGTTGATTCGTGGATGAATAACCCAATAGATGCTAACTTGCCGGGGCTTTTTGGCATCATTTTTGGGTTTGGGTTCGCAGTCTTCCTCATGCTAATGCGCTATTGGTTTGTGTGGTGGCCATTTCACCCCATAGGCTACACTATCGCAGCTGATTGGACAAGTGGAGTGATTTGGTTGCCCCTCCTCATTGGGTGGTGCGCAAAAGCATTAGCCCTACACTATGGAGGGCGAAGTGCCTATATCCATTTCATCCCGATGGCACTCGGGCTAATTCTTGGAGAATTTGCAGTTGGCGGATTTTGGTCGCTCCTTGCCATGTTCACACGCAAACGACAGTATTCGTTTTGGCCGTGGTGAACTCCATAAAAGCAACATAAATAGGAGTTACACAGTTGACTGCGAACTCCTAATTCATTAGACTATGATAGCCAAAAAGTTTTGCCGTCAAGCCACTAAAAATTGGGAGGGCGAGGCTCCTGCCAAGCTTATCGGCAAGTCGTGAGGTCGGCAATTTGACAGGTCAGAAAGACAGCAAATGGCAAATAGCGATTAGCGACTGTTTTTTGGAACCCTGCACTGCCGAGAAATTTTGGCGCTTAATAATCGCACCTGCTAATGGTGTCCTTGCCGTCGTGGGCATGCTTGCAGAGCCCAAAGTCAGCTGGACAAGCCTTTGGTTCAAAGAACTCAAAGTCGTCGGCACTTACACTTACGGTTTTGAAGTTTGGCAGGACAAGAAGGTTCGGACAATTGATTTGGCATTGAGTTTGCTGAAGGAGACTTTACCACTGCTAAAAGGTTTCGTCACCCACAAGCTCCCGCTATTCCAATGTCAGCAAGCAATCCAAACAGCAATTCACACAGGAAGGAACAGAGCAGTCAAGGTGACAATGCACCCATGAAGCATCATAGGTGAAATAGCCTGCTCGCCTGAAAAAGATAACCGTCGGTCACTTGACTATCGCTTTCCGATTTCACTTATCGCTCCGTTTCACCCCTTCACCGTTTCTCCGTTTCACCCTTTCCGCATCTCGCTTCGCCGCTATGATGGTTGCAAGCACTTGAAGGCGTGCAATAGGGTAATCAATCGTTTCTGCCACCTCAACTGCACGATCAAATCGTCCCGCTCTGGCTAACGCTGCAACGATTTCCTCGAGCGCAAAAAAACGCAACGGTTTATCAATTTTCCGGGCGATTTGTATGGCTCGGTAAAATTGACCCGCTTTTGCCAGCGCTACAGCGATTTCCTTGAGCCAAAAAGAACGCAACGGTTCATTAATTTTCTGGGCGATTTGTATGGCTTGGTCAAATTGACCCGCTTTTGCCAGCGCTACAGCGATTCCCCCGAGCGCCCAAGAACGCCGCGGTTCATCAATTTTCTGGGCGATTTGTATGGCTTGGTCAAATTGACCTGCTTCTGCCAACGCTACAGCGATTCCCTGGAGCGCCAATGTATCTTTAATTTCCTGGGCGGTTTGTATAGCGATGTGGAAGGTTTGATTAGCCCGTTCCGTTTGACCTGCTTTTGCCAACGCTACAGCGATTCCCTCGAGCGCCGAAGAACGATCCAGTGCGCCTTCAATTTTCTGGGCGATTTGTATGGCTTGGTCAAATTGACCTGCTTTTGCCAGCGCTACAGCGATTCCCTTGAGCCAAAAAGAACGCCGCGGTTCATTAATTTTCTGGGCGATTTGTATGGCTTGGTCAAATTGACCCGCTTTTGCCAACGCTACAGCGATTCCCTTGAGCGCCAAAGAACGCCTCAATGCGTCTTCAATTTTCTGGGCGATTTGTATGGCTTGGTCAAATTGACCTGCTTCTGCCAACGCTACAGCGATTTCCTTGAGCGCCGAAGAACGATCCAGTGGGCCTTCAATTTTCTGGGCGATTTGTATGGCTTGGTCAAATTGACCCGCTTCTGCCAACGCTGCAGCGATTTCCTTGAGCGCCAATGCGCCTTCAATTTTCTGGGCAGTTTGTATAGTTTGGTCAAATTGACCTGCTTTTACCAACGCTAAAGCGATTTCCTCGAGCGCCGAAGAACGCCACGGTTCATCAATTTTCTGGGCGATTTGTATGGCTCGGTCAAATTGACCTGCTTTTGCCAGCGCTACAGCGATTCCCTTGAGCGCCAAAGAACGCCTCAATGCGTCTTCAATTTTCTGGGCGATTTGTATGGCTCGGTCAAATTGACCTGCTTTTGCCAGCGCTGAAGCGATGTCCTTGAGTAGCAAAGAATCAAATTCTTGAGCGACTTGAAAGGCTTCCTGATAGGCTTGTTCAAAGCGCTCTTCAAGGGAAAGGGTTGGCAAAGGCGAAAGTGGTTTGGTAGAAATGCCTAAGCGGCGTAGTAAGGCTTTCACG
>Ga0197143_1000411_pt1 | contig 48387 bp, 62 predicted proteins | sample GBS70_MetaG_FD_148603 | JGI IMG/M metagenome (GOLD analysis project Ga0197143, IMG submission 148603) | Sediment microbial communities from Great Boiling Springs, Gerlach, Nevada, United States - GBS 70_MetaG | ecosystem: Environmental > Aquatic > Thermal springs > Hot (42-90C) > Sediment... | reverse complement strand
CACCTTCAAGGTTCAAAAACTCGTTGGCAGGCACATCGTAAGGCAAGACGAAAGTCACCGACCCGTCCGCATCGTCCAACCTTTCTACCCCCATCAACTCGGCAGGCCAGATGAGCGTGTGAAAGGGGATGTTGTCCTTGCCGATGAAGTAGTAACTGCGGGTGGCTTGGTCATACCAAAATGCCTTCCACTCGTCTCCCGTCCCTCGTCCTTCGTTTCGCTTCAATTGCGCCCATTCAATGGTTGCTGAAAGGTAACCGATGACGGCTTCAAACCAGACATAAAGGACTTTGCCCTCAAAGCCTTCCACAGGCACAGGGATGCCCCAGTCCAAGTCGCGGGTAATGGGGCGGGGTTGCAAGCCTTGCTCCAAGTAGTTGCGGGTGAAGCGATAGACATTGGGGCGCCAGATGCTTTCGTGGGCGGCGACATATTGGCGCAACCGCTCCTCAAAGGCAGGCAGGTTCAAAAAGAAGTGCTCCGTTTCCCGAAGGACGGGCGTCGTGCCGTCCAACAAACTCTTGGGATTGAGCAACTGGGTTGGCTCTAACAATGCACCACACTTTTCGCATTGATCGCCCCGAGCCCGTTCGTAACCGCAGTGAGGACAAGTGCCAATGACATAGCGGTCGGGCAGGAAGCGTTGCGACGCTTCCGAATACATTTGCAGTTGCTTTTGCACCAGCAAATAACCCTTGTCCTTCAACCGCAAAAACATCCGCTGCGAAATGCGGTGATGGTTTTCGGTGTCGGTGTGAGTGTATAGGTCAAAGGAGATGCCGAACTGCTGCCAAACTTGCAGGAAAAGTTTGTGGTAGCGCTCAAAAAGTTCTCGGGGCGAGACACCTTCTTTGTCAGCCTGCAAAGTGATGGGGGCGCCATGCGTGTCCGAGCCTGAGACGATGAGGACTTCGTTGCCCTTCATCCGATGGTAACGGGCGAAGATGTCGGCGGGCAGGTAAGCGCCGGCGATGTGTCCCAAATGGAGCGGACCGTTGGCGTAAGGCCAGGCGACCCCGATAAAGATGCGGTCAGCCATAAGCGAACCTCCTTGCATGCCTTCGGGTGACGCTGAAAGTTTTGCATCAGGACGGTCAGCGGGCTACTGCGTGGCAAAATTTGAGCGACCGAGTGATCGGCGTTTGTCGCCAGAAACCCTTCGGCAGGCATGGCGTTCAAGGAGGCGTCTCATTTTGGAGCGGGGCAACCGAACACTGGCTTGGCTCATCGGCGGCGTCATCGCCTTCCTTCTCTTGCTCAAACTGTTGAGCCTTTGGGCGGAAGGGTTGTGGTTCGCTTCCGAAGGTTACGGGCAAGTCTTTGTTCGCATCCTTTGGTGGCGGGGGCTATTGTTTGCCCTCTGTGGCGCGTGGTTTTTCGCCCTCGTCTATGTGCCCTACGCCCTTGCCCGAAAAGCGGCGGCGAAAGTGCCCATGCCTTTGCGGGCGAAACTGTTTGACGACATGGACAAAGTGCTCGTGGATGCGACGGTTGACCGATGGGCTTTATGGCTCAGCCTCACCCTCGCCTTCATCGCAGGGCTGATCGCCAGTGGGCGGTGGACTTACCTCGTCCTTTTCCTCTTCGCTGAACCCTTCGGCATCACCGACCCCATCTTCCGCCACGATGTGGGCTTTTATGTCTTCCGCTTGCCCTTACTCAAGTTTCTGGCTTCCTTCACGGTCGTCGGGCTTTTCTTCGGTCTGGGCGGGATGGTTTTGCGGCTGCGTTACGAAGAATTGCTGCGCTTTGAGGAGAGCGGGATGGAAGCGCCCCCCTTCGCTGCCCGTCCCTTGTTGGCGGTCTTTTCGGCGTTTCTGTTGGTGTTGGCGGTCGGTCAATTTCTGGGTCGCTATGGGATTTTGCTGTCCAAACGGGGCGTCGTCTTCGGCGCAGGCTTCAGCGATGTCTATGGCACGCTCCCTGGCTATTGGCTGCTCATTTTGGTGACGGTGGCAAGCGCCATCGCATGTCTGATGGCGATGGGGGCGGGCGATTTGCGCCCTGTCCGATGGGGCATCATAGCGATTTTGGTGGCTTGGGGCGGCGGGCGTGTGTTGCTGCCGACGGCGTTGCAATCCTTCCTCGTCGTCCCCAACGAACGGGTGATGGAGCGCCCCTACTTGCGCTACAACATCCAGATGACTCGGTTCGCTTATCGCTTGGACGCCATCAGAGAGCGACCCCATCCTGGCAATCCCGTCCCGACCGTTGAAGAACTGCGCCAACACTTTAGCGTCTTGGAAAATGTCCGCCTTTGGGACATTGAGCCGTTGCTGGACTATCTCAACCAGACGCAAGCCCTGCGGGGCTACTATGGCTTTTCCAGCGTGGATTACGACCGCTATGTCGTCAATGGGCGGTTGCGACAGGTGGCCATCGGCACGCGGGAACTTTTCCTGCCGCTTCCCTTGCGCCGATGGGTGAACGAGCGATTGCGCTACACGCACGGCTATGGGATTGTCGTCTTACCCGTCAACGAGTTCACGGGGGAAGGAGCACCCCGCTATTTTGTCAAGGACATTCCGCCAGAGTTTGCGCCTTCTTTTCCCTTCCGATTGCGTCGCCCCCAAATTTACTTCGGCGAGTTTGTGCTGCCAGAGGAGCGGCTACAGCGGCAACCCTTTGCCCGCCGTTTGCCCCCTCAGCAAGTCGGAACGCCTCCCAATCCCTCCGCTGTGCCGACGGGGCAACCGCCTCAAGCCCCTGCCTCTGCCCCCGCGCCGCCTGAAGGGACGCCTCCGACCGACAATGCCCCGCCCCCTCAAAGCAGCCCGACGCGCTTAGTGCCCATCGCCGACTATGTGCTCGTGCGCACCTCCGAACCCGAGTTTGATTACCCATTGGAAGGCGACCGACGGTGGAAGACGACGATTTACGATGCTGATGCGGGCGTCCCCATCGGCACTTGGTGGCGGCGCTTCCTTTTTGCCGCCCGCTTCATGGACTTGAACTTGTTGCTGACGACGGCGATCCGACCCGACACGAGGCTCTTGATGTATCGGCAGGTTTTGGAGCGTGTCCAAGCCGTCGCCCCATTCCTGCTGATTGATCCTGACCCGTATCCCGTCATCACGCCCGACGGCAACCTCGTTTGGTTTGTGGACGCTTACACGGCAACGAGCCAATTTCCCTACTCGCAACCCCTTTCAGCCTTCGTGCCCGTCAACTACTTGCGCAACGCCGTGAAGGTGACCGTGGACGCCTACACGGGGCGGATGACCTTTTACGCCTTTGACGAACACGACCCCATCTTGCGGGTGTATCGCAAAGCCTTTCCCAACCTCTTTCGTCCTCGTAAAGCGCTGCCCGCAGCCCTTCAGGGACATGTCCGCTACCCCCGTGCCCTTTTTTTCGCCCAAGCCCAACTCTTGCGCCGCTACCACATGACCGACCCCGACCAGTTTTACCAGAACGAAGACCAATGGGAGATCGCCCGCGAGCAGCAAGCGACCGCCCCTGCATCCGACCAAACGCCGCCCATGCGTCCCTACTACATCGTGATGAAATCGCCCGACGACGGCAAAGACCGCTTTTTGCTGTTGTTGCCCTTCACGCCAGTCGGGCGGCGCAACATGATCGCCTGGCTCGTCGCCCACTGCGATTATGACCGCTACGGCGAACTCTTCGTCTTCCGCTTCCCGCGTGGGCGATTGGTGGACGGTCCGCAATTGGTGGACGCCCGCATCAACGCCCATCCTGTCATCTCCCAGCAACTGAGCCTTTGGAACCAAGTCGGCTCCCGTGTCCTTTGGGGCAGCATGTTTGTCGTGCCCGTCGGTAACTCCGTCCTTTTTGTCAAGCCCCTCTATTTGCAAGCGGAGCAGACACGGTTGCCCGAACTCAAACGGGTCGTCGTGGCGACTGCCAAAGGCGTGGCGATGGGCACGGATTTGTGGGATGCCCTCCAACAACTCTTCCGAATGCCCGTCGGCGACCACACCCAACAAGTGGCTTCCCAATCTCCCGCCCCTTCGCCTTCTCCATCGCCCCCAGCCGTTTCGTCCCCTGTGGAAAGCGAAGTCATCAAAGCGTTGCTGCGGGCTGAGGAAGCCCGCCAAAAAGGCGATTGGGCGGGCTATGCGAAGTTTTATCGGCAAGCCTTGGAACTGGCTCGCAAAAAATCGGCAAGGTGATGGCGATGCTGGATTTGCGCCTTATTCGCGAAAACCCAGAGTCCGTCAAGGAACGGTTGCGCGCAAGGGGCGACGATTACGACGCCTTGATTGACCAAATCGTCGCTTTGGACGAACGGCGACGGCAAATCATCGCCGAGGTGGAAACCCTCAAGCATCGGCGCAATGTCGTCTCCAAAGAAATCGGCATGCTGCTGAAAGAGGGCAAAGACGCAACAGCCCTGCGGGAAGAAATGCGCCAAGTCGGTGACCGCATCAACCAACTGGACGGCGAGTTGCGAGAAGTGGAAAGGGAGTTAGAGCGGACGCTCCTTTTCGTCCCCAACTTGCCCCACGAAAGCGTCCCCATCGGCAGCGACGAGACGGGCAATGTCGTCGTCCGAACTTTTAGCGAACCGAGGTCTTTTGACTTTGAACCCAAGCCTCACTGGGAAATCGGCGAGCGGTTGGGACTTTTTGACTTTGCGCGGGGCGTGAAACTTTCAGGGTCGCGCTTTTATGGCTTGAAGGGATGGGGGGCGATGTTGGAACGCGCCCTCATCAACTTCATGCTGGACTTGCATGTTCGCGAACACGGCTACACCGAAATCTTTTTGCCCTTCCTTGTCAAGCCCTACTGTTTGGAAGGGACAGGGCAGTTGCCCAAGTTCAGCGACGAGATGTATCAGTGCGAGCGGGACAACCTTTGGCTCATCCCGACGGCGGAAGTTTCGGTGACGAACCTACACCGTGAAGAAATTTTGGACGCTGACGAATTGCCCCTGAAGTATGTCAGTTACTCCGCCTGCTTTCGGCGCGAGGCGGGGGCAGCAGGCAAGGACATCAAAGGCGTCGTCCGCGTCCACCAGTTCAATAAGGTGGAGTTGGTCAAGATCACGACGGCAGAGCAAAGTTACGAGGAATTGGAGGGCATGGTGCGAGATGCTTGCCATGTCTTGGAATTGCTGGGTTTGCCCCATCGGGTCGTTTTGCTTTGCACGGGCGACATGGGCTTTTCGGCGGCGAAAACTTACGACTTGGAAGTTTGGATGCCCGGCATGAACCGTTGGCTGGAGGTGTCGTCGTGCAGCAACTGCGAAGACTTTCAGGCACGGCGGATGAATTTGCGTTATCGCCCTCATCGGGGCGTCAAACCCCGCTTCGCCCACACCCTCAACGGTTCGGGCGTCGCCGTCGGACGGACTTTGGCGGCGTTGCTGGAAAACTATCAGCAACGGGACGGCAGCATCCTTATCCCTGAACCCCTGCGCCCCTACTTGGGCGGGGTTGAAAGAATTCCACCTCGCTGAGCCCTTCGGTGTCCACTAACTTAACGGCGTTCCCCCTGCGGCGCCGCTTGTGGGGCGGCTTTCAAGGCTTGTTCTCGCTCCGACCCCAAGTAGCCCAAGTCCCCGACAGCCTGTCCTTGAGGTCGCAGGGAGCGCCAAGCCGAAAAAACTGCCAAAGCGATGGCAACTGCCGCCAAAAGGACGGCACCGATGAGTTTGAGCGTGGAGCGTTCCATCCTTTGCCACCTCACTTGTAAGAAGGGGCATAGTTGCCGCTGACTTTCCAGTGCAGTAAGTTGCGGTTGGATTGCCCAGCGGCAGCCCTTGCTTGGATCGCTTGGGGCGTCCACGGCCAAGGCATCGTCTGACGACGGGGCATGGCTTTAGCGTGCCCGTCCACAAAAGCGAAGTTCGTTTGCAAGGCATGGGCGCCGATGGTCATCTGGGCTTGTCCTGGCTTGCTGGAACACCAAGTGAAGGTGAAGAAGTTGGGAGCGTCAGGCCAGTTAGGGTCGGCAATGTTGCGGACATCCCAACGCCAATAGGCAAAGCCCTCGCTGTAACTGGCGGTCGTCCACAGTTCAAAGATGGCGATGGTGTCGCCAGGCGCCACCAGTTCGGGCAACCCCTTAGAGCGCACCTCCCAGTCAGCAGTGTTGGTGGAGTAGGCGTGGAGCCCGAAAGTTGCCGTCCCTGATGGGCCGTCATCCCAGTTGGTCTGGAAGTTGGTGAAGGAGTAACTGATGGGGAAGCCGAAGGAAGCGTCGCAGTCGTCGCGGGGGATGGAATCGCTGGGGCATTTCCAGATAGCATCGTTGCGAAGTTAGGGAGCGAGCATGTCTTGTGCCCCAAACGCCCATTTGACGCCCTGCGGCACCCACCGACCACGGATGCGGTTAAGGAGTTCGTCGTAATCCTGCGCATACTGCGCTTGCGCCATCGCGATGTTCCGCAAGTTGCTGAGGCAGGTCGCTTGGCGTGCCTTTTCCCGCGCTTGGGCGAACACGGGAAACAGGATCGCCGCCAGGATGGCGATGATCGCAATCACCACGAGCAACTCAATGAGGGTGAACCCTTGACAGGCACTTTTTGGACGACGCATGACGGACACCTCCTTTGGGATTTTGGGGCGAAGCGACGCTCGCCCGCACGACCAACTCCACCGACAGTTTCTCCACTGTCGGTTGGATTTGCCCATTCAACAACGAAAGCAGTTTGAAGACTGCCCGCCGCCCCAGTTCCACCAACGGTTGCCGCACCGTCGTCAAAGGCGGCTCCAAGTAACTGGCGGAGGGCGGGTCATCAAAAGCGACGAGGGAGATGTCTTGCGGCACCCACCACCCCTCGCCCTTGATCAATCGCAACGCTTCCGCCGCCAAGTAGTAACCCGCCGCAAACAATACTGTCGGGCGGGGTTTGCCCTTGAGGATGGAACGCAACCTTTTTTGGACGATGGGTGAAAGGAAGGTCGGCGAATCGGCTTCTATCAGCCACTCGGAAGGCACGGACAAGCCATGGCGTCGGATAGCAACGAGGAAACCATCCCAGCGGTCACGGCTGTTGGGGGCAATGCGGCGTCCTGCCAGCAAGGCGATGTGGCGATGCCCCATGCCGACAAGGAAATCCACGACTTGTTGGGCAGCAGAAAAGTTATCGGTGTCCACGCACGGAAACGGTGTGTCCTGCCATGACGCCCCAATAACGACAAAAGGGACACCCGCTGCCCACCATTCCTCTAAAACAGGACGGGCATCCTCAAAAGGCGCAAAGACCAAAAGTGCCCGAGAGGTCAACACTTCTGGCGGAATTTGGCGCAATTGGTCAAAACCCAGAGACCAAAACTGCACCAAGCAACCCGTCTCCGCCAACGCACTCAAAATGCCCTGCAAAATCGGACCGTAGTAAATGTTCTGGGTCGTCAAGGTAGCGATTTCGGCGAGGGGGAAGACAAGGACGAGGGAATGACGGGGAACGGGCGCAGGGGAGGTTTTCAAGACAAAAGTGCCCTTGCCGACTAAGCGGGTGATGACGCCCTCTCGCTCCAACTCTTTCAACGCCCGATGAACCGTCATTTGGCTGACTCGCAATCGCTGTGCCCACTCCCGCTCGGACGGCAGGGGAGCGCCGACGCCCAGCCCGTTCTCTGCGATGAACTGGCGGATGATGTTTTTGACTTGCTCAAAGCGCGGCACAGCACTCACCCAGTTGACCCGCATCCGCTTAAGCCCCCAAATCGCTTCGGTGTTCTATAACACTGCCGAGCCGAAATTATGACGATGCAGCACGGAGGCGTCAAGGGCAAAGAGGACTGTCAAGGGAAGGGGCTAAGGCAAGGGTTCGGAAGCGGTTAACGGCTTGGGGAAGCCTTCGGAGGTTGGGGGCGATGGCAGAAGGTGCAATGAGAGAAGGGGCGATGGGGCATCAATGGTCCTCCAGTCCCAAACTCGTGGCAATTTCGGCAAGCGGTGTCAGGAACGCCGATGCGGTGCTGGGCATTCTCCTTCGGCTTCGGGGCGGCGATAAAGAAGCCGACGATGAGCGCCAAGCAGACAAGGAGGCTGAGAGTGCCCGCACCCATGATGACGATGCGCCGTAGCCGTTTCAATCGCTGCCACTCTTCGGGCGTAAAGAGGTGTTCACCTTCCGTCAAGGCATTGCCTCCTCTGGCTCACTTTTGAGCAAGGGGCGGTTTTTCATCAACTCCACGAACGCCAACGCCAAATCCCGATCCCACTGAGTGCCTGCGCCCTCCGTCAAAATGGCTAAGGCTTTCTCTTTGGGCATTCCCGGTCGGTAAGGACGGTCGCTGGTCATCGCATCAAAGCCGTCGGCGACCGCCAGAAGCCGACCCATGAGGGGAATTTCTTCGCCGACCAACCCGAAAGGGTAGCCTTTGCCGTCCACCCGCTCATGATGATAGAGCACGCCGTCCAAGATGTCCCCGCGCAGTTGGCGGATGGGGCTGAGGATGCGGTAGCCCTCTTCGGGATGGCGTTTGATGATGGCGAACTCGTCGTCGGTCAATCGGTCGGGCTTTTCCAAGATGGCGTCGGGAACGCCGATTTTGCCGACATCGTGGAGCAAACCTGATAAGCGCACCTTTTCTACAAAGTCGCTGGGCAAACGGACCCGTTCCGCCAGCCAAAGAGCATACTGGGTGACCCGATGGGAGTGACCTGCCGTCCAACGGGATTTGGCGTCCACGGCGGTCGCAATGGAGGAGATGAAACCCTGAAAGGATTGACGCAGTTGTTGGAAAAGGTAGGCACTTTCCACGACGCCACTGGTTTGGGCGGTGATGGTCGTCAGCAACTTCAGTTCCCCTGAGGTAAACCCGTCACGGGTAAGGTTGTTCCATGCGATCAAAACCCCTTGGGCTTGTCCGTCGGGATTGAGGGGCACAGCGACGAGGTTTTGGATGCCGAAAAGTTTTGCCGCTTCGCCCCATTGAGGGTGAGCGAGAAGGTCATTGACGATGAACCCTTTTCGCCGCTTGATGGCTTCTATGGCGATAGACCAGCCTAAATTTCCCCTCAGCCATTCTTCCCGCCCTGATGGGCAAAGGGCGATGCGCACTTGCCATTCGCCCGTCTCGTCTCGCATCAAGACCGCTGTGCCTTCCACGCTCAACACCGCCATCGCTTGCTCTAAGGCAAATTGAAGGGCTTGGTCAACTTCCAGAACGCCTCGCAATCCTTCCGCCAAGTTGTAAAGGAGCGTCAACTCGTCCCAACTTTCCGCCAAGGCTTCGGCTAATTTCTGCGTTTCCTCACGGGCTTGCTCCAACATCCATCGCCACTGTTCGGGCTCATCGGGTAGTTCGCTCACTGCTTCTCACCTCCGTTGAGTGCTTACGGTGTTCGGGTCACTGGCAAAGAGAGACGCTACAATAAAGGATGCGGCTGGGCTTTTGGGGGTGAAGAAGGCATGCGACGGCGTGGGTTGGGTCGGGGCTTGGATGCCCTGATCCCCACCGATTGGACGGAACCGAAAGAACCGACAAATGCCGTGACGATGGTGCCCATTCATCTCATTCAACCCAATCCGTTTCAACCCCGACAGGATTTTCGGGATGACGAGTTGGAAGTTTTAGCGGCGTCCATCAAAAGGCACGGAGTCTTGCAGCCTGTCATCCTTCGCCCCAAGGAAGACGGCTACGAATTGGTGGCGGGGGAACGGCGTTGGCGGGCGGCGATGCGGGCGGGCTTGACGGAAATCCCATCCATCATCCGCCCTTGCTCTGACGATGAGATGCTGGCGCTGGCGCTCATTGAGAACTTGCAACGGGAAGACCTCAACCCGTTGGATGAAGCCCTCGCCTATCAAACCCTCAACGAACGCTTTCACTTCACGCAGGAAGAGATTGCCCAGCGGGTGGGCAAGAGCCGAGCCGCTATCGCCAACACCTTGCGGTTGCTCCAGTTGCCTGAACCCATCCAACGCGCCTTGCGGGACGGAACGATCACCGAAGGGCATGCCCGTGCCCTTTTGGGCGCGCCCGATGAAGGCGTGATGCTGGAGGCTTTCCGCCTCGTCGTCAAACATCATCTCTCCGTCCGCCAAACGGAAGCGTTAATTCGTCGGCTGGCGCAACCGAGACGGAGAACCCGCCCCCAAGACCCGCACCTTCACGCCCTCCAGCAACTTTTGGAAGAGCGGTTGCAAGCGACCGTGCGGTTGCGCAAGGGACGCAAAGGCGGTGTCTTGGAAATCCGCTTTTACAGTGACGAAGAACTGGATGCCCTCGTTCAGCGACTGGCGGGCGATTTGCCTTTTTAACTCAAAACTGGCGTTTGCTGTCCAACAACAGCGTCACAGGTCCGTCGTTGACCGACCCGACTTGCATGTGGGCTTGAAAAACGCCCGTTTGCACCGTCACCCCTTGTCGGCTCAACGCCTCACAAAAGCGCCGATAGAGTCGTTCGGCTTGTTCAGGCGCAGCGGCGTCGGTGAAGGACGGGCGACGCCCTTTGCGACAATCGCCGTAAAGCGTGAAGTTGGAGACGACCAAAGCAGCGCCGTTGACTTCCAACAGCGAACGATTGAGTTTCCCTTCCTCGTCCTCAAAGACGCGCAAGTGGGCAACTTTCGCCGCCAAGTATTCGGCATCTTCTTCGCTATCTTCCCGACCGACGCCCAGCAACACCAAAAACCCTTTCCCGATGCGGGCAACCTCTTGACCGTTGACGACGACCCACGCTTCGGCGACCCGTTGGACGACAGTTCGCATCTCTTCTCGCCCCCGTTTCACGCCATCGTCAGCAAAAGGTTGACAGCGCTACTATTTTGAGCGCTGATGTCAAAGCGCCTATCAGGCGCGGACAAAAGGGCGCAACGAAGGGACGCAACAAACCGAGGGAGCGACAGGAGGGCGAAAGCATGGAGCGTTTCGGGGTCGGCGTTATCGGTGCGGGCGGGATCGCAGGTGCCCACGCCAGCGCGTGGCTGACTTTTCCCGATGAATGCGAACTCATCGCTTTCGCCGACACGGACGAGCGTCGCGCCCAAGAGCGGGCGGAACAGTTCGGGGCAAAAGCGTGGTATCGCGACCCTGAAGATTTGCTCCGCCACGACGACATCCAAATCGTCAGCATCTGCACGCCACCTTTCAACCACGCCGAATTAGCCATCGCTGCGTTGCAGGCGGGCAAGCATGTGCTGGTGGAGAAGCCGATGTGCTGCAGCCTGCAGGAAGCCGACCAGATGATTGCTGCCGCCCAACAATCGGAACGGATTTTGGGCGTCGTCTTTCAGTGGCGCTTCACGGCGGAGTTTGTGCGCATGAAAGCCCTTTTAGAAGCGGGCAAACTGGGCAAGCCCCTCCTCGCCCACATGGTCTCCTTTTGGTGGCGCACCGCCGATTACTTCCGCATCTGGTGGCGGGGCACATGGGAAAAGGAGTGCGGCGGCTCTGTCCTCAATCACGCCATCCATCACTTGGACTTCGTGTTGGGCTTGATGGGACAACCCGTGCGGGTGATGGCGGAGATGGGTGTCTTCGCCCACGAGATTGAGACGGAAGATGCTGCCGTCGCCATCGTCCGCTTCGCCAACGGGGCTCTCGGTTCCTTTGCCTCCAGCACCGCCACCTTTCCCGAACACTATCGCATCATCATTTACGGCGAGTTAGGTTCGGTCGCTGCCCCTTGGCGGCTTAGCCTCGCCGACTCTCACTATCAGGCGGAAGTGGAACAATGGCTCAACCAACAACCCCGCCCCGAACATGGCGGGCACACCGCTGTCATCGCCGATTTCCTACGCGCCGTGGGCTTGGGCGAACGACCGACAGTGGATGGCACAGAGGGGCGTCGCTCAGTGGAACTGGCGATCGCCATCTACAAATCCGCCTTGACAGGTCAACCCGTCACCTTACCCCTCTCCCCTGACGATCCCTTCTACACCAAGCAGGGCATCATGGAAGCAGCCAAAGCGGCAGTCGGTAAACGCCCATAAGCCGAGGTGAGGGAGGATGGCAGAGCGCATTCGCATCGGTTTGATCGGTTGCGGCGGCATCTCTCGTGCTCACGCACGGGGTTACTTGCAATCGCCTGACCTTTTTGAAGTCGTCGCTTGCTGCGATGAACGGCGAGAGTTGGCGGAAGAGCGCGCCCAACAACTGAATGCGCCTGTCGTCACGACCGATTACCGCGAACTTCTTCGGCGCGATGATGTGGACGCCGTAGACATTTGCCTTCCCCACCACCTTCATGCCGAAGTCGCCATCGCCGCCGCAGAAGCAGGCAAGCATGTTTTGGTGGAAAAGCCCATCGCCACGACGCTTTCCGACGCCGATGCGATGATCGCTGCCGCCGAAAAAGCGGGCGTCGTTTTGATGGTTGCCCACAACGAACGCTACATGCCCGTTTACCGCAAGGCGAAGGAGTTGGTGGAGCAAGGGATGTTGGGGCGGATTTTTCTGGCGCGTGCCGACCACAACCAATTCGTCCGCATCGACCCAAGTCGCTGGCTTTGGCACAAAGGGAGCGCTGGTGGCGGCGTTTTGATCGGTTCGGGCATCCATCGGGTGGATATTTTGCGTTGGCTCGTCGGTGACATCGTGCGGGTCTGGCATCGGCAAACTATCGTGCCCGAACGCTTCAGCGACCAAGTGGAGGCGGCGTCGGCGACAATTTTTGAGTTCGCCGACGGCGCCATCGGCGAACTGACCTGTAACTGGTCAGCCTACGCTGCGCCCTCAGCGCCATGGTATGAGTTGCTTTGGCTGTATGGCACGGACGGCAGTTTGCACAATGTCGGCGGCTTGTTTGTCGCCAGCGAGCACTTGCCTGAAAGTGCTGGCAAGCATGTCCCCATCCCTTTGCCCGAGGAAGACAGTTTCGTCAACGAAATCCGCCACTTCGGTGAATGCATTAAAACGGGTCAAACACCTCTGACCAGCGGGCGGGAAGGACGCAAAAGTCTGGCGGTCGTGTTAGCAGCCTATCAAGCGGCGGAGACAGGGGAAGGCGTTCCCGTCCCGCCATAAGAACGGCAGCGATTGGCGAGTAGCGAGCGGCGAATAGCAACGAAAAAACGGAAGCGAAGAGCAAACGGCAGTTGGTCGGGGTAAATGGCGGTTCGCCCTAAACAGTTTTCGCAACGGGCAACCGATAGATTAAAGGGTGAGGGCAATGCGTCGTCCCATTATCGCCATCGCAGGGCTTGTCCTGTTGACAAGTGGGTTGATGGCAGCGTTGGGCGTTTGGCGAAGCCGAGCGCTCCGCGATGCCGCGCCTGTTTTGTGCTACCACGACATCGCCCCCACCCCGACCAACGAGATGACCATTGACCCCGCCACTTTTGAAGCCCATCTTCGTTGGCTTTCTCAAAACGGTTTTCGGACGCTGACACTGGACGAATTGCGGCGCTTTTTGAAGGGCGAGTGGCGTCCTGACCGACCTGCTATCGTCTTGACCTTTGACGACGGCTACGATGGCGTTTACCGCTATGCCTATCCCCTTTTGAAGCGCTACGGTTTTCATGGCGTCATCTTTCAAGTCGTCGGCAAAGTCGGGGCTTCCAACCACTTGACTTGGGCGCAACTTAGGGAGATGGTGGACAGCGGGGTGATGGAAGTTGGCGTCCACGCTTGCGAACTTCATTGCTCGTTGCCGACGATGCTGGCAAAGTCACCCAAACCCATCATCACCCTCCAACGCATCGCCGACGATTGGACGAAAGCGAAATGGCTTTTGCGCCAAAACTTGGGCGTTCCCATCCGTGCCCTCGCTTACCCGCAAGGCGACTACGATGAAGTGCTGACGGCGCTGGCAAAGAGTTTGGGGTTTGACTTGCTCTTCACGACGGATTTCGGCGTCAATTGGTTTGGCGAAGGCACCGACCGCATCAAACGCATCGGCACTTCCTCGGTGCGGGTGACGGTGGGGCGTCTGCGGCTGAAGTTGTGGCGGGCGCATTTCTTCGCACAAAAACGGCAGCAAGGAACGAGTGGCGAATGGCGAATAGCGGAAGCGAACGGCAGTTTGCCCTAAACCGCCAAGACGGGAAACGGCAGCGAAGGGCGAATAGCACATAAGGAGCAACGCCGATTTGGTAAAATGCTGACAGCCGAAAGGATGCTGACCATGCGACCGATAAAGCAGCGAACAGCAAGTCGCCAGTGGCAAATAGGGACGGTTTGTTTGATGGCGATGCTTCTGCCTGCGCCGATGGCGCTTGGGCAAGTCGGTTACACTTACGGGGCGAAAATCCTCGGCGCTCGCGTCCACTTCGTCGTCGTGAACTTGCCAGCGGGTGGGTTGATGATCACGCCCGTTTATGTGCCTTCTGGCGCTCCCTTCTCTCAGATGGTCGCTGCCTATCGCCCCATCGCCGCCATCAACGGGACTTTCTTCCACCCACGAACGAAGCGCCCCATCGGCGACTTGGTGATCGGAGGGACGCACCTTCCTCACGGCAAACTCCGAACGGCTTTCTTCGTGCACGGTCCGTTTGCTTTCATCGCCACCATCCCCAAAGGGGCAGATTTGACAGGCAAGGTGGATGCCTTGCTGGCGTGCGGACCGCGCTTGCTGACGGATGGGCGGTTGACAGTTTACCCGAAGGCGGAAGGCTTTCGGGATGCTCGGCTCTTTCGCCCTGCCCGACGAAGCGTCTTGGGCATCACGAAAGGCGGCAAGGTGGTGATGGCGGTCATCGTCACCCCTGTCACCCTCCGCCATGCCGCCCAAATCCTGAAAGCGTTGGGTTGCGTGGATGGGATGAACTTGGACGGCGGTGGTTCGTCGGCGCTTTATTGTGCGGGGCGTTATTTCGTCCGACCCAGCCGTCCTTTGGTGACGGCGCTGATGGTGTTTCAAGTCCCCTCCATCCAAGTCGTGGGGCTGAACGCCGAAGGAGGGACGGGGCATGGCAGCGACGAGGGACGAAGCCAATGATCGGGGCGAGGGGCGCAGGACGAGGGACGAAGAGTGGGACGCTCTGATTGCCGCCGCTTTGCAAGTGCGCCAACACGCCCACGCGCCTTATTCGGGTTGGCGGTTCGGTGCTGCCTTGTTGGGCAAATCGGGACGAATTCATGTCGGCTGCAATGTGGAGAATGCCTCTTATGGCTTGACCATTTGTGCCGAACGCTCGGCGGTTTTCGCAGCGGTCGCAGCAGGCGAACGAGAGTTTCTCGCCCTCGTCGTCGCTGGCAAAAGCGCCACCACTTCTTTTCCCTGCGGCGCCTGTCGGCAGGTGTTAGCGGAGTTTTGTGATGACTTGCCCATCTTGTTGGTCGGTGAAGACGGCTCACGGCAACAAACAAGCCTGAGGGAATTGTTGCCCCACGCCTTCCGCTTATGACGAGGGATGCAGGACATCGCCCGCTCACTTGGCGATGTAACCCGTCCGCGATGCCCACAGCGTCAAATCCAATTCGTCAGGGTCAATGCCGACTTGCTGGGCGAAGGCAAGGTAACGCGCCTCAGCGTCCAAATAACGCTTGCGGGTGGACGGCGGTTTGTCGCTGTCCAAGACGCCAAAAACATGAAGGCAGCGGACGATGTGCTTGTCCAAGATGGCGTAACCACGAAAGCCGATGTTGCGCAAAAAGTGGGACGCTTCTTTGTAGCCGATGCCCTTGAACTTCTGGACGCAAGCGTCGCGGCGACTTAGATGGTCGGCAAATTGCGCCAACCATTCGCTAAGCCGTCCTTGCAATTCGTTTTGCACGACTTCCCTAACGGCGACGATATAACTTGCCCGCGCCATCGGGTAGAGATGGAAGCGCAAAAGTTGGACGAGTTCCTCGGCGGAAGCCGTCCAAAGGACAGGGCGAATCGTTTCCACGCCTTTCAATCCCATCAGCGCCGATGCCCCTGCCGCCAAGAGGCAAAAGACCAACTCCTCAAAGACGGCTTCATCGCCGCGCTCCCAAGTGGCACGAAATTCGTCCAGTCGCCGAAGAATGTGCGGTCGGATGCGGGCGTGGTAAGCCCGCAATTGTTCAGGCGTCGTCAGGGTTGCCTTGCCGACTTTGATGATTTCCATCCGTCCCCCTCCGCTCCTGCGTTCCCTTTTCAGCACCCTAAGTTTGCCCGATGCGTTAAGTTTTTGGCAGCGAAGGAGGGCTCGGAATGGAGGAACGACCAAAGGTTCGGGCGATAGACATCATGCCCGTTCAAGTGAATGGTCAGCCCCATTTCGTCGTGCGCGACCCGCTGGGCTTGACGGAGCGGGTGCTGCTTTTGACAGCGCCAGCGGCGATGTTGGTCAGTTTGATGGACGGGACGCGCACCCTGCGGGAAGTGCAGGTGGATTTTTGGCGGCAAACGGGCGTTTTGCTCATGAGCGACCAAATAGAAGCCCTCGTCCGCCAACTGGACGAATGTTTGCTTTTGGACAACGAACGCTTCCAAGATGCCCTTGAGCAAGCGAAAAGGGCTTACCGAGCCGAAGCGGTGCGTCCTGCGGCGCTGGCGGGCAGCGTTTACCCCGATGACGCCGAAGCATTGCGGGCGATGTTGGACAGTTTTTTCGTTGCGCTTGATGGTCCTGGCAAACCCGACGGCATCCATTACGAGCGTCCCTTGCGGGCGATCGTCGTCCCCCACATTGACTTGCGGAGGGGCGGCGTGACTTATGCGTGGGCTTACCGCGATTTGGCGGAAGCGCCCCTGCCGTCCCTCTTCGTCATCTTGGGCATCGCCCATCAACCGACGGAGCATCTCTTCACCGCCACGACGAAGGATTTCGCCACGCCCTTGGGCATCGCCCGAACCGACCGAGAGTTTCTGACGACTTTGGCGAAGCGATGCCCCTTTGACCTGTTTGCCGATGAGTTCGCCCATCGGCAAGAGCACTCAGTGGAATTGCAAGTGGTTTGGTTGCAGCACCTGTTCGGGCAAGTGCGGATCGTGCCCATCCTTTGTGCGGGCTTTGAGAGTTTGCTTCCAGCGGGGCAATCACCGATGACTTTGAGCGAGGTGGCGGGTTTCATAGAAGCCCTTCGGGCGACCTTGCGGGAATTTGGCGAACCCGTCACTTTCATCGTCAGCGTGGACTTAAGCCATGTCGGGCTGCGGTTCGGTGATCGGCAACCCGTCACCGCCCAAACGCTGCATTGGCTTCAAGCCCAAGACCTTCGGTTTTTGCAGTTGGTTGCCGACGGCGATGCGGAAGGGAGCATCGCTTTGTTGCAAAAGGAAGGCAACGCAAGGCGAGTGGACGCTTACCCTGCTGTCTATGTCGCCTTGAAGGTGCTGGGGGGAGTTAGGGGTATCGTCCGCCATTATGGGCAATCGGTAGAAGGTCAGGGCGAGGCTGTCGTGACTTTCGGGGCGGTGACGCTGCCTTAAGCCATCACCCCTTCGCAACCCGCTCAAAGATTTCTTCAAGGGCAGCCAAGTAGGCGGCGACGGTTGCCTGCCCCCAAAGGTCGCGGCGCAGTTCCTCTAAGGTGACATCGCCGATCTGGGTGATGGGGTCGCCCAACGGCTTGATGAACTTGGCTTTGATGACTGTCAGGTGCTCTCGGCGTCCCGTGCGGGTGACGAAACTTTCCTTGTTGAGGGTGCCGATGACGAGCAGACGGGAGCCTTGCTTGACAAACTGGGCACATTGCTCCGCCAGTTGCCCGTAGACATCCACCAAAAACAAATCCGAGATAGGCTCGCCGTTGGCTTTGAAGAACGGGCGGGCGACTTCCATGCTGAATTCGGCTTTGACGACCCCCGAGGGACGCCGCCGCAAAACGGCGTCCTTTGTGGCGATGCCTGTGACGATGATGAAGTTGATGTCCGCCACCATCAAAGACCCCTCCTTGTTGCCACCGCCAGCGCCTGCCGTCGGTTTGCCCCATGCCGACGCACTGGCTCTATTTTGTCAACGCCCATCTCTATGGGCAAGGGCATCCGCCCCACGACGACGCCTGCCGTTTCTTTACCCCGCTTCCCCGACGAGGAAGCCCTGCTTATGAACGCCAACCAACCGCACCGACATCACCGTCCCGATGGGGATGGGACGGTCAACCGTCCAACGAACCCGCAAGTAATTGTCGGTCAAGCCCGAAAGTTCAAAGCCCTCGGACAAGAGGGCATCGCCAATAGGTCGGCAGGTTTCCACCAAAACCGTCCGCTCCGTCCCGACAAATTGGCGGGCAAATTGCGCCCACAACTCCTTGCCGACAGCGATGAGTTGCGCCGCCCTCGCCTCCGCCACCTCCGCAGGGACGGTCGGTCGTAAGGTCGCTGCGACAGTGCCAGGTCGGGGCGAAAAGCGAAAGACATGCAGGTGCATGAAACCGATTTCCCGAACGAAAGCGACAGTGTTGGCGAATTGCTCGTCCGTTTCGCCAGGGAAGCCCACCATCACATCGGTCGTGAAAGCAGCGTCGGGCATGTTGCGACGGAAAGTTTCCACCAACGAACGGAAGTAGGCGCGGTCATGCCCCCGCCCCATCGCCGCCAAGATGGCGTCGTCACCCGATTGCAAGGAGATGTGGAAGTGGCGGCAGACTTTGGGCAACTCGGCACAGCAACGGGCAAACTCCTCGTCCAAATCACGGGGGTCAAGGGAACTCAAGCGCAACCTTGCCAGTCCGTCAAGGTCATGCAGGCGGCGCAAAAGGTCGGTCAACCGCAGCCCCCATTCCCGCCCCCAAAGGGTCAAGCAAACGCCCGTCAAGACGATTTCCCGAAAGCCCAAATCGTTGACCAACTCCTCCGCTTCCTCCAGCACTTGCGCCATCGGCTTGCTGCGAGGTTGCCCACGCGTGAACGGGATGACGCAGAAGGTGCAGAACTTGTCACAACCTTCCTGCACCTTCAAAAACGCCCGCGCCCGCTCATGCGTTTCGTCGTCGGGCTCGTCCAGCAAGGGTTGGGCGTAGGGGGTTGGGTCGGCGACAGGCGGGGCAACCCGTTGCCAGCGTTCCGCCAGCAACGCCACGATGCGGTCGGGCAAATCGGGTTTGGCGCGATTGCCCGCCAGCAAATCCACTTGAGGCAAAGAGATGCCCTGCCGTTCCATCAGTTCGGCAGCGCAACCCGTCAAGACGACGATGCCGTTGGGCGATAGGCGGCGGGCACGGGCGACCAGTTTGCGAGATTTGGCTTCGGCGACATGGGTGACGGTGCAAGAGTTGATGATGACGACATCGGCAGGGGCGCCGAAGGGCACTTGCCGAAAACCTTTCGCCCGCAACGCCCGCGCCAACTGCCAACTGTCATATTGGTTGACCTTGCAACCCAAAGTGGCGATGGCGAAGGTGAAAGTTCGCTGCACAGAGATACCCCCATCGGCGAGAGGACAATGCGCGTCCTTTTTCGTCCTGACAATATGCCACATTCCCCTTGAGACGGGCAAAGGAGAGCCACCCTTTTGCCGATAAGTTTCCGAGAGCCTTTTGCACCCTTGCCCCTGCAAGGGCAAATGCGCTTGTGGCAGAGTTGGGATGAGCGAACCCCTTCGCTTCCCTTGTCCTTCCCAACCTTCGGCATCGTCTTCCAAGCCATCAGCAGAATTGAACGACCATGACGCCCCATCCCTGCCGATGGGGCAGGTGAAGCCAGTGGTGGTCAATAATCAACGCACCGATGATAGGTTTCGTCCCGATCGGGATGAACGAAGTGCTTCCGACCCGTTCGTCGTAGGAGACGGCAAGGCTATAATTGGCGACATAGAGGTAAGGGCGCACGGCGATGCGCCCCTACAACCGACGAGGTGATCGGCGTTGGCAGAATGGGAACCCGTCATCGGCTTGGAAATTCACGCGGAGTTGGCGACGAAGAGCAAGGTTTTTTGCCCTTGCCCCGTCGTCTGGAACGCTCCGCCCAACACCGTCACTTGCCCCGTCTGTTTGGGCTTTCCGGGCGTCTTGCCCGTCCTCAACGAGAAGGCGGTGGACTACACGCTGAAGGTCGCTTTGGCGCTGAATTGCCACATCCATCGCCAAACGCTTTTTGAGCGCAAAAACTACTACTACCCCGACTTGCCCAAAGGCTACCAGATTTCCCAAAAGCGCCTGCCCCTCGGTTACGACGGCTGGCTGGACATGGAAGTCAACGGCGCCGTCAAGCGGGTTCGCATCGCCGATGTGCACTTGGAAGAGGACACGGGCAAATCGGTGCACGGCGAAGAAGCGGGTGACCCGACGGCGAGTTTGATTGACTACAACCGCAGCGGTGTCCCGCTTTGCGAAATCATCACCTACCCCGACATGAACTCGCTGGAGGAGTTGGAAACCTTCATGACCGACCTTCGGCAATTGTTGCTTTACTTGGGCGTTTCCGAGGCGCGGATGGAGCGGGGGCAACTGCGCTTTGAAGCGTCCGTCTCCTTGCGCCCCAAGGGTAGCCAACAACTGGGTACCCGCGTGGAAATCAAAAACCTGAACAGTTTCCGCGCCGTGTTGGGCGCCGTGGAAGCGGAAATCCGACGGCAAACCGACATCTTGCGAAAGGGCGGGAAAGTTCAACAACAAACGATGCTCTGGAACGAAGCGAAAAAGGTCACCGAGCCGATGCGGACGAAAGAGACCGCCCATGACTACCGCTACTTCCCCGAACCCGATTTAGTGCCCGTCGTCGTGGATGAGGCGTGGCTTCATCGGTTGCGCGCCGAGATGCCCGAACTGCCCCGACAGCGGCGGGAGCGCTTCGTGCGCGAGTATGCTTTGGAAGGGCAAGAGGCAAGGTGGCTGACGGCGACGCCCGTGACAGCCGATTACTTTGAAACCGCCGTGAAGGTCTGTGGTGACCCGAAAGCCATCGCCAACTGGATGATGGGCGACCTGCAGGGTTTGCTCAACGAGGCAGGCAAAGGTTGGGACGAGTGCCCTATCGCCCCAGAGCACTTGGGCGAATTGGTGGCGTTGATGCGGGAGGGCACCATCAGCATCCGCATCGCCAAAGAGGTGCTCAAGGAGATGTTCGGGACGGGCAAAAGCGCCCGCCAAATTGTGGCAGAAAAGGGCTTGGAGCAAATCAGCGACGAAGAAGCGCTGCGGCGCATCGTGGAAGAAATTGTCGCCGCCAACCCCAAAGCCGTGCAAGAGTTCCTCGGCGGTAATGAGAAAGTGTTAGGCTTTTTCGTCGGACAAGTGATGCGGGCGACGAAGGGCAAAGCCAACCCGCAGTTGACCAATCAATTAGTGCGGGAAGTGCTCACACGGTGCGCCATCCAGCAAGGGGCGTGAGGAACCGTGACTTGGCTGGATGTCGTTTGCTTGTTACTCATCTTGCTCGTCGCCAGCGTCGCCAGTTGGCAAGGGACGGTTCGGTCGGCAGTGGCGCTCGTCGGGTTTTACTTGGGCGGAAAACTCGCTCAGTTCATCGCCGAACGCTTAGCCCCGATGCTGGGATGGTTTCCGACGGAATCCGCCAACAAGGCGTTCCTTTTCCTTCTCGCCTTCTTGGTCGTAGCGGCGTTGACTTTTTTGGCTGCCTATTTGCTGGAGCATGTCACCCAATTTAGCCTTGAGGAAGCCGACCACCTCGTCGCTTTCCCTATCGGGCTTCTCTTGGGCATCACCCTCACCCACTGGGTCGTGCAAATGATGGTCTGGTCGCTGGCGACTAACCCGTCTTTTCCTGCGCTACTGCAAAACTCTCCCGTCGCCAAAGAGTTGCTCACTTTTCAGGCGACGAAGGATGCCATCGCTCGGCTCTTCCAATGGTCGCAATCGCCATAGGGCTTGACAGGCAAACGGGGCATCGTTAAACTTTTGCAGCGCTCAAAAGGGCTGGACGGAACGCTTCACTTTCCTTCCAACCTTTTTCGCCCAGGAGGGCAAGAGGATGCCAACCATTAATCAACTGGTGCGCTATGGACGGGAACGGAAAAAGAAGCGGACGAGGACGCTGGCGTTCAAGTGGCGTTACAACTCGCTCAAGGGGATTTACAAATACGACCCAGTGGGCGTCCCGATGATGCGGGGCGTTTGCTTGGTCGTTCGGACGATGACGCCTAAAAAGCCCAACTCGGCGCTGCGGAAAATCGCCAAAGTGCGGTTGTCTAACCGACGGGTCATCATCGCCTACATCCCTGGCGAGGGACACAACTTGCAGGAGCACAGCACGGTCTTAGTGCGGGGCGGGCGCGTCAAGGATTTGCCTGGTGTCCGCTACAAGGTCATTCGGGGCGCTTTAGACGCTGCGGGTGTCCAAAACCGAAAGAAGTCCCGCTCCCGCTACGGGGCGAAGCGTCAACGCAAGTCGGGTTCATAAAGGCGGAAGGTGAACGACATGCCCAGACGAGGTTTCGTGCCCAGACGGGAAGTTGCTCCCGACCCTGTTTACGGCAGCACTTTGCTACAACGGCTCATCAACAAGGTGATGGAGCGGGGGAAGAAGAGCCAAGCGGAGCGCATCGTCTATGGCGCATTGCAGTTGGTCTATCGGGCGACCCAGCGAAATCCGTTAGAGGTGTTGACGGAAGCCATCAAAAACTGCATCCCGTTGGTAGAAACGCGCCCCCGCCGCGTGGGAGGGGCGACCTATCAAGTGCCCATTGAAGTCCGCCCCGCCCGTCGCATCAGTCTGGCGCTGCGCTGGATTGTCAACGCCGCACGGGAGCGAGACCGACGGGAAGTCGCCAACTTCTTCCGTGACCATCGCGCCAAGACGATGGCGCATCAATTGGCTTTGGAACTGATAGAAGCCGCTCAGGGTCGGGGTGGGGCGGTGCGGATGAAGGAAGAGATGCATCGCATCGCCGAAGCCAACCGCGCCTTCGCCCACTACCGCTGGTAAGGCGCCTTCTCTCTTTCGGCATCCCTTTCCCGCCTGAAGGGATGCTTTTGTGTGTCTGAGGGCGGAAAAGCAAAGCGTAGCCGTCACTTTGGAGGGACGGAAGATGTCAGCCGAAAAATTTCCGTTGGACAAGACGCGTAACATCGGCATCGCTGCTCACATAGATGCGGGCAAGACGACGACGACGGAACGCATCCTGTTTTACACGGGGCGCGTCCACCGCATCGGCAGCGTAGACGAAGGGACGGCGACGATGGACTGGATGCCCCAAGAGAAGGAACGGGGCATCACCATCGTCGCGGCGGCGACCTCGTGTTACTGGCGGCGGCTCCACGATGGCGAACTTTTCCGCATCAACATCATTGACACCCCAGGGCATGTGGACTTCACCGCCGAAGTGGAACGCGCCCTGCGGGTGTTGGACGGGATGGTCGCTGTCTTTTGCGGCGTCGGCGGCGTGGAGCCGCAAAGTGAAACCGTTTGGCGTCAGGCGAACAAGTATCGCGTCCCCCGCATCGCTTTCGTCAACAAGTTAGACCGCGTCGGCTCAGACTTTTTCGTCGTCGTCCAACAGATGCGCGAGCGGCTCGGCGCTAACCCCGTGCCCATCCAACTGCCCATCGGGCGCGAAAGCGATTTTCGGGGCGTCGTGGACTTGATTGAGATGCGGGCAATTTACTGGACGGACGAACTGGGCACGCAAATGGCGTTTGGTTCCATCCCCGATGACTTGAAGGATTGGGCGGTGGAGTATCGGCAACGGTTGGTGGAGACGGCGGCGGAGCAAGAGGATGCGTTGATGGAAGCCTACTTTGAGCAAGGCGATTTGACGCCCGAACAAATCCGAAGGGGATTGCGGTTGGGGACGCTTTCCTTCCGCCTCGTGCCCGTCCTTTGCGGTTCGGCGCTGCGCAACAAAGGCGTTCAACCCCTTCTGGATGCCGTCTGCGATTTCCTTCCGTCACCGCTGGACATCGGCGTCGTGCACGGCACTGACCCACGCACGGGCGAACCCATAGAACGCCCCCTCACCGATGAAGCGCCTTTGTGCGCCTTAGCCTTCAAAATCCAGACCGACCCGTATGTCGGTCGGCTCGTCTATGTGCGCCTTTATTCGGGCGTCCTGCGCAAGGGCGAAGCCGTTTACAATCCCGCCAAAGACACCAACGAACGCATCATGCGCATCCTTCGGATGCACGCCAACTACCGCGAAGATGTGGACGAAGCCCGTGCGGGCGACATCGTGGCGGTCGTCGGTCCGAAGGTGACGATGACAGGCGACACCCTTTGCGACCGACGCCACCCCATCTTGCTGGAACGCATTGAGTTCCCCGAACCCGTCATCTTCCGCGTCATTGAGGCGAAGGACCGCGCCCACGAGGAGAAGATGGTGGAAGCCTTGCAGAAACTTGCCGCCGAAGACCCAACTTTAAAGTTGCGCTACGACCAAGAGACAGGGCAATTGGTGCTGGCGGGGATGGGCGAATTGCAACTGGAAATCGTGGAAGACCGACTGCGCCGCGAGTTCAGTGTCCAAGCCCGATTGGGCAAACCGCAAGTTGCCTACCGCGAAACGATCGTCCGCGAAGCCACCGCCGAAGGGCGTTACATTCGGCAAACGGGTGGTCGGGGGCAATATGGGCATGTGTGGCTGCGGGTGGAACCGTTGCCGCCGGGCGCAGGCTTTGAGTTCGTCAACCAAATCACGGGGGGCGTCATCCCGTCGGAGTTCATTCCCGCCGTGGAAGCGGGCGTGCGGGAGGCGATGGAGACGGGCGTTTTAGCGGGCTATCCCGTCGTGGATGTGCGCGTCGTCCTCTTTGACGGCTCCTATCACGAGGTGGACAGCAGCGAGTTGGCGTTCAAGTTGGCGGCGCAAATCGCCTTCAGGGAAGCCTGCAAGCAAGCGGAGATGATTTTGCTGGAGCCCATCATGGCGTTGGAGGTGCTCATCCCTCGGGAGTATTTGGGCGATGTGCTGGGGGATTTGACGGCAAGGCGCGCTAAAATAAGGGGCGTCCAGGAGTTGACGGGCAACGCCGTGATGATTGAGGCAGAAGTGCCCTTAGCGGAAGTGTTCGGTTACGCCACTGCCTTGCGCTCCCTAACCCAGGGACGGGGTAGTTACACGATGCGACCCAGCCATTACGAACCCGTTCCCGCCAACTTGGCAGAACGCATCGTCCTTGACCGAGGCTATTCCATGAGCCACTACGCCGTTAGTTTGGTCGGCGCCCGATGAAAGTAGGGGCGCATAGCCATGCGCCCCACCGAAGTGAGGCGAACAACGATGCCAGCGGAACAACGCATTCGCATCAAACTGAAAGCCTTTGACCATCGCATCTTGGACGAATCGGCGCGGGAAATCGTCACGACGGCGCGGGCGACGGGCGCTCGGGTGAAAGGACCCATCCCGCTGCCGACGGATCGCCATGTTTACTGCGTCATCCGTTCGCCCTTCATTGACAAGGAGAGCATGGAGCACTTTGAGTTGCGCGTCCACAAACGACTCATTGACATCTTGGATGTCAAGCCTGAAACGGTGGACGCTTTGCGGCGGTTGAATTTGCCCAGCGGTGTGGACATTGAGATCAAACTGTAAGCGAGGGGACATCGGCGATGAGCACGACAACGGTCACCGTCACAGGCATCTTGGGTCGGAAAATCGGGATGACGACGATTTTTGACGGCGAAGGACGGGCAATCCCTGTCACCGTCATCAAGGCAGGTCCCTGCCCCATCGTCCAACGGCGCACGCCTGAAAAGGACGGCTATTCGGCGGTGCAGTTGGGCTTTGAGGAAATTCCCGAACGGAAGGTCAATAAGCCGATGCGGGGACACTTCAAAAAAGCGGGTGTCAAGCCCTGTCGCTTTTTGGAAGAGTTCCGCATCCCCGCCGATGCTGAGGTGAAAGTCGGCGACTTGGTGACCGTCGCCGTCTTCCAGCCCGGCGACAAGGTGAAGGTGACAGCCACTTCCAAAGGGCGGGGCTTTTCAGGCGTCATGAAGCGTTGGGGCTTTGGCGGCTATCCCGATTCGCATGGGGCTCACTTTCATCGCAAGCCCGCTTCCCACGGTCCGCAAGGACCGCAACGCGTCATCCCCGGCGCTCGCTTGCCTGGGCATTACGGCAACGAAACGGTGACCGTTCGGGGCTTGACCATCGTGGAAGTTCTCCCCGAACAAAACTTGCTGGTCATCAAAGGCAGCGTCCCAGGACCCAACGGCGGGCTGGTGCGCATTGAGAAGTTGGGACGAGGGGCGAGGGACGAGAGGGGTGAACGATGATGGAGTTGCCCGTTTACAATTTGGACGGCGAACAAGTCGGGACTTACGAAGTCGCTGACGAATGGGTGCAGGTGGAAGTTAACATCCCGCTGCTCCATCAGGTCGTCGTCGCCCATTTAGCCAACAAACGGCAGGGCACGCACGCCACGAAAACGCGGGGCGAGGTGCGGGGCGGCGGGCGCAAACCCTGGTCCCAAAAGGGCATAGGGCGCGCCCGTCAAGGCTCCATCCGCGCTCCCCAATGGGTTGGCGGCGGCGTCGTGCACGGTCCCAAGCCCCGCGACTATGACCAAAAGGTCAACAAGCGGATGCGCAAGACAGCCCTTCGGATGGCGTGGGCGATGAAGGTGCGGGACGGACAAGTCTTTCTGGTGGACGGGCTTGACAACATCCCTGAGCCCAAGACGAAAGTCTTCAAGAACCTGTTTGAGCGGCTTCAGATTTTGGGTCGGCGCATCCTTTTGCTTTTGCCCGAAAAGAACGAGGCAGTCCTTCGCTCCGTCGCCAACTTGCCCGATGTGGACACTTTGCCCGTCTTGCAACCGTCCACTTACGATTTGCTCGTCCACCAAGCCATCGTGACGACCCCCGACGCTTTCGCCCTCATCGCCGAAAGGAGGTTGGCGAAGGTCAATGTCCGGTAACCTTGACCGCAACCCCTTCACCATCCTGATAGAACCCGTCGTCACCGAGAAGTCGCTGCGGTTGGCACGCCTTTACAACCAATACACTTTCAAGGTGCGGTTAGATGCGACCAAACCCGAAATCCGTGAGGCCGTGGAGAAGATTTTTGGGGTGAAAGTGACGAAGGTGAACACCTTGCGGGTCAAGCCGAAAAAGCGGGGCGAACGATGGCGGCATCTCCGTCCCGTCGGGCACACCCCGCAATGGAAGAAAGCCATCGTCACCGTCGCTAAGGGACAAACCTTGCCCGTCTATGAGGGGCTATTGTGATGCCTGCTTGGGAGCGTGAAGACGAATGGGCGTCAAAAAGGCAAAGCCAGTGACACCAGGGCTGCGTCACGCCACCTTTTACGACTTTGAGGAAATCACGAAGGACGAGCCTGAAAAGAATTTGGTCAAGCCCTTGAAAAAGCATGCGGGGCGCAACAATCAGGGCAAAATCACCGTCCGCTTTCGGGGCGGGGGCGTCAAACGGCTTTACCGCATCGTTGATTTCAAGCGGGACAAAGACGGCATCCCCGCCAAAGTCATCGCCATTGAATACGACCCCAATCGCTCCGCCCGCATCGCTTTGCTGGAGTATGCCGACGGCGAGCGCCGATACATCCTTTGGCCTGAGGGCTTGCAAGTGGGCGACACGGTGATGTCAGGTCCTGATGCCGACATCAAAGTCGGCAACTGCCTGCCGTTGGAGAAAATTCCCGACGGAACGGTCATCCACAACATTGAGTTGACGCCGGGCAAAGGCGGTCAATTGGTTCGGTCGGCGGGCACTTTCGCCATCCTTTTGGCGAAAGAGGGCAAATATGCGACGGTCAAGATGCCGTCGGGCGAAATTCGGCTGATCAACCTGAAATGTCGCGCCACCATCGGGCGCGTCGGCTTGGCGGAGCACGAACTGATCAAACTGGGTAAAGCGGGGCGGATGCGCTATTTGGGTCGGCGCCCCCATGTGCGGGGGTCGGCGATGAATGTGGACGACCATCCCCACGGTGGCGGTGAAGGGAGAGCACCTATCGGCATGCCTGCCCCCAAATCGCCTTGGGGTTGGGTGACTTTGGGGCGAAAGACCCGCAAGCCCCGCAAGCCATCCGACAAACTCATCGTCAAGCGCCGTCGTGTCGGTTATGGCGACAAAATGGTGTGACGGCAGTGAGTGGCGAAGGGCGAGTAGCGAATAGCCAGCAGCGGGTAGCGAATAGCCAATGCCGTTGGCGAGGTGAGAGACGATGGGTCGGTCGCTGAAGAAGGGACCGTATTGCGACCCGAAGTTGCTTCGGAAAATTCAGGAGATGAACCGAACGGGCGAGAAGCAGGTCATCAAGACTTGGTCGCGCCGCTCCACCATTTTCCCCGAGATGGTGGGGCACACCATCGCCGTCTATAACGGGCGGCGGCATGTGCCCGTTTACATCACCGAAGCGATGGTCGGGCACAAACTGGGCGAGTTTGCGCCCACCCGCACCTTCCGAGGGCACGGCGAAGCCAAAGAGCGGGTCGTGCGGGTGAAATGACGGCATGGAGGGAGGCAACAGAGATGGCAGAGCAAACGACGGGCACCGTTCAAGTCATTGCCCGCCAAAGATATGTGCGGGTGTCGCCCCAAAAGGCTCGTCGGGTCGCAAGGCTGATCAAGGGGAAGCCCGCCTTGGAAGCCTTACACTTGTTGCAACTGTTGCCCCAAAAGCCTGCCCGCTTTTATGTTCGGTTGCTCAAGCAAGCCATCGGTAACGCCGTCAACGATTACGAGTTGGATGAGGAGGCGTTGGTCGTCGTGAATGCGTTGGCGGACAACGGTCCGATGTTGAAGCGCTATCGCCCGCGAGCACGGGGACGGGTTTACATGGTGCGCAAGCGCACCGCCCACTTGACGGTCATCGTGGCGCCGAAGGAGGCATCGTGAGATGGGGCAGAAGGTTAACCCGATCGGCATCCGCATCGGCATCATCAAAGAGTGGCAAAGCAAGTGGTTTTCATCGCGCCACTACACCGATTGGGTTTTGGAGGACATCAAAATCCGTGACCACATCAAAAGTCGTTTCAAAGGCGCAGGCATCCCCCGCATTGAAATTGAGCGGAAAGCCAACACCGTCATCGTCACCGTCCATGCCGCTCGCCCTGGTATGATCATCGGACATCGGGGGCGCACCATTGAACAGTTGCGCCAAGACCTCAGCCGACTGACGGGGGGCAAAGAGGTTTACATCCATGTCCATGAGGTTGAAAAGCCCGAACTGGAAGCCCAACTGTTGGCGGAGCAAATCGTCCAGCAGATTGAGCGGCGGGTGTCCCACAAGCGGGCGATGCGCCAAGCCGCTCAAAGGGCACTAAACGCAGGGGCACTGGGGGTCAAGATGATCGTCGCAGGGCGATTGGGTGGGGCGGAGTTGGCGCGGGACGAGAAACTGCACCTTGGGCGCGTCCCTTTGAGCACTTTGCGCGCCGACATTGACTATGGCTTTGACGAGGCGTGGACGAAGTGGGGACGCATCGGCGTCCATGTCTGGCTTTATCGGGGCGAAATTTTGGAGAAGGGTGCTGAGCGGGTTGTCCTCGCCCAGCAGCGCCAACCCGCCCAAATCGTCGCCGTCTCCTCCGAAGAGGAACTGGAAGAAGAGGAAGGGGGCGAATGAGGCATGTTGATGCCACGCCGAAGAAAATTCCGCAAAGAACATCGGGGACACACGAAGGGCAAAGCCACGCGGTGCAACGCCGTCGTGCACGGCGACTTTGGCTTGCAAGCCTTAGAGCCTGGTTGGATCACCAACCGCCAGATTGAAGCCGCCCGCATCGCCATCAGCAACTTCGTCCGCCGTGCGGCGACGGTGCAAATCCGCATCTTCCCCCACAAGCCAGTCACCAAAAAGCCGTTGGAGTCGCGGATGGGTGGCGGCAAAGGCGACCCAGAGTTTTATGTCGCCGTCGTCAAGCCAGGCACGATCCTCTTTGAAATCGGTGGGGTCGCCAAAGAGTTAGCCGTCCAAGCCCTCCATCGGGCATCTTACAAGTTGCCCATCAAGACCCGCATCATCACGAAGGAGGGCACGGTCGTCCATGTCTAAGCGCACCGAACAATTAACCCGCTTTCGGCAGATGAGCGACGCCGAGTTGGTGCAAGAGTTGGAGAACGCCTACCGAGAGTTGTTCAACTTGCGGCAGCAGAAAGCCATCGGCAAAGGCGCTGTGGAGCGCCCCCATCGCATCGCCGAGTTGCGCAAGACCATCGCCCGCATCAAAACGCTTTTGCGGGAACGAGAACTTTTGCGGTTCGGCTATTGAGGTGAAGCGGCATGAGCCAACAAAGGGGCAAGCGGAAGGTTTTCGTCGGACGGGTCATCAGCGACAAGATGGACAAAACCGTCGTCGTCGCCGTAGATCGGTTGGTGCGCCATCCGCTTTACAAAAAGGTCATCCGACGCACCAGCAAGTTTTACGCCCACGACGAAGGCAACGAATGTCGGGTCGGCGATTTGGTGGAAATCATGGAAACGCGCCCTTTGTCCAAACTGAAACGATGGCGGGTTGTCCGCATCGTCCAAAGGGCGAAAGTGCCTTTGACCGTCGCCCGTGAAGAAGTCTTGGAAGAGACGGAAGAGCAAGTGTTGGAGGAAGTCCTTCGTCCCGAACCCATCACTAACGAAGCGGTCGGGACGGAAGCGGGCGAGAGCGCCCCGCCTCCCCCTTCCGCTCGCGGTGAAAATTAGTCGTCGGTCATTGAAAGGCGGTGACGAAGATGGCGGCGATGGTCTCGGAAAAAATCCGCAATGTGGCGTTGCTGGGCGCACCGGGCGGAGGCAAAACGAGCCTTGGTGACACCATCCTTTGGGTCGCTGGGGCGGTTTCCCGACGCGGCTTGGTAGATCAGGGCAACAGTGTCTTTGACCATGAGGAGGAAGCGAAAAGTCGCCACCACAGCGTCAGCCTGTCCTTTGGGCACTGCCTCTGGAATGACCATTGGCTCAACATCATTGACACGCCGGGGTTGCTGGACTTTTTCGGTGACGCTTACGCCGCCGTTCGGGTCGTGGAAGGGGCGGTGCTGGTCATTGATGGGACGGTCGGTGTGGACGCCCAAGTGGAGCGGAGTTTCCGCCTAATTCGCCGCCATCATTTGCCTTGCCTCGCTTTCGTCAACAAGATGGACGACGAGCGGGCGAACTTTGAGAAAGTGCTGACGGAGTTGGAAGAGCATTTGCAGGTGCGTCCCATCCCTCTTTGGGTGCCCGTTAGTGCCAGTCCGACGATGGGCGTCGCCCATGTCCTAAGTGGCGCCATAGACGATGGTGAACGCCTCGTCCCTCACCCTTCACCCGCCGTCCCTGAAACATGGCGGGAACGATTGGTGGAAGCCGTCGCTGAGACCAGCGATGAGTTGCTGGAAAAGTATCTGGACAGCGGAAGTCTTGCCGATGAAGAGGTCATGGCAGGGCTTAAAGAGGTCGTCTTGCAGCAGCCGCAAAGTTTGCTCCTTTTCGCTGGCTCGGCGGCGAAGGGTTGGGGCGTTCGTCCCTTGCTGGATGCCATCGTCTCCCTCTTTCCGTCACCGTTGGAGATTTCCGTGCCCGCTTTGGCGGACGGCAAAGAGACGACACTAAAGCCCAGTGCTGAGGGGGCGCCCATCGCCTTCGTCTTCAAACTCTTTGCCGACCCTTATGTCGGGCGCGTTTCAGTCTTGCGGGTCTTTTCGGGCGTCCTCAAGAGCGATTCAACGGTCGTCAATGTCAACACGGGAAGGAAGGAACGCATCGGGCAGTTGCTCATCGCCCAGGGCAAAACTTACGAACCCATCGGGGAAGCGCCTGCGGGTGCTATCACCCTTGTCGGCAAATTGGAGAGCACCCGCATCGGGCATACCCTTTGCGGTGAGGGGTTGCAAGTGCAGTTGCCGCCCGTTGAGTTTCCGAGGGGTTACATGGAGTTGGCGGTCTATCCCAAGTCGCAAGGCGATGAGGAGAAGATTTTGAGCGGCATCCAACGGCTCGCCGAAGAGGATGGCGTCTTCCGTTGGTATCGCCATCCCGAAACGGGCGAAACGATTATCGTCGGGATGGGTGACCAACACTTGGAAGTCATCGTGGAGAAACTGCGACGCAAGTTCGGGGCGCAAGTGGAAACCCGTTTGCCCAAAATCCCCTATAAAGAGACCATTCGCAAACCAGGCGAGGGCGAAGGGCGTTATGTCAAGCAGACAGGTGGACGAGGGCAATATGGCATCGCCCGCATCCGCATGGAGCCATTGGAGCGAGGGGCTGGTTTTGAGTTCGTCAACCAAATCACGGGGGGCGTCATCCCGTCCAAGTTCATCCCGTCGGTGGAAAAGGGTGTGCGGGAGGCGATGCAAAAGGGCGTCTTGGCAGGTTACCCGATGGTGGATTTTCGCGTCATCCTTTACGACGGCAAACATCACGAGGTGGACTCATCGGATTTCGCCTTCCAGATGGCAGGGATTTTGGCGCTGCGCAATACCGCCGAAAAGTGCGACCCTTACCTTTTAGAGCCCATCATGAAACTGGAAGTCTGGGTGCCTGAGGAGTTTGTCGGCGATGTCATCGGCGATTTGAACGGCAAGCGGGGGCATGTCTTGGGGATTGAGCCCGAAGACGGGATGCGCAAGATCACGGCGATGGTGCCGCTGGCGGAAATCCAACGCTACGCCGCCGACTTGCGGTCTATTACGCGGGGGCGAGGGACTTACCGCGTGGAGTTCTCCCATTACGAGGAAGTCCCATCTCACCTTGCCGCCCAAATCATCGCCAAAGCGAAGGCGGAGCAATCGGAGAAGGAGTGAGCCGAAACCACCTTTCCCCATTCCTGATGGCTTTGCCCAAAACTTTTTCATCCCTTTTGCCGAAACGGTTCGGTGTGCCTGTCACGGGAAACGGAGGGACGAAAGATGGTGCAACCGATGAGCAAACTTCGGGTCGCCGACAACTCAGGGGCGCGGGTCATCCAATGCATCCGCGTCCTACGGGGCAACGCCCGCTATGGCAACATCGGCGACATCATCGTCGCGTCGGTCAAAGACGCCATCCCTGGCGCTGCCGTAGAAAAAGGGCAAGTCGTCCGGGCGGTCATCGTCCGCACGGTGCGGGGCATTCGGCGGGACGACGGCAGTTATGTCCGCTTTGACGAGAACGCCGCCGTCCTCATTGACAAAAACAACAATCCCGTCGGCACCCGCGTGTTCGGACCTGTCGCTCGGGAACTTCGGGCGAACTTTTTGAAAATCCTTTCGTTAGCGCCCGAAGTCGTCTGAGCCGTCCTCGGTCATCGGTCATTCTGCCATTGGTCATTGAGGGGAGGTCATCATAGATGGCGCAGAAAACGAGAGAACCGACCCGATGGAAGATGAACATCAAGCGGGGCGACCTCGTGCAGGTGATTTCGGGCAGCGCCCTTTGGCGGGGCAAGCGGGGGCGCGTCATCAAAGTCTTGCCCAAAGAAAATCGGGTCATCGTGGAAGGGGTTTATCTCGTCTGGAAGCATCAGCGCCCGATGGGTCGGTTGTTGCAAGGCGGACGCATCCAGAAACCCGCGCCCATCCCGCGAGCCAAAGTCATGCTGGTTTGCCCCCATTGCGACAAACCGACGAAAGTGAAGATGACTTTTTCGGACGACGGTCGGAAGGTGCGGGCGTGCAAACGCTGTGGCGAAATCATTGACACTTGACGCTTTCCGTCGGACTTGAGGGGTGAAAGGAGATGGCGAAAAAGGAGAAGGCGACGAAAGAGGCGACAAAGACGCCTGTCGTCGGGGAACGCTATGTGCCCCGCCTTCGGAAGTCCTATGAAGAGCGGGTCGTGCCCGAACTGATGAAGCGGTTCGGTTACAAAAATGTCATGCAAGTGCCCCGCATCCAAAAGGTCGTCATCAATGTCGGCGTCGGAGAAGGGAAAGACGATGCGCGGGCGATAGACTCTGCCGTCAAAGAATTGTCGCTGATCACGGGGCAACGCCCCGTCGTCCGTCGCGCCAAACGGGCAATCGCTGGCTTTCGGTTGCGCAAGGGACAACCTATCGGCGTGACGGTCACCTTACGGCGGGATCGGATGTGGGACTTTTTAGACCGCTTGATCAACTTGGCGATTCCCCGCATCCGTGACTTTAAGGGTTTATCGCCCAACGCCTTTGACGGTCGGGGCAATTACAACTTGGGCATCACCGAGCAACTCATCTTCCCCGAACTGACTTACGACGATGTGTATCGGGTTCGGGGGATGAACATCACCATCGTCACGACGGCAAAAACGGACGAGGAAGCGGCAGCGCTATTGAAAGCCTTGGGCTTCCCCTTGCGAGACGGGGCACCGTGAAGGAGGTCAGAAAGATGGCGCGCAAGTGCCATGTCGTCAAAGCCTTCCTGAAAGAGCCGAAATTTCGGGTGCGCAAGAAGAACCGCTGCCATCGCTGCGGGCGGGGACGCGCTTACATCCGTCGCTTCGGGTTGTGTCGCATCTGTCTTCGGGAGTTAGCCAGTCGTGGGTTGATCGCTGGTCTGCGGAAAGCCAGTTGGTAAGTTCAGGGGGGACGGAAAGATGCCTGTCGTCAACGACCCGATCGGTGACATGCTCACCCGCATCCGAAACGCCTATCAGGCACGGCAAGAGGAAGTGATGATGCCTTCGTCCAAGTTTCGGGTCGCCGTCGCCGAGGTTTTGAAGCGGGAAGGTTACATCGCCGATTATCGCATCATCACCGAGCAAGAATTGGCGCGTGGGTTGCAGGTTTTGGATCAAGCGTTGGAGCGGAAGACTGTTTTCCCTGCCTTCCTGAAAAGCAGGGAGTATGACTTGGTGGAAGCCATCCGAAAGAAGGGCATCGCCGTCAGTCGGGATGCCGAACGCGCCCTTCGCACCCTCAAGCAACTCTTTGAGAACCGATTGCTGGAGCATCCGAAGAAGCGGGGCGTCCTCAAGCAGGGCATCTTGGTCATCAAGTTGCGTTATTTGGACGGTCGCCCTAAAAAGCCCGCCCTGACGGGTGTCAAGCGGGTGAGCAAACCAGGTCGCCACCTTTATGCCCGCAAGCATCAAATTCCCCGTGTCATGGCAGGGCTGGGCATCGCCATCCTTTCCACCAGTCAAGGCGTCATGAGCGATAGTGAAGCCCGCCGAAAAGGCATCGGGGGCGAAATCTTGGCGTATGTGTGGTGAATTGGTCATTGAGCCGTCGGACATTGAGCCAAGGGGGCGAGAAAAATGTCACGGGTCGGTCGCAAACCCATCCCTATCCCTCAAGGCGTCACTGTCACTTTGGATGACCACACGGTCACGGTCAAGGGACCGAAGGGGCAATTGCAACAGTGGGTCCATCCCGACATCCGCGTGCGGATAGAAAATGGGCAGGTCATCTTGGAGCGGTCAGGGGATCGCTGGCGGCAGCGCGCCTTTCACGGCTTGTATCGTGTCCTGATTGCCAACATGATAGAGGGCGTGACGAAGGGCTTTGAGCGGGTGTTGGAAGTGCGGGGGATGGGTTACCGCGTGGAGCAAAAGTCACCGACGCAAATCGTCTTGAATGTCGGCTATTCCCATCCCGTCGTTTTTGACGCCCCCGAGGGCATCACCTTTGAAGTGCAACCCGTCACCGCCAACCCTCAAAACGACTTTTTGTGCGCCCGCATTATCGTCAAAGGCATTGACAAAGCCTTGGTCGGCAACACCGCCGCCAAACTGCGCGCCATTCGTCCGCCCGACGCTTACAAGGGCAAAGGCATCCGCTACGCCGACGAACTCATTCGCCTCAAACCCGGCAAAGCAGGCAAGGGCAAAGGCAAAAAGTAACGGAGGGACGAAGGATGGCGGTCAAGTATCGGACGAGACAGCAGCGGCGGATGCGTCGGCATGGGCGTTTGCGCAAGCGCGTCGTCGGCACGCCCGAGCGACCCCGCCTCTCTGTCTTCCGAAGCCTCAAGCACATCTATGCCCAAGTCATTGACGACACGACGGGGCGAACCTTATGCGCCGCATCCACGCTGGATCGGGAACTGCGGGGCAAGTTGCAGGGCTTGACAAAAACCCAACAGGCTGCCGAAGTCGGGAAACTCATCGCCCAAAGGGCATTGGCATTGGGCATCACGCAAGTCGCCTTTGATCGGGGTGGGCACAAATATCACGGGCGGGTCAAAGCCCTCGCCGACGCCGCCCGCCAAGCAGGGCTTTCCTTTTGAGGTGATGACCGTTGGGCATCGTTACCAAAGGCATGCGATTGGTGGGCTCGTTGGGCTTTTTGACAGCGACGCCAGTTACTCGCTTGTCCGACGGGAGGTCGCCGAGCCATTGGCAAATTTGAAACCTTTGCCCTAACCGATGACCTTTGAGATGACAGAACAAGGGGCAACGGTAACAGCAAGGGAGTGGGTCGTCTTAGACTTTTGGGTTGACGGCTATCGCTTCTCTGACGAGTTTTTGGTGTCGGACAACCTTTCCGAAGCCGTCGTCATCGGCGCTGTCACCATGCAAAAGGGGCAGATGAAGTCGGACATGGAGCGAGAAGAGGTCATCATTGACCCGTCCGTCACACGGCTGCGATTTATTTGAGCAAGGAGGCTTGGGAGATGGAGTTACGCGAGCGAACGACTTTTGAGGAGCGCACCATAGAAGTGCGGCGGGTCTCACGGGTGATGGAGGGAGGCAAACGATTGTCCTTCCGCGCCCTCGTCGTCGTCGGGGATGGCAAGGGGCAGGTGGGGGCTGCCATCGGGAAAGCGTTGGGGGTGCCTGAGGCTGTCCGCAAAGCGGTGGAGCGCGCTAAACGGCAATTGATCACCGTCCCCATGCTGGGCGACACCGTTCCCCACGAAGTTTGGGGGCGAATGAAAGCGACACGAGTGCTTATCAAGCCCGCTGCGCCTGGGACGGGCGTTATCGCCAGCGGTCCTGTTCGGGCGGTTCTGGAACTGGCGGGCATCAAAAACGCTTTGACGAAAGTCTTCGGCTCCCGCAACCCCATCAATGTCGTCCAAGCGACGATAGATGCCCTGCAACGGTTAAGGACGCCAGAGGAAGTCGCCTCAATGCGGGGCAAATCCTTGCGAGATTTGCCCATCCCTAAAAAACTTCGGAGGTGGCTGGAACAAGATGTCGGCGGGCAAGCGACTTCTCAAAGTGACTTTGGTGCGTAGCCCCATCGGCTGCCCCAAAGACCAGAAGGCGACGGTCAAAGCGATGGGACTGAACCGCATCGGCAAAACGGTGTGCTTGCCTGACAACCCCTCCGTTCGGGGGATGGTGCGGAAGGTAGCGCATTTGGTTCAGTGGCAAGAAGTGACCGAAGAAGGGGGGCAAAAAGGCGATGGTCATGGTGCATGAGTTACACCCAGCGCAAGGGGCGAAGCATCGGAAGAAACGGGTCGGTCGGGGCATCGCCGCTGGACAGGGCAAAACGGCAGGGCGAGGGACGAAAGGGCAGAAAGCCCGCGAGCAAGTCCCGCCTTGGTTTGAAGGTGGTCAGACACCCCTTTACAAGCGCGTCCCTAAATTACGGGGCGAAAGCAAAAAAGCGATGCCCGTTGAGCCTTTCCGCAAGGATTACGCCATCGTCAGTGTGGGGCAACTTGACGCAAAATTTGAACCGAACGAAGTCGTCACGCCCGACGAACTTCTCAAGCGCCGCCTCATTGACAAAACCCGTGATGGGGTGCGGGTGTTAGGCAATGGGGCGTTGACGAAACCGTTGACGGTCTACGCCCACCATTTCAGCGCATCCGCCAAAGCGAAGATAGAAGGGGCAGGCGGAAAAGCAGTGGTGATAACGCCATGACCACGACAGGGCTTTTGCGGCAACAAAACCTTGTCCAGAATGCTTTGACCGCCCTGAAAATTCCCGACATTCAGCGGCGGTTCAAGTTCCTGCTTTTTGCCCTTGCCGTCTTTGCCTTCGGATCGCATATCCCCGTCCCTGGCGTGGACACGAGCCAGATGGAGCGGTTCTTTGCGACGCCGTTGGGGAGTGGGGCGCTTTTTGGGCTGGTCAACATGTTCACGGGAGGGGCGCTCCGCAAGTTCTCCATCTTCGCTTTGGGCGTCCTGCCCTTCATCAACGGGAGCATCATCATGCAGTTGCTCTCTTACGCCATCCCTCAACTGGACGAGTTGCGCAAGGAAGGGGAGTGGGGGCGACGGAAAATCGCTCAATACACCCGATACGCCACTTTCGTCGCTGCCTTCTTGCAAGGTTGGGGTTACTTGCACCTGTTCATGCAAGCGGGGGCGTTGCCTTCGGATTTGACCTTGTGGGTGAAGTTGCGCATCGTCCTCTCGTTGATGGCGGGGACGGCGTTTTTGATGTGGCTGGGCGAACGCATCAACGAGCGGGGCATCGGCAATGGCATCTCCCTCATCATCTTCGCAGGCATCGTCATGCGGTTGCCGGGCGAAATAGCCAACCTTTTAGCGAACGCCTTGCAAGGCAATGTGCCTTTGGGGAGCGTGCTGTTGCTTCTCGCCCTCTTTTTGTTCACCCTCGCCTTCATCGTTTACATCCAGCAATCCCAACGGCGCATCCCCGTCACCTTCACCCGACGGATGGTGGGCAACCGCCTCGGCAGCGTCGCCAGTTACTTGCCCATCCCTGTCAACATCGGCGGCGTCATCCCCATCATCTTTGCCATCGCCCTCGCCAGTTTCCCTGTCACTGTCATCAACTTCTTCCCCCACAATGCCACCTTGCCCCTACTGGGTTGGACGGTTCGGGACATCCATGACTTTTTGCAGCGTTGGCTCACGCCTTGGGGGAGCGCCTTCGGCTTACTCCTTTACGCCCTGCTCGTCGTCGTCTTCACCTACTTTTACGCCGCCATTATCTATCGCCCCGACGAAATCGCCGACAATTTGCGCAAGGGGGGCGGCGTCATCCCCGGCATCCGACCAGGGCAACAGACGGTGGAATACATTGACCGCGTCGCCACCCGCATCACTTTCGCTGGGGCGGTCTTTTTAGCCATCGTGGCGGTTTTGGAATTCCTCGTCCCCGCTTGGACGCATATTCCAGCGACCCACTTCAGCCTCGTCGGCGGCACTTCCGTCCTTATCGCCGTCAGCGTCGCTTTGGAGACGATGAAGCAATTAGAAGCCCATCTCTTGCTGCGCCAGTATGACGCCTTCATCAAGTGAGCATCCGAAGGGGCGAAGGGGATGGGACAAAGGAAGCGACTCATCGTCCTTTTGGGACCGCCAGGCTCAGGGAAGGGAACGCACGGACGAAGGTGGGCGACAGAACGAGGTTGGGCATATGTGGCGACGGGGGATTTGCTGCGGGACGCCGTTCGGCGTGGGACGCCCTTAGGGCAACAAGCCCATGCCTACATGCTTCGGGGCGAACTCGTCCCCGACGAAGTGATGACGGGTCTGGTGGAAGAACTTTTGATGACTGCCGAGCGAAATGTCGTCTTGGACGGTTATCCCCGCACCTTCCCTCAAGCGCAGGCGCTGGACGAATTGGCACAGCGCTTGGGGTGGCAATTGCACGCCGTCGTCTATCTTCAAACGGACGAGACGGAGTTAGTGGAGCGATTGAGTGCCCGACGGGTTTGTCCGAATTGTCAAGCCGTTTACAACTTGCGTTCTGCCCCGCCCCGTGACGACGAGCGATGCGACCAATGCGGGGCAAACCTCGTCCAACGGGATGACGACCGACCCGAAGTCATCCTAAATCGGCTGAGGGTTTACCGAAAGGAGACGCAACCTATCGTGGACTACTACGCCCAAAGGGGATTGCTGAAAACGGTCAACGCATCAGGGATGCTGGAAGAGGTCTATCAGCACCTTCAGCGGGTGATTGACTGATGCCCCAGACAAAAATGCAAAAGCAAAGCAAGCCCGCCTTGATTTTGAAGACGCCCGACGAAATCGCCCGCATGCGTCAAGCAGGCATCATCGCCTACCAAGCCCTGAAAACTGTGGCGGAAGCGATAGCGCCAGGCACAACACCAAAGGAGTTGGATGCCCTCGCTGAATCGGTCATCCGTCGGCATGGGGCAGTGCCTTCCTTCAAAGGCTATCGGGGCTATCCCGCCGCCACTTGCATCGCTGTCAATGAAGCCGTCGTCCATGCCATCCCGACCGATCGCCCCTTGCAAGAGGGCGACATCGTGGGGGTGGACTTGGGGGTGCACTTTCAGGGTGTCCATGTGGACACGGGCATCACCATACCCATCGGTCGTGTCTCCCCGTTGGCGCGCAAACTTTTGCGGGTGACAGCGGAAGCCCTCTATCGCGGCATCGCTCAGGCGAAAGCGGGCAACACCGTCTGGGACATCGCCGCTGCCATTCAGGATTTCGTGGAAAGGCATGGCTTTTCTGTCGTGCGGGAGTTAGTGGGACACGGGGTCGGTCGCTTTTTGCACGAAGCCCCCGAAATCCCCAACTTCACCGACCCATCCTTACGGCGGATTGTCTTAGTGCCAGGGATGACCTTCGCCATTGAGCCGATGGTGACAGCGGGAGATTTTCGCGTTAAAGTTTTGGCGGACAAATGGACGGTCGTGACGGCGGATGGCAGTTTAGCGGCTCAGTTTGAGCACACCATCGCCATCACCCAAGACGGACAACCACTGATTTTGACCGTCGGTCCCAACGGCGAAGACGATTTGTGGCGAGGTGCTTTTGAGTAGCGATGCCCAAAGAGCAGACCGTTGAGATAGAAGGGACGGTCAAGGAGGCTTTGCCCAACGCCACCTTCCGCGTCGTCTTGGACAATGGGCAGGAAGTCCTCGCCCATGTGTCGGGACGGATGCGGGTGCATTTCATCCGCATCGTCCCTGGCGACCGCGTGAAGGTGGAACTTTCGCCTTACGACCCCAAACGGGGACGCATCGTCTATCGCCTCCGATAAGGTTTGGGGGGAAACCGCATGAAAGTTCGCCCGTCGGTCAAAAAGATGTGCGATAAGTGTCAAATCATCCGAAGAAGGGGGCGCATCTATGTCATTTGCGAGCGCCCCAAGCACAAACAACGCCAAGGCAAATAGGGGGCGAGAGCGATGGCACGCATCGCAGGCGTGGAAATCCCTGACAACAAACGGCTTTTCGTCGGGCTGACTTCCATCTATGGGGTCGGTCGGACGCTGGCGGTCAAAGCCTGTCAAGCCGTCGGCATTGACCCTATGCGCAAACTCAGCGAACTTTCGGACGAAGAATTGGCGCGGTTGCGCGATTACATTGAGCGCAACTACAAAGTGGAAGGTGACCTTCGGCGGGAAGTCGCCGAGAACATCAAGCGGCTCATTGACATCCGTTGCTATCGGGGGCTTCGGCACATGGCGGGGTTGCCCGTTCGGGGGCAACGCACCCGCTCCAATGCCCGAACCCGAAAAGGTCCGAGAAAGACCGTCGGGACGAAGAAGGGCAAGCGCAGCAAGAAGAAGGGTTAATCCTTAAGGGTTTCGGGGGTGCGAAGGATGGCGCAAAAGAAGGCAACCCGACGAGGGCAACGGCGACGGAGAGAACGACGGGTCATCACCCACGCCGTCGCCCACATCCAGTCCACTTACAACAACACCATCGTCACCATCACCGACCTACAAGGAAACACTTTGGTCTGGGCGAGTGGCGGGACGGTGGGATTTAAGGGCACAAAGAAAGGGACGCCTTATGCCGCCCAGTTGGCTGCTCAAACGGCAGGGCGACGGGCGCTGGATATGGGCGTCAAAAAACTGGACATCTTGGTGCGCGGTCCAGGTCCTGGGCGCGACACGGCGGTGCGGGCGCTACAAGCGTTGGGGTTTGAGATCGGCGCTATCAAAGACATCACGCCGACCCCCCACAACGGTTGTCGCCCCAGCCGAAGGCGCCGCACCTAACCACCTGAAGCAAGGAGGCGAAACCCTTCTATGGGACGCTACATCGGTCCTGTTTGTCGGTTGTGTCGGCGGGAAGGGATGAAACTGTTCCTGAAGGGCGAAAAGTGCCTGACCAAATGCATCTTAGACCGACGCCGCCAACCGCCAGGGCAACATGGCGAGTTGCGGCGCAAGCAGACGGAATATGGCAAGCGACTGCGGGAGAAACAGAAACTTCGGCGCATCTACAACCTTCGGGAAGAGCAATTCACCCGCTATTTTGAGATGGCGACCAAGATGGCAGGCAACACGGGCGAAAACTTCCTGCGCCTTTTGGAACGCCGATTGGACAATGTCCTTTATCGGCTGGGCTTTGCCCTTTCCCGCAACCACGCCCGCCAACTCATCGTCCATCGCCATGTTTTGGTCAACGGGCAAATCGTGGACATTCCGTCTTATCTCGTGGAGGTCGGCGATGTCATCGCTATCGCCGAAAACATGCGAGACAACCCCGATGTCCAGCGGGCTTTAGAGGTGCGAGGGGAGTGGAGCGTCCCCTCGTGGCTGAGCCGAGACACCCAAACTTTGCAAGGTCGGGTCTTAAGCCTTCCGACCCGTGACCAAATGGATGTGCCCGTCAATGAAAACTTGGTCGTGGAGTTCTACTCCCGATGAAACCGAAAACCCTTCGCCAACCTCGGAGCACTTCTCAAGCCCAACGAAACTAACGACGGCGGTCGGCAAGGAGCGGGGGAAAAAGGGCGGGTGGCAAATGGGCAGTTTGAACCTTGCCATGAATTTGTCGGACATCGGTCATTGCGCCATCGCCTCATTGGCGATTGGTCATCGGCTCATTGGACATTGATCGTTGGGAGGCGATCCGACGATGATGACGACAGGCGAATTGTTGGTGCGCCCGCAAATCCGAGAGGTCATGCGGGATGCCCGCTATGCCAAATACGAAATCACGCCGTTAGAGCCAGGCATGGGCACGACTTTGGGCAACGCCCTGCGGCGGGTCTTGCTCAACGACATCATCGGTGCCGCCATCACGGAGGTCTGGATTGAAGGCGTCCCCCACGAATACACGACCATCCCCGGCGTCAAAGAGGATGTCTTGGAAATCCTGCTGAACCTCAAAGAAGTCGCCATCAAAGTCGCCGACGCGGTGAACCCTCGCAACCCTTACACCGCCCGCTTGCAGGTGCAGGGAGAAGGGGAAGTCACTGGCGCCGATATCCAGATGCCTTTCGGCTTTGAGGTCGCCAACCCTGAAGTGCACATCGCCACCCTCACCGACAGCAAAGCCACCTTGGACATGCAACTGACCATTCGCCTGGGCAAAGGCTATTTGCCCTTAGAGCGCATTGACCGCTCCAAATTGCCCTTGGGCACCATCCCTTTGGACGCCATCTTCTCCCCCGTCAAAAAGGTCAACTTCATCGTGGAACCGACGCGGGTCGGTGTCCGCAGCGACTACGACCGATTGATTTTGGAAATCTGGACGAACGGCGCCATTGAACCCGAGCAAGCGTTGGTGGAAGCGGCGCAAACCTTGATGGAACACCTTCGCTTGCTGCAACCCCTCGGCATCCCCCGACGCTTCGTCTTGCAAGAGTTGGGCGTGCCCGAAGACCAAATCCCTTCTCTCCAAAGCGACTTGCCCCTGAGCACCTTAGGCTTACCCACGAAACTCATCAACAACCTGCAACGCAGTGGCATCCGAACCCTTCGGGACTTAACCCACTTCACCCGTGCCGAACTTTTAGAGCGCGTCTCAGGATTGGGCAAAGAATCCTTGAACCTTCTGGAAGGGAAACTGAGGGAGCACGGGCTTCAGTTTCGCGAAGAGGAGGAGTGAGCCACCATGCGCCATCGGAAAGGCTACAAGGAACTGGGTCGCTTTCCCGCCCATCGTCAAGCCTTGCTGCGCAACTTGGTGGCGTCTTTGTTTTTGCACGAGAAGATTGAGACGACCTACACCCGCGCCAAAGCGGCACAACGGTTGGCGGAAAAACTCATCACTATCGCCAAAGAGGACACGGTGGCTGCCCGCCGTTTGGTCGCTGAATACATCCCCAATCCCTTGCGCCGTCAGGTCATCTCTAAACTCTTCAAGGACATCGCTCCCCGCTACAAAGACCGCAATGGCGGTTACACCCGCGTCATCAAGGCGGGAATCCGTCGGGGCGATGCCGCTCAGGAAGCCGTCTTGATGCTCGTCTCCTGAGGCATCAGTGATGCGTCACCTCAAACTCATCATCGGTTACGACGGCACGGACTTTCACGGCTTTCAACGGCAAGCAGGACTGCGGACGGTGCAGGAGGAGTTAGAACGCACCTTGACAAAATTGTTGGGACACGCCGTCGCCGTCAAGGCAGCGGGACGCACCGACGCGGGCGTCCACGCGGAAGGGCAAGTCGTCAGTTTCCGAACCGACAACCCTATCCCGACCCATCGGTTGCCTGTCGCCCTGAACGGTTTGCTCCCTGCGGACATCGTGGCGAAAAAAGCGACAGAAGTAGCACCCGACTTTCATCCCCGCTTTGATGCGACCAGTCGCGTCTATCGCTACCTGATTGACAACCGCCCGATGCCTTCGGCATTGTTGCGCCGTTACGCTTGGCATATCGCTGAGCCGTTGGATGTGGAGGCGATGCGCCAAGCCGCCCGATGGCTTTTGGGTGTGCATGATTTTGCATCCTTTCACGCCAGCGGGAGCGAACTGGGGACGACGGTGCGGGAGATGAAACGCTTGCACATCGCCAAACGCGATGGCATCATCGTCATCACCTTAGAAGCCAATGCTTTCCTGTATCACATGGCTCGCATCATCGTCGGCACGCTGGTAGAAATCGGGTTGGGCAAGCGCCCTCCAGAAGAGATGCGACAAATTTTGGACGCCCGTGACCGAACCGTCGCAGGCAAAACAGCACCACCTCACGGGCTTTGTCTCTGGCAGGTCAAATACGGGCGCATCAAGCCTTCGCCCTTTGGCATGGCACGAAGGGACAGCGATCACGAAGGAGGCGACAAAGACCATGCCCAACAAGACGACTTGGATTGACCCAAAGACAGTCCAGCGGCGTTGGTGGGTCGTGGATGCCAGCGGGAAAATCTTGGGACGGCTCGCCAGCGACATCGCTCGGCTACTGATGGGCAAGCACAAGCCCCAATGGCAGCCCAATTTGGACATCGGCGATTTCGTCATCGTCGTCAACGCCGAGAAGGTGCGCCTGACGGGCAAGAAGTTGGACCAAAAGTTTCACTACCGCCATTCGGGACGACCGGGCAACTTGAAGGCTTACAGTTATCGTTGGATGCTTCAAAACCGCCCTGAGCGGGTGATTGAATTGGCGGTGTCCAAGATGCTCCCGAAAAATCGCCTGCGGGCGCGGATGCTCAAGCGGTTGCGGGTCTATCGCGGACCGACCCATCCCCATCAAGCCCAGCAACCTCAACCGCTGTCACTGACGCCAACCCGCGTGCCCATTCCCGCCGATGCCGAAAAGGAGGTGTCATGACCTCATGGAGCAAACGAACTTGTCATCCGAAGTCCCCGAAGGGACGGGTGAACTGGTGACAACTCTTCCGACCGATGAACCGATGCCAACGCCTGTCGTTGAAACCCCTTCCGCTTCGCCCGCGTTGGGGCAAATTGCCGAGCCGATCAAAAAGCGGGAGGGCAAGGTGGACATCACGCCGAAGGGACAAATCCGCTTCTATGCGACGGGACGGCGAAAGGAAGCCATCGCCCGTGTCTGGCTCATCCCTGGCGGAACTGGTCAAGTCACCGTCAACGGACGCCCCCTTTTGGACTATGTGACGCGCCTTTCCCTTGCCGAAGAAGTCCTCACCCCGCTGCGCGTGACCAACACGCTGGGATTGTTTGATGTCTGGGCGACAGTGCGGGGGGGTGGGTTGCACGGGCAAGCGGGCGCTTTGCGACATGGCATCGCCCGTGCCCTTGTCGTTTGGAAGGAAGAGATGCGTCCCTTGCTGCGCAAGTATGGCTTGCTCACCCGCGACCCTCGCGCCAAAGAGCGGAAGAAATACGGACACAAGCGCGCCCGACGGGGCTTCCAATTCCGCAAGCGTTAGGCGCTTGATTTTCGCGATGACTTTCGCCGTCACGCCTGTAAGGGCGTTATCGCGATGGGACGGTGACGCTTGTGCGTTGGGGCATTTGGGTTATTTTGCTGGTGGGCATGAGTGCATGGCTTTCGGCTCAATCGGTCACTTACCGCGTTTACTCCGCCCGAGAGGGCGAGCGCCCCGCAGAGATCGCCCAACGGTTCGGCATCCCCGTCAGCGAGTTGCTCCAAGTCAACCCCAACCTCATCGCCGACCAACCGTTGCGAACAGGGGAAGTGTTGCTCATCCCCCTCGTTACCCCTTCGGAACGAACCCGTCCGACCCAACGCATCAGCACCCCATCGCCCTCTCCGTCCCGACCCATCGCCCGCGCCTACTGGATTTACACGGTTAAGGCAGGCGAATCCCTTTCTGCCATCGCCCACCGTTTCGGCATCCCAACTTCCGTCCTTCAGCAAGTTAACGGGTTAGCGACTTCAGCGGTCACACCAGGGCAAGTGTTGATGGTGCCCATCTTAGAGCAGTCGTTGGAGCAAAAGGAGAAAGAGCGAAAACGGTCTATCGCTCAAAAGCAAACGACCTTGCAAAGCCGCTCCCTTCCTCGCCGTCTTTCGTCCCTGCCTGCTCCCCGCATCTTTGGCTATGTGGGCACGGTCATCCCTTCGTCCGTTGCCATCCGCTCGTCACCCCGCTTGAATGCGCCTGTCTGGAGTCGTTGTGGGCGGGGCACGCAATTGGTCATCGTGGATGAGCGACCCGATTGGTGGGGAGTGCTGATGATCAACGGGGCAACGGGTTGGGTGCCTAAGAAGGCGCTATTTCGCTCCGACCGTGCCATCTATTGGGACGATTTGATGGCTGCCTTCCGACCCTTTGATGGGCGACTGGATGGGCAAGCCATCGTCCAAGATGCCCTGCGTTATTTGGGTGTCCCTTATCGTTACGGGGGCAATTCGCCCGTAAGTGGGTTGGATTGCTCCGCCTTCGTCCAGCAAGTTTTCGCCCGTCGGGGCACCCGCTTGCCCCGCACCGCTGCCGAACAAGCCCGCATCGGCATCCCCGTTTCCATCGCCGACCTTCGCCCTGGCGACCGCCTTTACTTTTCCGTTCGGGGCGGACGGATAGACCACTGCGGCATCTACATCGGCAACGGGTTGTTCATTCACGCTTCAGGGCGTCACGATGCCGTCGTCATTAGTAGCCTTTCCGAGCCCCTTTATGCCCGCAGTCTTGTTGCTATCCGCCGAGATTGAGCCATCGGCATTGACTTTAGAAAGGGCGCTATAATCTGGGCGACGCTTTCGGGAAAGGAGCGATGATGGCGATGGGCGAGAAAGAACAAAAGGGCGTTTCCCGTCGGGATTTCCTGAAGGTGGCAGGAGCAGGGGCAGTGCTGACGGAAGTGTTGACAGGATGCAAGCCAAGCGCCGAGGCGGAAGCCGCGCCCGCTAAAACCGTTTCCGTCCCCAAAGCCCAAACCATTCCCGTCGCCTTGCGCGTCAACGGCAAAACGCATCGCCTGCAGTTAGAACCTCGCGTCACTTTGCTGGATGCCCTTCGCAATCATCTCCACTTAACGGGTGCCAAAAAGGTTTGCGACCGAGGGCAATGTGGCGCTTGCACCGTCTTGATGGATGGCAAACCCGTTTATTCCTGCTTGGTCTTGGCAATGGACGCCCAAGGACATGACATCGTGACGATTGAGGGGTTGGCAAAGAACGGCAAACTCCATCCCGTCCAAGAAGCCTTCATAGAACACGACGCGATGCAGTGTGGTTTCTGCATCCCCGGCTTCATCATGGCAGCCGTCGGCTTGCTCAACGAGAACAAAAACCCGACGCCCGACGAAGTGAAAGTCGCCCTGTCAGGCAATATCTGTCGCTGTGGCGTCTATCCCCGAATCTTTGACGCCGTGTTGGATGCCGCCAAACGCTTACGAGGCGGCGCTTAAGGATGGTGGCGCTCATGGCTCGCTCGTCACTGGCGTTGACGGAAATTCGGGAAGAGTGTCGCATATTGCTCCCTCCCCGTCCCTTGACTTTTGAGGAATTCGTGGCGTTGTTCGGCGAAGACGAAGCGGTGGAACTCGTGGACGGGATGGTGATTCCCCTCATGGCTGCCAAAGATATCCACGAAGATTTGCAGGGATGGCTTTTGCTCATCGTGCGGCTGTATGTGGAAGCCCTAAAGTTGGGCATTGTTCGGGGTTCGCGGACGCCCGTGCGCATCTCCTTGCACCGTGCCCGACTGCCCGACCTCCTTTTCGTCCGCACCGAACACGCTGACATCGTTCAGGAAGACGGCATCTTCGGGACGCCCGATTTGGTCGTGGAAATCCTTTCGCCCACCGACACCCCCTCCCGCCTTCTGGCATTGGAAGCCGATTACCGAAGCATCGGCGTCCCTGAGATGTGGTTCGTTGACTTGACGAAAAAGCAAGTTCGGGTCTTGTGGAGACGGGATGGGGATTACGAGGTTCGGGTGATGCGGAAAGGCATCTTGCGGTCAAAGGTCATAGATGGCTTCTGGCTGCGCATAGAATGGCTCTTCCAAAAACCGTTGCCCAACGCGTGGGAAACGGCTCAGCGGTTGTTGGGTAGTGCGCCTTTATCCCGCTGAATTGATGATACTCGCCGAAGGAGGGATGTTGACGATGGCGATGCAAAGCGGCGTGACGGGACGACGCATCCCGCGCTTAGATGCCGTCGCCAAAGTGACGGGGCAAGCGAAATACACCGCCGACATCAATTTGCCCGATTTGAACCGGTATGCTGGCAAGCCTGTTTGGGAGAAGATGCTGTTCGGCAAGATTCTGCGCTGTCCACTTCCACATGCAAGAATCCGACGCATTGACATCAGCAAAGCCGAGAGGTTGCCTGGTGTGCGAGCCGTTTTGGTCATCGCTGGTGAGGGTTCGGAATTGCGATATGCAGGTGAAGCCG
>Ga0197143_1000410_pt1 | contig 48543 bp, 41 predicted proteins | sample GBS70_MetaG_FD_148603 | JGI IMG/M metagenome (GOLD analysis project Ga0197143, IMG submission 148603) | Sediment microbial communities from Great Boiling Springs, Gerlach, Nevada, United States - GBS 70_MetaG | ecosystem: Environmental > Aquatic > Thermal springs > Hot (42-90C) > Sediment... | reverse complement strand
AAATATGGAAAAAATCCTGAAGAAATTAAAAAAATCAATAACCTTAAATCCACAATTATTTATCCTGGACAGAAACTTATAGTTGGAATAAAAGAAGAAAAAGTAGCGAGTAGGAAAAAGGAGAAGAAATTAATAAAAAATGAAAAATTAATAAGCGAAAAGAGTGAAAATTTAATAAAAGAATATTATATCGTAAAGAAAGGAGATACATTAAGTAAAATTTCAAAAAAGTTTGGTGTGCCGATTGAACAATTAAAAAAATTAAATGGACTTAAAAATTCAAAATTAATGATTGGACAGAAACTTATTGTCAGAGTAAAGAAAATAGATGAGTTTGAAAATATAAAAACAAAGAGAGATATAAATTTTGATGAGATAAAACCAATCGTAGATGTTTCTAAAAAGACATATTATAAGGTTTGCGAGGGAGATACAATTGAATCAATAAGTGAAAAATTTCAGATTGAACCAGAAAAATTATTAAGTGCAAATTTAATAAAAAGGGAAGATTTAAAAGTTGGGCAGGTTCTTGTAATACCACCTAAAGAGTTAATTGAAGATAAAACAGAAAAAGAGACAGTTCTTGAAAAAAGAAGTGATTTGAGAACAAAAATAGTAGAAGAAGCCTTAAACTTTCTTGGTTCAAAATATAGATTTGGAGGAGAGAGTAAAACAGGTCTTGATTGTTCAGCATTAACGCGCCTTGTTTATAAAGTCATAGGTATTAATCTTCCAAATACTGCTTCCTCACAATTTGAAAATGGTGTTCCTATTAAAAAGGAAGAAGCATTGCCAGGAGACCTTGTGTTCTTTAAAAGAGGAGGTAGGATAGGACATGTAGGAATCTATTTAGGTAATGACTTATTTGTTCATGCAAGTTTTACATTAAAAAGAGTTGTTATTGGTTCATTAAGTGATAGATATTTCAAAGAAAGATTTGCTGGTTTTAGAAGGTATTTATTTGATGAAAATGAAGAGTTATTTTTTGTTAAAGGGTTAGAAAATGTTGATAAGAAATAATGGGTGCAGATATATGGAGTTTTTGTGGAATGGCTATAAATGTCTTTTTTTAGAAAATGAATTAATAAGAGTTGAAATATTGGTTGATAAAGGAACAGATATAGTTGAATTTTTATATAAACCATATGATATAGATTTTATGTGGAGAAGTCCAATACCTTTGTATCCTCAATCAAAATTAATTCAAACTGCTCCAACAAAAATAGGAAGTTTTATTGATTATTATCCAGGAGGCTGGCAAGAAATTTTCCCAAATGGTGGATTAATTTGTGAATATAAAGGAGCAATTATTGGACTTCATGGAGAAGTTTCACTTTTACCATGGAATTATAAGGTGATTGAAGATAGTGAAAAAACTGTTTCAATAAAATTTAGTGTTTATACATATAGAACTCCTTTTTATCTTGAAAAAGTAATAACAATTAAAAGTGGATTACCTTATATAGAAATAGAGGAAGAGGTTTATAATCTTGCTGGAGAGGAAATAGATTTTATTTGGGGACATCATCCAGCATTTGGAAAACCTTTTCTTTCTGAAAACTGTATTATAAAAATTAAAGGCGGAAAATTAAAAGTTGTTCCTGGAGATGGAAAGTCATTTACAAATTTAAAACAAGGTGAAGGAAAATGGCCTTTTGTTGAAGGAATTGATGGGAAATTCGTTGACATTAGTAAAGTTCCTTCTGAAAATGATAATGTTTCAGATATTATTTTTATATCAGATATTGAAGAAGGATACTATGAAATTATAAATGAAAAATTGAAAATAGGATTTTTTATGGAATTCCCAAAGGAAATTTTTAAATATATTTGGTTTTGGAGAATTGCAAAAGGAAGTTATAACTATCCATGGTGGGGAAGAAATTACAATATTGCTCTTGAACCATTTTCAAGTTTGCCAAATTTGAGTGAAGCAATAAAAAGGAATGACCAGTTAAAACTTAAAGAAAATAGTTCATTAAAGTGTAAATTAAAAGCAGGAGTAAAAATTATATAAAAAAAGAAAGTTTATCTAACCCAGAAGGCCTTGGATTTAGTTCTAAAAATATTACTTTAATATTCTTACCATCTGTTTCAATCAAAATATCCATTCCTCCAACTTTAAGTTTTTCATTAAATCCTTTATTAAATAGATAAAAAATTTTTTTAACTTCTGAAACAATCTCTTTTTTATGCTCATCTTTTAAAAAAAATCTCTCAAAATCCTTACCTTTTCTAAAAAATAAATTATTTTCAATATTTTTAAAATCTACAATTTTACCACCTTTTAATGGAGAACTAAAAGGCATATCCCAACTTTTGCTTAATTCAACAAAACAACAATTAGAATAAATTTTTCTTCTCCATTGAAATACAAAAAATCTGAAGACAACATCTCTAAAACCATATTCCTTTTCATCTTTTTTAAAATAACAAAGATTACCCCTTTTTTCCTTTATGATTACAGGTTGTTCTGGTAAAATTGTATAAATTGTTTCTTTTAATAAATCAAATTTTTCAATTATTTCCCTTTTTGTAAAAAAATATATTTGTTTTCCTTCTGTTTCAGAATTTGCCTGAACATAAAATTCTTCAATATTTTTTTCTGTAATAAATTTCATAATTTTCTCTTTAATCAATTTCCTTTCTTTAAATCCAATTAAAATTGAATCAGGAACATTTATATTTGATTTTTTCAATTTTACAAGTGTTTTATATTTATTTGCAGCAAAATTTGAAGGATAAAATGGATTAAGTTGTTTTATTTTAAATTTTTTTAAGTACTTTGATATTTTTTTGTGATTTTCTTTCTCAAATAGTGGGTTTAAAGATAAAATTATAGATGTATGGAAGAAATCCCAAGTTGTAAAATTAATTTTAAAAATTTCAAATTTATCATTAATCCCTAAAATAAGGTTTTCAATTCTATTTCCCAGCCATTTACCTGCATAAAAATTTAAAGGGAGAGATTCTTTTTCAGAAAACAATTTTAAAAAAGAAAGTGCCCTTTCTATGTACTCACAATCAAATTCATAAATTATTAATAAGTTTTTCAATTTTTTCTTTATAAATTTTCCCTCTTTCAGCAAGACAACTAAATATAATAAATACCCCCTCGCCTTTTCTTTCAGGTGGCAATCTATCATTATGGGGTCTCCATAAACCTGCTCCGGGATTGGGTTCTATTTTGCATATAATTAAACTTGGTACCTCTTTACCATTTTCATCATATATTTTTCTTGGATTACCATTTTCATCAAAATAAGGAATTAAGATAGGCTTTTTATTTTTGTCAATTCTTGGTATCTCTTTACCATTTTCGTCATATATTTTTACTTTTGTGGGATATCCATTTTTATCATAAAGTGGTATAAGTTTGCCTTCTTTTTCATTATAAACATATCTAAGATTGTCAAACTCATCAACTAAAAATAAAGGCATATAATCACCCATTTCATAAGGAATCCCAGTTATTGGAAAACCTGTAAAATCTTCAAATATTTCTTCATATTTTACTTTATCCTTAAATTCTGGATGTATTTTTAAATATTCTTCAAGTATAAATTTCCAATTGGACTCAATATATTTTTGCTGATATTCCAAACTCTTATAGACTGCTTTTGTTATTTGTTCTCTTAAAGTTTTTCTATATTTTGGATTTATAATATCATCTGTATATTCGTATAAAAGACCGCCTTGACCCACATTTGCAATACCTCTTGTGCTTATAACAGTTATGTGATGTGAAATTTTATATCCGTCCTTTCCTAAAACTACAATTTGTCTGAAATAGGAATATAAAGGTGTTTTTGGTTCTCTATCAATTAAAACAGGAATTCCTATTTTTGCAAACCTTTCAACAACATCTTCAAGAAATTCTCTTGTATAAAGTTGTCTTACTCTTGAGGGTATTACTTCTTGAATTACTGCATTATCTGTTAGAGAGATTTCATATACAAGTTCTGCTAGTTTATTAATATTATTTTCAATAATTTTACCATTTTCCCTAACAGGTAATATCATTGATTTTCTTCCACCAGATTCTTTTTCACATTTAACAATAATTGTGTCATATTTTCGGGATAAAATAAGTATCTTTTCTCTTATTTTATCTTTTGCTTTTTCTTTTAACTTTTCAGTATCTTCCATGTACCAGTTTATTTGTTCAGGAACTTTAACACCAGAGCCTTTAAGCATTTTAGGTAGTTCACATTTTAAATGTGTGGCTGCTTCCCATATAAGAGGTTGTATTATAGGAATTTTGAAGTAATCTATTTCTGGTCTTAATGGATGAGTAAAATGGAAGAAAATAGAATGAACTAAAACAGGTTTTTTAAATTTAACGAATATGAAATCTGATTTATATGCAGAAATATTTTTATATTTATTTCTTAAATTTTCCAATTCTTCATTAGATGGATATATCATTCCTTCTGTTATCTTTAATAATTTAAGTCCATTTACTTCTTCTTTTATTGGAAAGGCAGATATGAAAAGATTAATTGAATTTTTAGCAAATTTAGGACCTTGCTGAAGTGCAACAGGAACAGTTGTATTTCCATAAGGATAAATAATAACAACATTAATTCTCTCATCAGTTTTTAAATCTTCTGGTTCAACATCTACAAATATTTCTGGATACCCAAAACCTTCATATTTTAAAACAACAACATCTCTCAATCTTGCATAATGAAACCAAAATATTTCTTCAAAAGTTTCACCTTTTATTCCCATACCATTTTTACCTTCAAGAATATTGCCTATATAAAGGTCTTTATATTCTTCACTGAAATTTTTAAGTTCTGTTTTTTCACAAATAAGATATCTTAAATATCTGTATAAATACTGATGATATTGGTATGCAAATTTAAATTTCAAACTTCTTTCAAGTTTTTCAAAATATGGTGACCTTTCTTTATAAAAATGATATGGTAAGTAATCAAATATGTGACTATTTATTGTTCTATCAAAGAATTTTGCTATTTGAGAATTATATTCATTTTCATCCCAACAATTTAATGTAAGTTCAACAAGAAAAGAAATATCTAAGAGTTCAAGAATTGAAAGAATTTTTTCATAAAATTTTAAGTCATTTTCTCTTATTACAGCAAAATTAGCAATAGATTTAGTTAATTCAATATAATCTTCTTCTCTAATTTCTCCTGATTCAAAAAATTTATCAAGTAATCCTGAAATACTTTCTTTAAATTCTTTTCCTAAATTATCAACAAATTTTTCAATACAAAATCTTGTGATTTTAAGAAATTTCCCAAAATTTTCTGGTTGTATCAATTCTTCAGGTTTTCCAAGAATATTTTTGGCTTCCTCATTTATTTTTTCTATAGTTAAATTTTTAAGATAAGATATATCAAATTTCTTATATTCTTCTAATTTCCTTCTCAAATTTTTAATCTTTTCATACTCTCTTTTTCTTTCTTCCCATCTTTTAAGTGCTTGTGTCTGTATTTCTGCTGCTTTTAATGAACCCGCAAGCCCTGTGCTTATTTCTTCATATTTCTCTTTTATTTCAGGAATAAATAAAGGTCTAAAATATTTTTCAACAATAAAATCAACTTCCTTTTTCTTAAATCCATTTTTGCCATATCCAAGTTTATTCAATTTTTCTTCAAAATTTTTTCTTAATTGATTTAATTCTTCTGTTGTATATTTACCATTTAATAGAAAGATTCCACCAAAAATTAACCACTTACCAAAATCAATATAATCAAAACTTTTTTCTTTGGCGAGTGAAACAAATGAGAGTGTATAATATTTATCTTTTAAACTCCATGTATTTATTCTTTTTGACTGATGTTCTTCTGAAATTGCTTGTTCAACCTTATTTTCTTTCAAAATATAATTTCTTATTTCATTTAGAATATCTTTAATTCCACTTTTATTACCTTCCATTAGTAAATTTAAAAATTTTTCACTCAGATATTTTTCAATCTCCATTTCCTTTCTCCAATTTTCAATTGTTTCTTCTCCTATTCCAAGACAACCATAAACCGCTTTTTCTTCAATTGCAAAAAGTTCCTTTACCTTTCTTCTGCAATTAGGATTATTATATGAAAAAGATGGTCTCCTTGCTCCTGAAGTTCCATCGGCAAAAACGAGTGCACTATAAGGTCTTTCTTTTTTGATTAAGTATATAAATTCTGGAAGATTATCTATAAGGTTAAGTAATTCTGGATCTGGTATTCCAAGGTCAACAAAATCAACACCTCTAACTGCAATTCTATATGAAGAAAATGGGCCTCTTTTGTCAATCACCAAAAGATGAATTTTCCCTTTCAAATCATTATAGATTTTCTCAATTTCTTCATAACTTCTTTCCCTTATCCCAACCCATTTTTTTATGTCACCTCCATATACAATACAATTTGTTTTTATTAAATTATCATCAAGTCCAATCTTATACAGATAATTTAGAACTTGATTTTTTATTTCTTCAAGTCCAGAATTTGGAACATGATTAAGAATATCTGAACCTGTACATCTTCCAACTATTCTAATATCGGCAGGTGGAACAAAATTTTTAAAAATTTCTTTTATCAACTTACGACCTTCAGGATCTATATCAAGCAAAATATGTTTTTCTGCTACTAAACTATATATTTCAAGTTTTCTACATCCAGCACTAAATCTTACATCTGAAACAGGAATTAATCTTCCATCTTCTATTTCACTTTCTTTATAACTAACATCCATAACACCTATTAATTCATCATCATTAACAATATATTTGTTTTTCTTTCTCGCTTTTCTAATAAGGTCATAAATCAATTTTACTTTTCTAAAAGGACCTATTCTATTGATTTCCTCAAGTCCTTGTGCCTTTTTATTAACCCAATAAGTTAATTTAAACTCATTTATTCTTTCTTCTTCTCCTTCTGGTATTACAATCCCCATCTTTTCTAAAGTTGTTGCAATTTGAGGTAATCTTGATAAATATGTTGGTTGGCCAAAAATTTTAAAGTATTCAGGATATTTTGAATACAAATAGGATAAAGCTTTCCCTTCCCAATCAACTTCAAGTTCGTAATCATATCTAAAAGAAAGAATTTTTCTCATATCTTCTACAACTGCAGAATGTAATTTTTCTGGAATACCAAATGAATTTAAAATTTTGCTTGAAGTTTCTTTATCAACAGCAGAAATTATTATTGCATAAAGTAAACTAAATTCTTTAGGAACACAAAAACCACCATATGTTTCACCCGATGGTAAAACAAGTCTATCTCCTCTCATATTCCATTGATTTCTGAAAAATTCAAACTCTCCAAATCTAAGAGTATCAAGATTTATTCCTGCTGTTAATGAAAGATAAAAAACACCACCTCTTGAAAAGAAATTTTCTCCAACTTTTAAAAATTCTGCAATTCTTGTTGATGGGATAATAGTCGGACCAGCAATATTATAAAGAGAATAAAGTGACTTACCCTTTAATGCTGAATAATTATCAATACCACCAACCCATTTAGGAATATCTCTAACTGAATAAACCTCTTTTGCACCAAGATCAACCCTACTTGGAGTATAAAGAAGGTTATATTTTTTATATGCACCCTTTGCTTCATATCTATAAATTGGTTTGTTTAGTTCTTCAAGTAATCCCTCTTCAACAATAATTTTTCTTTGGGCATTAATTTTTGAATAAACAGGATGCAAATAATTTTTCATAAACTCATCAACCTCTTTCTTTAAATCATATTTTTCTATTAATTTTTGTCTTAATTCTTTTAATAGTTCTGCTTCTTGTTCACTCATTCTGTTTGAATTCAACTTTTCAATAATTTCAGGATTTAATTCTTTCAGTATTTCTTCTGATTCTTTTACATTAAAGTTTTTATCATCTATATTTTCTCCTTCTTTCATTAATAAAACTATAAGTTTTGATACCTCCTTTCCTATTTCAGGATAGGCAATAAGCAATTTTATAATACCATTTGAAATATTTTTCTCGTCAAACTTGTAAATTTCACTCTCAAGATTATTTTCTTTTATAATTTTTTCCCCTACTTTAACAATATTTTCTTTCCATATCTTCATTCTCTCTTCAACTTTCCAAAGTAGATTTTTTCTTTTAAGAACATTATAAAGAAGCATGCTTTCTTCAAGCCAATTTTTAACATTAAATTCTGTTTCACCTGGACCAAGGGTGGTTAAAACATGAACTGATGGAAGATCTCTTTTGGGTCTATCAACATTTTTATAATATTCTTCAATCATTTCTTCAACATTATATTTTTTAGCAATTCCTTCAAGAATATTTTTTAATGGAACTTTTTTATCAAATTTCTCAAAAATTTCTCCAATAATATCTCTTTTTTCTTTTATAATTTTTCTTAAAGCATCAAACCTCAAAATATTTTCTCTTTCGCAAATTCTTCCAATTTCCTCCACTAAATTCTCATATGTTTTCTCAATAAGTGCTGCACAAATAGAAACTTCTTTTTCTAAATTTCTATTTTTTATTTTTTGGATTAAATCTTCTTCATCCTTATAAGTAATTTTTAAAAGAGTTGATATAATTTCTCTTGCAAGTTGTATGTTTTCAGTTTTCATTACATCATTAATATTTTCCGCCCAATTTTCTGCATTAATTCTATACATCTCCTCAAGTATATTTCTTTGAACATAAGGTTTAAATTTATAGGAACCATTTTCTGGAATGATTTCATAAGAAGCATAAGCAGGAAGAGCTTCTATCCAATCATCACAAATTTTTAACCAGTTTTTCATTCCACTTGTTACATAAATATTTTCTCCACCTTCACTTAGAAGTTCTTCAATATGAGGGTCTTCGCCAAAGAAAGGATCCATAAGTTCATTTAAAACACCCATAAAAATTGCATCTATTGGGAAGATTCTTTGAAAGAAAATCATATAAACTGGTGGTTTTCCTTTTTCCTTTTCAACTCTTTCTTTAATTTTAAGAATATTTTTTCTTAGATCATCAATTACTTTTCTGTCATTTTCATAAATTATATCTTTTAATTTCCCTTCATTATATTTTTGGATTAACTTTACTTCATAATCAATCAAATCCTTTTCAAATTTTTTAAGTATACCTATAATTTGTGATTTTGAAATTTCTTTTTCCTCAATTATAAACTCAATTTCACTCAATTCAGTAGATAGGTAATCAGGCATAAATTTAAGAGAATTTACTTTATTTTTAATTTTATCTAAAAATGGCTTTATTATTTTAGAAGGTATGAGTTTAGAATTTGCAAGAAGTAAAGCATCAATATAAAAAGCCCGACTAAATCTTCCACAGACAATTCTCCTTTTTTCCTTACTTGCTCTTAAACTTATTTTTTCAGAACACTCTATATCCTGATTATCATCATATGTTTCATTTATAACTTCATAAATTTTATTTCTTAATTGTTCAAGGTCTCTTTCTGTTTCTATGATTTTTTTAACCCTTTCCCTATCATAAGAAATACCGAATATCTTTCTCGCAAGAAGCCAACTTGCTCCTTTTTTTCTTCTCAATAAATCTTCTTTTTCATATGAAAGAAATTCAATATACCAATTACCTTTTTCAACATCTTTGAGTAAATTTTTTATTTTTTCCTTCTTTTCAATTGGAAATTTTTCATATATTGAAAGAAGTTTCAATAATTCCTCTTTGTTTTCTGTTTTTAACAATGAACTGACAAAATTTTTTATTTCCATTTTATCCCTCCTAATTTGTTATAACTTCAACACCATTTGTTGATTCACAAACAAAAGATGAAAATGGTAATTTTTTTATTTTATAATATTTTTTGTCAAGAATTTCCATAACTTCTTCTACTTTCTTTTCTTCAACAAGAATAACAACACATCCACCAAGACCAGCTCCAGTAATCTTGGCCCCTATAACTCCTTTTATATTTTTAACAAGGTCAACTATATAATCAACTTCCTCTACGCTACATCTATATGCACCTGGTTGATAATAAATTTCTCCTCTTTTATCTTTTTTTTCACAGAAATATATTAATTTTTTCAAGTATTCATCTGATACTCTATAATTCCATTTTCTCTTTTTCCCATTTTTAAGAAATTTCACTACCCTATCCCCATCATGAGAAATAAACATAAGTTTACCAAACTCTTTAATTTTTTTTTGCTTTAATAAATCTCCACAAATATCAGACCTTCTGCATTCACTAATTCCATAAAGTAAGACATCTCTAATATTATATCCGTTTTCTGGTTGACGATGAGTTTCAAATAATCTATCAAGATCCTCATCTGGTAATAGATTGTATATTTCTTCTCTTTTTAAATTTTCAGGCAAATTTAATAACATTTCATAAATTTTTTTCGCACTTCCAATATTTTCCTCATTTATATCTCTTATATATTTCAGTTTTTCACTCCACTGTGGAAATTTCTTTTTTATCAATTTTAATCCTATTTCATAAGTTGCCACTCTCTCATTAAATATATCTTTTGCATTTGCTGATTTTTTTGCTTCTATAAGTGAATTACAACAGATTACTTTATAATTTTCTAAAAAAGGTATATAATCAACAATAAATGGAAAAAATCTCATATGAGTAATATAGCCTTTCTTTCCAAGGATCATTGATGCATGGTCTCCACTTCCACCTCTCGTGCCCACATACCATTCTGCCTCTCCACACATCTCGGGCAATTCCTCTTTTTTAATCGGTAAATTAAACAGTTTAATAATAGAAAACATAGTAGCAACAACGACTGCAGAAGAAGAACTTAAACCTGCACCTATTGGAATATCTCCATAAAAGAAAAGATTCAAGCCAGTATTTACACTCTCAGGGAATCTATTATAAAGATATAAAAAGCCCGCTTTTATATAATTTACCCAATCTCCCGAAACAATTTTTACTTTTCTTATAAATTCTGTCCAGACAACTCCACATTTTTCCATTTCCTCTTCAATATTAAATATTCTCTCTGGATATTTTTCCTCCTCAATATCATAAATGTAAACTTTTTTATCCTTTCTTTTCCCAGCAAAACAATATAAATTTTTGTTAATTGCAATTGTATTTATAAAACCACCTCTGTGTTCAACATGAGTGCCAAGCAAATTTATTCTTCCTGGTACTCTTACTAAAATTACCTCTTCATCACCAATTTTTTCAATATATTTTTTTCCAAGTTCTTTTAATTCCTTTTTTTCTATTTTTTTAATATAATCAGAAACCTTCATTTTATACTCCCGAATATGCATTAAAACCACCATCAACTGGGATGACTGTACCTGTTATAAAAGAAGATGCATCAGAAGCAAGAAATATACATATTCCTATAAGTTCTTCTGGTTTTCCAAATCTTCCCATTGGCGTATGTAAAATTATTGATTTTCCTCTTTCTGTTAAATCTCCTTTTTCATCAATAAGTAAATATCTATTTTGCTCTGTTAAGAAAAAACCAGGAGCAATTGCATTTACTCTTAACTTTTTATTATATTCCAATGCAAAATGAACTGCAAGCCATTGAGTAAAATTACTTACTGCTGCTTTTGCTGCTGAATAACCAAAAATTTTTGTTAATGGTCTAAAAGCATTCATTGAAGAAATATTTATGATTGAACCACCATTTTCATTTTTAACCATATATTTTCCAAATATCTGACATGGTAATATAGCACCTCCAAAAAGATTTAAAGCAACTACCTTTTCAATGGCAGATAATGGAATGTCAAAAAATGAAACATCCTTTGATGTTGTAGCTTCTTTTATATTTCCACCTGCTGCATTTACAAGTATATCAATTTTTCTATATTTTCTAAATATTTTTTCAGCAACTTCTTCAATTTTATTTATATCAAAAACATCAAGATATTCTCCTTCACACTCAATCCCAAGTTGTCTTAATTTTTCTGTTATCTCATCAAGATTTTTCCTTCCACATATTATAATTTTACTTCCAGCAAAACCAAGTCCTTTTGCAATTTCAGAACCAAGCATTCCAGTTCCACCTATAACCACAGCAACTTTATTTTTTAATGAAAAAATTTCTTCAACAAAACTCATATTTTCTCCTTTTTAAATTTAAATAACATAATGGATCTTCTTCAAGACAATCACCATAAATTGAATAACAAAGTGCTCTACAACCATAACAATTCTTTATAATACAATTTTTGCATTTTCCCTTTAAATTTTCCTTATTTCTTATTTTATTTAAAATCTCTGAATTTTTCCATATAAAAGTTAATTTTTCATTCAAAAGATTGCCAATTGAAAGAGGAAATCTTCTACAAGGGAAAACATCTCCATTAGGCATAATAGCAATCCCATCTCTTCCAACAATACATTCACTTCCATAAAGATACCATTCATTATTCTCTAACTTAACCATATAACCTCTATATTCTATAATATCTTTCACATTAAATTCCAAATTGCAAATACTATGAAGAAATTCTGTAATTAAAAACCATTTTTCTAAACTTATAACTTCATTTTTCAATTTTTCTCCCAAACCATATGGAATAAATCTCTCTATAATAACTCCATCAAATTTATAATTTTTTGCAAAATCAAAAATTTTATAAACCTGTTCCCAATTTTTTTCAAGTAATGTAAACATGATATATTTTTCGGTTTTTACTCTCTTTAATTTTTCACAAATTTCCAAAAATCTATCAAAATTTCTTCCTCTAAAAAATTCATAAACATTTTTCTCAAATCCTTCTGATGATATTTTTAATTTTATCATATTTTTTTCAATTTTGTAAATAAATTTATCATCAAGAAAAAAACCATTTGTAATAATTCCTATTGCTTCAAGAAATTTTGAATTTAAAATGTATTCAATAAGTTCACCAAAATTTTTATGGAGAAATGGTTCGCCACCTGTTATATCAATTACAAGTTTTTTATTTTCCTGTTTTAAAAAATCAGAAATATTTTCAAAAATATAAATTAAACTTTCTAATGGTAGGTCTTTTTCAGAAGAAAAAGTATTCTGATAGCAGTGTTTACATCTTAAATTACAATTATCTGTAATATGCCATTGAATATGGAAAGTTTCATACATTTTAATAAAATTTTATGGATTCCTTTTGGCAAGTTCTTTTATCAATTCAAGAGCAATTATATTTTTCTGTATTTGATTTGTTCCTTCATATATTTGGGTTATTTTAGCATCTCTAAACATTTTTTCAACTGGATATTCTTTCATATAACCATACCCACCAAAAATCTGAATAGCATCTGTTGTCACTTTCATTGCAACATCTGAAGCAAAAAGTTTACACATCGCAGATTCTTTTGAAAATTCTTTCGCTCCACTATCTATCATTTTTGCTGTTTGGTAAATTAAACATCTTGCTGCTTCAATCTGAGTTGCCATATCTGCAAGCATGTGACTTACTGCCTGAAAAGAAATAATAGTTTGACCAAATTGTTTTCTTGTATGAGCATATTTCAATGCTTCTTCAAATGCACCTTGAGCAATTCCAAGTGCTTGTGCTGCAACACCAGGTCTACTTGTATCAAAATTTTTAAGTGTTATTAAAAAACCCATACCTTCTCTTCCAAGGACATTTTCTTTTGGGACTTTACAATTTTCAAAAACTAATTCTCTTGTTGCTGATGCTCTTATACCCAGTTTTTTCTCTTTTTTTCCAAAATTAAATCCTTCCATCCCTTTTTCAAGTATAAAAGCAGTTGCTCCTCTTGGACCCTTTGATTTATCAGTTGCTGCAATTACAACATATATTTCTGCCTCTCCACCATTTGTTATCCATTGCTTTGTTCCATTTAAAATATAATAGTCAGTTTCCTTTTTTGCAGTTGTATTTAAATTTGTTATATCACTTCCTGCATCAGGTTCTGTAACAGCAAAAGCAGCAAGTTTTTCACCTCTTGCTATAGGAGGAAGATACTTTCTCTTTTGTTCTTCATTACCAAAAAGAATAATCGGAAATGCACCCAAAGCAGTTCCAGCATAAGATAAAGCAATTCCACCACAAACTCTACTTAATTCTTCAATAACAAGACATAATTCAAAAACACCATAACCAAGCCCACCATATTCAGAAGGAACAAAAACTCCAAATAAATCTGCTTTTGCAAGTTCTTCAACTATATCCCATGGAAATATTTCATTTTCGTCATACTCTGCTCTCTTTGGTTTAATCTTTTCTTCTGCAATTTTCCTTGCAAGTTCTTTAATCATCTTCTGTTCTTCTGTTAAAAAGTATTCCATCTTTCACCCCTCAAATTTTTTTAAGACAAGACAGACATTATGACCACCAAACCCAAAAGAATTAGATATTGCAACTTTTACATTTGCTTCTCTTGCTTTATTTGGAACATAATCTAAATCACATTCAGGGTCAGGATACTCATAATTTATAGTTGGTGGAATTATCCCTTCTTTAATTGTAAGACATGTTGAGATAAATTCAACTGCTCCTGCTGCTCCAAGTAAGTGACCTATCATTGACTTTATTGAACTTACTGGAGTTTTATATGCCTTTTCACCAAGTAATTTTTTTATTGCAAAAGTTTCGCTTTTATCATTTAAAGGAGTACTTGTTCCATGAGCATTTATATAGTCAACTTCATCTGGATTAATTTGAGCATCTTCAATAGCATATTTCATAGATAAGTAAGCACCATAGCCATCTGGGTCTGGAGCAGTTATATGATATGCATCACAACTCATTCCAGCACCAATAAATTCACAATAAATTTTTGCTCCTCTTTTTTTAGCATGTTCAAGTGATTCTAATATAACTATTCCTGCTCCTTCTCCCATTACAAAACCATCTCTTTCTTTATCAAATGGTCTGCTTGCTTTTTCTGGCTGGTCATTCCTTGTTGAGAGTGCTTTCATTGAACAAAAACCTGCAAGTCCAAGAGGAGTTATACATGATTCAGTTCCTCCTGCAATTATCACATCTGTAATTCCATTTCTTATTAAATTTAATGCCACTGCCAAAGCGTGAGCACCTGAAGCACAAGCACTAACTGTACAAAAATTTACCCCCTTAAAACCATATTGAATACTTATCTGACCTGCTGCAATATCGGGAATTAACATTGGAATTAAAAAAGGTGAAACTCTATTTGGGCCATTTTTTAAAAGTATTTCATGTTGCTGTTCTATAATTCTTAAACCACCTATTCCAGCACCTACAATAACACCAACTCTATCCTTTTGGTCTTTGTCAAACTCAATTCCACTATCTTTTATTGCTTCATCTGTTGCTTTTAAAGCAAACTGAACAAATAAATCCATTTTTCTTTTTTCTTTAGGATGAATATTTTCAAGTGAGAAATTTTTTACTTCTGCTGCAATTTTTGTATCAAATTGAGAAACATCAAATGAAGTAATTTTGCTAATTCCATTTTTACCATTAATTAAATTATTCCAACTTGTTTTTACATCATTACCTAAGGGTGTAACAAGACCAAGTCCTGTAACAACTACTCTTTTCATTGTGCCTTCTTTTTTTCTATATAGTCAATAGCGTCCTTAATTGTTTTTATTTTTTCAGCATCTTCATCTGGAATTTCAAGATTAAATTTTTCTTCAAATTCCATAACAAGTTCAACTGTATCAAGTGAATCAGCACCAAGGTCTTCAACAAATGCAGATTCTTCTGTCACACTATTAGGGTCTACACTTAACTTTTCAACAACAATCTCTTTAACAATTTTTGCTATTTCTTCTCTTGTCATAACTCCCTCCTTTCTTTTACATTACAAGTCCTCCATCTATTCTAAAAATCTGTCCAGTTATATAATTTGCTTTTTCAGATGCTAAAAAATATACAAGTTCTGCTACTTCTTCAGGCCTTCCAAATCTTCCAAGAGGAATCCTTTTCAGCATTTCTTCTTTTACTTTTTCTGGTAAATTTTCTGTCATCTTTGTTATTATATATCCAGGTGCTACTGCGTTAACATTTATTCCTGCCCTTGCAAATTCTTTAGCACATGTTTTTGTCAATGCAATAAGCCCTGCTTTTGAAGCCGAATAATTTGCTTGTCCAATATTTCCAATTTCTCCTATTATTGATGATATATTTATAATTTTGCCACTCTTTTGTTTAAACATAATCTGTCCTATTATTTTACAACAAAAAAAGGCACCCTTCAAATTCACATTCAACACCTCATCCCATTCATTTTCACTCATTCTAAAAATTATTTTATCTTTTGTTATTCCAGCATTATTTATTAAGACATCTACCCTACCCCATTTTTCAATTATTTCTTTACATCCCTCTTCAACTTCGTTTTCTTTCGTTATGTCTATCATTCTTGAAATAATTTCTATACCTTTTTCTTTTAACTTGTTTTCAAATTCATTATCAATAGAAATATCCCATAAAACAAGTTTTGCATAATCATCTCCAAATTTATTTGCGAGTGCTCTACCTATTCCACCAAAAGCCCCTGTTATAAGAACAACTTTATCTTTAAACATTATTTCCTCCTTCTAAAAATTTTAAAAAATCGCTAAGAGTTTGTGGATTTTCAATATTAAATGATGGGATATGTGGTACAATTGTCTCTATAAGTTTTTTTAATACATTTTTAGGTCCAACCTCAACAAAACAATCAGTGCCATCATTAACCATATTTTCTATTATTTCAACCCATCTAACAGGAGAATATAATTGTTTCAAAATATTTTCCTTTATTTCATTTCTATCAATTACTTTTTTTGCAGAAAAATTCATATAAACTGGAATTTTTGCATCTTTAAAATCTATTTTCTCAATCTCATTTTTTAATATTTCTGACGCCTCTTTCATAAATTTTGTATGGAATGGACCACTTACCTTTAAAAAAATGCTTTTTATTTTCCTTTCTTTAAGGTAGTCAGAGAGTTTTTCAAGTTCATATTTTTTCCCTCCAATAACTATCTGAGTATATGAGTTTATATTAGAAATTTCAACATCAAAATTTTTAATAATTTTTTCAAGGTCATTAATATTAACTCCTACAACTGCAATTAAACTTCCATCAACTTTTTGAGAAATTTCATCCATTATTTCAGCCCTTTTTTTGACAATGTAAAACCCTTCTTCTATTGTAAAAACTCCACTAGCACATAAAGCAGTAAATTCTCCTAAACTATGACCTGCAAATGAAAAAGGAACTATATCTGTTTTTTCTTTGAAATATTTCCAACAGATTAAACTTGTTCCAAAAACTGCTGGTTGACATATTAATGTTCTTGTCAAATCTTCAATTGGTCCATTAAAAATTTTTTCTTTTAATGGTAAATTAGTAATTTTTTCTCCTATTTCAATTATTTCTATATACTTTTTATTTTCCTCTAAAATTTCTTTCCCCATACCAACATATTGAGATGCCTGACCAGGAAAAACAATTCCAAATTTCATTTTATCCACCTTATTAAATTTGAAGCCCATGTTAAACCAGCACCAAATGCAACAGTAATAATTAAATCACCTTTTTTTATCTTCCCTTCTTTCACCGCTTCATCAAGAGCAATAGGAACACATGAAGCAGACATATTTCCATACTTCTCAATATTAATAAAAAACTTTTCAATTGAAATTCCAAGTTTTTCAGCCACACCTGCTATAATTCTTAAATTTGCTTGATGAGGTATAACAATTGATATATCTTCTTTTCTTAGATTATTTCTTTTTAAAATTTTTTCAACCGCTTCTGCCATTGTATAAATCGCAATTTTAAAAAGTGTAGAACCTTCCATTTTCATAAAATTTTCCCTATTTTCAATTGTTTCAAAACTTGATTGTTTTAAAGTACCACCAGCAGGAGTAAACAATAAATTACCATAATTACCATTTGAAGAAAGAAAAGAATCAATTATACCATCTTCTTCTGAATAAGAAACAACAACAGCCCCTGCTCCATCACCAAGCAAAACACATGTGCTTCTATCTGTATAATCAGTTAATCTACTCATACACTCAGATGCAATAACAAGTCCTTTTTTATATCCACATCCATTTATTAAACCTCTTGCTATTTCAAGACCATATATAAAACCTGAACATGCTGCTTGAAAATCAAAACATGGAATATTTTTAAGGCCAAGTTTTTTCTGAATTATACAGGATGTTGAAGGGAAATACATATCGGGTGTTATTGTTGCGCATATTATAAATTCTATCTCTTCCTTTTTTATTTTTGCGTCTTCTATTGCTCTTAAAGATGCTTCATATCCCAAATCAGAAGACGCTTTATTTTTAGGACAAATTCTCCTTTCTTTTATTCCTGTTCTTGTTATTATCCATTCATCACTTGTATCAACCATCATTTCCATATCTCTATTTGTTAATTTTAATTCTGGTAGATATGAACCAGTCCCAATTATTGCAACTCCCATTTCGTTTCCTTTATTTTTTCAATTAGATTAGATTTTACAATTTTTTCACCAAGTTTAATTGCATTATAAATCGCTCTTGGTGAACTTCTTCCATGACTTATTATTACATTTCCATTAACACCGAGTAATACACCACCTCCATATTCAGAGTAATCTGCTTTTTTTGAAAAATTCCTTAAATTTTTACTTATTAAAAGTAAACCAAATTTACCAATCAAATTTTTCCTTATTTCCTGCATTAATATCGTTCTAAAAGACCTTGTTATTCCCTCTGAAGTTTTTAAAACAACATTTCCTGTAAATCCATCTGTAATAATAACATCTGCTTTGCCAGAGAATATTTCATGTCCTTCTATATTTCCTATAAAATTTATTCTTTTTTCTTCTTTTAAAAGTTTATATGTTTGTTTTCTCAATTCATCTCCTTTCGTTTCTTCTTCACCCACATTTAAAAGAGCAATTTTTGGTTTTTCAATATTAAAAACAATTTGTGAATATAATGAACCAAGAAAAGCAGATTGAAATAAATGAATTGGTTTTGGATTTATATTTGCACCAGCATCTATAAAAATAGTTACTCCTCCAGTTATATTAGGGAAAAGGACTGCTATTGAAGGTCTATCTATTCCTTCTATCATCCCGAGTTCAGAAATTGCATAAGAAACAAAAGCAGAAGTGTTGCCTGCACTTAAAGAAAAATCAACTTTTTTTTCTTTCAATAGATTTATCGCAATTCTCATAGATGTATTTCTTTTTAATAAAGTTGTTGAGACCTTTTCATTCATTGAAACAAAATCATCACAATCAATTATTTCAATAAAATCCATTTTTCCTTTAATTAATCTATTTATTTTTTCTTTACTCCCTATCAGAAAAATCTTTAAATTGTCCTCATTCTTTATAAAATAACAACTTTTTACTGGAGAGATGGGTGCATTATCTCCACCCATAGCATCTATAGCAACTTTTACGATATTCATTTTCTACTTCCAACTTTTATAACTTCACTACCCTTATAGTATCCGCAGACATTACAAGCAAAATGAGGAATTTTTAAAGAACCACAATTTGGACATTTGCTTAAAGGGACATTTCTTATTTTCTTTGTTGCTCTTCTTTTTCTGCTTCTACTTTTTGAGTGTTTTCTTTTAGGATTTGGCATCTTTACCTCCTTTAAATTTTTCTTTTAATGCAATTTCAACATTTTTTGGAACAAAACAAGACACATTTCCACCAAGTTTTGCTATTTCTTTTACAATTGAAGAACTTATATAAAAATATTCTTCCCTTGGCATTAAAAATATCGTTTCTATTTCTTTATATAATTTTCTATTCACAAGAACCATCTGAAATTCATAATCAAAATCACTTATAGCCCTTAAACCTCTTATAACTACATTTAAATTTTTACTTCTCAAATAATCAACAAGTAATCCATCAAAACTGTCAACCTCAACCCTTTCATTATCTTTAAATACCTCTTTTATAAGTCGTATTCTTTCTGAAAGTGAAAATAAAAAATTTTTTCTTGGAAAATTACTGACAGCAACAATCACTTTCTCAAAAACTTTTAGACTTCTTTCAATAACATCTATATGGCCATTAGTAATAGGATCAAATGTTCCAGGATAAACACCTATTTTTTTCATTTTATTCTCCTTAAGTAAGTCAAACCAGTTTTTCCATATTTCTTTTCCTTAATAATTTCAAAACCCTCAACAATTGGAATTTTTCTTTTAAATTCATGTTCTATAACCAAAATTCCATTTTTCTTTAAAATATTTAATTTTATAATTTTTTCCATTATCCTTTCAAGTTTTGAAACAGGAAAATCGTAAGGTGGATCGCTTATAATCAAATCATATTTCAAGTTTTCAAGTTTTTCAATTTCATATTCACAATCTCCTTTTAAAATCTCACATTTTTTTTCAAGTTTTAAATTTTCAATGTTTTCCTTTATTATCTCAATACATCTTTTTTCTTTCTCAATAAATATAACCTTTTTGGCTCCATGACTTAATGCTTCTATACCAAGTGTTCCACAACCAGCAAATAATTCTATTACTTTTTTATTAACTATCCATGCTCTTAAAGTATCAAAAATTGCCTCTCTAACAATATCCTTTGTTGGCCTAATATCTTTATCCTTAATAAATTTTAATTTTCTTCCTTTATAGAGACCACTTATAACTTTCATAATTTAATTTTTGAAGAACTTCTTTTTAACCAGTCAATAACAATTGATGATGCAATATATATAGAAGAATATGTTCCCAAAATAAAGCCGAAAATCAAACAAAATGAAAATGTTTTTAAAGTTTCTCCACCAAAAAAGAAGATGGTAAAGGCAACAAAAAGAGTGGTAAGAATTGTCAAAATTGTTCTTGTTAATGTTTCATTAATGCTTTTGTTGAATATTGTTATATAATCTGTGCTTCTTGTTTTTCTTAAATTTTCTCTAATTCTGTCATAAATAATAACTGTATCATTTACAGAATAACCAGCAATTGTAAGTAAAGCAGCAATCACCATACCATCTATTTGCTTTCCAGTTAAAACCAAAATTGAAATTACTGCCAATATATCGTGAAAAATAGCAATTGTTGCTCCAATAGCAAACTTAATTTCAAATCTAAAAGTAAGGTATATTAAAATACCTATAAGTCCAATTAAAAATGCCTTTATTGCTTTTTTTCTTAAACTTATACTCATTGAAGGCGAAATGATTGATTTACCTTTTATCGTAAATGTATCACCAAATTTTTCTTTTAATTTTTCAATTACAATATCACTTGTTTTTTGTGGTAATCTAATTATAAAATTTTTACCTTCTGTTCCAAGTTCCTGAACTGTAAATGAACTAATTTTTATTTCTCCAATAATATTTCTTAAATTAACCACATCTGTTTTTTGGGTAAATTCTACATTAAGTAAATCACCTCCAACAAAATCAATACCAAAATTTTTCTCTCCTTTAATAAAAAGAAGAATTAATCCAGAAATTATTAATAAACTTGAAAAAACATAGCATATCTTTCTTTTCCCAAGAAAATCAAAATTTGGATTTTTTATAATTTCCATTTTTATATCCTTAGTTTTTCTATTTTTCTATTTATTATTATCCAGTCAACTATTGCTTTTGAAACGTAAACTGCTGTGAATAGATTTGCTATAATTCCAATACTCAATGTTAAACCAAAACCTTTTATTGGCCCTTCTCCTAACATAAAAAGAACAAGACCTGTAATTAAAGTTGTTATATTTGAATCAATTATTGCGGTCCATGCTCTATGATAACCTGCATCAACACTTGCTTTTGGTGACTTTCCTGTTTTCAACTCTTCCCTTATTCTCTCAAAAATTAAAATATTTGCATCAACTGCCATTCCACATGTTAAAGCAATACCAGCAATTCCTGGAAGTGTAAAAACTCCTTTAATTCCAGCCATTATACCAAGCAAAATTAAAATATTGAGAAAAAGTGTAAAATCAGCAAGGAGACCAAAATAAAGATAATAAAAAATTATAAATATAACAACTATTATTGCTCCATAAAGTGATGCTTTAAATCCTTTTTGTATATATTCCTTTCCAAGTGTTGGACCAATTACTTCCTGATAAATAATATTCATTTTTGCAGGTAAGGCACCTGACCTTAAAACAATTGCAAGTTCTCTCGCTTCTTGCAAAGTAAATTTTCCTGTTATAACTGCTTTACCTTCTGGAATTCTTTCTTTTATCACTGGGGCACTTTTTATAACACCATCAAGAACAATAGCAAGTCGTCTTCCTATATTTTTTCCTGTTACTTCTTCAAAAATTTTAGCACCTTCTTTATCAAGAACTAAATTCACATCCGGAAAACCTGTTCTATCATAACCCACATAAGCATCAACTATATACTTACCTGTTAATTCTGGTTCCTTCTTTAATAATAATGGCTGTGTTTCTCTATAAATCCCCCTTTCATCCTTTTCTTTTAAGTATAATAACTCACAACCTTCTGGAATATTACCATTTAATGCCTGCCTTAAAAGATTCTCATCATCAATAACAAGTTTAAATTCAAGTAAAGCAGTTTTCCCTATTATTTCAATTGCCTTTTCAGGTTCTTTTACTCCAGGAAGGTCTACTATTATTCTATCTGTTCCTTCTTTTTGAATCACTGGCTCTGTTACACCAAGAGCATCTACTCTATTTCTAATAATTTCAAGTGCTCTCTCAGTCAAATCAGAAAGTGATTTTTCTTCAACGCCTTCTTTTTCTATTTCAAGAACAACATGAATTCCACCTTGTAAGTCAAGACCCTTTTTTAATTTTTTTTCTGGTGGATAAATCAAATAAAGGCATATTCCTATAACAAGTATAATAATTCCAAATTTTACATAAAATTGTGTCTTCATTTATACACCTCTTTTGGTTCAAAAATTTTTTCTCTAAAAATTTTAAATTCTCCATTCTCAAATTTTCTAAAAAAACATGAATAATATCCTTCATGACATGCACCACCTTTTTGTTCTACCTTAAAAAGTAATGCATCAGCATCGCAGTCAATGTATATTTCTTTAACAAATTGAAAATTACCAGATTCTTCTCCCTTTAACCATAGTCTTTTTCTACTTCTACTGTAATAATGCATTTTTCCTGTTTTTAATGTTTTTTCAATTGCTTCTTTATTCATATATGCAACCATCAAAATTTCTCCTTTTTCATCTTGAACAACAGCAACAACAAGCCCTTTTTCATCAAATTTAATTAATTCAAAAACTTTTTCCATTTTACCAAAAATTTTATAATATTAAAACATGAAAAAACAGAATAAGAATATCATAAAAAAGAGATTATGGCAAATTTTATTGAAAATTTCAATTGGAGAAACTAAAAGTTATTCTGAGATAAGTAAAGAAATGGGTATGGAAAAACAGACAAGATACATAGCAAAATTATTAAAAGAAAATCCTTATCCAATATCAATTCCATGCCATAGGGTAATTTATAAAAATGGTAAAATTGGAAAATATATTTATGGAAGTGAATTTAAAAAATTTCTTCTTGAATGGGAAAGGTTATTTAAAAATTAAATTCTTCTTTAATTAAATCTTCCATACCATATAAACCAGATTCTTTTTTACTTATAAATTTCGCACTTTTTAAAGCACCAAGAGCAAATGATTCTCTGTTATAACATCTATGAGAAATTTCTATAATCTCTCCCTTGCCCCCAAAATAAACATAATGTTCACCAACAATATCTCCAATTCTTAAAGAATGCATCCCTATTTCTTCAAATTTTCTTTCTCCTTCAATACCACTTCTTCCATATTTTAAAACATCATCTATTTTTAAATTTCTTTCATTACAAATTATCTCAGCAATTTTTTTTGCGGTTCCACTCGGTGCATCTTTTTTAAAATGATGGTGTATTTCTTCAATTTCAACTTCATAATTTTTCAATAGTTTAGAAGAATATCTGATTATTTCAAAAAAAAGATTAACTCCTAAACTCATATTTGGCGAAAGAAAAACAGGGATGTATTTACTAATTTCTTTAATCTCATCCAATTGTTCTTTTTTAAAACCAGTCGTACCAATAACAATTTTCCCATTTTTCTCTTTGACACACTTTATAAATTCCATAGTTGCACAAGGAGTTGTAAAATCAATTACTACATCTTTTTCTTCAAGTAAATTTTCTAAATTATCAAAGATTTTAACTTTATCCTTTATTTTACTTCCAACAAGGGGATGTCCTTTTATCTCAACTCCTCCTTTTACAAAAAAATCACTATCATTTAAAGCCAGTTCAATTATTAAACTTCCCATCCTTCCACAAGCACCACAAACAATCAAATTTATATTTTCCATTTTTAAACTCCTTCTTTCACCCTTTTTATTTTTGCACCAAGTATATTAAGTTTTTTTTCAAATTTTTCATATCCCCTATCAAGATGATAAATTCTTGAAATTTCAGTTATTCCTTCTGCAACAAGTCCTGCAAGAACAAGTGCTGCGCTTGCTCTTAAATCAGAAGCCATTACTTTTGCCCCTTTTAAAGATTTAACACCCTTAATAATTGCTTTAGAACCATCAAGAGTTATTTCTGCACCAAGACGATTTAATTCTCCAACATGTATAAATCTTTCAGGAAATACCTTTTCTGTTATCAAACTTATCCCATCCGCAATTGTCAAAAAACTCATCATTTGTGCCTGAAGGTCTGTTGGAAATCCTGGATAGGGTAATGTTGTAATTTCAACTGCTTTCCATACATCTTTTGGAATGGTCTCAATATAATCATCCCCATATAATATTTCAAGTCCTGCCTCTTCTAATTTATCAAAGAGTGCTAAAAGATGCTCTGGAATAACTCCCTTTATCTTTATTCTACTTTTTGTAATATATCCTGCAAGAATATAAGTTCCTGCTTCAATTCTATCAGGAATAATCGTATATTCAGTTCCTTTTAAACTTTTAACTCCTTCAACCCTTATTAAATGTGAACCTTCGCCATAAATTTTTGCTCCCATTTTCTTAAGAAAATTTGCAAGGTCAACAATTTCTGGTTCACAGGCAGCAAATTCTATAATGGTTTGTCCTTCTGCTAAAGTGGCTGCACATAATATATTTGCAGTAGCGAGAACACTTGAACCAAAATTTCCTCCGAGAAAAATTTTACTCCCTTTGAGTTTATCAACTTTACCGACAATATATCCATCCTCATTTTCTATCTCTGCACCAAGTTTTTTTAGTCCTTTTATATGTAAATCAATAGGTCTTGGACCTATAACACATCCTCCAGGCATTGAAAATCTTGCTTTTTTATACTTTGCAAGAAGTGGTCCAAGAAGACATATTGAACCTCTCATAGTGCTTACAAATTCATAAGGAGCAGTAAAGTGATATATTCCAGAGGGGTCTATTTCAAGAGTATTATTATCAAATTTTGTTTTTGCACCAAGAAAATTTAATATTTTTATCATTGTCTGAACATCTTTCAAATCTGGAACATTATGAATTATTGATTTACCTTCTCCCATTATACTTGCTGCAATTATAGGTAATGAAGCATTTTTTGAACCTGAAATATGCACTTCCCCTTTAAGTTTATATCCTCCTTCAATCACAAATTTTTCCATTTTTTCTCCCTTTTGTTTTATCTTATTTTAATAAAAAATCAATTATAGTCAAAATTTCTTATCTATTTCATAGTTTTTTAAATATTGCTATTCTCTCTATGCCAGAATAATCACTCAAAAAATCCAAAATTTCAATTCCATTCAAATTCATATTTTCTATCATTTCTTTTTGACCTTTTCCGATTTCTAAAATTAAAAATCCATTTTTTCTTAGAAAATAAAATGCTTTGTTAAGAATTTTTTTAATTATTTTTAATCCATCTTTACCTGCAATAAGTGCTTTTTTAGGTTCATTTTTAACTTCTTTTGATAAATTTTTATATTCAGTTTCACTTACATAAGGAGGATTACTCACAATAATATCAAAAATTTCATCTATATTTGAAAAAATATTTGAATACTTAAATTCAACCTTTCCTTTTACACCATTTAAAATAGCATTTTCTTCTGCAAGTCTGAGTGCTTTTTTTGATATGTCTGTTCCTTTAATATAACAATTTTTTATATTTTTTGCAAGACAAATTGCAATGTTTCCACATCCAGTTCCAATATCAAGAATTTTCACTTTTTCTGGGTAAAAATTTTCCATATATATTTGTATTATTTTCTCAACAAGCAATTCTGTTTCAGGTCTTGGAATAAAAACACCTTTTTCAATTTTAAACTCACTATCAAAAAAATTGACTTTTTTTGTAATATATTGAATTGGAAAACCTTTTCTTCTTTTTTCAATCAGTTTAAAAAATTTACTAACAAAACTTCTGTCAACCTTTAACTTGTCAGTATAAATCCTATATCTATCAATTCCTAACAAAAAAGAAAGTAAAATTTCAACTTCTAATTGTGGAGATTCAATTTTATTTTTTTTTAAGATTTCTGTTCCAATTTTTAACAGGCCAATTACTTCCACAATTTGACTATTCTTGCTGTGCTTTTGCCAAAGAGGAAATAACCTTTTGGGCAGTGCTTTTAATTTCTGAATATTCACTTTCTTCTGCAAGAAATTCAAGTAAATTTTTTATACTTTCATCTGGATTCTCTTTTATATAATCACCAAGAACCTCTACAATATTTTTTCTTAAATAAATTTCTTCATTAATATCGCCTTGTGGGAAATTTTCTTTTAATCTTTTGACCATCTCATTTATATTTCTATATTCACCAAGTTTTCCAAGTGCTATATAGTAATACATCCTCAACCCAGGAACTCCGAATTCTTTCCACGCTTTTTTAATAATAGGCAAAGCGCTTTTATCTCTCATATCACCAAGAATATTTATTAATTTTATTGCAAAAATTATTTCATTTTTTTCTTCATCTGTTTGTCTTTGAGAATATGGAACTTCTGGCATAATCTCAAAGGTAGGTCCGAGTCCTCCAGGTGGTCCAAATTCAGGTCCTCTTGGTTGAATTTCAATTACTCTTGCTGTGGAACCTAATCCTGAAATATCTAATTTTCTCTCTTTAAGTGCAAGTAATTCTTCATATTTTCTTTTTTTAACACTCAATTCTTCAATTTGTCTATTTATCTTTTCTATCTCCTCATTATTTTGTTTTATTTTATCTTCAAGTTTCCTTTTCTCTTCAATCAATTTTTTAACCTCTTTTTCAGATAGGACTTTTCCCCCAAATAAAGGAGAAGGTTGAAAACCTCCTGGTGGCATCATCTCTGGAAATGCTCCTGGTCCGATCTCCGGAGAAGCTCCAAGTAGATTATCAATCTGGCTTTTCTTATTATTCAAATCTTGCAATTCACTACTTAATGTAATTCTTTTAGCGGTTAAGTCATCTATTTGCTGATTTATTTGTTGAATATTTTTCCTTGCCTCTTCTCTTTCTTTTTCTCTAAAACTTACCATTTGGGATAATGTTTCTTTTAATTCATTGATTACTTTTTCTGTTCTCAAATTTCCTATTGCATCAAGTGCAACAATCCTTAATTCAAATAACTCTTTTTCATCCTTTATTATTTCCAACAAAGCATTAATGACTTCCGGATTATTAACCTTTCCTGAGGCAATTATCAAATTTCTCTTAATTTCTGGGTTTGATTCCTCTTGCATAATTTGAAGTATATCTTCAATAACTTCTGCAATTTCTGAAGTAGAATATCCAATAAGTAAATTAGATGAAGAAATTCTTACATTTTCAATTCCAAACTTTATCCTTTTTACTAATGTTTTAATAGGGGTTTTTTGCTCTTTTGGAAATTCTTGTTGAAAAGTTTCAATTCCAGGAATTCCAGGAATTTCTGGAAGGCCTCCTTCTCCGGGTATCTGTGTACTTTCTTTTTGAATTTGTTGTTTTTCCTCCTCTTTTCTCTTTTTTTCTTCAATTTCAAGTTTTTCCCACTTTTTTACTATTTCCATTTCATTTACTTTATTTTCTATCTCTTTTTTCAATTTTTCTGCATTTCTTCCATACATTGATAATGGAGAAATTTTAATCACTTTTTCTAAAGATTCAATTGCTTCTTTATTTTTATTCTGAGATAGATAAACAAGTGCAAGAGTATAATGATAAGATTGTTTTTCTGGACTTATTTCTATGGCTTTTTGTAAATTTAAAATTGCTTTTTGCGTATCTCCGCTTCTAAAATATGCTTCTCCAATATAATAATAAATATCAGAATTTTCGGGAGATTTTCTTCTTGCTTCTTCAAGTATTTCAATAGATTTTTTATAATCACCCGTTTTTAAATATAAAACCCCTTCATTTATTATATCAGAAACTTCCTTACCTAAACCTAATAAATTTACAATTAAAAAAACAATAAAAATTTTATTTTTCATTTTACACTTTTTAAAAATAATACCTTAAAAATTTTGAAATGTCAAGTATTTCAAAATTCACTAAAATTCTGGCATAAAAAACTTTTTAAATTACCATATTTTACTAATTTAAAATCTCTTTTTAACTCCTCTATTTTATCTTTTAATAAGTGGAACTATTATTCCTGAAAACAAATACTCCAGAATTTTTTTCTTTTTGCCTTTTTTCTCTATTTTCTTTACATATCTTTATGTTATCAATTATATCTTTTTTTTCTGCAATCTGGTCTAAAATCAAAAAGAAAAAAGGAATTTATATAACTTGTTAAGATACAGCAAAAATAAAAAATTATACTAAATTTTATTCTTTAAATAATGACTACCTAATACAAATCTAAATATTAGCAAGGTAGGGTCTATTTTTGTCTTGCATCACATTATACTGGGTTCATAATCTATGTATTCTATTTTTTAAATAACTACTTCCTACCCTTTTTATAACTTCAACATTAAAAATTTCTAAAAGAAATTTCCTTGTTTTTACTTTTTTATTTATTTTTTTATATTCCAATAATCATTTTTGGCTCAAAAATTCAAATTCTCATCTCTCCTGAAATTCTCTCTGCTATAACAAGCATACTAGCAAAGTTATTAATCTCAAGTTTTTCAAAGAAAGGTAAAATCTTCTCTTCAAAATATTGCTTTAATCTTGCTTTATCAACACCTTCTTTCCTTATAAAAATTCTTATCAATTCATTTCTCAAGATCTCTTTTACATTTGAAATGTTTTTATTTTTATCTCCATTGTATAACTTCTCAACTACTTCCAAATATTGATAAGGAAAAACTCCTGAAATTTCATCATTTCTAAATTTACAAATTAAATCTTCAATGAAATCTATTAATTCCCAATTTCCACCGCACTCCCTTTCTGCTCCGCTGCCAACTAAAAAGATAAGACAAAAAGAATTTTTACCATCTTTACCATAAATACTCTTTGCTTTCTTTTCTGCTTCATTTACTTTCTTTAAAGCCATGTAAAGTGGATATTTATGGTGAACAATCAAAATTCCAGCACTCATAGATGCCTTTGGACTTAAAATATTTTTAAATTCTCTTTGCAAATTATAAGCACATTTTAAAACATCTTCTACTGGTAACAATGCTAAAACATCATCTCCACCCGCATAAACGAGTTTTCCGTAATGGTCATTCTCTATAATTTTTCTAACTTTTTCAAGAGCAAATTGAGATATCCTTCTTGAAAACGCTTGATGAATTGAGGGAGAAGTAGGATGTTTTGAACATAAAATCTTTTGAAGTTTTTCTTTTTTTTCTGAAAAACTTATTAAAGCATCTTTTACTTTTTCATGGATTGTGTTTTCAATTTTTGGATTAAATTCACCTTTTAACCATTTGCTCATATTATCTCCATCTATTTGCAGTATGGCATAATATCTGGAAGGATTGATGTTTTTTTCTCTTAAAAAGCCCTTCATTTCATCAAGATTTTTTCTATCAAACTTTCTTCCAAACTCTCTTTCAAAATATTCATCTCTATAAGTTTCCTCCATGAGATATTGCCCATCAATTTCATAAAGAAGATCATGTTTAAGTTTTGGAACAGAGATAGACGAGGGAAGATTTTTGTTGCTTTTAAAATTTTCAAACTTTTGCTTAAACTCTTCTTTTATTTGATTATCTAATCTTCTTTTTTCCCCAATACTTCCCATTTCAGATGTAGAAGGAAATCTTATATCTTCGGATAAATTAAGTTCTTCTTTTATTATTTCAGGAAATAACCTTTTTGTTAGACATACCCCACAAATCTTTTCCCACTCTTTTACAATCCCTGGTTTATCTTTACTTAATTGTGACCAATCAATATCTAAAACTTCAAACTCCCCACATAAATGGCATTTTTCTCCAGATTGTTCAATCTGCTTAAAATCTCTTACACTTTTTCTTGTTCCAAGAAGCTTTTCCGTAATCTCTAAAATGAGTGAATAAGCACTTCCAACATTAGCAGGTTGATAATAAGGATGATCTACTATTTCTTGAATTATATTATAAAGTTCAGTTTCGCCAAAAAGTTCTCTATAATCACTTAAAGTATCATAGGGAAGAATGTCATTTTTACTCCATGGCATTATAACCCAATAAACTTGGAAATAAGAAAGAAGATGTTTTTCTATATCATTTTTTAGATTTAGATTTTGATAATAGTTTTTAATTTTATCACACACTCTTTGAAGCAAATTTTTTAACTTATTTTCAAACTCTACTTCACATTTTTTGCCCAAATCCTTATTATAAGGAATAATCGCTAAAAATCTATTTGGGAAATTTGCTATGGTTAATTTTTCTTCTAATTCTTTATCTTTATTCTCCCATTTTTGAAACCATTCTTTAAACTTTATTTCATTAAAGTTTGCAAAGGAAGAATTTTTAAAAATTTCATAAAGCCATCTATCAACAACTGGTTGACCAAGTAAATTTGGATAAATAATAACATCGGGCCCATATTGTTCAACTAAAACTTTCATACTTTCCCAAATCAAATAAGAGAGCATATAACTTCCTGCCCATAAATCAGAAGTTTTTCTTGCTTTTGAAATAAAACTTTGAACAGGTCCAATTGTAAAGAGTAAAAATGCAGGTTGACTTAAAGCGGATACAATAGCAGATGTTTGAACAAGGTGATCGTAAATTGAATGATTTGGAGCCCTTGAATCAGCAGGTTGCTTATTTATTTCCGGAAAGATTTCAAGATAAAATCGCCAAAAAAATAAAAAAACAAGTTTTGCTCTTTCTTCCTGATTGGAAAAATTTAATTCTCCAACTTTTTCAAATAAATCTTGAACCTTTTTGGGATCTGGTGTCTGTATATTTTCTTTATTCTCAGAGAAAATATCTACGAATTGACATTCATCATAATTTACATGAGATTTTTTTTCAAAATCTCTTTCTTTTTGTTTATCCACAAAGTTTGGTTTTACAATTATTCTACTTTGGGAAGAAGCAAGTTTATCTGCTAAATTTACTGATTCATCTTCTAAACTTTCGCTTAAAATTTTTCTAAAAAGAGATACTGCTTCGCTTTTATGCTTTTCAATAACTCTAATTTTATAAGGGGGGTCGTGAAGAAGTGCTTTTAGTTTAAGTTTCCAATCCATAATTTAAACTCCTTTTAAATTTTAGGTAAATTATTAATTATTAAATTTCCTGCCTCTTCTTTATTACAAACATCAATACTTACATATTTTTGATTATTCTCTTCTTTCAATACAATAATATTGTGTTCAAATCCTGCATGAGCAAAGAAATTTCTTTTATCTATTTTATTACGATTTGTTTTACTTAAAATAAAGCCATAAAGTTGGTAATTTTGACTTAAGTTTTGTAAATTATTTATCTTATCTATCTCAACATCTATTCTATTACTTTCTACTGGCAGTTTTTCATGGAAAAACTTTTTCTTTAATTTCTTGATTTGAGTTAATGGTATATCACACAATTTTTGAAATTCAAATTTTTCTAAAATTGTACTAACTAAAAATGCTTTTACAAGGTTTGCAAAATTTTCCTTAAATTCCAAGTTTCTTGTAATTTTTATTTTACTTCCAGATTTCAATTCAATATTTTCTTCAAATTTTTTTAATATCTCATCAATCATATTTTTAAGATCCGAAGATTTTATCATATGACTTAATACAAAAACTGGAAGTGCAAATAAAAATGAGCCAAGAAAAATCAAAATTTTTTCTTTATCATACTCAATTTGTTTTAGAAAATCATCAATAACTTTTCCCTTTTTTTTCTCATCATCGGAAAGTAAAAAATAAGGTTCAATAGGTTTTTTATCACTATTATAAATTGATATCCTTGGCAAAATTTTACTTTCTTCAATTACATTTATGTTTAATTTTGAAACCCCTGCCTCTCTTCCAACTAATGGGTCAGAATTTAAAACTTTTAACTCAATGTTAAAAGCATAAGCAAGAATTTCAAGTATTTCCCTTAAAGCATTGTAAGTTAGGATTGTTGTATAGTTTATGCCATGAGTTGCATCAAAGAAAACTTTAAGGTCATCGTTTTCGTTCAAATTTTGTATTAATTCACAAAAATAAAAAGATAATTCTTTAAAAACATCGTAATAAAAATCCATTGTATTTCCATCAAATTTAGTCCTATTAAACTCTCCAAAACCGTAAGAAACAATGATTTTATCAGGCGTAAAGTCCAACTCTTTTTTACAAAAATTTTCAACTATATTACGTGAAATAGTTCTAATATCTTTATAGGAGGGATCTTTTAAAGAACAAAAATATTCATCAGAGAGAGTATCAACAATTACAATAATTACTTTATCAATGCCCTCAACCTCTTTTATAAGTGAAGACGGGTCTTTCAACTTTTTTGATTTTAGATTGTAGGTATATTCAACTTCTCTCCAAACAAGTGGATTTCCCCATGGTGTTATTAAAACTTTCATTTTAATCCTCCAATTTTATCAAATCACCTATTTTCAACTCCTTTGAATGTGACTCTATAACAACTGCTGAATCTATTCTTGGGTCAAATATTGCTAATGCTTTTACAGGATGAAAAAAGTGAATTAAAAACCCATATAACCATATTGGTCCTCTGCCTGAAAGAACAACAATATCCTTTGAAAATTTATTTTTCACTGGGTCAGGTGGATTTATATTTTTTAAGTCCTCTGGCTCAAGTTCTCTTTTAAGTTCAAAATAAATCAATTTAACACCATTTTTTATTTCTCTAATTTCAAAAGTTATAAATTCGTCATTCAAATATTCCATATCCCAACCTCGTTTTTGCTCCTACTCCAAATTCTTTTAAAGCAATTTTAATCCACTTCTCAACAATATTTGTTAGACAGGAGGAATTATTTACCCATCTTTGTAGTATTTCTTTTGCTTTTTGTGGGAAACTATTATCATTCAAAATCTCTTTTGCTCTAAATTCATCAAATAAAATATTGAAACAAAAATTAATTCCTTTTTTAACGGTTAAAAAAACAATTGGATTCGGATTTTCCCAATCGCCTGGAGGTTTGTTTTGGGTGTAATAACCTTGGTAATGCGGAGTCATAACATCAAGGTCAAAAATATCTTGATTTTCTCTAATTTCGGGATAAGCATCAAGAAAAATTAAAAGTCCTTTAAATTTTTGAGTTCCAAATAGAAGTTTGTGTTTTAGAATATTCTCTGAATCATCTTCTGAAATTTCAGATTCGTAAAGTTGTTTTTGTAAATCATCTATTATTTCTTCCTCCGTTTTTCTATTTTCACTTTCAGCAATTTCCCAAAAACTCACCATTCTTACAACACCTTTTAAAGCATTTGCAGGAATATATGGTATCCCAAAAATATGATGTAAAGTCAAAGAAGTTTCAAACACATGCCCCGCACCAAGACCAACAACAAGACGAGAAGAAGTTTTTAGATTATAATTGTCTAAAATTATCTTATAACCTAAATTTGTATTTTTTTGATCTTCCTTACTTTTATTCCTAAGGTCTTCTTTTTGCTTTTTAATTCTATCTATCAACATATTAGAAAACTCTCTAACTTTTTCGTTAAATATTTTTTTATGTTTTGACTCTTCAATAATTTTATTTAAAAACATTTTTTTAGTATCTCCGCCTATAGATTCATTTTCAAGGCTAAACCATGTTTTTCCTTTTTTTAGTTGTCCTTTTATTTCTATTATTTTTGCCTCAATCACAGGTATATATTTTTGAAAAAGTAGCGATAGGGATTCTATTTTTTCAATTTTTGCTTCTTTCCAGGCTTTCTCAAAAAATGCCTTTTGGGCATGATCTTCTTTTTTATTTCTTTCAGTTATGTCTCCTGAAAAAAATACTTTATTACCGAACCAAACTTTTCCTTGAACTTCAAAAATCTTATCTTTATTTAATGATTTTCCATTTTTAGAACTCATTGATTTATCTCCTTCTTTATATTTAAAAATATTTGTTGAATTAAATTTTCTCCTCTTCTAAGAATCTTTAATAATTTTTTCAAAAGCGATTTTAAATTCATCTCTTTTTATCTATAACATAATTTTATACGAAATTTTACATCTTTAATTTCCTATTATTTTTCCATCTTCGCTTCAACTATTCTTTTTAACCAATTTGCAACTGCTAAAACTTCTATTGTAGCAAGACGAAGAGTTTGAAAATTAGTATCTAGTAAAAATTCAAGTAAAAAACTGCCTTCTTTGTTATTCCTATTTTTCCAATCAACATAAGAATTAAAATCTGTAATCTCTAAAATTTCGCATATATCAGTATAAATTTGCCCTCTATCTTTTCCCTTTGATTTATAAAAAGCAAGTGTCGGAATTAACCCATTGGAAACAATCATTTGAGATAACCTTTTACCATGAGATGCATAATCACAAAGATAATCATAAGTTGAAAAATTAAAAGTAAAAGTAGAATAAATTTGCGATATTTGATTTTCAGCATTTTGAATATTTAAATTATGTCCTTCATAAAAAAATTCTTTTAATTTTCTTTTACCTTCATCTTCTTTATTAAAATTTTTTAAAATGTTTTGCAATTGATTATTTTTCCTTTTATCTAAAAACCAAGAAACAAAATTTTCAAATAATTCTTTTTTGATACCATCGTAAAAGCGATATTTATGGAAATCATTAAAAGTATGTGTTTTTAATTTAATTTGATTTTCAAAATTTTGTAATTCAAACCATTCCCCATATCTTGCCAGTTTTAACCGCTCAACACATTTTAAACAATAAAATGCTATTTTCTGTTCAAGTGTTTTCTTCATGGGTTTCCCTCCTGTTGAAATTGTTTTTGTGAGTTCTGAGGTATTTGAGAAGGATAAAATTTAACCCTAACATAACCTTTTCCTGTTGTTTCATCTCCTCCAAGTTGAAGAAGTGTGTTTATTTTAAATAGTGACATAACCTCCAAAAAAACATTTTCAGCATCTTTCAATTGGCTATTTTGCTTAAGTGGATCTTTTATAAATACCAAAGAATAAAAAATACTTTCCGAAGGAATCAATTCTTCACTAAATAAAGCAGCTTCTTTTACAGTTCCTTTCGCCTGGTCTATTTTGATTCTTGTTCTTATTTCAACAGCATAATTTACAAAATCTTTAAAAACATCATCAGAAACGATGGCAAAATGATTTTCTAATGTCTTTGTTAAAGAATTATTGGGAAGTATTTCTTTTAGAAATTGGACTAAATTATTTGCATTTTGTGATTGATTATCATCAACAACACTACTAAAAACGAATTCTTCAAGAACAACTTTATTTTGCTCTTGAATTTTGAGATAATCGTTTGCGATATATACTTTATCATCCGTGATTTCTGGAATTTGAAAAACATTATTTTTATAGGTAAACCCAATTGCATCTAAATTTTCTTTAAACCTTTTCAAAACAAAAGGGCAAGTAATCCAAGCAAATATACCTCTTATTGAACGAACTGGATAAAGTAAAATTTTAGCGTCAATTATGCTTATACAACTTGCAAAATCAGAACCATCTTCCGGCCCAAATATTATTTCTACTTTCTCTTTCGCTGTGTTGTATGAATCTGAGATACTACTCCAAAACCTATAAGCCAAATCTCTTATAACTCCTTTTATTCCGCTTGCCCATAGAACTGGAAATGAAGTATGTTTTTCCCTTTGAACAGGTAAATCCACATAAGATACACTTTGCCCTGCTCCCATGTGAATTGGTGTTTCTGCATAAAAAGTTAAAAGAGCACTTTTTTTATACATTTTCAACCTCCTTTTTAATTAAAACTAAATTTGTCCCTATAAATTCTTGCTTTCCTTTGGGTTCATCTATTTCATATAAATTATCTTTCTTTAATATAAATGTTGGATTATTTATTCTTTTTCTATTTTTACTTATGAGCCACAATATACTGCCTGGTGGAAATGCTCTTTTTATTTTTCTTTCTAAATTTTTAGAAATTGTTCCAATAATTTCATAATTACCGAAACAGGCAGAATATAATTGAAAACCATCTATATGAGGCAGATTATTATCTTGAAAATCAAAAACTCCATAATTTAAAAATAAAACTTGAATTTTTTCATTACTATCTAAATCTAAATTTTCTTCAATTCCTAATTCATTTCTAATCCATTTTTTGAAGTTATCTTTTTCAACTTCATAACTTACATTTTTCATCTCTCCACCAAGTTTCAGAACTTTGGGGTCGTTATTAAAAAATTCAAGAATTTTATCTTCATTGTCTAAATTAATTTTTTTAAGTTCTTTATCAGAAAAATCAAATTCAACCCAAAAAACAAATTTTATATTTTTCTTTAATCTTAAAAACTCAATCCTATAAAGTGCATTTTCCTCTCCAGCAATAGAATAAAGAGACGGATCTATTGAAATACCAATTCTTGCCTCATTTTCAAAAATATCTCTATATTGTAAAATATCATAATTATCAATTTCTTGTTTATTCAGCCATCCTTTAAATCCCTGAAGGGAAATAAATGCTCTAAATGGTTCAACTTCTTCAATACCCTTATAAACAGCAAAAGTTTGAATTTCTGGTTTATTTGTATTATCAGATTTAAAAAGTTTTAGATTGTTTTCATCAAACGGATTTAAAATAAAAAATTTTCCAAATTCTTCCTTTTTTCTTTCTGTATATATATTTTGTGGTTTAGGAAAATAAACCTTATCTTGCTTTTTAATAAAAGGACCATAAACTGCTTTTAAAATAGTTGAAACATCAATATTTTTAAAATAATAAATTTTTGAACAAATAGCACTTGCAAATGTATTTGGATAAGGAGGGAAAACAGATTCAACAACATCTCCTCTATTAAAAGGTTTCCCTGAACCAAAGTAAAGAACATCATAAGGAGTTAAAGTGAATTTTAACATGGGTAAATCCTCTGTAAATTTGTTTTACTTTCTATAAACTGTGAAAGTAAATTCCAATTCACATTTTCCTCATCAGGAAGAAAAATAAATTTTCGTTCTTTGGGTTTCATAATTATTAAAATTAAAGCGTAATTATTTTTATTGATTTCAATGATTTTAAAAATCAAAGGGGAAGCCCGCCTCAAAACTCTATATTTTGCAACACTTACAATAGGTAAACCAAAAACAATTCTCTCATCTAACTTGTAGTTTCTCCTAAAATTTTTGTATTCTTGCCCAAGTTCATCTAATAAATCTTTCCAATTTTTATTTTTTACAGATTCAAATTTGAATTCATAAATCTCAAAATTATCAAATAAATAAGGAATATCGGTCCTTGGGTTAGAATTTAAAATTTTTTTTATATTCCCAAAATTTCGGCTTATCCAACTTTTCAAATCTGTGTTTGAAACAAAATCCAAACCAAAACAATTCTTTGTTACATCTTCCTTAACTTTTTCAATCTTTTCAATCTTTATTGACCCAAACCCTCTTCTTGCTCTACTTCCAAAATTTCCAAGATTAAAAGCGAGCCAAAGGGAACAGAAAAATTTTTTGAAATCATCTTCGCCTGATTTTGGATGAAAAGATATTTTCATTTCAAAAGTTTGACCCACAGGAACACATTGTCTATTTGTCATCCTTAAGGAAAAACCTAAATAATTATATCCTTCATTTTGATTGTTTCCTGCAGTTGAAGCAAAATTTTGTGGTGAGAAATCAGGTTCTTTTAAATATATCCTCGCTAATCCCTGATTGGAAGTTTCGCCTGCCCATCCAAAAATTCTTTTTTCATCTTCAACAGAACCGCCAGCGATTCTAAACCACCATCTTAAAACTCCATTTATTGATTGGGTTCTAATTTCTGGCTGTTGATTTGCTCCTCCCATAAAAAGTGGAGTGATTATCTTACATTTACAAAAATAGGATTCCATTTTTATTAAATTATATCATATTTTTCATTATTTGTCAAGTTTTTTTCTCTTTCAGGTTAATACATAGTATCCAGGTAGAAAAAGAATTGGGAAGTAATATTGTAGAAAGAAGCCATCAAACAGATGATAATGAGTTTTGCATACCTCAGATAGAAAGAGTTGAAAACAAGATTTTTTTAAAAGAGCATTAAGATGGGAACACTTTTATAATACAAAAAGATTTCACTCTACAATAGTTATAACTCCATATGAAAAATTATCTTCTTATGTAAAATTGCCTAAAGATTGTAACACTTTTCCCTATTATGAATCTTGATAAAATGGCTGGTCTTATAAAACTATATTTTAAAAACTCTTCCTTTTACCCAACTGGATACAATATCTTAACTCATGACCTTTTATTTCGCATTTTTTCCTTTTTTTAATATTCTAAATCAATACAGTTTAAATTCCTCTTTGGCAGATTGCAACTTTCACAACAACGCAGAGGATTTCTGTGAAAACTGCGAGTTTAAATTCCTCTTTGGCAGATTGCAACTTGGTATCTTGAAAAAATAAATTGTTATTCATCATATGTTTAAATTCCTCTTTGGCAGATTGCAACGAATAAAGAAAACAAGTTACAGAAGGCCAAAAAGATGTGTTTAAATTCCTCTTTGGCAGATTGCAACATCATAGATTGTATTCCCTCATAGTTAGGTTTGATGTGTTTAAATTCCTCTTTGGCAGATTGCAACTTTTTCATTTTCTTAATTATACCTTAAATTTCTTTAGTTTAAATTCCTCTTTGGCAGATTGCAACTATTTGGAGTAAATGGCTATATGTAGAAAAATATCTGAAGTTTAAATTCCTCTTTGGCAGATTGCAACTGAATACAGAAATACTGCAAAGGTTAGCGAATATTGAGTTTAAATTCCTCTTTGGCAGATTGCAACAGGAGTTGAAATGGTAGGAGTAACAAAAATCATTCAGTTTAAATTCCTCTTTGGCAGATTGCAACAGTAGGATTTTTTGAACTAACAGAATTTGACGCCGAAGTTTAAATTCCTCTTTGGCAGATTGCAACGAATGCATATGGTTTTTTTTGATGTTTTTGATAGCACGTTTAAATTCCTCTTTGGCAGATTGCAACTTTATTTTCAATTTCCCTTTCTATGCTTATGAAGCGTTTAAATTCCTCTTTGGCAGATTGCAACTTGAATTAAGAACAGGACTTTTACCACGATTTACATTTGTTTAAATTCCTCTTTGGCAGATTGCAACTTTCTCATCTGTTCCATCACTCGTTCCTTCACCTGGGTTTAAATTCCTCTTTGGCAGATTGCAACTATTCGACGTTATCCCACAAATAATAGATTATGAACGTTTAAATTCCTCTTTGGCAGATTGCAACTATGCAAAAAATAATACAAGAATTTGCACCTATCATTGTTTAAATTCCTCTTTGGCAGATTGCAACTTTTATCTAAATCATATGCTAAATATATCTCGTTCAAGTTTAAATTCCTCTTTGGCAGATTGCAACAAAAATTAACACCAGCACAGATATATTCTGAAATTAGTTTAAATTCCTCTTTGGCAGATTGCAACTAAGAAGAGAATCCCCCTCCCTGTATCTCTCCCTTCTATGTTTAAATTCCTCTTTGGCAGATTGCAACGCTATTTGAAAGTTTGTCTCCTAAAAAAACGAAAGGATTTAAATTCCTCTTTGGCAGATTGCAACATTTCTTTCATTTTGAACCTGAATTCATCATTAATTTGTTTAAATTCCTCTTTGGCAGATTGCAACGAACGACATAGTGAAAGAATTAAGAAATGAATATAACTGTGTTTAAATTCCTCTTTGGCAGATTGCAACTTTTCTGCAATTTGCTGTAAAATTCCTGCCACAACAATGTTTAAATTCCTCTTTGGCAGATTGCAACCAATAGAAGAGAAAATAAAGGAAATTTGCAGAGAAAGTTTAAATTCCTCTTTGGCAGATTGCAACAAGAACTGGAAATTGAAGATGGAGAACTTTTGTATATGAGGTTTAAATTCCTCTTTGGCAGATTGCAACACCAGAAAGGATGAATCATTTCCTTGCCCAAGAACAGTTTAAATTCCTCTTTGGCAGATTGCAACCTTCACTCATACTCCCAGAGACATCAACAATAAAGGTTTAAATTCCTCTTTGGCAGATTGCAACATAATTAAAGTCAGGGCCAAAAAAGTTAATAAAGAAGTTTAAATTCCTCTTTGGCAGATTGCAACCAGACCAAATCTGTAAGGAAATAGAAAAAATAACTGGGTTTAAATTCCTCTTTGGCAGATTGCAACTCAATACTTCACGAGCAAGAGAATTTATTGTGTTAGGGTTTAAATTCCTCTTTGGCAGATTGCAACTGGGGAATTTTTGAGATCAAAGAAGGAGAAATTGAAGTTTAAATTCCTCTTTGGCAGATTGCAACTAATTTCTTGTAGTTCGTAATTATAAGAAAAATCTTCGTGTTTAAATTCCTCTTTGGCAGATTGCAACGAAAGGAGGGGAAGAATGATTGAAATTCTACAATACAGTTTAAATTCCTCTTTGGCAGATTGCAACTTTGACTATCTGTTCCCAGGTTTGAGCAGGGATTTTTAAGTTTAAATTCCTCTTTGGCAGATTGCAACTATATATCTAACACTCATTGAAGACAAGGTAAGAACGTTTAAATTCCTCTTTGGCAGATTGCAACAAAGGATAAATTGCTACTCTTCAACTTGGCTTGGATTGTTTAAATTCCTCTTTGGCAGATTGCAACTTTTACTTCTTCTTGTTGTTCTTCAACTTCTTCTGCGTTTAAATTCCTCTTTGGCAGATTGCAACAATTGGTGCGATTTCTTTGTTAATTCTTTTTTACATCTGTTTAAATTCCTCTTTGGCAGATTGCAACTTCGCTTTAATCTATTTCTTTCTTCTTTCTCTCTTTCGTTTAAATTCCTCTTTGGCAGATTGCAACTTTGATTGTCATTCTTTTCTCTAATGGGAAAAAGCAGTTTAAATTCCTCTTTGGCAGATTGCAACAAACTAAGACAGGAAGTAGAATTGCTAAGTATGCAACTGTTTAAATTCCTCTTTGGCAGATTGCAACAAATTAGTGAGAGAATTATTGCGGTCAGAAGAACTTGTTTAAATTCCTCTTTGGCAGATTGCAACCGAAAAAATTTTATAATAAAATCAAGGGGTTTGTCAATTTCTTTTCTTATTTTTGCGTCAAACCTTTAGCGATGAAACCCCTTGAAAGTCAATCTGCCAAACCCCAAATTTTCAAAGAACATTTTTAGTTGGATCTGGTAAATTTGTAATAAGTTTTCTATTTATTTTTACTCCATCAGGAATTGTATAGAAAATAACACTGTCTTTATCTTTATCTATCACTTTTAACACTTCTGCTTCCATTTTTACAAGTTTACCTTCTGTTAATTCGCCCTCAAAGACAGATTTTTGAATATGTGTTAAATATTTCCTTCCAATTTTTCTCACTTTATTCAATCTTTTTTGACCTTTTTTCTCATCTGTTAAGTCAATATCATATATAAATATAACTTGCATTTACCACCACACTTTTAATGGTTGATATTTTTTCTCTCCTAATATGTGTCTTATTAATTTGTATAATTCAAGTTTAATTAATGTCTTATATTTCACTTTTTTCCTCAGTTTTCTGTGAATAATTGTTGTTTCTAATATTTTATCATAATTTTCAACAAAAATCTTCCTACCATCTTCCCTTAAATATATGCCTTCAAGTGCTTCTTCAAAATTGTCTTCCTTTATCTCTTTCAAGTTTATAAGTTTGAAAATTAATCTATCACATAAAACTGGCTTAAAAATTTCTGAAATATCAAGTGATAAAGAAAACCTTCTCTCAGATGGTTCATGTAAAAAACTAATTGTTGGATTTAAAGGAGTTAAATAAATTTCTTTTAAAATTGTAGTATAAACAAGTGAATTTCCAAATGAAATCATAGCGTTTAATGGATTTTTAGGAGGCATTTTTGTTCTTTCTTCAAATTTCCAATTTGTAATTTTTTCAAAACAGTCATAATAAATTTTTCTCACATGTGCCTCTATACTCATTAACTCATTTATTGATTTTACATCTTTTATTTTATTCTGATACCCTTCAATTATTTCTATTTCCTTTTTAAAAATTTCTCTTTTTCCAATATTTCTCTTTATGTTATGTATTGCACCTTCAACAATTAGAGATGCAATTTCAAGTCGTTTTTCGTTGTTTAAATATACTTCCACCTGTTTTACAGTTAAATCTCCTGAAATTAATGATTCTCTTGGATAAAAACTTCCAGAATAAAAACCATAATAATTGAAAATGTGGAGACAAATTCCATATTTTGAAATAAAGTTTAAAAATTTGTTATTAAAATGAACCTCTCCAAAAACATAGATTTGTTCAACATTTTCAACAGGAATAAATTTTCTTTCCCCACTTGAAACCTCAAATAATATACTATTTCCCTCTCTTTTTAAAACACCATTTGAAAAAATATAATATGTCTTCATATATAGCAAAACTGGTAATATGCACAATTTTTACAATATGGTTTATTTATAACATCAGGGGGTTTTTCAAGTTTTTCAATATTTTCAATTTCTTTCAATGCCTCTTCTATTTTTATTTTATCTTCTTCAAAAAGTTCAACATCAATTTTTTTTAATAATTTGGGATAGTGAATGACACCTCTTTTACAGTCAAGACCTAATTTTTGAAGTTGATAGATGTAAAATTTTGTTTGCCAAATATGAGATTCTTCAAGTTTTTTTGATTTTTTCACTTCATTTACAACTATTTCACTACCAACCCTAATAAAATCAATTTTAAAACTATCTAACTCAATTTCTTTAAATTTTTCCCTTTCAAAATAGGTCTCACTTATAATCTTGCCAATTTCAACAAAATCTGAAAACCTCTCAAGTTCAATTCCATGTGAAAATAGCCACAATTTTCTTTTACAAACTATATAATATGCTACTTCTGTCCCTGTAATATCAATTCTTTCCATTTCCAAAAATGTCTATCTGTTCTTTACAAAATTGGCCCATTTTTGTTTAATAGAATTACACAAATCTGGAATTTTTTTTAGGAACATAAATTCCCAAACAATAATTTTTAAATTTTTCTTTTGTTTCTATATTTTCAATTTGTATTTTATCTTCAATTAAGTCCCACAAACTTTCCAGTTCATATTCTCTGTATTCCCACATATTCTCATTTATCACATATTCAGCAATAATTTCTTTTTTAAACCAGATCCAGTTTATATTATCCTTTCCGTTAATTTTATTAACAATATCCCTGAGTTTATCTTCACTTACCATAGGAATTGTATAAATTTTTCTAAATAACTCGTGGGCTTCCTTCATATTTTCAGAAACATAACCAGAATTAAGAATTGTTAATGTCTCATAGAATTTTTGTAAATATTTAGAATTTTCAAGATTTTTGTAAAACTCGCAAACTAAATTTTGTTTTTCATTCTCTCCTATTTCTTTTTTATTTTTTAAAACCTCGTATGCTCTCTGAATTAATTCTGTTTCATAAACTTTTCCTTTACCTGATTCTTTAATTCTATCCTTTTCTTTTTGATAATAAATTAAAATATTTGGTTCATCTTTTTTATAAAAATCTTCATAACTAAATTCTTTATCGCTCTCTTTTATTCTTCCTGTCATCAAATCAACCCTTCTCATAACTCTACCCATTCTTTGAATTAAAGAATCAATTGGACTAATTTCTGTAAATAGATAATTGGCGTCTATATCAAGAGAAACTTCTATTACTTGTGTTGCGACAAGTATTTTTGGAAAATTTTCATTTTCTGGTTTTGGGTTCTGAAATTCTTTCTCCAAATTTTGTTCTTTTCTTTTTCTTTCATTTAAGGTAAACCTTGAATGTATTAATTCTAAAAATCCTTTAAAACCTCTATCTTTAATTTTTTTATAAATATTTTCTGCTTTCTCAATAGTATTCAAAACTACAAGAACTCTTTTACTCTCATTTGCCTTTTTGATAATTTCATCAATATCCTCCTCAATATCCTTTTCTATTAACTTAATTTTATGTCTTATTAAATTTTTTATTTTTATTGTATCTTTCTCTTCATTTCCAGTTTTTATTTTTCCTTCATATAAATCTATTATTTTAGCCCATTTTGATACACCTAAATCGTTTATAAATTTTGGTAATGTAGCAGTCATAAGTAAAAATTTTCCACCTAAAGAAACAATATCTTCTATCATTTTAACTATTATTGCACATGCTTCTGGATTATATGCTTGGACTTCATCAATTATAAGTTTTGAATATCCAATTGTTGCATAAATTTTTTCATAACTTGGATATTTTAGAGCAGATGGAAAAATTTGGTCTCCTGTTGAAATATTTACTGGTAAAGAAAAATGTCTTGAAATTTCTATGATTTTTGGTGTTTCACCATCCCAATTTGTATCTTTAGTAGTTTCCCATTTATCAATAATATACAAATCAGCGTCAGAATGCAAAAGGCCTACATTACTTTTAATAAATGGGTCTTCATCATCTTTTTTATCTTCATTAAAATAACGGCAAGCCCTATCAAATATTTGATTTGTGGCAACTCTCAATGGTAAAGTGTAAAAAAATTTTTCTCCTTCTGCCCATAAAAAAGCAAATTCTGTTTTCCCAATACCTGTAGGAGCAACTAAGATAATATTTTCATTTTTATAGTTTATAAATTCTTTTTGCCAGAAATTTTCACTAAATTTTTCTCCTAATTTTCTTTCTAAGTTAACTTTAGGGTTTTCTTTTTCTATTTCAAAATTATTATTTTCCTCTTCACAAAAAGATGAAAAATGGTCAATACGCATTAAAAAGCCAGAAAGAAAAATCCATAAATTCAAATCAATTTTTAAATCTTTTTCCAATTTTAATCTCTCAGGTAGAAAATATAAAGTATAAGGAGGGATTATTCCAACACTTATTAAATCTCCGCCTTTTTCAATATGACATGTTAAATGTTCATCAAAAGAAATTAAATCTTTTACATCTTTTCCACCTATTTTGAAATTATTAAAATGCTTTATCAATATGTCTGCCAATTTCCTACCATTATCATTTTTAAGCAGAATTTTGCATGCTTTTATCAAATTTTCATTTAAATTTAACAGATACTCTTTTTCATCTTTTTTCCAATGATGAGTAGCAATTGAAGAAAGGAATGTAGAGTAAAGGGAGTCATCATTATTACAAATTTCTTTTACTTTCTCTTTGTCAATAAAAAATAATGAAAAAATATTATGCCTTATATTTGGAAAATCCTTAAATTCATAAACGAAATAATTTTCATTTTTTACTACTTTTTGTTGAAAATATGGTGAAACTTTTCCAAGGTCATGAAAAAATGAAGCATATTTAAGAAGTTGGAGCAATTTATCTTTACATATACCATTTATTTTATATGGAAATTTTCCAAAGAGTTTATCTAAGTTATTAATTAAATCCTCTGTGTGTTGTTTTAAAGTTATTATTCCCCCATTTTTTGGTTTTTTTGCCCATATTTCTGCCATTTTAATCCTCCGGATAAATCATTTTTGCAAAAAATAAAGGAATATTTTCTTCACTATCACAAAAAAATTTAAAAGGTTTGCCAAAATATAAAGGAAAGGAGCCACCTTCAAAAAGTTTTACCGGCACATATTCAAATACTCTTACTCTTATTTCTTCAACAATTTTATAAAATGATGTAATTAAATGATAACTTCCTTGAATTTTGTTAAAAAAATTTTTGTAATTTTCACAATTTAAGTCAGTGTCTAAATATTTTTCTCCTCTTTCAGGGTCAACAAGCCATGTAAAATTATACTTTTCTAATTTTCCATAAATTAAATTTTTTTCAATTTTTATTTCATCATCTATTTTTTCAAAAATAACTAAATCTTCTGCTCTTCCAAGATGAATTGGATATTTTCTTTCTTTCGGATTTTCAAAGGATTCTTTTACTTTACAAAAAATTTCTTCATCATTATGTTTTATATAAATCAATAATTCTACATTTTCCAAAACATCAATTCTTGTAGGAATTTGACTTCCTGGATGTTCTGGAATCTGATCAATAACTCTATTTTCCGGATAACCAAACCTTTCATTATGTGCTTCTTTATTTAATGTTCTAAGCCATACATATTCTCTATTTAAACTTTCATATTTTCCATAAATTGCAAGAGATAATCCATTTTTAAGTTTTTTAAAATTCTCATCTTCTTGACTTCGTATTCCCATTACATTGCAAATTAAACCGATAACTGTTGAGTAAGGAGGGATTGGATATGTATGTCTTCTTGCAAATGTAAAAGGTATTCTATAATGAGCAGTTGGTTGAAAAATTTTTAATTTAAGTATTTTCATTTTCTCTCCTTACTTTCATAAAAGTTTCTATTAAACTTCTGTTTAAAACTTTTTCAAATTCTTTTAGCCATTTCAAAATATACTCTTCATCAATTTTCCTGTTTTTAATCAAGATAATTCTCAAGTCATCTATGTCTCTTTCTCTACCACTTATTATTTTGTGAATTATAAGGTCTTCAACAGAAACATAATTAACCTCAACATCTTCTATTTTTATCTTTTTAACCCTTTTTAATGCTTCTTTTTCATATTCAGAAAATGAGAAAATCAAATCTATTCTTAATCCTGTTTTTTCATCAAAAAGTGGCAAAACCATTGTTTCTCTTACGAAATTATGCGGGTCTTGGGGTAAAATTCTCAATTTCAGTTTTTTGGCAATTTTTAAAACATCATTTAATCTATCAGGAGTTATACCAAGAGTTATATCTATGTCTTTTGTCAATCTTGGTTCTCCATAAATTAAAACTGCCTGACCTCCAATAATCATATAGTCAATTTTATTTTTTGAAAACTCGCCTACTATTTTTTTAATTAATGTTTTTAAACCCATTTATCACCTTCGCATATCTTATATCTTTTTCTATTTCTTTTTCCCAGTCATCCTGTGAAAATTTGCCCATTTCAATAGCAAATTTCAAAAGTTCTTCAAAAATGCGTAAATTTTTTTCTATGTCAATTCCTTCTTTTTCAATTAATTCCATTTCAAATTTTTCAAGTAATTTTCTATTTTTAATCATATTCTGGCAAATTCCTTTATAAAAAACTTTTTTATTGTATCCCACTTAATTTTTTTAAAAACAGGTATTTCAGGTTCCCTTTCTGCATCTTTAAAATAAGTAATTGCCTTTCTTATAACAAGTTCATCGTATAGACCAAATTTTTTAACAAAAAGTTTTATTGCCTCATCACTTTTAATTTTTAAATTCTTCATAATAAAATACACATCTATAAAATCTTTTTTGCTTCCCCGTAAAATAATAGCATTCACTTTCATACAGAGTATATCCTCTAAACTTGCCAATTTTAATAAATCAAGATGTGAAAATGGTTCTAATAGAGGATAAGGATAAAAGAAAAAAGAAACATTTACTTCTTTTACTTTTGCATGAATTGTATTTTTTGAAATTGTCTTTATCTCTTCAGGAGAAAAATTTTGAGTAAATTCTCTGAAATCAATCTCTTCTTGGGTAAAAAAATCAAGATCAATAGAATATCTATGTTTCAAATAATAATATAAAGCAGTTCCACCAGCAAGATAAAAATTCCCTTTTTCTAAAACAGGAGAAAGAATATTAACTACTTCTTTGTGTTCTTTTAAAAGTTTTTTTACTTTTAATTCCATAACACAATCTCCAGAAATTTAATGACTGTTTTGAGAGAAGATTTTCATATTTTTTAAGAAAATCTTTAATTTTCTCTTGACCAATTGCATTTTCAAGTTCTTTAACTTGTTTTTTATTACCAATTTCAAGAACTCTTGCAATAACAAATGGTGAATCAAGTTTTTTTAATACAGAATCCCATTTATAATCCCAAAACAGTTCTTTAAGTATTTTGAGATTTTTGTTCTTCATTTTTTTGTTCGTACATATCAAGTCCTAACTCTCTCAAAAATTGTTGCCAATTATTAATACAGTTCTGAGGTTTTTCAACACATTTTACTTTTTCACTTTCCATTATGAAAATACACCCGTCAAGCCAACTATTTTTAAGACAATCAGAAATTCCTTTGACTTCATATAATTTGCCTTTTTCAATCTCTTCTATATCAATATATGGATGAAATATAGGTGAAGGAATTTTAACTGGAGCAGCAATTATAAATAGAGGAATTATTGTGTTTGCTTCACCTGATGATTGAGCATAAAGCCCATCTTTTATAGCAGTTAAAATATCACAAATCCTTTTTTTCTTTTCTTTTTCCTCTACTTTAAATATAATTTTATATTTGTCATTAATCTTTTCTATTTGA
>Ga0197143_1000409_pt1 | contig 48596 bp, 43 predicted proteins | sample GBS70_MetaG_FD_148603 | JGI IMG/M metagenome (GOLD analysis project Ga0197143, IMG submission 148603) | Sediment microbial communities from Great Boiling Springs, Gerlach, Nevada, United States - GBS 70_MetaG | ecosystem: Environmental > Aquatic > Thermal springs > Hot (42-90C) > Sediment... | reverse complement strand
ACTTTTTTGGCTCCTCCATTAATTAACATTTTTTTACATTCTTCTGTTGTTGCTCCTGTTGTATAAACATCATCTATTAGTAATACTACCTTATCCTTTATTAAATCATTTCTTTTTAGTTTAAAACTATTCTTTACATTTTCCTTTCTTTCTTTTTCAGCCAACTCTGTCTGTGATTTTGTATTTTTTGATTTTATAAGTATATTTTGATACATTTTCTTATTGAATTTTTTTGATATATAATTTCCTATTAATGCACTTTGATTAAAACCCCTTATAAATTCTTTTTTCCAATGTAAAGGCACAGGAATAATTAAATCAAATTCAATTTTTTCTTTTTTAATTTTTTCTTCAATAAGTAGAGAAAAATATTTGGCAAAACTTTTTCTCCCGTTATACTTATATTTGAGTATTGCTTCCTTTAAAGGACCTTCATATCTTCCTATATGAAATCTATCTTTAAAACTCTCATTTATAAAAATTATTTTTGAAAAACAATCTTTGCAGAAACCATAATTTTCAGCATAACCTATATTACATCCAATACATCTTTCTTTTAAAAAATAATCAATGATTAGACATAAAAGAGTCTTTGTTTTACAATAAAATTTATGGAACTGAAGAAAAAATATATTTTGAAAGAGTTTTTTATTAATTTTACTTTCTCCTTTTTGATAATCTTTTTTATTTTTTTTCTTAATGGCCTGTTTCAACTAATTGATTTACTTATAAAAGGCACTTTTTTTATGTTACCACTTTTAAAATTCTTTATTTTAACAATAATTATATCTTTTCAATATGTAATTCCTCTTACAATTTTAAGTACTTCTTTATCGCTTTTTTCAACCCTTGCTTCTGATAGAGAGTTAAATATTTTCGCTTTCTCAGGTATTCCATACAATTCTTTAATTAAACCACTTATTTATTTTTCTATTATTTTTACACTTTTTCTTTTATATTTCAATTTTTTTCTTGCTCCAAAAATGAAATTTGAGAAGAGAAATATTGCTTATAAAATTAAAGTCAGAAATCCATTATCATTAATAATTGAAAAAGAAATCATAAAAGAAATACCTGACACCACAATCTATGTTGAAAAAATTTATAAAAATTTAAATTTAAAAAATATTTCAATTACAAAAAAAGAAGGGAATTTGACAATTTTTTTGAAAGCAGAAAAAGGGAAAATTGCATATAATCAGCAGAATAATCAAATTGTTTTTTTACTTGAAAATGGGAATATTTTAACCTCAATTGATAATACAATAAATACTATTAATTTTAAAAACTACATGTTTACAATAAATTTACCTCAAAATTTCCAATGGCCTACTATTCAACCAAAAATTTCAGAAATAAGTATTGTGGAACTTATAAAAATTAGAGATATTGAATCATCAATTGAACTCCATAAAAGAGTTATATTTTCTATCACTTCTTTAATTTTTTTAATTCTTGGTTATTGTATTGGGTGCAATTTGAAACATAAAAATAGAATTTTATATATAGGTCTTGGAGGATTGATAAGTATAATATTTTTTGAACTTCTTATTATTGGGGAATTAATTGCGAGGAAATTTGAAAACTCAATTTTTATCTATTTACCTTTTGTAGTTTTTATGATTGTTATTAAAAGAATGTGGAAATGAAAAAGAAATTTTTTTACATACTTTTAAACTTTTTTAGATTTTTTATACTTATTTCAATTTTATTTGTTTTATTTTTTCTAATTGCTCAAATTATTGATGCTCTTGCTGATTATATTAAACATCATAAGATATTCATTTTTAAAAACTATTTATATAATTGTCCTCTCCTATTTGTTCAAGTTTCACCAGTCATAACAATGCTTTCAACAATGTTGATAGTTTCAGAAATGATAAAAAATAATGAATTAAAAATTATGTTGATTTCAGGAATTAAACCACTTTATATTTTTTCCATTTTTTTAATCTGTGGTATTTTCTCTTCAATTGTTTCCTTTTCGGTTAAAAATTTCCTATCTCCTCATTTGATAAAAAAAATAAACTTTCCAATATCTAAAATTTCAATTTCTTTTTCATCTTCAAATTATTTTTTTTATTCTGAAAAAATTATAGGAAATATTTTTTTAAATGTTGAATTTACAGAATATCTCTCTGAAGGTGGAATTATAACAATAAAAGCAAAAAGTGCAGAAAATTATAGAGAGAATGATTGGATTTTTAAGGAAGGATGCTTATGGAAATTTGACAGAGAAAAAAATATTATTAAGGAAGAAAAATTTCTTATAAAAAATTTAAATATTCCTTTAACATCTGAAATACTTCTAATTTCAAATATAGATGTTGAAAAATTCTCATTTTTCCAACTATATAAAATTATAAAAAAAATGGGAAATTTGAAATTAAAACCAGTAAGTTTAATAACTTATCTTAATGAAAAAATTTCATATCCTCTACTTAATTTTTTTATGATTTTTGTAATATATCCAATTTTTAAAAAAAGAGAGAAAATTTCAATACTTTATGTTTTTTCTTTTTCCTTTCTTTTTTCTCTTTTTGCTTATAGTATTTATATTTTCTTCTTTTCACTTTCAAAAAATGGTAAATTTCCACCAATTTTGGGGTCTTGGATTATCCATATTGGAATTATGATTTATTTTTTTATTAACCAGAAAGAGAAAATTTGAATAAGATTTAAAAATTTTGTAATATATTAAGAAATTAAAATGAAAGAAAATCTTTTACTGGAGATAGGTGTTGAAGATTTACCGGTAAGTTTTTGTGACTGTATTGATAATTTTCTATTAGAATTCAAAAAAGTTTTAGCAGAGGAGAGAATTGAGTTTTCGGATTTGAAAATTTTTTATACACCAAGAAGAATTATATTTTTTTTAAAAGAAGTTACCCCTTATCAAAAAGAAAAAATGATTGAAATTTTTGGCCCTCCTTTGGATATATGTATTGATGAAAAAAATAAATGGACACTTGTTGCACAAAAATTTGCTGAAACTCATAAAGTTAAACTTAATCAGTTAAAAATATTGGAGAAAAAAGGGAAGAAATATGTTGGTATTGTTAAAATAGAAAAAGGAAGCACCATAACAAAAATTTTTAACAATATTGTAAATAAAGTTTTAGAAAAAGTTGAAATTCCAAAAGGGATGATATGGGATGAGAAAAAATTTAAATTTTTTAGACCAATTAGGTATATTTTAGCAATTTATGGTGAAAAAATAATAAATGTACAAATAGGGAATGTTAAAAGTAAAAACTTTACTTATGGGCATAGAATTCTTTCTGATAAGAAAATAAAGGTTAAAAATATAAAGGATTACTTTGATAAAATTCTTAAAAATTTTGTTATATTTGACCAAGATGTTAGGAAAAGGATGATTGAAGAAGAAATAAAAAAGATTATAAATGAAAAATATGCCTATGATAATTATTTAATAGAAAAAATAGTTCCACTTATAGAATATCCTATCTGTGGTTTATGTAACCTTCCGGAAAAATATAAGGAATTGCCTAAGGAAATTATTTTTTCAATTGTTTCAAATGTTAAAGGCATTCCTTTAGTAGATAAAAATGGTGAAATCGCTCCTTTTTTCATTGTTATATGTGACGGCGTTTTTAATGAAAAAGTAAAAGAGAATTATCAAAAAGTTGTTGAAAGTAAAATAGATGATACCTTTTTCTTTATGAATTATGATTTAAATAGAAAAACATTTATTGAATATTTAAATGACTTGAAAAACATTGTTTATCATCCTACTTTTGGGACAATTTATGATAGAGTTGAAAGAATAAGAAATATCTGTAATTTTTTATGTAGCCAGTTAAATTTAGAAAAAGTAGTAATTGATAGGATAAATACAATTGTTTCTTTATGCAAAAATGATATTGCAACAACACTTGGAACAGAATTTCCATCTTTACAAGGAACAATAGGGAAAATTTACTCTGAAAAAAATGGCTATGATAAAATAATATCAAATTCAATTGAACAACATTACTGGCCAAGATTTACAGGTGATAAAAAGCCAGAATTTATTGAGGCATCTATTGTATCAATTGCTGATAGAATTGAAACAATATGCAGTTTTATAAGTGATGGAATTGAAATTAAGGGAGATCAGGATCCATTTGGAATAAAAAGAATAACAACAGGTATGATTGAGATAATTTGGGATAAAAGATTGGAATTTTCAATATCAAAAACAATTGAAAAAACGCTGGAACTATTGAACAGAAATATACCCAATATTAAGAATTTAATTTTAGATTTTATATTTCAGAGGGCAGAAAACTTATTAGCATTAGAAAATATCCCACCTGGATTAAGAAAATCTGTTTTTTCTATTGAAAAAGATAACCTTTTAGATATAAGAAGAAAAATTGATGCAATAAAAAATGTTATTATTGAGGGGAAAGGTGAGGAAGTGCTTATTCCATTTATAAGGGTTGCAAATATGTTAAAGGAAGCGAATAGAAGAGAGTTAAAATATGGAGAGTTTAATGAAGAATTATTAAAAGAGGATACAGAGAAGAAATTATACCAGTTTTTAATTGAAAATAAAGAGAAGATGGAAAAATACTATAATGAAAAGAAATATAATGAATTTCTTGAAGAAATGAGGAGATGGAAAGAGCCAGTTGATAAATTTTTTGATGATGTTTTTGTTATGGTTGAGGATGAAAAAATAAGAAATAATCGTCTTTCTCTTTTAAAGATGATAAACGATATTTTTATTAAATTTGCAGATTTTTCATATATTCCTTTAAAAGAGGTGGAAAATGTTAAAAGAGTTTGATCCTGAAATTTATTATGCTTTAAAAAAAGAAATAGAAAGACAAAAAAATACCATAAATTTAATACCTTCAGAAAATATTGTTAGCAAAAATGTTTTAAAAGTTGTTGGCTCAATTTTTACAAATAAATATGCAGAAGGATATCCAGGAAAAAGATATTATGGCGGGTGTAAATATGTTGATATAGTTGAAAAGATCGCTATTGAGAGAGCATGTAAACTTTTTAATTCAGAACATGCAAATGTTCAAGCACATTCAGGAAGTCAAGCAAATATGGCTGTATATTTTTCTGTATTAAAGCCAGGGGATAAAATTCTTGCAATGGATATATCTTCTGGAGGTCATTTAACACATGGAGTAAAGGTAAATTTTTCAGGTATGTTTTATGAAACCTATTTCTACTCAGTAAATAAAGAAACAGGTCTTATTGACTATGAAAATGTTAGGGAAATTGCGTTGAGAGAAAAACCCAAAATGATTGTTTGTGGAAGTTCATCATATTCAAGAATAATAGATTTTAAAAAATTTAGTGAAATCGCAAAAGAACTTGGTGCTTATCTCTTATCAGATATTGCTCATATTGCAGGTCTTATTGTAGCAGGGCTACATCCATCACCTGTTGGACTTGCTGAATTTGTTACATCAACAACTCATAAGACATTAAGAGGACCAAGGGGTGGTTTAATATTATGTAAGAAAGAATTTAAGGAAAAAATAGATAGTATGATAATTCCAGGGATTCAAGGGGGTCCTCTTGTTCATGTTATTGCAGGTAAAGCAGTTGCCTTTAAAGAGGCAATGAGTAAAAAATTTGTAAAATATCAAAATCAAATTGTTAAAAATTGTAAGGTCTTGTGTGAAGAATTGAAAAAAAGAGGATATAAAATAGTAAGTGATGGCACAGATACCCATTTGTTTGTAATTGATTTAAGAGATAAAAATATAACTGGTTTGGAGGCTCAGGAAATTCTTGAAAGTGTTGGAATAATTACAAATAAAAACTTAATACCTTTTGACCCATTGCCTCCATCAATAACAAGTGGAATAAGAATAGGAACTCCATGTGTAACAAGCAGAGGAATGAGTGAAAAAGATATGATAAAAATTGCTGAATGGATTGACGAATCTTTGAAAAACAGGGATAAAAAGAAAATTTTAAAAGATATAGAAAAAAATATAAGGAGATTTGCTAATGAGTTCCCAATCTACCCGGAATAATAGACCTGATTGGGATACATATTTTATGAAGATTGCAAAACTTGTTTCTGAAAGGTCAACATGTTTAAGAAGAAAAGTAGGAGCAGTTCTTGTAAAAGATAAAAGAATTCTTGCAACAGGTTATAATGGTGCTCCAACAGGACTTTCGCATTGTGAAGAAGTTGGTTGCATTAGAGAAAAACTTAAAATACCATCTGGTGAGAGACATGAATTATGTAGGGGGCTTCATGCAGAACAAAATGCAATTATACAAGCAGCATATCATGGTGTTTCTATAAAAGGAAGTATTTTATATATTACATGTCATCCTTGCAGCGTATGTGCTAAAATGATAATAAATGCTGGAATAGAAGAGATAGTTATAGAGGAAGGATATCCTGATAAAATGGCAGAAGAAATTTTGAAAGAAGGTAAAATAAAAGTGAGATATTTAAAATGAAGGAAATACCAAAATTTTTAATTGATTACCTTAATAAGAGGAATATAAAAACAGAGGAAGAAATTAGAAAATTTCTTTATCCTAAAATTGATGACCTTATAGACCCATATATTATTGAGAATATAGAAAAGGCAACATACGAAATTATTAAAAGTATAGAAAACAAAGAGGGGATATTTATTTATGGGGATGGAGACATTGATGGGATTGGAGGTGTATTTTTTATTTTGGAATTTTTAAAGGATAAAAATATTAATTTAAATTATTATCTAACACATCGTCTTGAAGATTATGAAATAGAAGAAGAATTTGTTGATTATCTTTTAAAAGAAAAATATAAAATTATTATACTAATTGACTCTGGCATATCTTCTTATAAATTTCTCAAAAAATGTGAAGAAGTAAATATAAAAGCAATTGTAATTGACCATCACATTGCAGATTTTGACATTTTACCAAAATCTCATATCTATATTCATCCATTTTTAATTTCAAATAATATTGATTTTTCTGCAGCAGGTTTATCTTTTAAATTATTCCAATCATTAATTTCAAACTACCCTTCAATGCATTTTTCCGATTATATATGTATTGCAGGACTTGCTGTTTTAAGTGAAAATGTTGAGTTAAAAGGTGATAACAGAATTTTTGTTAAAGAAATGGTGAAAAATTTAAAGAATTCAAAAATAAAAGGTTTGAATCTCCTTACTTCAAGATATCTTATGGATGAATTTGAAATTGAAGATATAAAAATAAAAATAAACCCAAAACTTAATTCTCCTGGTAGATTTGGCAATCCAGATTTATCATTAAATTTACTTATAGAAAAGGAAGAAGAAGAGATTGAGAAATTACTAAAAGAAATTGAGATGCTTGATAAGAAAAGATTTCAGATTACACAGAAAATAATTAAAGATATTGAAAAAATAGAAGGTTTTGAAAATAGATTTATAATTTTTGATAATTTCCCGGAATCTTTATGCGGAATTATAAGTACCCGTCTTGTTGAAAAAACAAATCTACCTTTTCTTGTAATGAGTAAAAAGGGAGATATTATAAAGGGTTCTGGTAGAAGTCCCGAAAATTTTAATTTATATGAATTTATGAAAAAAATAAAAGATAAATTTCTTTCATTTGGAGGACATAAAAATGCAATAGGATTTAAATTTAGAATTGATAAAAAAGATGAAATAGAGGAATATTGGAAGAGTATAAAAGTATTTGATGAAAAAAAATTAGTATATGAATATGATGCCATTTTTGAAATAGACCAAATTAAGCCAGATTTACAAGAATATCTTAATCTTTTAAAGCCATATGGAAAAGGGAATGAACCTCCAATTTTTTTAAGTAGGGATGTTTTAATTAAGAAAATAATTAAAGGTAATGAAGTTAAATATTGGGCAAAAAAAGGGAATGCAATTTTTGAATGTAAAGTTTCTGACACAAAAATTTCAGAAGGGACAAAAAATATCCTTTATACACCCATAATAGAAAAAATAAATAATTACTATAGAATTGTTCTTAAAATAGATAAATTGATAGAATTTTGAAAATCTATTGGAAAAATGAAAATTTTTTTCTTTCTTTATTGGAACAATAATAATATTAAAACCTCATATTTTTATAGATAAAAGTATTGTTGAAGTTTTCTAATAGAAAGAACCTATTTTAAAGTTGAAGAGGTCACTTTTTTATATTCTTATATAGGAAAAACCTGCTTTATTAAAATTAAGTCAAAATCTCTTCTTTTATTTTTACTGGTCTTTTAACTTTTCCTGCTTTTAAACATTTTGTGCATATTTTCATTTTTTTTATAACACCATTATATTCAACAGTTATATTCTGAATATTTGGTTTCCATTTTCTTCTTGTTTTTCTATTTGAATGACTTACTTTATTTCCTGCACGTGGTTCTTTTCCGCATATTTCACACCTTGCTGCCATTTTTTCCTCCCTATTCTTTAATCTTTCCTTCTTTCTTTAAAAGATAATAAGTCCTTTTTGCATAACTATTTTCAGGATTAATCTTTAAAATTCTTTTTAGGTATTTAACAGCATTATTTATATTATTATAATATACAAGATAAATTGATGCAATACTACATAAAACATCTTCATCATAAGGATTAAACCATTCAGCAATTTTATAATATCTGAATGCTTTTTCAATATCACCAAGTTTCAAATGTACAGTTCCAAGGTTTGCATCTGTTTTTGCAAAATGAGGGAAAAGATGATTATTTATGTAAAGATAAATTTTTTTACTTTCTTTATAATTATTTATCATTCCATAGACATAAGCAAGTTTATACCAACACTCATAATTATATGGATTTATTTGAAGAGCAATAAGATAGTTTTCTATACTTTTTTTATAATTTCCTCTTTCTTTTGCAAATATACCATTTTTATAATAAATCTGGGGGTATATTCTGTAATAAGAATGGAAAATTGATAAAATTAAAGAAGAAAAGATAATTGAATACCATAAATTTTTTGAAATTTTGGATTCAATCTTTTTATTACTAAAATATGTTGCAGTCACTCCAAGCAAAAACCAAAAATACATACTTGTGGAAGGATTTGTTAAATTTGTTGAAAATATATTATCAGATAAAACACTTATTATTCCACCACAAATTCCAGGAAGAATTCCTTTTGCTTTTTTATTTTTTATTGAAAAAATTATAAAACTTATAACAAAGATAAGGAAAATTAAAAGTCCTATTATTCCTGTTTCTGCCCATTTTTCAAGATACTCATTATGAGGATGATTTGTAACAGGGGTTGATTCTGGTTGAAGAAAATATTCTCTTTTTCTAAAATAAGGATAGAAAAATATGAAGTTTCCAAAACCCCAACCAAAAAAAGGTTTTTTTAAAATCATTCTCCATGTTCCAGCCCATATGTAATATCTTATATTTCCCTTATACCATTCTATTATTTTATGAGAAAAACCAATTATTAAAAAAGCAAGCAATATAATTCCAACATATTTTATAAGCCCTTTTTTTTCAAAGTTATGAAAATACCATACAAAAGAGATTCCTATTACAAAGGCCATTTTTGCTGCTCTTGATTGAGAAACAAAAAGTCCCCAAATACCAGTAATTAAACAAAGAATATCCAAAATTAAGAGAAATGAAATTTTTTCTTTTTTGTAAATATAATTAAGTAGGTTTGAAAAAGAAAGACATAATACCATTATTATATGACCTGCATAAAAATTTGGATTACCAAAAGTTGAAATTGCATAATGTCTTTCTCCATAAAATTGAGATATTCCAACTATTGAAGCACAGATACCCGAAAAAATCCATAAATAAAAAATTCTGTAATCAATTTGAAAATTTGTTGCAGTTATAAAAATGAGAAAATAAAGTATATAATTCTCAAGATTTTTTGCAGATTCATATTTAAATGGGGCCAAGAAAGATGAAATTAAAATCCAGATAAAGTATATTATTGGCAAATATATTAAATTTGAAAATTCAAATTCTTTTTTTGAGAGTAAATAATAAACTGAAATTAGAAAGCAGAATAAAAAACCGGTTAAATTTTTAATCAATGTGTAATCATAGGCAAGATGATATGTAAGAAGGACACCACAAACAAAAAATATGGCATAACTCAAAAAATAATATATTAAACCCTTCTCCTTCTTATTTTTCTTGACCCCTTTGATTTTCCACATAGATTTAAATTAAATTTGAAAGAGATAGTAGTTCAGGAACATATTTATCCCAGCCAAGAGGCATTATATGGATACCTTGACAGAGTTCTTTCATTCCTTTTATTAATTCTGCCCCTATCTGTAAACTTACTTTAACTCTTTCTTCCTTTTTTGCTTCTGCCAACATTTTTATATATTTTTCAGGAACACTCACTCCAGCAACATTCTCATTCATATACTTTGCCATTCCTGCTGATTTTAATAAAACTATCCCTCCTAAAATTGGGACTTTATATTTTTCAACTCTTTTCATAAATTCTTCAAATTTTTTTAAATCATAAATTGCTTGAGTTTGAAAAAATTTTGCACCTGCCTCTATCTTTTTTTCCATTTTAATTATTTGTAATTCAAGTGGTTCATAACATGGACTTACAACAGCACCAAGAAAAAATTTTGGACTTCCATCAAGTTGATTCCCTTTCATATCTTTCCCATCCATAAGGTCTGAAGCAACCTTTAATAATGAAACAGAATCAAGGTCAAATACTGGCTTTGCTTCTGGATGGTCTCCTAAAATTGGATGGTCTCCTGTTAAAATTAAAACATTTCTTATACCAAGAACATATGCAGAAAGTAAATCTGATTGTAAAGCAAGACGATTTCTATCTCTGCATGTTATTTGAAATATTGGCTCAAGCCCCATCTCAACAAGTAAATGGCATGTAGCAAGAGAACCAAGACGCATAACAGAACTTTGTAAATCAGTTACATTAAAAGCATCCACTTTATCTTTCAATATTTCTGCCTCTTTTAAAAATTCAAGATTTATCCCCTTTCCTGGTCCTATTTCAGAAGTTATAACAAATTTCCCTTCATTTAATTTTTTCGCCAAATTTGATATTTCCATTTATAACTCCTCGTTTTTATCAATGTCATAGAATACTTTTTTTCTTAACTTAATATCAGGCTCAAGCAATTTATAATTTCTTGGTTCTTGATATTCTTTTAAAATTTCAAGTTTATTTATTTTCTTCAGTTTCTCATAAATTAAAACCCATCCGCAATCCTTTTCCTTATCAATTTCACATTTTCCATCTTTTGTACCTCCACATGGCCCATTTACAAGTTGTTTTGTGCAGAAAGCAATTGGGCATATTCCTCCTGTAATTCCAAGATAACAGGTTCCACATTCTAAACATCTTTCTTTTCCAGGCCAAAGTCCTTGGAATCCACCAAGATATACTGTATTTGTTGCAGGATAAACAGGTTTATCAATAATATCTGAAACACACTGAACTCCTATCCCACAGGAAAAAACAACCAGACCATTTGCAGATGAAAGTTCATTTAAAAATTTTTTTAGTTTTCTTGCAACTAAAATTTTATTACATAAGAAATCAATTTTAACTTTTCCTTTTATATCTTTACCATTTTCTCTCAACTTTTTTTCTATCTCTTCAACACTTTTATCATCACTTACCTTACAAACCTCCGCACATCCATTACATAAAATTAAAAAGAGTTCATTTTCCTTAACAATTTTTAAAATTTCTTCAATATTTTTCAATTCTGAATAAATCATTTTCGCTCTCCTTGTTTTCTTCTATAATCAAATTACATAATGTTATAAGTTTTTCTAAAATATCATTAAATTTTTCCTTTAAAATATCCGAAAGTCCTATCTGCCAATCAACTTTATATGGTTCAACCCCAAAAATGTAAATATTTCCACAAAAATTAGTAAGAATTAAATCTTCAATGTAATTTTTTTCATGAGATGAAATATTGAAAAAGTCTGAAATGAATGGGTTTTTGCTAACATAGACAAAACCAGGTATAAAGTTTAAATTTATTGCATCAACGATTAAAATATTTTCATATTTTTCTTCATTTAATATAGAAAAAATTCTCCATGTTTCTGTTCCAATTTCATAAACTTTTATTTTTTCTTTATCAAATATATCTTTGATTTCTCTAACAAGAAAAACACCTATACCATCATCCATTCTCAAAGTATTCCCAACCCCAAAAACCGCAAGTTTTATCCCCATATTAAAAACTCTTTTTTATTCAATTTTTTATTATCAATTATTTGAACTGAACAAGCAAGACATGGGTCAAATGACCTTACTATTCTTAAAATTTCAACTGGTTTTTCTTCATCATTAATTTCTGTTCCAATAAGTGCTCTTTCAATTGGTCCATATTTACCGTTTTTATCTCTCGGAGAAGCATTCCATGTTGTAGGAGAAATCACTTGATAATGAAAAATTTTTTTATTTTTTATAATTATCCAATGACCTACAGCACCTCTTGGTCCTTCACTTAAACCAATTCCTTCAGCATTTTCTGGGATTTCAAAGTCAATATAAAAATCCTCTTCTGATTTAATTTTTAAAATCCAATTAATACATTCATTTACAAGAACTTTTGTTTCAATAAATCTTGCAATATGTCTCCCAAGAACTGAATTAAGTTTTGAAATATCAATTTTAAATTCATTTAAAATATTGTCTATTTCCGATTTCCAAGGTTGCTGATTTTTCATATATGCCACAATTAATCTTGCAACAGGGCCGACTTCAAATACATTATCATCATATCTTGGACTCTTTATCCATGAATAAGCATCTTTATAAATGTCTGGGTCTGGTAAATCATATTTTGGATTTGCAATCTCTCCATTATACCATGAATTTACAACATGTTCTGTTATCTTATCTGGATTCAACTCTTCAAATTTTTCAATATTATAAACAACTCCTGATGGCTGGAATTTTTTGACTTCACCATTTTCTTTAATAGGAAATACTCCATAAGCAAGATAATTACCATATGAAGAGCCAATGTCAAAATATTCAGGATAAAATTTCGCTATCTCTTTTAAATCTCTGAAATAATAAAGTTCAACAAATTCTTTAATATCTTTTAGTTTTCCAATACTATTTTCAATTTTACCTGCATCAACTTTTTGTGTAACTCCACCAGGGACAATACCACACTGATGTGGCATTTTACCACCAAAAATACTTAATAATTGATGTGCATATCTTCTTATTTCAAGTGCTTTTATATAATTGTGCACGCATCTTGTATTTATATCCTCTGGTAATCTAAAATCATCATCTCTTGGAATAAATGGAGAATAATTATCCCTTTCAAGAAATTTACAAACAAGGTCTATTTCACTGCTAATACCCTTTTTTACTTTGCTTACATCAATAAAATCAAGAAGAGTGAAATGATAGAAATGTAAAATTGAATTATGAATATGATTTGAAGCTTGTATTAAGTTTCTTACAAGTAAACCATTTGCAGGAATTTTTTCTTTTATTCCAAATGCATCATCAAGTGCAAGAGTTGAAGCAGAAGCATGAGCAATAGGACAAACACCACAAATTCTCTGAGTTATTTGGCATGCATCAAGTGGGTCTCTTCCAACAAGTATTTTTTCTATCCCTCTATAAAGCATACCACTACATTTAGCATCTATTACTTTTTTGTTTTCAATTTCAACTTCAACTTTTAAATGTCCTTCAATTCTTGTGACCGGGTCAATTATAATTTTCTTTCCCATTTTATTCTCCAATTTTTTCTATTTCCTTTCTTTTAAATAATGGACTATTTCCATCTATAAATTCTGGTTCAGTGCAACCAAAACATGGAGAATTATTTTTTATACACCAGTTTGTCCCTCCATTCCATTCCCTGATAGGACAATCTGCATATGTATATGGTCCTTTGCATCCAAGTAAATATAAACATCCTTCTTCAGAAAAACTTTTTGCAAATTTACCTTTATCAAAATATGGTCTTCTTGGACAATTCTCATGAATTAATTTACCATAAAAATCAATAGGTCTATTTAATTCGTCAAGAGTAAGTGGTAAATTTGCAATAATTTTTGTTATTGTTCCTAAAAACCAATCAGGATGAGGTGGACAACCTGGTATATTTATTAATTTTTTCTTAATGCCTTTCTCTTCTAATATTTCTTTTACTGATTTACACCCTATTGGATTAGGAGAACCTTTTGGAATTCCTCCAAATGATGAACAACTACCTATGCATATTATTCCATTTGAATTTTCTGCCAAATCACATAAAATTTCAAGAAATGTCTTTTCTCCAACCTTACCATATATTCCATTATCCTTTGTTGGTATAACTCCCTCAACAACAAGTATAAAATCTTTTTTAAAAACTTCTTCCATCATAACTTCAATAACTTTCTCTCCACTACCTGCCATTATTGTTGGTTGAAAAATTAAAGATACAATTTTACCTGGAACTATTTCATCAAGGAGTAAGTTTTTTATTTTTAATGATGATGAATTTAAAAGAGAAATTGTGCATCCTGTGCAACCACCTGCTTGAAACCATATTACTTTTATTTTTTCCATTTTAAATCCCCTTTTGTAATTTTGCAAGTAAGACAGTATTTTTTAATAAAATTGCAGTTGTTATAACTCCAACTCCGCCTGGAACAGGTGTAATCCAACTTGCTTTCTCTTTTGCCTTTTCAAATTCAACATCTCCAACTATTTTATCCCCAACTCTATTTATTCCAACATCTATCACAATTGCTCCTTCTTTTATCCAATCCCCAGGAATTAAATTTGCCTTCCCAACAGCAACTATTAAAATTTCTGCTTTTCCCACATGCTCTTTTAATTTTCCCGCATCTGATGTTCCTATATGACATATTGTTATTGTAGCATATTTATCAACTAAAAGCAATGCAACAGGTTTTCCAACTATATCAGAATGTCCCACCATAACAACTTCTTTTCCATAAAGATCCACTCCAAGATATTCAATTATTTCTTTTACTGCAAGTGCTGTGCATGGTGCAACAATTGGTCTACCATAAACAATCCATCCCATATTTACTGGATTTACTCCTTCAACATCCTTTTCGGGTGCTATATTTGATTGAACCTTTCTTGTATCAACTTCTTTAGGTAAAGGAAGTTGTAATATTATACCTGTAACCTTTTCATCTTCATTTAATTTCTTAATTGTTTCAATTATTCCATTTTCATCTGTATTTTCTGATAAACTCATTATTTCATAATCAATTCCCATTTTTTCACAACTTTTCTTTTGCTGGTTCATATATACAATACTGGCTGGATTCTCACCACAAGATACAGCAACAAGTTTTGGAACAATTCCTTTTGATTTTAATTGCTCAATATTTTTTTTGACTTCATCCTTTATTTTTTCAGCAATGACTTTTCCGTCAATTATATTTCCCATTTTATACCCCCATTTTTTCAATAACTTTTCTATTTACAATTTCACTTTTTTCTTTTACTAATCTTTCCATTTCTTCAATTTTATCTTTAATTTCTTTTTTAAAGTTTTCATCATTTATATATTTTAAGTTAATCAGTATATTCATTTTTGCAGAATTAAAAGATGAGATGGCCAAAATATTTGAAATTCCTGTGTCAGAAATTAAATTTATATTGCCCTTTTCAGTTAAAATATCGCAGAAATCAATTATTTGGCTCATAAACTGGCATATTTTAAAATGTAAATTTACAGATTTTTTTAGATAATCCTCGGGATTTAATTTTTCTTTTATCGCTTTATCTATATTTTCATATATTCTACTATCTTCTTCAATAAAATTTACACATTCTTTTAAAATTGCTTCATTTTTCTCTTTTATTTTTGTTAACTCTTCTTCAAATTTACTATATTTTTTTTTGCCGATTGTATAATTTAAAACCATATTTAGAAGACAAGAGGAAAGAGATGCACATAAGGCAGTAACACTTCCTCCACCAGGAATTGGCGTTTTTGCAGACAAAATTTCAAAATAATTCTTTAAACTATTATCAAGAAAATTAAAGTCCATAATGGAATTCTTTTAATCTTAAATATTTCTCAAAATTTTCATCCCATATATCTCCGTTTTCCGGTCTATAAACAATTAAAGGGAAAGAATTTCTAACTATTTCTCTTATTTCTATTATATCTTTAATTTCTCTTCTCGCAAGCATTTGAACAAGAATATTTCCTGCAGATGTTGCTTCAACAGGACCAGTTATAACTATCTTTTTTGTTGAAGAAGCAGTAAATTGTGATAAAAGAGAATTTTTACTTCCGCCTCCTACAATATGTAATGTCTCTATATTATAACCAATAATTTCTTCTATCTTTTCAATAACATATCTATATTCCATTGCTAAACTTTCAAAAATAACTCTTGATATTTGGGAGATTCCTTCTGGTATTTTCTGGCCTGTTTTTTTACAATAATTTTTTATTTTTTCAACCATATTCCCTGGATAAAGAAAATCAGAACTATTTACATCTATAAAAGAATAAAATGGTTCTGCATCTTTTGCCATTTCAACAATTTCTTCATATGTATAACTTTTCTCTTCTCTATCCCACTCTTTTTTGCATTCTTGTAATATCCATAGTCCCATTATATTCTTTAAAAATCTAATTGAACCACCAAATCCACCCTCATTTGTGAAATTATATTCAAGAACCTTTTCATTTATTATTGGATTTTCAATTTCAACTCCGAGAAGAGACCATGTGCCTGAAGAAAGATAGGCCCATTTATTTTCTTTAGCAGGAACTCCAACAACTGCAGAAGCGGTGTCATGACAACAAACAGCAAAAACAGGTATAGGGGGTAAATTTAATTCTTCACTTATTTTCTTTGTAATATTACCAATTAAAGTTCCAGGAGATATTACTTGAGGTAAGAAATCTGTTTTAATTCCAAGTTCTTCAAGTAATGAGTAACACCAATCCCCTCTCGGTGCTTTATTTTGGCCTGTTGATAAAGAATTATACATTTGTGAAGTTGTTACAATTGTATATTCACAGAATTTTTCACCTGTTAACATAAAATTAAATAAATCAGGCATAAAAAGTAAAAATTTTGTATTTTCAATTAAATATGGGAACTCTTTTTTAGTTGCATATAACTGAAATAAAGTATTTATTGGCATAAACTGAATACCTGTATTTTTAAAAATTTTTTCTTTTGGAACAATTTTAAATACTTCTTCCATGATACCATTGGTTCTTTCATCTCTGTAATGAAATGGATTTGAAAGTAATAGGTCATTTTCACCAATAAATCCACAATCTACTCCCCATGTTGTAATGCCAATTCCTGCTATTTTGCCATAATTTTTTGAAATTAAAATTATTTTCTTTATCTCCTCAAATATTGAAAGGACATTCCAAAACCTATGGTTTAAGATTAATGAATTGTAAGTTGGGAACCTATGAATCTCATTTAAATAAATTTTTGAACCATCAAATTCTCCAATCATTCCTCTTCCACTTTCTGCTCCAAGGTCAACTCCAATATAAATTTTTTTCATATAGAAAATTTTTTAACATATCTATCTTTCTTTGTCAAAATATCAAAATATAAGGTATAATAAAAAACTATGGATAAGAGTGAATTTATTTTTAATCTGATTCCCGTTGCTATTTTTCTTCTTGATGAGAATAAAAATATTATTGAAGTTAATGAGAGGATAAAAGATTATTTTGGGTATGAGATTGAAGAGATAAAAGGAAAGAATCTATATCAACTGCCAATAAAAAAAGAAGAAATAGAAGAATTATTTGAAAAAATTGGAAAGATTGCAAGAATTAATTTTCTAACAAAAGATGGTAAAAGTAAAATAGGGATGGGATTACTGAGTGAAATAAAAGGTGAAAGAAAAAAATATATTTTAATTATACATGATGTAACAGAAGAAGAATTGTTAAGATTAAAGTTGAAGGAAAAAGAAACTATATTAAAAGAATGGGAAGAATTTGCAGAAAAATCGCTGGCAGGAATTTATATCTATGACGAAAATTTTAATTTTTTATATGTAAATCCAGCATTTTGTGAAATTTGGGGTTTACCAAGAGAAGAAATTATGAAGAAAAAAGCATATGAATTGATTTATTCAGAAGATATTCCTTTAGTTAAAGAGATGGCACAAAAAAGATTTTCAGGAGAAATTGAAGTTGCAAGTTTTATATTAAGGGCATTAGATAAAAATGGAAAATTAAAATATGGAAAGGTTGCTGGAAGAGTTACAAAATTAGGTGATAAAAAAGTAATTATGGGAACAGTAATTGATATTACTGAAATGAAAGAATATGAAAAAGAATTAGTGAGTGAACACCAATTACTTGAAAAAACAATTGAAGGGACAATTTATGCAATTACAAGAATAGTTGAAACAAGAGACCCATATACTGCAGGTCATCAGGTAAAAGTTGCTAAACTTTCTGAAGCAATAGCAAAAGAGATTGGATTAAAAAATATAAAAGAAATATTATGGGCTTCTTTATTGCATGATGTTGGAAAAATTTCAGTTCCTTCTGAAATACTTGTTTTGCCAAGAAAATTAAATCCGATTGAATTTGGAGTAATTAAAACCCATCCAATAACAGGATATAATATAGTTAAATTAATACCCAATTTTGAAAGGATTGCAGAAATTATATTACAACATCATGAAAGATTAGATGGGAGTGGTTATCCAAGAGGAATTAAAGGGGAAGAAATATTAAAAGAAGCAAGAATTATAGCAGTAAGTGATGTTGTTGAAGCAATGGTTTCTTATAGACCATATAGAGATGCTTTAACTCTGGAGGATGCACTTGAAGAGATACGTAAAAATAAAGGTATAAAATATGATAAAGAAGTTGTGGAGATTTGTATTGACTTATTTAAAAGAAAGAAGTTTAGTTTTGAAGATTAAAAATGGAAGAATATGAAATTGTAATTGGCCTTGAAGTCCATGTGGAACTTTTAACAAAATCAAAAATGTTTTGCAGTTGCTCAACTGAATTTGGTTTGCCCCCTAATAAAAATATCTGCCCTATTTGCACTGGAATGCCAGGAGTTTTACCAGTTATAAATAAAAAAGCAATTGAACTTGCAATAAAGACAGGTATTGTTTTTAATTCAAATATTTCTAAATTCTGCAGATTTGCAAGAAAAAATTATTTTTATCCTGATTTACCCAAAAACTATCAAATATCCCAATATGAAGAACCACTTGCAACTGGTGGTTTTCTTGAGATAGATGGGAGAAAAATTCATTTTAAAAGGATTCATATTGAGGAAGATGCGGGGAAATTACTACATTCAGAAAAAGGGGACTTTTCTTATGTAGATTTTAACAGAAGTGGAATACCCTTACTTGAAATGGTAACAGAACCAGATATAAGGAGCCCAGAAGAAGCAGAAAAATTTCTTGAAAAACTAAAAAAAATACTTGAATATCTTGAAATAAGTGATTGCAATATGGAAGAAGGATCATTAAGATGCGATGCAAATATATCGGTAAGAAAAAAAGGAGAAAATTTACTTGGTGTGAAAACAGAAGTTAAAAATATGAACTCTTTTAAGTCAGTTAGAAAGGCATTATTATATGAAAGTAAAAGGCAGATAGAAATTTTAAAAAGAGGAGAAAGAATTATACAAGAAACAAGATTATGGAATGAAAAACTTCAAATTACAGAGCCAATGAGGACAAAAGAGGAGGCACATGATTATAGATATTTTCCTGAACCAGACCTTGTCCCTCTTGAGATTGATGAAAACTGGATTTTAGAAATCAAAAACCAGATAGGAGAACTTCCAGATGAAAGAAGAGAAAGATTTAAAAGTCAGTATAAACTTAGTGATTATGATGCAACTGTTTTAACATCTCAAAAAGGCATTGCTGATTATTTTGAAGAATGTGTGAAATTATATAAAAATCCCAAAATAGTTGCAAATTGGATAATGGATCAAATTCTTTCATTGACAAAAGGAAAAATATTAAAAGCAACAGAAATTCCTTTAAAACCAGAATATTTAGTTGAAATTTTAAAGTTTATTGACGAAGGAAAAATTACACAGACAATAGGGAAAGAGATATTAAAAGAATCTTACCAAACAGGAATTTCTCCTGGTATAATAGTTAAAGAGAGGAATCTTATTCAAATAGAGGATAAAGAAATTTTAAAAAAGTTTGTTGAAGAGGTTATAAAAGAAAATGAGAAAGCAGTAAATGACTGGAAAAAGGGAAAAGAACAAGTGATTGGTTTTCTTGTTGGTCAAGTTATGAGAAAGACATCTGGTAAAGCAAATCCAAATATAGTTAAAGAAATATTAATTGATTATTTGAAAAAAATTTAAAAAAGGATAAAATTTAAAATTGATTTTTTGAAAATTTTTTTCTTTATCGGAAGTACAAAACGAAAAGGAGGAATTGAAAAAAGAATAAAATGTAAAGTAAAAAATAAAAAAGGAGAAAAATGAAAAAGAAAATATTAATTACAACTTTAGGGTTTTTGTTACTTTCTGTTGTAATTGGAGGTGGAGTAAATAGTTCTCAGGCAAAAAGTAGAGAAGATAATCTTTATAAAAATCTTGAACTTTTTATAGATGCATTGAAAATTGTAAAAGATAATTATGTTGAGCCAGTTGAAAATAAAAAACTTATTTATGGTGCATTAAAAGGTATGCTTATGTCACTTGACCCTTATAGTTCATTTTTAGAACCAGAATTGAAAAAAGAATTACAAATAGAGACAAAAGGAGAATTTGAAGGAGTTGGGATGGAAATAACTTTAAAAGATGGAATAGTAACTGTAGTTAGTCCAATTGAAGATACTCCTGCGTGGAAAGCAGGGATAAGGGAAGGAGATAAGATAATTGAAATAGATGGGAAATCTACAAAAGGAATGTCTACAATGGAGGCGGCTCAATTATTAAGAGGAAAGAAAGGAACAAAAGTTACTTTAAGTATTTTAAGGGAAGGAGCACCAAATTTGATAAAAATAACTCTTGAAAGGGATATTATAAGGATTAAATCAGTTAAATCAAAAATTTACGGTTCAATTGGTTATGTAAGAATAACTGGTTTTCAAGAAAATACACCAAATGATTTAAAGAAGGTTTTAAATGAATTTAATGAGAAAAATATAAAAGGTCTGATTATTGATTTAAGAAATAATCCAGGAGGTTTATTAAGTGTTGCAATAGAAGTTAGTGAATTCTTTTTGCCTCCAAATAAACTTATAGTTTATACAAAAGGAAGAGACAAAAAAGATAATGTTTCATTTTATAGTAGGAAAAATCCTATATGGAAAAAACCAATCGTATTGCTTGTAAATGGAGGGAGTGCATCTGCTTCAGAAATTTTATTTGGTGCATTAAAAGATAACTATACTGGATTTTTATCAGTTGGAACAAAGACATTTGGCAAGGGTTCTGTCCAAAATTTAATCCCACTTTCAGATGGTTCAGCAATTAAACTTACAATAGCAAGATACTATACACCAAAAGGTGTTTGTATTGAAGGGGAGGGGATAGAACCAGATATAGAGGTGAAACTTGAAAGTGATAAACCAATAATACCTACAAGTGATGAAGATCTACAATTTAAAAGGGCCTTGGAAGAAATAAAAAAGATGATTACAAATGGCTAAAAAAGATAATAATATTTCCCCTTTTTTGCCATTAGTTCTTTTTTTAATTTTATCTATTTTAATAGTTAGTTTTAAAATTATTGAGCAATTCCCGAAAAATAAAAAATTTGAGGGAAAAGGAGTAAAAGAGATAGAAAAGTTATATCCACCTGAAATTAAACCAACTATACCTGAGAGAATTAAAAAACCAGTTAAAAAAGTTGGTGAAGTTGCAATTATTATAGATGATGTTGGATGGAATTTATCAATAATAAAGGAAATAGAAAAGATAAATCAACCCTTAACTCTTGCAATTCTGCCAAAAGCACCTTATAGTAAAAAAATTTTGGATGAATTAAAGGATAAAAATTATGAATTTATTTTGCATCTCCCTCTTGAACCAATGCCTCCATTTCAATGCCTTGATAAGGGACTTATAAAAGTTAATATGGGAGAAGAAGAAATAAAGAATATATTTGAAGATAATATAAAGGACTTTTTGCCTTATGTTAAAGGTGTCAATAATCATATGGGTTCTTTATATACAATAAATGAAGAAAAAATGAGAATCTTGCTTGAAAATATAAAGGAGAAAAATCTATTTTTTGTTGATAGTTTAACAAATTCAAAAAGTTGTGGATATAAACTGGCAAAAGAACTTGGTATTAAAACAGGTAAAAGAGATATTTTTCTTGATAATTCATCAGACCCTGAGGAGATAAACAAAAAGATTGATGAATTGATTAAAATTGCAAAAGAAAAGCAAAGTGCAATCGCAATAGGACATGCAAAAGCAACAACAATAAATGTTTTAAAGGAAAGAATTTCTGATTTTGAAGAAAATGGTGTAAAAATAGTTCCTGTTTCAAAACTTCTTGAATAAGATGATAGTAATTGGAATAGAAACTTCATGTGATGAGACAGGTATTGGAATAATTAAAGATAAAAAAATACTCTCAAATATTGTTGCTTCACAAGAGGATATCCATTCTATTTATGGAGGTGTTGTCCCTGAACTTGCAAGTAGAGCACATTTAACAAGAATAGATAATATTTTTAAAATTGCAATTGAAAAAGGTAATGTAAAAATTGAAGATATTGATTTAATTGGTGTCACAAATCAGCCAGGACTTAAAGGTTCTTTACTTGTGGGTGTTTCATTTGCCTGTGGACTTGCATATAAATTAAAAAAGCCGATCTATTTTGTAAATCATTTATATTCACATTTGGCAGTTAATTTCTTAAATGAAAATATTGAATTCCCTGCTCTTGGCCTTGTAATTTCAGGAGGTCATACAAGTTTTTTTTATATTGAAAATTTTATAAGTTTTAAAGAAATAGGGAAAACCCTTGACGATGCATGTGGAGAGACATTTGATAAAGTTGGTAGAATTCTTGGATTACCTTTTCCTGGAGGTCCTTATATTGAAAAAGAAGCAGAAAAGGGAGATGAGAAAAAAATAAAATTTCCAATTCCCTCAAATTTAAAAGATCTTAATTTCAGTTTTAGTGGATTAAAAACAGCAATTCTTTATTATGTTAAAAAATATGGTAAGGAAAATATTTCTGATATATGTGCCTCATTTCAAAAAGTTATAGGTGACTATCTATGTAGGAAAATTAAAATTGCTTTAAAAAAATATAATGTAAAATCATTTCTTCTTGGTGGAGGAGTTGTTAGTAATTTTTATATAAAAAAAAGAATTGAGGAAATTTTACCATCTCATATAAATTTATTTATCCCAGAAAAAAATTTATGTCTTGATAATGGAGTTATGGTTGCAGTTATGGCCTATTATCTATATAAATTTAATGTTGCCCATCACAAAAATATAATAAAAGTAATTCCAACAAAATAGTATTTTTATTTTTCAAACTCATCAATTTTTGTTTCCTGATTTGTTTTATTTGAAAGGTAAATTTTTATTGCTTGGATATGTTCTGCATATGTTTTTGAGAAATGATTTGTTCCATTACCTTTTGAAAGGAAGAACATATAATCAGTTTTGGTAGGGTTTAAAGCAGCAATTAAAGAATCTTTACTGGGATTACATATTGGAGTAGGAGGAAGCCCTTTATAAATATAAGTATTATATGGTGATTTTATTTTTAAATCTGAATTTGTTAATCTTTTTTTTCTATATCCAAGAGCATATTCAACTGTTGCACAACTTTCAATAGGTATATTTTTTTTAAGCCTTTTATATATAATTCCTGCAATTATTTTTCTTTCAGAAGTTAACGATGCCTCCTTTTCAACAATTGAAGCAACAGTAACAATTTTTTTCACTTCTTCCCAGTTATTTTTATTTATCCCTTCATCGTAAATTTCTTCAAATATATTCTTAAATCTATTCCACATTTTCAGACATATACCTTCAATTGAAATATTGTAAGGGAAATAATATGTATCTGGAAACAAAAAACCTTCAAGATTATTCCTTTTTGCATACTCAATAAACTCATTCTTATCCTTTATAAGTCCCGACCTTTTTAATATTTCTGCTATTTCATAGATATTTGCTCCTTCTGGTATTGTTATTCTTACTAATGCAATTTCTCCTTTTACAAGTTTTTCAATAACTTTTTTCAAAGGAGTTCTACCTGAAAATTCATATATTCCTGATTTTAATTTTTTTTGAACATTATATCTGTTTGTCAAAAATAAAAATAACTTTACACTTCTAATAATTCCCTCTTTTTTTAATAATTTTCCTATTTCATATGCATTTTTATTTTCTGGAATTTCAACAAGTTTTGTGGGTTTAACAAGTGGAGGGAGAGTAATAATTTTTATGAGAAAAAAAATAAAAATCAAAATCCAAGAAATTAAAAAAAATAAATTTATTCTATTTTTTCTCTCCATATTCTAATAATATTGTTTCTCTTAATAATTCAAAACCTTTATATACAGCCCTATCTCTAATTGTTTTTCTATCTCCTGAAAAAATAAATCTATATGCATTTGTTTTCTTTTTATAGGAAATACCAATCCAGACAAGTCCAACAGGTTTTTCAGGAGTTGCTCCAGTAGGTCCTGCAATACCTGTAAAACTTAAAGATATATCTGCCTTACCATATTTTTTAGCATTTTTTGCCATAAGTATTGCTACCTCTTCACTTACTGCTCCATATTTTTTTAAAATTGTCTTTGGAACTTTTAAAATTTTCTTTTTTAATATATTGCTATAAGTTACAAATCCACCCATAAAATACTCAGAACTTCCTGGTATATCAGTTATTAATTTACAGGCAAGACCACCAGAACAGGATTCAGCAATTGCAAGTTTCAATTTTTTTTCCTTTAATAAATTCCCTATAATTTCAGGTATTGTTGGAGCATTCATACCAATATATTTAATTCCAAATCTTTCCTTTATAATATTTTCTACCTCAACGAATTTATACTTTTTTTCTTCTGGTAATGTTAAAACAAGTTCAATTAAATTTGGATGAGCAAGTATTGTAAAATTTCCCTTCATTTCATTTATTAAATCACTCAATTTTGTTTCAACTTCAGATTCAGGCACACCAATTATTGAGTAAATATTTGTGATTATATCTTGTTTTTTAAATTTTTCTTCAATAATTTTAATACAATCTTTAAACATTGGTTCAAGTTCATTTGGAGGACCAGGTAAAATCAATACTAATTTACCATTTTCTTCAATTATCATACCTGGTGCAGTGCCATTTTTATTTTCAATTATTTTTGCTCCTTTAATTACATATGCCTGTCTTTTGTTTATTTCAGGAGGTTTTATATTTCTTTTTCTAAATTTTTCTTCTATTTCTTTCCAAACATTTTCATCAAATAAAAGTTCTTTATTTAACGCTTCACTTATTGCTTCTCTTGTTAAATCATCAAAAGTTGGGCCAAGGCCCCCTGTAATTATTATCAAATCTGCTTTTTTATAAGAATTAAGAAACTCTCTTTTTATTTCCTCTTTATCATCTCCAATAATAGTGCATTTTGAAATTTTAAATCCTGAGCATAGTAGAATTTTTGAAATTAAATTTATATTTGTATTAACTCTGTTAAAAAGTAATTCAGAACCAATATTAATAACTTCTACCCTCATTTTTATAGATTTTCACATTGATAGATTGATTGGTCTAAAAGATTATAAATTTTGATATTTCCTTCCTCCAAATCTATCATAGCACAGGTAGGTATTTTTTCTTTTGGAATTGAAGGACTTCCAGGATTTAAAATTATGATGTTTTCTATTTTTTTAAGTAGAGGAATATGAGTATGACCTGAAATCAAAAAATTTATTTCCCATCTTTTACCAAGTTCAAGCCATTCATCATTTTTAAAAATATGTCCATGTGAAACAATAAATCTAAAATTATTTATCTGATAAAAAAGAAAAGGGCTTGCCATAGGAATATTTAAAAATGTTTGGTCAACTTCTGAATCACAATTCCCTTTTGATATTAAAAGTGGTATTTTTAAATTGTTGAATAAATTTAAAAGTTCTTTTGGAGAATATTTTTCAGGAATTGGATTTCCTGGTCCATGGTTGAAAAGGTCTCCACAATGAATTATAATATTAGAATCTTTCAAAATTTCCCAACTCTTTTCCCATCCGCCTAAACTCCCATGTGTATCACTAATAACCCCTATTTTCATTTTATTCTACCTGTGTAATATTTACTTTTGGTTCTGTTGAAGTGTGTCCATCTATATAAATTACTGAATACATACCAAAATGAGGTGGTGGAATTTTTTTACTTACAGCAGTCATTTCTGTTAAAAGCCATGTTGAAGTAGATAAATTTTCAATCCTTTTCCCATTTACATTATCATTCCATATATAATTTGTCCCATATTTATTAAGTTCATCAGGAAGACAAGGGCAAAAAAGGACTTTCCCACTTATTCCATATTGCTTTAAAACATTATGAATGCCCTGTGGGTCTGAAAAAGAATTTGGGAAAAATTTAATATTTGGCAAGTAATCGTTATCTTGTTCAAACATAATTACTGCCTGATATATCTGCTTTAAATTATTCACACAATCAATTGTTTTCCCTCTTTGCATAGCAGCAGTATAAACACCCAAAGATAAAGAAGTTACAATTCCAGCCACAAAAGTAATCTCAACTAATGTAAAACCTCTCTTTAAAGATTTATTTTTCATAGTTAAAAATTTATAATAAAATTAATTTTCTGTCAAATAACTTGTCAAGAAAAAAATTAAAAGGTAAACTAATTTTATGAGGTGGAGAGATTTAGAAAATTGGGTGAAAGGTTTTTTAATTTGTGGTTTTTCATTTTATCTTCTTTTTATTCTTATTTCCTATGATAAATTTGACCCAACTTTCAAATTCTGTCAGATTGGTTTTCCAACAAATACAGATATAAAAAATTTTGGGGGCAAATTTGGTTCATATCTATCAGGATTTCTTTTCTTTCTTTTTGGTAAGAGTTCCTATTTATTTATATTGTTAATTTTTGTTGGATATAGTATTATATGGGGTGAAAAAGAAAATATATGGAAAAAATTTATAAGTGTTTTAGGAATTATTCTTGTAACTTCTTTATTCCTTTCAATAAAATCAGATGTAAAAAATTTTGACGGTGGTTTTATAGGGACTTTATTTTCGCCCTTTTTAAAAGAATATTTTGGAGAAAAAGGAGTATTTTTCATTCTGGGAATTTTGGGTATTTCTTTTATAGGCCTCAGTTATAAAACATATTTTGAACCATTTAAAGCAATTTATGAAAATTATTTTACAAGTAAAGAAGAAATAGTTATTCCTCAAAAACCGAAAAAGAAAAAAATAATTAAAGAAAAAGAGGAAAAGAGAAAAATTGAAGTTCCAATTTCTGAAGAAAAAGCGGATGGAACAAAAATTGATATTGAAGATAAAGAAAAAAAGAAAGAGAAGAAAATTTATGTTCGTAAAAAAGAAGTTTTTTATAATTTGCCACCAATAGACCTTTTAAAAATAGGTAGTCCAACTCAAAAAGAAACAAAAGAAGACCTTGAAATATATGCTCAAGTAATTGAAGAAACACTTTCTGAATTTGACATTGAAGGAGAAGTTGTGCAGATAAATCAAGGGCCAAGAGTTACTATGTTTGAAGTTCAACTTGCTCCGGGTATTCCTGTTCAAAAAATTTTTAAGATTCAAGATAATATTGCTATGAACTTAAAAACTACAACAATTAGAGTTGTTGCTCCTTTACCAAATAAATCAACAGTGGGTATTGAAGTTCCCAATAGAGATATATCAATTGTTTATTTAAGGGAAATTATTGAAAGTAAAGAATTCCAACGTTCTCCATCAAAGTTAACACTTGGTATAGGAAAGGATATTATGGGCAGACCCATTATAACTGATCTTAAAATAATGCCACATCTTTTAATTGCAGGGGCAACTGGGTCTGGAAAAACTGTATGTATAAATTCATTAATTATATCAATTTTATATAAAGCAAGCCCTGATGAAGTAAAATTTATAATGATTGACCCTAAAATGGTAGAACTTACTCTATATAATGGACTTCCTCATCTTTTGTGTCCTGTTATTGTAGATATAAAAAAGGCAGTTAATGCTTTAAAATGGCTTATTGGAGAAATGAGCAGAAGATATAAAATTTTTTCTGAAAATAGAGTTAGAAATATTGAGGCATATAATATTTCAAATAACGAAAATCCATTACCATATATAGTTGTTGTTATTGATGAACTTGCTGATTTAATGAGTATTGCAAAAAATGAAATAGAACATAGTATTATACGACTAAGCCAACTTTCAAGAGCAGCAGGAATTCATTTAATTTTAGCGACTCAAAGGCCATCTGTAAATGTTATAACAGGAGTTATAAAAGCAAATTTACCTTCAAGAATTTCTTTCCAAGTTACTTCTAAATTTGATTCAAGAACAATACTTGATAGAATTGGTGCTGAAAAATTACTTGGTAGAGGAGATATGCTATTTTTACCTCCACAGAGTTCAAATTTAATTAGAATACAAGGGAGTTATATTACAGATGAAGAAATTGAAAATGTATGTGAATTTATTAAAAAACAGAGAGTTCCTGAATATAATATGGAAATAATTGAAAGGAAAGAAAAAGAAGAAATAGAAATACCACAGATTGGACTTGAATATGATGATGAAGAAGTACTTTATGAACAAGCAAAAAGAATAGTTTTAACAACAAAGATTGCTTCAATTTCTATGCTACAAAGGAGATTGAGGATTGGATTTAATAAAGCAGCCAGATTAATAGAAAGAATGGAAGAGGAGGGTATTGTTGGTCCATATCAGGAAGGTAAACCAAGAAAAGTTCTAATAAATCCAGAAGAAAATAATCAACCAAATGATAATGAATTTGAAGAATTTAAATAAGTCTCCTTTCAGAAATGAAAATTGCTTTAATATCACTTGGTTGTCCTAAAAATCTTGTTGATTCAGAAAATCTTCTTGCTTTAATTGGCGAAGAGGATTTTATTATTACAGATTCAATTGATGAGGCAGATTTGGTCATTATAAATACATGTGCATTTATAAAAGATGCAGTAAAAGAATCAGAGGAAAATATTAAAATGGTTATTAGAAAAAATAAAGAATTGATTATATGGGGATGTCTTGTTCAAAGGGAAAAAGAGAAATTATTAAAAAAATTTAAAAATGTTAAAGGTATTGTAGGTGTTGGGAATCCGATAGAAGTGTTAAATATTATAAAAGAAAATAAAAAACAGGTTGTAAAAATAGAAGAAAACTGTTTTAGAAATGAAAAGGTATTTCCACGACTTATAACAACTTTTCCTTATGCATATATAAAAATTTCTGATGGATGTGAAAATTTTTGTAGTTATTGTCTTATACCAAAATTAAGAGGACCATTAAGAAGTAGAAAAATAGATGATATTTTAAAAGAGGCAGAAAATATAGAAAAACTTGGATATAAAGAGATTATACTTATAGCCCAGGATACAACAAATTATGGAATTGACTTAAATGATGGAACAAATTTAATAAAATTACTTAATGAACTTGAAAAATTTGACTTTGAATGGATTAGAATTATGTATATTCACCCTGCACACTTAAATGAAAAATTGATTGATAAAATTGGAGAAAGTAAAAAAATATGTAAATACTTTGATATTCCTATGCAACATGTATCAAAAAAAATACTTAAATTAATGGGAAGACCTATTATTGATTATGAAAAACTTATTGAAAAAATTAGAAAAAATATACCTAATTCTGCAATAAGAACAAATTTTATAATTGGTTTTCCTGGGGAAAGTAAAGATGACTTTAAAGAACTTGTTAAATTTATTGAAAATATGAAAATTGATAGGATTGGCTTTTTTAAATATAGTAGAGAAAAAGGAACACCTGCTTATAATTTACCAGAACAATTAAGCGAAAAAGAAAAAGAGGAAAGATTGAGATTTATAATAAAAAAGCAGACAAATATATCAAGAGAAAATTTAAAAAAATATATAGGTAAAAAAATTAAAGTTCTAATTGAGAGGAAAGAAAAAGATTATTTTATAGGAAGAACTGAATTTGATGCACCTGAAATAGATGGTGTTGTTTATGTAAAAAGCAAAAATTTAAATATAGGTAAATTTTATAACATTGAAATAACTTCTTCTGACACTCACGACCTCTATTCTTTTTTAGAATAAATTTTAAATTTTACTTATTCTGCCTGATGCAAAACTAAAGTAAAGATTATCACCAATTATAATGTGGTCTAAAACATTTATTCCCAGTATTTCTCCGCCTTGTTTTATTCTTTTTGTAAATTCAATATCTTCTTTGCTTGGGGTTGGGTCTCCTGAAGGATGATTATGAACACATATAATTGATGGAACAAAATTTTCTATCACTTTATAAAAAATTTCCCTTATTATTGGATTTGCTTGATTTATTGTTCCTTCCTCTATTTCCTTTATATCAATCACTCTATTTTTTGAATCAAGAAAAATGACTTTAAAAACTTCTTTTTTTAAATCTCTAAACCTTGGCATTATGTATTTAACAACTTGGTCAGGAGAATTTATTTTTATCTTTTTTTCAATCATTTCCTTTTCTGCCATCCTTCTTCCTATTTCAATCGCTGCCTTTATCTGACATATCTTGGCTATCCCAAGTCCTTTGATTTCTTTAAAATTGCTCAAACTCACTTGACTCATATTTCTAAATGAACCAAATTTATCAATTATTTTTCTTGCAAGGTCAATTGCTGTTTGGCCTTTTGTTCCACTTCTTAAAATAATTGCAAGGAGTTCTGTATCAGTCAAATTATGTTCTCCTACTTTTAAAAGTTTTTCCCTGGGTTTTTCTTCGTCTTTCCAATATTTTAAAGGTTTCTTCTTTTCCATTTTAAGCAAGTAAAACTGATATTATGCCAACAAGAAAAATACCATCATAAACACCTGCACCTCCAATACTCATCACTCCTGGATAAGGAGGTAAATTTGGTAAATTAAGTAAATCAGCCCCTATAAGCACACCAAGAACTCCTGAAATATATGCAACAGGGATTTTATTAGAAGGGGAAAGTAAAAAAGCAAGTAAAACAGCAACAACTGGTGGAATTAAAGCAGGTATTGTAACTCCAAGCCCTGGGACAATTCTTGATAGTTTAAAGCATATAAAGGTTGAAATAATTGTTGCAAACAAAGTCGGCAATAAAGGTGCTTTTGGTAATAAATAAAGACATAAAATTAAAGGAATAATTGCTCCACCTACATTTATTGCTATAACTTGCTCTCCAGAAAAAAATGGCATTCCAAAAGGTTGAAATAAGAAAAATAGATCTCTTTGTGGAGGAATAATTGTTGATTCTCTTGTATAAATTGGTATATTTATCCCACTTCCAATTAAGGAAAAAAGTAAAATCAAAAAGGCAGCAAAAGGTGGTAATCCAATTTTACTTAAAGCAATTCTTATAATTTCAATATGGATTATGAAAAGGAAAATAGGTAAAAGCAAAATAAAAAATATAAAAAGCAAAATTATAGAAAATGGAAGAAAAAACATTATTTACCTCCTTTGTCTTTATAAACACCCAAAACAAAATATTTACTCATAACTTCGCTTATCCATTTCATTGCTTCAATTGGATCCATTTTCCAGTTAACAGGACATGCCGAAAGAATTTCTACAAAAGAAAAACCTATATTTTCAACCTGATACTGAAATGCTTTTTTAATCGCTGACTTTGTTTTTATAATCCCTTGAATTGAATCAATTGCAGTTCTTTCTACATAACTTACTCCATCAATCTGAGAAAGTAATTCACAAACCTTTAAAGGATAACCATGATAATTTATATCTCTTCCATAAACTGTTGTTGTTGTTTTCATTCCTGGAAGTGTTGTTGGAGCCATTTGTCCTTTTGTCATTCCATAAACAGCATTATTAACAAAAATAACTGTTATATTTTCTCCTCTTGCTGCTGCATGTATTATTTCTGCTGTTCCAATTGCCGCAAGGTCTCCATCTCCTTGATATGTAAAAACAATTCTATCTGGTAATAATCTTTTTATTGCTGTTGCGACTGCTGGTGCTCTTCCATGTGCTGATTCTGTTACATCAAAATTAAAATAATTGTAAGCAATCACTGCACATCCAACAGGAGCAATACCAATGGTTTTTTCTCTTAAATCTAATTCATCAATAACTTCTGCAATCAATCTATGAATAATACCATGCCCACAACCTGGACAATAAATCATAACCTCATCTTTTAAACTTTTCGGCTTTTTATATATTACTTCCATTTTTTCTATAAATTTTTTTCAATAAATCTTTTTATCTCCTCTGGTGTTGGGACTCCTCCACCTGGTCTACCATAAAAATAAATTGGTAAATTTTTTCTATTTGCAATCTTAACATCATCTATCATTTGCCCAAGATTCATTTCAACAACAAATAATTTTTCCTTTTTTTCAATCTCTTTTTCAAGTTGTATATATGGAAATGGCCATAAAGTTATTGGTCTGAAAAGGCCTATTTTAACTCCCTTTTCTCTTAGTATTTTTACACTTTCATAACATATTCTTGCACAAGTCCCAAAACTTACTACCAGATTTTTTGCCTCATCACAGAAATATTTTTCAAATTTGACTTCCCTTTCTTCAATTTTTTTATATTTTTTATAAAGGTGCCAGTTATGTTTTTCAAGAACTCCTGGTGTTAAAAATAATGACTTTATTGAGTTTGGTTTTCTTCCTTTACATCCATTTAATGCCCATTTTTTAATAGGTAATCTTTTTTTCTCTTTTTTAAATTTAACAGGTTCAGAAATTAGAGCAATTATTCCATCCGCAAGTATCAAAACAGGGTTTCTATATTTATCAGCAACATCAAAAGCAATATAAGTCAAATCATAAATTTCCTGAACATCCCAAGGTGCATAAACAATTGTTCTATAATCTCCATGACCTCCACCCCTTGTTGCTTGAAAATAATCGCTCTGAGAAGGTGTAACATCTCCAAGGCCAGGACCTCCTCTATTCATATTTATAATTACAGCAGGTAATTCACAACCAGCCAGATATGATATACCTTCTTGTTTTAATGAAATACCAGGAGACGAAGAAGATGTTAATGCTCTAAAACCACAAACACTTGCACCAAAAACCATATTTATTGCTGAAATTTCACTTTCTGCTTGAATAAATACACCCCCAACTTCTGGCATCCTTTGGCTCATATATTCAGGAAATCTATTTTGTGGAGTTATTGGGTATCCTGCATAAAATCTACATCCTGCATGAATTGCTGCTTCTGCCGCTGCTTCACATCCAGTCAATAAAACTTTTTTCATTTTTTTCTTATCCAAGTTCCATCTATAAGTTGAATCCAAGTATTTTTTGGTGAATATTCTTGAGCAACTTCTGCAAATATTTTTCTAAATTTTGTTTCTTCACTTGGTGCTGCATTATTTATTCTTAAAAGTTCCTTAATCATTATTTCTCTCTGTTTATTTTCCTCATAAACTATCTTTCTTACTTCTTTTAAAACTTCAGGTTCTTTGGGCATCTCTTTAATAATAACTTTAAAATTATTTGTTTCTCCAATATAGCCTGCTTTCTTAAATTCATCAAGTTTTTCCCTCCATGAATCCATTTTTTCTTTTGCTTCTTTAATTTTTGGAGAATCTGTCTTTAAATCTTTTGTTACTGTTATCTCTTGAGCATATAAATTTTTTGTTAAGAAATTATTTAAAAAACTTTCAGATGATTTTGAAGGTGGAGCAAGTAAATCTTCTGCTGCTTTTTTTACCTTTTCTTCAGGAAATGTAACATAAACATTAACAACTGCACATCCAAAAAGAAACAATCCTAAAAAAATGATCAATATTTTATTTCTCATAAATCCTCCTCTTTGTCATCATCATTTTATTCTCTGCTTTTTATTTTATCATATCTTTTTATATGTCAAAAATAGTGTTATATGTGTAAAACCTACAATTTTAAAATTTCAAAAGAGGGAAAATAATTGTTAATATTAATAATTTTTCTATTTTTGAAAAAATTAATATGTTTATATGGAATAAGTAAAAGCAAAAAGTCTTTAGAAAAGAAAAACAGGGTTGACAAATTTTTATGTTTTTGTTATTATATAGTTAACTATGGAAGTTAAAATTTTAGAAAAAGAAAAGAAACCAAAATATTTAAAAATAATACATTACATTATCAATTATATTCAGAATAAAAATCTTAAAGTAGGGGATAGAGTTCTTTCAGAAAATGAAATCTCAAAATTATTTAAAGTAACTAAAGTAACAGCAAGTCGTGCTTTAAATGAACTTGTAAATGAAGGAATTTTATATAGGATTCAGGGCAAAGGTAGTTTTTTTGCGGGTTTTAAAAGAAAAATTTCAAATATAATTGTATTTTTCCCTATTGCTTCATATTATGACCCTTATTTTACTGGCCCTCTCTTAGATAATTTTTTTCATTCAATTGATAATAATAGTTTAAATCTTTCAATGTATTATTTTAAAGATAATGAAAAAATTAAAGAAGTGCAAAATTTAGAGAATTGTAAAGTTATAGTAGTTGGTGCATTTAAGAAAGGAGAAGGACTTTCAGAAGATTTACTCAACAAAATCAATATTCCTGTCATATATTTAAGTTCTCACCCAGAAGTACCTGTAAGTTATATTGCTTTTGATAATAAAAATGGAGCAAAAAAAGCAGTTGAATATTTAATAAAGATGGGACATAGAAAAATTGCCTATTTTTCAGCAGAGGACAAACAGAACATATCAAATGAGGAAAGAAAACTTGGTTATATTGAAGCACTTGAAGAAAACAAAATTAAGGAAAAGATTATTTTAAAAGGAAATTATACAGAAGAAAGTGGATATAAACTGGCAAAAAGTATTTTAAAGATGAAGAATAAACCAACTGCAATCTTATGTGCAAATGACCTTATGGCAATAGGAGCAATTCATTGTTTTGAAGAAATGGGTATTAAAGTTCCAGATGATATTTCAATTATAGGATTTGGTAACTATAAAATTTCAAAATTTGTAAGAATTCCTTTAACAACAGTTTCTTTACCTGTTGAAGAAATGGGTAAAAAACTTGCAGAACTTGTGATGAAAAAATTGAAAGAAAAAGATTCTATCAAAAATGAAAAAATAATTTTACCAACAGAATTGATAATAAGAAAAAGTGTAAAAAGGAGGTGATAATATGAAAAGGCGTGGTTTTACATTAATAGAATTGCTTGTAGTGGTGGCGATAATAGCCATCCTTGCAGCAATTCTTTTACCTGTATTAAGTCAGGCAAGAGAAAAGGCAAGACAGGCAGTATGTTTAAATAATTTAAAACAACTTGGACTTGCTATGCTTATGTATACACAGGATAATAACGAGTATTTTCCTCATTATAAGTATGCACAAGTTTATTCAAATTGGGGAGGATGGGTATCAAATTTGCTTTTTAATGGATATTTAACACCTGGCAGAGCCAAATATGGACAAAGATGGGATGTATTTTTCTGTCCAAGTGCTGCAAGAAAACATAAAAAAACTTTTATTGATATGTGGATTTTGAAGAATAGTTATACTTATGGACTTTACTATATTTCTTATGGATACAACTTTAGACATATTGGAAGCAGTTTTAGATATGTTTCTCCACAAACTCTTGATTCTCCTCCTGCAAAAATAAGTCAACTCAAGCAACCAGATATGGTTATTTTATTAATTGATACTTTTAGAAGAAATGCACCTTATTCAGGATCATATGTTTGTGATGATTATTATACAAATTATGAACAAGCAGAGGCAAGACATCAAGGAGGAATAAATATCTTATGGTGTGATGGACATGCAACTTGGAAGAAAATAAATAATCCGGCAAATCCATACACTGAAAAGGATTTAGGATATTCAACAGCCAGTTTTTCTTTATGGAGGAGAAGATAAAAAATTTAAATAAGGAGGAAATATGTGGATAAGAATGATTGGTCTGTTTTTCTTTTTTTTAATATCTTCTATTTTCTCGGATGAAATATTTTTAACTTCAAAAGAAAAGGAAGTAAAAATTACAATTGAAGAACCATTAACTTTAACCTTTAATTTACCAGATGTCAAATATGTAAAATTATATTTTTTAGCAAGAGCAGGAGATGAAAATGTTCAAAAACCAGCAGGATATGCAGATGCTCTTATAATAGAAATAAATGGGAAAAGAATTACAAACCCTGAAAAATTGATAAATAAATCTCCAATATTCAGATTGAAAGGAAAACCAGAAAAGGAAATACAATGGTATAGCAACAATTCATGGATGATACCAATTTCTCCTGATTATAATTCTGTTGATACTCACTGGTTATATTCTATTGAAAACACAAAAGCATGTGAATTTTTATTTGATGTAACAGATTTTGTTGTTAAAGGAGAGAATAAATTAAAATTTATAAGATTATCAAGGCCATGGTCTAAAATTCCTCTCTATTTTAAAAATGTAAAAATAATTTATGAAAAAAATGGAATAAAATCTGCAAAAAAAGAAGAATTAATATCAACGCTGATTGCTGAAAATATAAGAATAAACCCTGAAGAAACAAAAATTTTACCTTTACCTGATAAAAAAGAAAATAAAAAAACATTTTTGAAAATTACAGTAAGAAGGGATTGTAAAGTTCTTGGTGGTTATGGATATTATATGCAAATTTTGGTTAATGAAAATTTTGTTGATGCTGTAGTTGACAGAAGAACAAAAAGATTATTTAATAAATCCGTTTCTTTTAAAAGACCTAAAAGAGAAGAGGAGGTATTCTGGAACTTAGGAGATGGTATATGGCTTACTTTTTTCTCTCCTGATTTTAATACAGATGTTTCAAGATATGGCGTTAATGAAATAGAGCCATATACATATTTACTTGATATTACAGATTTATTAAAAGAAAAGGGTCCAAACTTTCTTTATATAAAAAACTTATATTCAAAAATTAAAGAAATTGAATACAAAACAGAACTTCCTTTATATGCAAAAGTTGAGATTATCCAAAAAGATATTGAAAAAGAAGACAGAAGAGTTGAAGAAAAAATTCAATTAAAGGGAAAACCAAAACTTGAAATTTTGGAAAAAGGTGGAATAAAGATTAATTTTGAAAATACTTATATTCTTCTTGAATCAGTTTTTTCATATCCTTATGGTGGATTTAATAAACTTGGGAAAGAGATAGGTAAAGATAATGAAAAAGATTGGGAAGTAAAAATTAGAAAAAATACCACAAAAGAGGGAGAAATTTTTGCAAAAGGTAAATATTATAGTATTGAAAGAAAAATTAAACTTAATTCTGAAAGTGTTTTAATTGAAGATTATATAAAAAATTTAACTTCAGAGGATATTGGAATTATTTTTTCAAATTATATAAATTTTGAAAATTTACCCATTTACTATGCAAGAATGGCTGGATTAACAAGTCAAAGTTTAAATTTTTATAATTGTCCACAAAATCCAACAATTTTTTATCCTTTAAAAAATTCAGGTATTGGTATAGTTGCAAATGATGATGTTTATAGAAATCATGGATTATTATTTTATGACATTAATAAAAAAATTACAGGGATTGAAGATAGGAATTTATGCCTTGGTCCAAAATCAGAATATAAAATTTCATGGTCAATTTATTTTGTTGAAAGTGAGGATTATTATGATTTTATAAATCTTGTGAGAAAGGACTGGGGTTCAAATATAAAAATAGATGGGCCATTTTATTTTGTAAATTATAGAAGCATTGTTAATTCTACTGAAGAAGAATTAAAAAAATTGATAGATGATAAAAATGCTAAATATATTGTTTTTTGGGAAGTAAGGACACAAAATCCAGTTCCTGAATATGACAATAAAAAAGTGGTTGCTTATGGTCCTGGCATTTTTAACCCAATATTTAAAGAGGAAATAGAAAAAGTTAAAGAAGCGGTTCAGAAATTAAGAAGGATTAATCCAGATTTAAAAATATCTTTATATACTCACTGTTTTTTCATATGTCCTGAAAAACCAGATGACCCTACATATAAAGATAGTTGGATTGTTGGAAGAGATGGGAAAAGGGCTATTTCCCAATACAATAGAGTAGATTACTATGATTATCAGCCAGTTTTCCCTACTTTAAATAATTCTTATGGAAAGGCATATATGGAATTTATAAATTGGTATTTAGATGAGATGGGATTTGACTGGATTTATTGGGATGAAAGCACAGGTCCTGGAATATTACAAGACGATGATAAAACATTTAATTTTTGGGATGGATATTCTGCAATAATTAATCCTGAAACAAAAACTATTGAGAAAAAATTTGCAATACTTGGTTTGGTTTGTGATGAATTTATAATGAACATATATGAAAAAATAAAAAAGAAAGGAGGGTTTATACTTTTTAATGGAGCAGCAGTTACAAAATCAAGAATAAAATGTTTTTCTTTTGTAGAATCTCAGGATTTGATTTTAAGATTATATAATACTCACTTAAATACTCCACTTGCTTATGGATTTGGCAAGCCATCAATGAAGGAACTAATAGATAGATTAAACTATGGAACAATATATGCAAGGACACATCTTGATTATCAAAGTGATATAGTTACAAAATTTTATCCAATTACAATAGAAGAAATACATTCTGGCTGGGTAAAAGGTAAAGAAAGAATTATAACTGCAAAAAGTGGAATTTTTGGTTGGGATGGTGAATATAAAGCCAGAATTTTCATATATAATGAGAAAGGAGAATGCATGACACCAAATCCTCCTCTCAACTTATATAAAGAAAAAATAAAAATACATGTCCCTTCAGATGGAATTGTAATAATTGAAAAAATTAAATGAAGTAAATTCTCTAATCAAATAAAATCTACATAAGATTTTTTTATACCAAATAATATTGCTTAGTATTTAAACATATATTAATTTATACCAACAGTTTCTTCTACTTTCTCCTCTTTTTTAAATTTTTCGCTAATGGTTTCCCTATCAATGACAATTTCTTTCTCACCAAAATTGTTGAAGAAAATATCATGGAAGTATGGCCTTAAAATTGCTTCAATTACATTTCTTAGTGCCCTTGCGCCTGTATTCATTTTGATTGCTATTTCTGCTATTTCTTCAATAGCATCTTCTTTAATTTCAAGTTTTATACCAAATATTTTAAATTTTGCTTTAAATTCATTTATTGGAGAATTAATAGTGTTTTTAAGAATTTTTATATAGTCCTCCTTTGTAAGTGGTGAAAGTTCTAAAATTAAACTAAATCTTCCAATAAATTCTGGCATAAATCCATATTTTTCAAGAATCTCTCTCCAATTATTTCCTTTATTTATTTCATTCATTCCTTCATCTTTTAAGAAACCAATGCTTTTATGTATTTCTTTCCTTTCCAATCCTTCAAATGCACCTGCTACAACGAATAGAATTTTCCCTGGATTTAACTCAAGGGATGACCTTAAAAAACTATCATGAGAGACAAATTTCTGCTTATTCTTACAATCAATTAAATTAAGTAATTCTTCCTGAACACATCTCCCACCAATATCTTTTTCTTTTCTATGCCAACCAGCAATTTTATCTATTTCGTCTATAAATATAATTCCTCTTTCTGTTTTCTCTTTATTTTTATCTGCTTTAAAATATAAATCAAAAATCATATCTGAAACTGACCTTCCAACATATCCAGTTTTTGTAAATTTTGTTATATCACAATAAACAAATGGGATTTCAAGATACTCTGATATTGTTTTTATTAGATATGTCTTTCCAACTCCTGTTGGCCCTATAAGCATAATGTGAGTTTTGCCACATTTTGAAAATCCTTCTGGACTGAGATAATGTTCCCATATTGCTGGAAGTATAAACTTTTTTACATTATCATGTCCTATAACTCTTTCTGATACATATTCCCATAATCCCTGGTAAGTTTTTTCTTTTTCCTGTTTTGGCAAATTGTTTTCTTTTCTCACTTCAAATGTATAAATAAACTTTTCTATGTCTTCATTTTTTTCAAAAAATAAATCATCTTCAATATTTTTCTTACTTATAAAACCATATTTATAAATTTTTGAAGTATAAGGGTTCAAATACTTTATTTTCATTTCAATATATTTTTTCCTTTCACCATAACTTAAAATCCACAAAACTCTTTCAATTAAGGGGTTAGTATACCATGTGTTTCTGTCAAGATTTTCTCCAATTTTTAAGCAGGCGAGAACTTTTTCTACATCGTTTAATTCTTCCAGTATTTTTATAATCTCAAAAGTAAATTCGTTTTTTTTCAATTCTTCAAATATGTTTTTTATCTCTTCAACAATTTTATTAAATTTCTTATATACTCCTTTCTTTTCAAGTTTTTTCCTATCAGTTAAATTGCGATATTTTAAATTTTCGACAAATTCTTTTAATTCCATACACTTACTAAGAAAATCGTAATATTTTTCCATCCTTACCTCCATTTTTATAGGTTTTTTTTGTTTTTTTAAGGATTCAAATTGTCAAAGAGCAAAAAGACATTAAGTTATACCCTTATATAAATTAAGTGTAAAGGGATGTTTTATATACCAATTTAGGTGTCAAATATAAGAATTAACTGAAAATTTTTTACTTTTTGATATCTTCTATTTTCTAATCACACGGCCTTCTTTATCTGAGTTCTATTTTAAAAAAGTTTAAATAAGTCATTTTGAAGATGGAAAAAAAATTTAAAAATGAAAATTATCTAATCTCAGTTTATTTATTTTTTATTATTGCTTCCACGAAAAAAAATAACAAAAATTCAATTATAAGAACAATAAAATACAGTCCAAATAAGTATCATTTATTACAAAAACAATAATTACTCCTATTATAGATAAAACTAATTCCATTTTCCTCCTTTTTACTTAATTTTCATATCCCTTTGCAACTTTTAAGTTTTTAAAATTAATTTCTCTCTTTTTTAACAATGATTATTATTTTCCCTTAAAAATTACCCCTTTCTTTTTCTCTTTTATAAAGTTTGCCACTTATTTTTAAAAAACAAATTCATTAAAGAATTCCATAAACTTAAAAATTATTTTAACCAATTACATTTAAACGATAAAAACAAACTTCGTCTTTATAATACATTTAAAATTTAGTGAAAAGTTTTACAAAAGATAAAAAAACTAATTATGGATTGAAGGTGAATAGTTGGAAGGATAAAAAGGAATGAAATATATGGAGCAAAGATTTGTATAAGTGTGAGTTTATATAAATTATTATGTTCCAATCTCCTTAAAACGGGTCAATTCATTCCGACAACAAAATTTCAATCAATTCTCTTTTTTCTTTTTTAAGATAAATTCCAATATCCTTAAGAATGTTATTTAGAGTGCCTATCTTTAAAGTTTTATGGTCTGGGATTGTTATATGATGAGGATAACCCATAATATTTGTTAATAATCTTATATGACTTCCTGTTTCTCTTGTTATCTCATATCCGAATTTTTTAAGTTTTTCTGCAAGTGCCCTACCTGAAATATCACATGGTAATTTAGACATTCTCAATTATTTCTTCTTTAACTATATGCAATCTAATTATTTTAGGTATATCTTCTTCTTTTTCAAAATGACATTTTACTGCATCAAGTATGTTTTTTTTAAGTTCTTCTAAATTTTCGCCTTCTGTAAAAATTGAATAGCCAATAGATTTTGCAATATATCCACCCTCTACATCCTCTTCAACTAAAAAAATTATTTCTTTTTCCATTTCAATTATATTTTACCTTATTTTAAGATTTATATGTAAAATTTCCAAATAGAAAATAATCTCCAATCAAAAAAACAAAATATTGCACTCTTTTCTATTTAATTAGATTGAATTTTCATTATTTCATCACCTTTTAAGTTTTAAATAGAACATCCAATTCGCAATCTCCTTAAAACGGGTCAAGTCATTCCGACTGCTGGTTGTCAAAGAGCAAGTGTATCAATGCCTCCAACTTCCTTTTCCGCAAAAACCCCCCCTACTTTTTCTATTAAAACACATTTGCGCTAAAATTTTTCAACTTGGAAAATATACACATTTATCTTAAAAGCCATTTCCATACAGGAAGAATCTGAATTTTATATCTATCTAATTTAATTTCTTTTTCTTGATCATAAGTTAATATTAGGGCACTTTCAATTTTAAAAAATTTCATCGCTTCTATTAATCCATTTATTTCTCTTTTTTCATTGTCTTTATTTAATTCCCATACAACTTGAATTGCTTGATTTTTATGGATTACAAAATCACATTCAAATTTATTTTTAAAGTAATAAACATTTTCTCCTCTTCTCAATAACTCAATAAAAACTACATTTTCCAATCTCCTTCCATACTCTTTCTCAACAAAAACGATATCATTTACATATACCTTTTTAAATCTTCCTTTTATTTTATAACTCCTCAAAAAATGGAAAAAAATTGAACTCTCAAAATATTCTAAATAATTGTATAAGGTCTTTTTACTTACTGAAATATTCTGTGATTTTAAATAATTGTAAAACTTGTCTATACTAATTTCTTTAGCAAAAGAGGAGATAAGATATTCAAATAGTCGTTTTACCACATAGATGTTTTTAATACTATATCTTTCAACCATATCCCTAAACAAAACAAGGTCTTTATAATCTTTTACTATTTCTTCTTTTAATTCTTGTTCTTTAAAAATTTGTGGATACCCCCCAATTTCAAGATAATGATTAAATTCAAAAAGTATTTTGTTTTTTTCTAATGTAGAAATTAATTTTAAAGGACAAGGAATATTTTTTATTGTTAAAATTTCTCTAAAAGACAAAGGAAATAATATGTATGTGATAGTTCTACCACGAAGTTGAGTTGCAAGTTCTTTACTTAATAATTTTGATGAACTTCCTGTAATAAAAATATAATATTTTTTCTCCTCATAAATCTCTTTCAAACCGTGTTGCCAATTTCTTATATTCTGAATTTCATCAAAAAATATGTACTCAAGTTTTCCAAATGTCTGAATATGCAAATTAATAAGTTCTTTTAAATCCCTTCCATCAAAATCTAAAAATTGTGGCAAATCAAAATCTATATAAAGAACACTTTTCCTATCTTTAATTTTATTTATCAAACTGAAAAGATAATAAGTTTTACCAACTCTTCTTGCTCCAATTATTGAAGTGATAAATTCTTTTGTAAATTTTACTTTCAATTCCCTATCAAATACATCAAATTCTTTTTTCTGAAAATCAATTAAATATTGTTTTATTTTTTCCATTAGTATCCTCAAAAAAACAAAATTTTGAATTTTTGGTTTCCTATAGGAAACATTTTATTACAAAAAATTTTTTTGTCAAGTATAGAATTTCAATTTAAAAAACTGTCTTGATAATTTTCAGAAAAAACAAATATTTCATCTCAATAGGCCAACTCATTCCTCTTTTAGGTTAAGATATAAATCCAGATAGAGAAAAAATGAAAAAGTAAAATATGGAAAAAACATTTAGAAGTATTCATTCATAAAATAAGAAAGTGGCAAAAATTTTTATAATTGATAAAATTTTAGAAAATCACCTTTGAAAACCTTTCTCTTTCAATCATTCCTTAAGCCCACCTCTGAGGTGGACACGGGGGAGGTGGACACGGGGTATAAAAACAGATTTGCACTAAATTTACCTATTGTCCTATATTATTATTTAAAATTCCCCTGACAATTCCTTCCAAATTTTATTCACTACATCTTTAATTTTTTCAATATCATTTATGTGATTTACTATTTTTTCAATGTAATTCTCATCAAAAACAACAAAACCATTTTTAAGTTGAATAAAATACTTATTATATGCTTCAAGCATTTTCTGATATTTAATTTTATTTTCCTTTTTCACTTTTTCACTGTTAATCTTTCTTTTAATTTCATCAATGTTAAATACAACATAAGGTATAGTTATAATCGTTTCCTTTTTGCTCCCACTCCTTGCTTCTTTTCTTTGGCTTATTTTTGCAATCTGAAATCCAATATCCTTAACCATAGCATCAATCCCTTTTTCATCTAATTTTGTATTACACTCTAATTGTAAATCTATTCCTTTTTTAGCACAAACATATTCAAACATATAACAGAAATCTAATTGAGTAAGAATGGATATCCAAGTTCTATACATTCTGGCTTTAAATCCCTTTTTAAACCAATCATTTTCTTCAATTGTTCTGTCAAAGAAATATTTTTTAAATTCTTCAAGTGCCTTTCTGCTTTCAGGAAAAGTATTTATTTCTATCCAAAATTCTTCAAACCATTTTTCAAAATCTAAAAATTCTCTATCTTCCCAATAATGTTTAAAAATAGAACCAAGCGGCAAAATCTCTTTAGGTAAATCCTGTTCAACCCATTTAATGTCTTTTAATTCTTCCCTATACTTCTCAAGAGGTATACTTTCAAGAAATTCACGATATTTTCTTAGATCTTCAATTGGATTTTTCATACTAATTCCCTCTTTTGTATTTCTTCCCACTCTTTTTTATTTGGTAACGGAATATTTTTAATCTGTGTAATGCTTAAATGGTAGGTAATATCTCGATAGGTATCTTTTATGTATTTTTTAACATATTCTGAATTTAGATATCTTACCACTTCCTTATCGCTCATATCAAATTTATAACTAAATAGTTCATCCTTTCTTAAAAGATGATAAACATCTCCCATCCATGGATAACATTTTTCATCAATAGCAGCGCCTACTTTACCATTTTCTCTAAACCCTAATCCAACTACAATATGTGGAACATTAAAATATCTACGCAATTTTTTAACATCTGATTTTTTTATCCAGTATCCTGTAAAATTTTTATAGATTATTTTATTACACCTTAGATTTTTTCCATTTAAAATCGGAAGATAATTGCTTTCTTCAAAAATGTCTCCTTTTATAATATATGGATTATTTTTAATTTCAGGAGTGCGTGGAGAAATTTTTATCTCATAAATATCACCTAATCTATAAAAACAAATAGTTTCCAAAGTTCGGGTATAGTTAGTTTCAAATGTTATTACTTCTCCTTTCCAATTTGGATTAATTTTAATACAGGAGATTTTATCATTAAGATATTCATGTAGTTCAAGTGTGTGGAGAAATTTATCAGATTTAATAAAGTTTATCACTACTGAGGAAACTTCTGCTTCGGGCTTAAAAACATTAGATCCCAAATAAATTATAGCAGTCCCACCGTTTCGTGATAAAAAACTACGAAGTTTTTTAAATTCATCTAATATCATAAATGTAGCAGGAACAATAAAAATTAATTGCCCTTCCTGTTTAAGTAATTTGACAGATTTCTCAATAAATGCACCATAAACATTATATTTCCCATACCATGTCTCAAATTGTCTCTTATATTTTTCTTTCGTAGCATTATCAACTTTAATTGGATAATGATAGGACATACTTGGAATACCATAAGGGGGATTGCCAATAATTAAATCAAAATATTTATTAGGTTCCCATAAAAGATAATCATCTTTTATTATTTCAAAGTTGTCTCCGATATTTAGCGTTTTTAAGTAATTCACAACATCCTGATTAATTTCTACACCATAAACTTTTGCTCGTTTAAAAAATTCAGGTATATTCCTCTTTATTCCAATCAAAAACTGGGCCAAACCACAAGCAGGTTCAAGAATACTGATATCTTTTTTTTTATTAAATTTTGAAACATCAATTAAATTAACCATAAAATCAACAACCCAATCAGGAGTAAAAAATATTCCATAGTGTCTCTTAATGTGTTTAAGGTTATTATTTATTGTGTCTTTATGAATTTTGAAATAAGTTATTGCTTCTTCTTTTATAAGTAAGGGTTTAGATTTTGTGAATTGATATTTTGTTTTTTCCATACTTTAATTTTGCTTTTATGGTTAAAACTTAAACAGTAAAAATTACCTCAACCTAAAATTATTATCTCATATTTCTAAAATCTATCAAGTCATCTTTTGGCATTTATAAGAATTCTATTGTGTAAAAAGAAAAATTATAATTCTTAACTTTGATTTTCATATATTTGACTTCTTAGTTTTCAGAATTTGGCAAGTTATTCAAACATTAAACTTAAAAACTTAAGGCCACCCTATATTAAAACTGGAGACGAAATTTTGTATAAAAAAATTTTAGTTAGAAAGTTTAAATCTTTATCTTGTTATTTTATTCTTTTTTACTACAGTATTTTTGCACAGCAATTTTATATGTATTGACAAAAGACCTTAAACCTATATTATAAAATTCTTCATTATCAGATTTTATGACTTCTCTACCCAGTTAGTATTTCCATATTTATAACTTCTCAATCTATCCCTTGTAAAACAATCCAATTCTTTCAGAAATTGCTTAAGATTACTTTCTAAACTTCCCATAAAAGGGTAAATTTAGAAAGTGGATAAATCTTCGGCCTTAACCGACCATAAAAACATTTTTCTGGAGGCATCCTTCAAAAATAAAAAAATAAATTTTTTATCCTTATAGGAGAAAACTTTACAATTTCAATCCATTTTTATTGTCTTCAATGAAAATCAATCTTGAAGTTTACTCTTCTTTATGTTCTTTTTTTATATTTTCGTGCTCAAAAATTAATCCAAGAAATCTTCTCGTACTATCATCGTAGGATTTCCCCTTCATCATCTCTTTTAATTCTTTAATAATCTCGCTGAAACGGATATACTCAATTCCATTTTTCTTTAAAATATTTTCAAACTCTTTGTCATTTTTAGGAATACATTTATCACTTATCACAAGTAATTTTTTATAATTTTCTCCTATGTATTCTTTAATAAAACTTTTTCTTTCTTCTTCATCAAATTTTCTTATGTTTTTTTTAATATGTTCTTTATTCCACTTCCCAAATGGATTGACTGCAACAGTAATTTCTACATGCAATTTTTCTTCAACTTCTTTTTTGTTCTTTTTCAATTTTATCGCAAGTATATCTATTTCTGGTTTTTTTCCTCCTTTTTCATTAGCTCTATCCACTCTAAGATTTGTCATTAAAAAATACCCTTTCATTTGAAGCCATGCATTTACAATTAATTCTGCTGGTTCCATTTTCCCTCCTTTTTTAGAATTTAGATAGGTTGTATACTCCACAATCCCCTTAAAACGGGTCAAGTCATTCCGACAGAAATAATCTAAATTGCCAAAAAGGGGTTAAATAATGAGTCGCAATCCCCTTAAAACGGGTCAAGTCATTCCGACAATTGAAATCCCTCGCTCATTACCCATTATAGTCGCATCGTCGCAATCCCCTTAAAACGGGTCAAGTCATTCCGACTAAACCTGATATAGTGGCTTGGTGGGACGTTATTTGGAGTCGCAATCCCCTTAAAACGGGTCAAGTCATTCCGACATATACCAGATATGGTGCAGGATTTAGACATACAAAAGAGTCGCAATCCCCTTAAAACGGGTCAAGTCATTCCGACAAAAAGATTAATTGTAGTTTGGAGAGAAAAAGCAAGAGTCGCAATCCCCTTAAAACGGGTCAAGTCATTCCGACTATTTCTTATACCAAGTATTCTTGTTATCCCATTTCGTCGCAATCCCCTTAAAACGGGTCAAGTCATTCCGACAGTATACTGAATTTATACTGATATATAACATAATAAAAAAGTCGCAATCCCCTTAAAACGGGTCAAGTCATTCCGACTGTTTACTGTTTTTTTGCATCATAAAAAAGATGAAAAAAGTCGCAATCCCCTTAAAACGGGTCAAGTCATTCCGACCCACCTCTTCTCCACCCTAACTCCCAACCCAGGTTTACAGTCGCAATCCCCTTAAAACGGGTCAAGTCATTCCGACTTGGGGAGTTGATTGTGCTTCCCAACCATCTCATTGCGTCGCAATCCCCTTAAAACGGGTCAAGTCATTCCGACAGGAAGATTTGTAGATGGCAGTTGGGCAGAAGATAAACGTCGCAATCCCCTTAAAACGGGTCAAGTCATTCCGACTATTTGGCACAGTTAGGCGGGTATGCCTGGCTGTGTCAGGTCGCAATCCCCTTAAAACGGGTCAAGTCATTCCGACTATAATAAATTAGTATATGCACAGCTTGATCCAAAAACGTCGCAATCCCCTTAAAACGGGTCAAGTCATTCCGACACTAAATATTAACCCAAAAGTCCACGAATTTTACAATGGTCGCAATCCCCTTAAAACGGGTCAAGTCATTCCGACAAGTTAACAAAGGAAATAAATGATGAAAATGATTTTAAGTCGCAATCCCCTTAAAACGGGTCAAGTCATTCCAACCAAGCAGAACAAATCAGTATTTGGAAAGCATACCTGAAGAGTCGCAATCCCCTTAAAACGGGTCAAGTCATTCCAACGAAGTAATCATAATGTTAGATAGTGACGTATGTAAAACTGTCGCAATCCCCTTAAAACGGGTCAAGTCATTCCAACTATTTCGATCTCTTGGGTTTCAGTTATTTCATCGGTTATGTCGCAATCCCCTTAAAACGGGTCAAGTCATTCCAACAAACAACTACAAGGGTTT
>Ga0197143_1000406_pt1 | contig 48826 bp, 49 predicted proteins | sample GBS70_MetaG_FD_148603 | JGI IMG/M metagenome (GOLD analysis project Ga0197143, IMG submission 148603) | Sediment microbial communities from Great Boiling Springs, Gerlach, Nevada, United States - GBS 70_MetaG | ecosystem: Environmental > Aquatic > Thermal springs > Hot (42-90C) > Sediment... | reverse complement strand
CCCTCCATAAGTTCCTGAATAAGAATCAACATTTAAACCAGCTATATATACCCACACCTCATTAGTCCCGTTTGCTATCTGCAAGTTATAATTTGGACCTTTACTTGCCACAATAAAAGCAACATTTGAAATAATTTGATAATTTGTGCAAGCCGAATCTTGGCATATTTTTACAATTAAGCTTGTAGTTTTCCTATTGCATATATTTCCGCTAAAGGGATTGCAATTTCCCCCGTATAACTCTGGTGTAACCCTTAAAAATAAAGGTGAGCCCCAAGAATCAGTGGGGCTTCTTACATTAGCCTGGCTTAAGTTATCAGTTAAACATTTGTTACCCGATGCATAACTTATTAAAGCTGAAACAGCAGCATCAACGATTTCTTTGCTTTCAACGATCTTTGCTCTTTTTGTCAATGGTCCTATAAGCCCTGCCCCAAGCCCAATAAGCAGCCCAATTATTACAAGAACAATTGCAAGCTCTATAAGAGTAAAACCCCTTCGTTGTCTCATTTTATAAACTTGAGTTTTAAAAAAGACCTTAGACTTTATTGAGGTCTCCTATCAAAGAAATAAGCTACATTAACTAGAGTTCCTTCGGTTGTGCAAGTAGTCCGTGCGTCAGAAGTAGTACGGATTGTGGCACCCGTTATTTCCCTTACATATCCGGTTCCAGCATCTAGCGCACCATCTATTGTTTGATCAAGTATCTTAGCCGCAAAACAAGGTATCTGCGTGTTTACAATCACATTGTAAGACACACCACCTATGACAGGCCCTGCAAAATAACGAGCTCCGTTAAAGACATTTCTTGCATTCTCTCTTGGACTTCCACCTATAAGTTGAGCCTGAAGTAATTCATTCCACTGCTGGTCTGGTGAACCCGTAGTGGTACTAGGAGGATAACAAAAACCTCCTGTAGCATTGGCTGAAAAATTACTCGGTGTAGCTGTTAAGCTAGCATAATTTACATCACCGTCATTATCACAATCGCCAGGAAATCTTCCATATCTATCATAAAAAGTATAGGCAAGAGCTACCAATGCTCTGGTATCGTCAACTAGCCTTTTTGCTTTTGCATTGTTAATCAACTCCTGCCCCTTTAACACCGCCCCCAAAATAATCCCAATAATAACCAACACAATGGCAAGCTCCACAAGGGTAAAACCTTTCTTGCTTGTTACTCCCTTCATCCCCTGCCCTCCTTTTTAATTTAAATAATTTTTCATTTTTAAAAATATACTTTTAAACACTTTTTCGCTTTTTGTCAAGTCTTATTTACCACTTCTCTTAATCTCCTGCGGCTACCTCTTTTCATCAATTTACCCACATCGACAAATTTTATTAAATTTTAGGACAGATTATGCTTTGACCATTAATATTGATGCTTATTACCTCCACTTCGTACACTTTTTTAATTAAGCCCTCATTTAATACTTCTTGGGGGAACCCCTCTGCTACTTTATTTCCCGAATTGATCACTATTAGCTTATCTGAAAAAAGGCTTGCAAGATTTGGGTCATGTAAAGTCATAACAACTGTTAACCCTTTTAAAGTGGCAATTTCTCTTATCTTCTTCAAAACATTTATCTGATTTTTAAAATCAAGGTGGCTTGTCGGCTCGTCAAGAAGCATAACCGGAGCCTCTTGAGCAATTGACCTGGCAATGAGAGCGAGCTGTCTTTCACCGCCACTTATCTTTGTGTAAGGGAGGTTCCTTAAATGTTCGATTCCCACTATCTTTAATGCGGCTTCGGCTTTTTCATAATCTTTTTTCCCCGGCAATGAGAAAATTCCCACAAAGCTTGCCCTTCCCATAAGGACCACCTCAAAAACCGAATAAGGAAAGGCAGGTTCATGATCCTGTAAAACGACCGAAAAAAACCTCGCCCTTTTCCTCAAAGAAAGTCCTTCAACAGAAATGCCGTTTACCTTAATTTCTCCCCTGTAAGGCTTCCATAAGCCCAAGATGCATTTAAAAAGCGTGGTCTTTCCCGAACCATTGGGGCCTAAAATGGCCGTTATAGATCCCTTTTCGGCAGTAAAGCTTATCCCCTTTAAAATGTCCCTTTCCCCGAGCTTGTGTCTAAAATAAATCTCCTTTACCTCAAGCATCACTTACCCCAAGCCTCTTTACCGCCTTGTCTCATCAAATAGATGAAAAATGGTGCTCCAGTTAAAGCTGTTATTATACCAACGGGAATGTCAAAACTTGTAATAGTACGGGATACGGTATCTGCCGCAATCATGAAAGAGGCCCCTGCGGCAAAGCTCAAAGGAACAAGAACCTTGTGATCAGGTCCTATCATCATCCTCACAAGATGGGGAACCATCAAGCCCACCCACCCAATTATCCCACAAAGGGAAGTAGCTATGGATACCGAAAACGTTGAAAAACCGATAAATAAAAGTCTATCCCTTGAAACGTTTACCCCAAGGGCCTTCGCCTCCTCTTCCCCAAGGCTCATCACATTTAGCCTCCAACGCATAAGAAAAATGGGAAGTAATCCAAAAATAACCCCTAAAAGGGAAATCTTTACTCCTTTCCAATTGGCAAGGGAAAAACTTCCCATAAGCCAATAAACAATGCTTTGGAGTCGGTGAGGATCGACTAAAAACTTAACAATAGAAACTAATGCAGTAAAAAAGGCCGAAACAATAACCCCCGAAAGGATAAGAGGAAGCCTACTCACTTCCCCTTGGGTTCGGGCAACACTGTAAGCAATTATTACTGCCATTATCCCAAAAATAAAGGCCATAAATTGAACAGGAAGATAACTTAAAAAACCAATAGTTATAGCACATCCAAAGGCCGCTCCAGCGGAAATCCCAAGGATAAAAGGATCAACAAGCGGGTTTCTAAATATTCCTTGAAGACTAACACCTGAACCAGAAAGAAAGGCCCCAACAATTCCTGCCAATAAAACCCTTGGAAGCCTTATATCAACCACAATCGCTTTTTCTGGAATATCACCAATGTTAAAGATATGAAACATCTCATTAAACAAAATCTTTAAAACCATTAAAGGCGAAACTCCATAGGCACCAAGAAAAAGGGAAATCCATCCGATAAAAATTGGAGATATTAGAATCGTTAAAATCTTAATACTTCTCATATGGCTTTAGTTGAAAAAAGAAATCCCAAAAACCTTCTTATAAAAATTATCTGCTACTTTTTCAAAATTTACATCCTTAAACTGCTCCGGGTAAAGCTTAATAGCCATATAAAACATGTCTGTAACATGACGAGGAGAAAAAGTCGTCAAAGCTTCAAGTTTGTAGACCTGTTTTTCTTTTATCGCTTTAACGTGATCCCATTGAGGATTATCTATCAAATCCGACGGATTAAAAGGAGCTCGACCCCAAATGAATATTAGATCGGGGCTTAATTTTATCAAAATCTCTAAAGAAACCTTTGCTACACTCAATTGAGGGAAAAGAGAAGCGGCGGGATTTATCGCCCCTATTTTTAAAAGGGTATCGTTTATAATTCCATTTCCCCCAGCAACAGCAGTCGGATCGCTGTGAAGCCAAATTGCCTTTTTTCTTTGTGAAAAGGGGATTTTATGAATTTTACCCTCAATTAACTTCATTATACTTCTCATTTCCTTTATAACTTCTTCCGCTTCCTTCTTTTTCCCAAAAACTACACCATGCCATTTAATAACTTCTATAAGATCTTTTACACTGTTGGGATAAATGGCAAAGGCCTTTATGCCCTTAGATTCCAAAAAATCAAGTTCTTCTCGTGGTACTCTAAAAGTAACGATCAAATCCGTCTCTAATTTTTTCAAAAGCTCCACATTTACTCCTGGTCCTCCTACGCCAGGAGAAGGTATGTCATTTAAATCGGGAATTGTAATCTTCATAATAGGATCATCATAAGCCCAACTCCCAACGGCTACTACCTGATTCCTTATTTTTAAAGCAGGAATAAGTTCATAAGTAACCAAAAGACAAGCCTTCTTAACGGGGAGGTCTAAGATGACTTTTCTTCCATAGACATCAACGAAAGTAGCTGTTTTAGCTACTACAGAAGAAAAAGACAAAAATAGCAATAACCCTAATATTTTCGCCGATTTTTTAACTTTTATACACATTAGCCTTTGTGATTTTTGAAATTAGGTCTATATAACTCGGTGAGGGATCGAAAAGTTTTGTTCTTGTATCAAATATCTCAAGTTTTATTCCTTTTTTAAGAAGCAACTTACATATTGTGATAAGATCTTCTTCAACATCCTTAAAAATAGGAACGTTTGCTTTTCCGTCAGTGATAAGGATTCCTTTAAAATGGACATTTTTTAGGCTATTAGTCATGGAAATAAACTTCAAAAGTGCCGAAGGCAGTGGAGTCCTTCCTCCGGTGGGAATTGAATCGATAACTTCAAAGATGTGTTCGTAGTTTTTTGTAGGCTTTATGAGAACTTCCGCCTCATTGCCTCGGAAAACGATCAACGAAAGCCAGTCTCTGCGCTTGTAAGAGTTTTCAACGAGTTTTTTCGCAATTCCTTTAGCAATACTTATCCTTTTTTGCACACCCATGCTTCCGCTTGAATCCAGAATTATGGCCGTTAACCTTGGAGCCCGAGCTTTGCGGACGTTTATTTTGATATCCTCATCCTCTATTTTAAAAGGAAATCCCCGAAGGGCCGCGGAGTTCAAAGTGGCCAAAATGTTTACATCGTGAAACCCATTAGTCGAAGGAACAAAAGAGATAGGGACCCCTTGCTTTTCCCCGATTAAGGTAATTTTGCAGTCCCTTGAGGTTCTGTTACCATAATTTTCCGAGTGATCCCTCGAATTTCCCAGCTTCATTTCCACTTGACTTGAATTAAACAATTTTTCGGAATCTCCAGGGTAATTTTCTTTTTCCATCATTTCCAAGCTTTCTTTGGGTTCCTTTTTTTCTTTCGTTTCTCCTCCTTTTGGAAGCTTTAATTCGGGTAGGTGTGGTTTTTCAAATGGTTTTGATTTAATTCGGTGAGGCAATGTAAGTTCCATCGCTCTTTTTAGATCCTCGATGCTCACGCTTTTTCTTCCCTCAAATGCAGCAATGGCCTTTGCGGCTTTTACGGTTGTTATCTCCGCTCGGTGCGTCTTTATTCCCATTTGGATTATGGTTTCGGCAAGAAGTTTCATCAGTTCCTCCTGGACCTCAACTTCTTGGAGGATCTTTCTCCCATTTATAATTGAATCCCTTAACTTTTCGTCTTGGCTTTTGTATTTCTCATAAAAAGAAAGCGGGTCTTTTTGAAATTCCGTAACCCTTCTGACAATCTCAACCCTTTCCTCCACATCAGTAGAGGCCTCAATGGGAACAAACATCCCGAAACGGTCAAGCAATTGAGGCCTGAGTTCGCCCTCTTCGGGATTCATAGACCCTATAAGGATGAACTTCGCAGGATGTTTCAGGGATATCCCCTCCCTTTCGACCACATTCCACCCTAAAGCGGCTGAGTCAAGTAAAACATCCGCAAGGTAATCCTCAAGCAGATTTACTTCATCAATGTAAAGGATGTTCCTATTGGCCTCTGCCAGTATTCCTGGTTGAATCGCCCTTATCCCTTCTTTTAAAGCCCTCCCCAAATCTATCGTTCCCACAAGCCTGTCAATACTTACGCTAAGCGGAAGGTCTATTACCCTCATGGGCCTTTTGGCAACCCTTAAATCTCCTTTTTCAGCCCTTTCCTTACACAGTTCACACATCACGGCCACGTTATAGGGATTGCAATTAAAGGGACAACCGTCAAAGACCTCAATCTCAGGTAACACTTGAGAAAAAGCCCTTACCATCGTCGACTTCCCCGTCCCCTTATCCCCACTGAGTAAAACCCCGCCTATTGTTGGATCTATAGCGCTACAAATTAGAGCAAGTTTCGCTTTTTCTTGCCCAACTATGGCTGCAAAGGGAAAGAACTTCATCTTACCACCTCCTCCAAAATCCCATCGATCTCAAGGTACTTCTCTTGGACTTTTTTCTTTAAATCTTGAGCCCTCCAATACCCCCTCTTTTCGGCTTCAAGAAGCTTTTCTAACATCTCTCTAAGCGCATAAACGTTAAGTTGCTTCAACCTGCTGAAAAGCTCTTCATCGAGAATGAACCTTTCCACTACCTTATCCCAGAGTCTGTTTTCCACGGCATTTGTTATTGCCGAAAGCCCCAGTAGATACTCAATCTGTCGGCTATTTTCTGCACTCCGTTAAACCCGTGCTTAAGCATCTCTTCTATCCATTTGGGATTAAGGGTTCTTGTGATTGTCCCTCTTTCGATGGAATCCTTAATACTTTCGACTTTGGCCATTTCTTGTGTGGAATCCACAATCACCATCTGGGCCTTTTCCCCTTTTATAAGCTCCACAGCCTTTGAAAGGCCTCCGAAAAACTCGTAATAGTGATCCAAATCCGTTATTTCATAATCCACGGAACTTCTCGTCTGAGAGACGATATCAACGGTGTTTAAAAGCCTTTCAAATACCTCCCTTGCTTCAACACCATGTATACCCTTACTGTAGCCGTAGCACATAGAACTAAGGTATGCATTTGCTAAATCTTTCTCACTTTCCCATGCACCATCTTCCACAAGTTGAAGCATCCTTGTCCCATATTCTGTGGACACCGGACCAAAGAGTCTCAAGTGGCTTTTTAGTTCCTTTTTGTGCTTTTTAACGAAATTAAACTCCTCGGGCTCCTCAAGTTCTGAAACAAGCTTAACACCCCTATCGATTAACTCGATCAGATTTGGAAACATATCTCTAAAAAACCCACAGATTGTAACTACCACGTCAATCCTGGGTCTTCCGAGCTCTTCAAGGCTTTTAACCTTAATTTCCTTTTCCCACGCAGTCTTATGAATAACTTCGACTCCCAGGAATTCGAAAATCTGAGCAACTGTCTCTCCAAAGGTTTGGGCTGTCTCAAATCCCCAAAGAACTAAGGCTATGCTTTCGGGATATTTTCCGTAACTTTTGAAATATCTTTCGATTATCTTTTTTGCGGCCTTTTTCCCTCTTTCAGTTGCAGCCTCGGTGGGAATTCTCAAAGGATCAAATTGATAAAGATTCCTTCCTGTTGGCAAAACCTCAGGATTTCTTATGACATCTCCCCCAACAGACGGCTCCACATATTCTCCCCTAAGGGCCTTAATAAGATTCTCCATTTCCATAGCGGTTTGAGAAAAGCTTTCAGCGACCTTTTTGTAATAATTCAAAGTCTCTTCAAACTCCCTTTTCGGTTTTCCTGAAAAATATTCCTCAACAACCTTCTTCGCCTCTTCATCTACAAGTCTCAACATCCTTGGGTCTTCTAATACTTTTTCAAAATCAAGCCCTTTCTTCTCACCTATAAGCCTGTGAAGCGACTTTAGACCAGCTCTATCATACCGACTGAATAAAAGGACGAAGTCCTTCAACTCCTGAAGGTCATACCTTTTTCCAATAACATGAAGCCCCTTGGGAATTATTGAACGTTTGTATTCGTAAATTTTGCCCTCGATCTTCTCCAAATCCTTTTCCATTCCGAGTTTTTCTGCAAGTTCAAAAACTTTCGCTTTCGCAGTCTCAGCCCTTGCCGGATTTTTTTCTGCTCTTAATTCATCAATCAGCTCTTCAAGTCTTGCATATTCATCGTATAGATCTGCAGTTGTATAGGGTGGAGAATTGTAACTTAAAAGCGTGGCATAGCTTCTGCGTTTAGCAATTGTTCCTTCAGAAACATTAATAACATGATAAACGTAAAGATGAGGTATGGAAGATATTAACACATCTGGCCAACATCTTGAACTTAACCCACATTCTTTACCTTTCATAAACTCAAGCGTTCCATGAGTACCAAGGTGAATTACTACGTCAGCTCCAAAGATATTTTTGAACCAAAAATAAAAAGCCAAATACTGATGATGAGGAGGTTTTGTTTTATCATGAATTGCAGAAAGTAAATCCTCATTGTTTTCGAGAACCCTTCTTCTTGAAGGTTGGATTCCAACTGCCACATTTCCAAACAAGACCACAGGGATTAAGATTCCGTTTTCATCTACCATTATGTCCCCGGGAGGATCGCCGAAGTTTTCTATCACGTCCCTTTTGAGATCTTCGGGGAGTTCATTAAAAAATCTGAGGTAATCGTCTTTGTTCAATCTCGGACAATCTATGGCTTTTTCTGAAAAGAGCTTTGGGTTAAAAAGTCTTTTCTCGAGCAAAATTTCTCCTACATCAGCTATTTCAACTTTATAGCCCTCGTCCTTAAGTCTTGTAAGTATCACCTTTAAGCTTTCAAAAGTATCAAGGTAAGCTGCATTCCCGAGATTCTCTTCCCCAGGTGGATAGTCGTAAATGATTATGGCGACCTTTTTCTCCGAATTTGGCTTATGTCTTAAATTTACCCACCTTCTCACCCTTTCGCAGAACCTTTCGATTCCTTCTTCAATCGGAATTACTTCCTCCTCATAAACTCCACAAACTGGAATCGGTTCTGTAGCACCATCCATTTCCGGCAAGGTCACACTGGCAAAAGAGTAACTATGTTTAACCCCCTTTCCGCCTCTTCCCAATCGGAGAGTTTCTGGTTGAACATTAAAGCCGGCGTGAAAAACTTCGCCTTCTTTTTCTTCAAAAGCTCTATAGTACTTTTCGGGTCTCCTCCGATTGGTCCTCCGTTAAGTCTAAACCATAAAAGGCTCACTATAGCATCGACATCTTTCAAAAGCTCCAAAGCCTTAAGATTCAAAATCCCATCACTGTAAACTGAGACTACATTTAGGTTCCTTTCTTCGAACCAACTTGTCATTTTCTCAAGCGTTTTTTGACATTGCTCAAAGTGCATCCCCCCATAAAAGAGGATCCCGATTTGGGGATTTTTACTTTTAGGCTTGTAATCAAACCCATACACCGGATGATAAAAACCAAAATCCGGAAACTCCAATGGATCCCTTACCTCCACATCTAATCCTTTTATTTTGCAAAGATGAAGAAACATGTTTCTGTAATTTTCATACCCTCCATTTGCCCAGTATCTTAGTGTTTTCACATAATTTCTCGCATCTTTAAGAACCCCGAATGGTAAAATTTTCCCGACTGTCTCTATGGCCTTTTGAATGTTTTCGATTCTCTTTTTCAAAGATGCTGGATCTGAAACAAAAGAAGAACCAAGTTTTGCGGGCATTCTGAATTTCCCAAGCTTTGCCTTGGCAATAAGGCTACTGCCCCCCACTAAGGCTACAAGATCTTTTTCTTTCAACTCAACTTCGTTTAAAACCCCAAGCTCTCCTCGAACATCGACTAAAATTAAATCAGCCCACTCGATTAAGTTGCTTAATTCTTCTTTTTCAAACTTTCCGAGCTCATACGAATATATGAGCTTCACTTCACAAAAATCGGAAACGCTTTTAATCGCTTCCTTTAAACTTTTATTTACAACTGTGTATATAAGTAAAATTTTTACCCTTTCATTCATAATTTCACGCTCTTAAAAGTTATACGCAATTTCTAAAAACCAGGATCTTCTTGGTTCCAAATAATAATAGTAGTATTTATTGTCAAAAAGATTATTTATGCTTAAGGACAAAGAGGCATTTTTAAAAATTTTGTAAGTAAGTTTCGCATCAGCTACAAAATAAGAATCATATGAGCCAAAAACCCCTTCTTTTTTGTCTCTATTTTCGTCATTTCCATATACTTTACTTCTATATCTTCCAACTAAAGATCCCGAAAATGGACCTTTTTCAACCTCTATTCCTAAATTAAACATAGTCTCGGGAATTCCAGTGATTCTTTTCCCTTCGGAACGAGGATTAGCTGGGTTATCTTTTATCCGGGCGTCATTCCAAGTAAGATTGGCAAAAGTTCTTATATATTTTCCAAATTTTTGTTCTAAAGAAAATTCTACGCCTTTTACCTCAGCCTTTCCTGCATTCACCATTTCTAAAACTGCTCTTGGCCCTATATATTGTCCTGTGGTCCGTGAGTATATCAAATCTTTTAGATAATTTTCGAAATAAGTGATTTCTACTTTATTTCCTTCCCAAAAACTATGCCTTATTCCCAAATCCCAACTCCAACATTTCTCCGTTTTTAAATCCGGGTTCCCCTGAATGAAAGAACCAGGCGTCATAAAGCTTCTGTAAAGCTCTATAAGCATAGGAGGACGAAAGGCTTTTCCTACTGAACCTCTGAAGGTCGTCTTTTCTGAAAAGTTGTAAACAAAGGAAAATTTGGGATTAAAAGAGGATTCACTACGTTTACCATATTCTCTTGGGTACCCCATTTGTCCTGCACGATTCTCATACCCATCAAAAGTTTTCCACCAGTCTTGTCTTGCTCCTAAATAAAGGGTGAGTTTTTCAGTAACTGGTATTTCATCTTGAATGAATAAAGCAAAAATTCTATCTTTTCCCTTTGATTCGTACATTAAAGAAGTTTTCGAATCCTCATCTTTCCAATTTGACAATTTATATTGCTTAGTCTCAGCTTCAGCTCTTCTATAAGAAGCCCCAAAAGTAATTATGTGATTGGTAAAATAAGACAATTTTAAAGAAATGGGCAAAGTAATTTGAAGATCTGCAATATAGTTTTTGGCAGGAGTGTTATGAGTAGTCCCAGGACCACCTGTTTTTGTGGCATATTCATTAAAATTACAATTTGTCAAAGTCCCTACACAGGGAGTTGTAAATAAATAATCATCTTGGTCAAACAGGCCCAATGTAAGTTTAACTTTTGCCTCTTTGATTTTGGTTTCAAAATTGAGGCTATAAATCGTATAGTCTTTCGAAATTTTTCCAGCCAAAAACATGGCTTCTTTTAAAACATTGGGAGGGTTTCCTCCTACAAAATACTCCCACACAGGGTTACCTTGGGGGTCTCTTAGATAGGTATGTGGATCATCGTAACTTGCGCTTCCCCAAATTTTCATCAAGGAAAACCTAAGGTTTGTGTTTTCATTAAACTTATAGCCCATCCTTAAGGTAAAACTCTGGTCCCATCCTTGATGGTCTCCGGAATCTCCGACTATCCATCTTGGTTCACCTTCTGGGTTTGTTGTGTATTTCCATCCCGAAACCAAATTTGGTGGTTGAGCCCTAACCAATACCGAATTGCTGGGGAAACCATCAGTAGCCTCGTGACCGTAACTCACAAAAAAGCTAAAATTTTTTATCTTATCTCCGGAAGAGAAATAGACTTTTCTCAAATCGTCTAAAGCCTCATTTCTTTCAAAACTTGATCCATATCCCGCTTTAAAGGTAAGTTGGCGTTTTTCTGGAAGTGCAGAGATGATATTAACCACTCCTCCCATGGCAAGCCCACCGTAAAGGGCAGAGAAGGGGCCCTTCACCACTTCAATTCTTTCTATATCTTCAAACCTAAACCCCCCAAGCTTAAGTTCACCACCTTGAGGAGCATTTAGAGGAATCCCATCTACCATTACCAAGTTTCTTCTGTAGCCTGGTATTCCTCTCAAGGAGACGGCATCCGTAGGAGTATCCAAAACCACTCTTGTCCTATGGACATAAACCCCAGGAAGGTCATTGACCACATCGTCTAAGGTTTTTACATCTCGCTTCTCCATCTCCTTTTTTGTCACCACATTTACACTTGCAGGAACTACTTCAACAGGGGTCTCAATTCTTGTTGCAGTAACAACAACCTCTTCAAGCTTTACTCCCTCTTTTTCTTGGGCATAAATTAAAAAGTTAAAACCACAAATAAAAAACATTAACCACAAAATCACATGCCCCATTCTTTCCTCCTTTGAAAGGTTTGAAAAAAACGACTCCCTTCGAGGAAGCTTTCTCAGGACCCTTCTTGAGCCTAATTCAAATAAAAAAGCCGTGACCTTTCGTCACGGCCTTCATGGCTCTTTTCCCCTTCGCGGGGTAAAAATCTTTATATAATAAAAATTTATCTTCTGTCAAGAGGAGTTTTATAAGGCTAAACGAGCTAAAATCCCCATGAGGAAAGCGACTGAAAGAGAAAAGCCCACTGCCTTAAGAGTCCATCTTCTTCCTATTTCCTTCCATAAAACTGCTAAGGTAGCAAGACAAGGAATATAAAAGGTAACAAAGAGCACAAAACTCATAATTTGGGAAGGGTTCATCACTTCAAGGACATTCCGAGTACCCAAGGCTTGAAAGGTCATGAGCAAGGTCAACTCTTTTCTCAGTATGCCTAAAAGGAGGGTTACCCCCAATTCCTGAGGGAGTCCAAGGGGATAAGTGATGAATAGAAAGACCTTGTTTAAAAGATCCTCAATCCCCAGATGTTGTAAAAACGCCAAAACGGAACTACCCACCACTAAAAGGGGCCAAGCGATTCCTATAAATTCCCTGAGTCTAAACCACACTTTCTTGAAAGTTATCCTCAATGGAGGGAGACGATAAGGGGGTACTTCTAATATCAAACCGGGAGTTACTTCTCTATAAAATTTAGAGAAAATAGAACCACTTAAGGCGATCACGATTAAATTGATGAAATAAACCGCCAGGGCATAAAAGGGACCCAAAAAATACGAAACAAGACCTAATATTACAATCATCCTTGCAGAACAGGGAACGAAGTTAACTAGAATGGCCGTTATCATCCTATCCCTCTCGGATTCGAGAATCCTTGTGGCCATAACGGCTGGGACACTGCAACCGTATCCCAAAACAAACGGCAAAACCGATTTCCCGTGAAGGCCTATTTTATGCATGAAAGAATCAACCAAAAAAGCAACCCTTGGAAGATACCCGGAATCCTCAAGTAAGGAAAGAAGAAAAAGAAAAGGCAAAAGATAAGGGAGAACTATCCCAATTCCCGAATTAAACCCTTGATAGGCACCCTGAAAAAGAGCTCTCAAGCCCCCTTCGGGAAAGAATTGAGAAAGAGACCCCTCCAACGAATCGAAAAATCCGATCAAGGGCTCCTCTAAAAACTTACCCAGTTGAAAGATCGTCACGAAAACGCCCAAGAAGATAAAGATCAAAAACACATACCCCAAGATGGGATGTAAAAGCCAGTCATCAATCCTATCCCCTAAACTCGGCTGCGGAATCGTCAACACCTTACTGACGCGCTCTGCAATGTTCATGGCCAACGCGTGACGTTCAGAAACGATCACCAAGTCCGATGGCCTTTCATGTCTTATCTCAAGCTTCTTTCTAGATTCCTCTAAACCATCCCCTCCGAGTTTTAAAAATTCTTCATCCCTTTCCAAAAGCTTAATAGCCAAAAACCTTAGGGGAATATTGATGACGTTGTCCCTTCTTTTCAGGTCTTCCATTACTTCGCTTATTATTTCCTCCACATCTCGACTAAAAGAAATAGGATTCCCCTTTAAGTTCTCGGCTTTGGCCTTTATCACCGCCTCAATCATCTCCGTTAAACCTTGGCCCTTATAAGCTATTGTTTTTACCACAGGAATACCCAGTATCTGTGAAAGCTTTTTCTCATCTATCATGATCCCCTTTCTCTCAGCCTCATCCATCATGTTAAGGACCAAAACAGTCGGCTTTTCAAGTTCGAGTAATTCCAGCGTCAACTCAAGTCCCCTTCCCAAAAGGGATGCATCAAGGATGTTAACGATGACATCATATTTCTCGTTGATTAAAAAACGTCTGGCCTCCTTTTCGGCAGGCTCAGGGGAACTGAGTGAATAGGTACCTGGAAGGTCAATACATTGGATCTCTTCGCCTCTTAAACGAAAACGGCTTTCATGGAACTTAACGGTTGTCCCGGGAAAATTGGAGGTTATCGCCTTATAACCGGCTAAATAATTGAAAATAGTGCTCTTGCCACAATTGGGTTGGCCTATAAGGACAATCTTCACGCCACTTCCTCTACAACTACCTTTTTGGCCATCCCTCTTCCTATAAAAAAGGTCCCATTCCTTCCCGAAACCATTAAAGGCCCCAAGAGAGGGGCACTTCTTACCACCTTTATAAGTTGTCCTGGCAAAATACCTAAATCCGCCAATTTCTGCCTAACTCCTCTCCCTCCTTCAATAGAAAGAACTTTTACCGTTTTCCCAGGTTCAACTTCATCAAGTCTCACTCTGCTGCCTCCCGACAGGAATTACACAATCCTTTTACCCTAACCTCCATTTCTTCCACCTTAAGTCCGTGTTTTTTCTCCAACTTCTTCTTAAAACTTTTAAGCCAAGAAGCATCAAACTCAATAAGAGCACCACATTCGCTACAGACAAAATGATGATGCTCACTACCACGAAGAAACTCATAATGAGAATGGGGCTCGTCAAACTTCACCTCCTTGATTAAACCCAAATCCTTAAAAAACTTTAAATTCCTATACACCGTGGCCAAACCTATTTTCGGATAAAGGGCCTTGGCCTTCAAATAAAGCTCATAAGCATCAATATGCCCCTCTTCCTTAACAAGATTAAAAAGCACTTCCCGCTGTGAGGTCCATCTTTTTTTGATAACGCTTCTCATTTTCATTTAGGAGTGTAATCATTTTAGAAGCTTTTGTCAAGTTTTGAATTTAAAGGAGATTAAAAGGGGGGTTCCCAAAAGGTTGGTTAGGAGGTCTAAGAATTGGTCGGGGCGAGAGGATTTGAACCTCCGACCACTGGCACCCCATGCCAGTGCGCTCCCAGGCTGCGCCACGCCCCGTTCTTATTAAAATGATGGCAAAGGGATCTTTAGGAGTCAAGAGCGTTTTATTTGGGGAAGTTGATTTTGGAGCATCCTTTTTAGGTCTTCTTCACTTATTTCTTCCAATTTTTCTCCTCTTTTTATGCATTTGACATACGGGCCATAGGGCATAAAGACTACTGGGTCACTTGGTCCAAACAGCACAAATGTGGGGCATCCCGCAAAGGCGGCAAGATGGGCAACTCCGGAATCGTTGCCAAAGAAAAAAGAAGCTAAACTTAAAAGGGCTCCTAGTTTTCTTAAGTGGATGTTTTCGATCAAATAATGAGGCACATCCACGTATTTCAAAAATTCATCACAAGCTTTTTGATCGGCAGGCCCTTTTATCATTAAAGGAACCCACCCAAAACTTTTGTAGACCCAATTTGAGACATGAGCCATCCTTTCGGGTGGCCATATCTTTTTAGGAGAACCTGCTCCTGGATGAACGGCGAAAAAGGGGGCTTTTATTCCTTTATTTTCGAGAAATCTCAAGGCCTCCTCTTTTTCTTCCTCTTTAAAGAACAAACCCGAATATCCAATCTTAAGGGATATCCCGTAACTTTTTAAGGTTTTAAGGTGATGATGAAAAAGGGGTACTTTTTCCTCGGGAAAAGGGGGGAGCATCCATATTTCCTTTATCCCAGAATTCTTTAAGGCGTTTTGCCACTCGGAAGCCTTGGAAAATACAAGGGCCATTTGGAAGTTCAAATTTTCAAGAGAATCAAACCAGAGAGCGGAAAAGGGATACAGGTTCACATCCCAGATTTTCTTTACCCAAAACACTCCTTTTAATACCTCTGTTGACCAAGGATGCCCTGCGATATGTAATTCTTCGGGTTTAAGGGCAAGATAAGCACTCCAAATGGCTGGGATGGCCAATATGAAGTCACCTATTGCCCCTTGGTGAATAACCAACAACCTCATATATGAAGTTCAACGATGTCTCCGTCCTCCAATGTATGATCTTTAAAAACCCTTTGTCCTTGAAACTTGGCCGAACCCCAAACCCTTGCGTATTTCAGCTTTTCCACAAAATCCTTATGGATCTCTTCAGCCAAATCTTCCACAGTGCTTCCCTTGGGAAGAATAACCGGATTCTCCATGTCGGGCTGTTTACCCGGAGGCTTCGGATATACCCGGATTATCTCAAGCATTTGAAATACACGTTTTTTCAACTCATCCAGTCCCATTCCCGTTTTGGCCGAAACTTCTAGTGTGGGAATCTCCAATCCGGGCAAAAGCTCTTGGAAGGCCTTAAAATCTTCCCCATCGGGGTCAAGATCGCCTTTGTTTAAAACTAAAATAGCCTTTTTGCAAGCCCTCCCCTCCTGAAGGTCTCCATCCGAAACCTCTCTGACTAAAGCGATTCTTCTTTCGGATAATAAGGCCTGGATATTTTCCCAATCCCCTAGGGGATCTCCGGAAATATCTAAAACTACAAGAATAAGATCAGCATTACGAAGGATGCTATAAACCCAAAGATCCGTCGTAGAAGTGAGAGGAGGAAGATCGACCAGTTGGATTTTTATGTTTTCAAAACAAATCATCCCCGTTAAAGGCCTCTGGGTGGAGAATGGATAATCCGCTATAACTGGAGTGGCATTAGTTAAAGAGGCCAAAAGCTGGGATTTTCCCGAATTCGGTGGCCCTGCCATGGCCACCTGTCCAGCTCCTTCCTTCTTGACCGTAAAAAAATCACCCTTTCCACCTTTTCCCTTTCCCAACTGAAGTTCCTCTCGTAATTTGGCCAACTTCCGACGCAACAGGGCCCTCAATTTATCCGTCCCCTTGTGATGGGGCATTATGGCCAACATCTCTTCGATTATGGCTATTTTTTCCGCGTGACTCTTGGCTTCACGAAGCCTCTTTTCAGCCGCATAATATTCTGGGGGCAGATTAGCGGGCATCACCTCCTCCTTGTGCACAATAAGTGTTGAAAACTTGTGAATAAGTAAGTGGATTTTTAAAGCTACCCCTCATCTCAAAATCCTTCCTCCGGGATTGCATACCTTCTGAGCACCCCCTTCCACTTTTACCTCCCCTAACCAAAGGGCCTTAATCGCCTCCTGGGCCTTGATAGGCGTCAAAACCTCAATCTCTCTCTCCTTTATCCCCGTAATTATGCCAATGCCCAAGGCAAATCCCTCCCCATCAAGTAACCCCACGATCCTTCCCTCAAGCGGAAAGGACTCATCTCCCTTGAGGTTCTTTAAAAGCCCTTTTTCAAAATTTAGGACATCGGAATTTTTAAAGTAAAGACTTAATTTCTGCTCCCGATAGTGTTGCCTTTGTGTAAGATCCCTTCTTCTTACTTTTTCTGAAGGCAATATCACATACTGCTTCGGTTTAGGCCTCCTCTCAAATGCCCTTAAAATGGGCTCAAGTTCCCCTCCCCTTTCTATGGCGACAAGATGGGTTGGGTTAGTTATTTCGATCTCATAAAACTTCAATTGAAACCCCACCTCTCCTGTCACAAGTCCCGTGGTATCGATAAGTATGAAATCTACCCCGCTTTCCAAAGCCTTATCCATTAATTTCCTTAATCCAACCACTGACCGTAAAAGCCATTGTGCAGGGGAAGTGGCTCCTAAAAAATACAACTTAAAGGGAGTTAAAGCCTCCAAATCTTCCTTTTTTTCCAAGATGGAAAGCCCCATGGTGGTCGGAGGGCCGATGGTGGATTGCCCCACATCCGCATCTACATAGCCCACCTTAAGCCCCTTCTCCAGGGCCTTTTCCAGAAGGAACTTGCAAAGGGTTGTCTTTCCCGTATCAGGAGCTCCTAATAAAAAGACACTTTTGCCCTTCGAGAGTGCCTCTTCGGCTAATTTAAACCAAATGGGAGGTTTATCCATTTTCTGTAATCCTCAAAAATCTTTGAGCATCTTCAAACATGTTGGTGTTGTTGAACATTACATAATAGATGAAAGAAGGTTTAATTTTACTAAACAATTCTTTGAGTTCTTCATCGGAATAACGGTATCGATACCCATCTCTCCCATGCAAACGCCAATAAATGATCTTTCCAAAAGCATCCTCTTTAAAGGGATCAACTACATGGATCAAGTCTAACTCTTTACACAAAGACCTAACCGACTCCACAGGCCATCCCCTCGGTTCCCAACCGAAAAGGAAATTCTCCCTCTCTATTGTTGAAAAGAAGGTCCTTAAATTTTTCAAGGCCTCTTCCTCAGGCCGGAAACTGGGAGGAGTTTGGAATATGATTAAACGAGCCGCAAGAAGTTTAGCTACTCTCCGAGTAATCTGCCACGCTTCAAGTACTTCCCTTGTAGACTTAAAGCCTCCATATCGGCCTTTAGTTTCGGGGGGAATTTCAAATTTTAACCGCTTATAAGTAGGACTTCTAGGATCGTGGGTTATAAGTTGCCATGCCTTAAGGGTGAATTCAAATCCATCGGGAGCCTCTTTCCGCCAACTCATAAGGGTTTCTTCCTTTGGGGGGTGATAAAAGGTCTGCTGAATCTCTACACACGTGAAGGTCTTATAGTAGATTCTTCTTGAGACCGGAAAACCACAACAACCCACTTTAATCATCACTTTTAAAAATTATATTCGGCTTTAAAAACCATAACTACCGTCTTGGACAACTTCCCTCTTGTGGTATTAAAATCATCTTTGTAAACCGAAAAGGAGGGTACCTATGGTGCCTGAAGAAATAAGAAAAAGGGTTGAAGAACTCAGACGCGAAATCGAATATCACAATTACCGTTATTACGTCCTCAACGACCCCGTTATCTCCGATGCTGAATATGATGCCTTGATGAGGGAACTTGAGGAACTGGAACGCCGATATCCCGAGCTCATAACACCTAACTCCCCAACCCAAAGGGTCGGAGCCCCTCCACTTGAGGAATTCGGAACCGTTGAGCACAGGGTACCCATGTTAAGTCTTTCCAACGCCTTCTCGGAAGATGAAGTAAGGGAATTCGACCGAAGAGTTAAACGGTTTTTGGGTTTGGGCCTTTCCCATGAAATCGCCTATACAGCAGAGCCTAAGATAGATGGGGTAGCTGTGGAGGTGATTTACGAGAACGGTGTTCTAACTATAGGAGCCACCCGAGGGGATGGATATAGAGGTGAAGATGTGACTCAGAACCTTCGCACTATAAAGATGATCCCTCTTTATCTCATCGATAAAGAAGAACCTATCCCCGAATACCTCTCGGTAAGGGGAGAAGTCTATATGGACAAAGAGGACTTCCGACGTCTTAACCGAGAGAGGGAAGAGGAGGGTGAACCGCTTTTTGCTAACCCAAGAAATGCAGCTGCTGGTTCCTTGAGACAACTTGACCCCTCGATTACCGCCAAAAGGCGTTTAAAGGTCTTCTTTTATGGGATAGGAGAAGTCAGGGGAAGGGAATTTAATAGCCAATGGGAAGTGTTGACTACCCTTCCGAAATGGGGACTAAGGGTGAACCCATATGTTAAGCTCTGTAAGGATATCGAAGAATGTATTGCCTATTATAGGGATATATTATCGAAAAGAGACGAGATCCCCTACGAGATGGACGGAGTAGTTTTAAAGGTAAACGATTTTGGGTTACAAAGACGATTAGGAGAAATAGCGAGAAGTCCGCGATGGGCAGTTGCTTTTAAGTTCCCCGCTGAAGAGGCCACAACCAAAGTACTTGACATCATCGTACAAGTGGGGCGCACGGGAGTGCTTACACCGGTTGCGATTTTGGAACCCGTTCAAGTCGGTGGAGTTGTGGTGAGCAGGGCCACCTTACATAACCTTGACGAAGTAAAGAGAAAGGATGTGAGAATTGGGGATTGGGTTTTGGTGCATCGAGCAGGAGAAGTTATACCCGAGATTATTAAGCCCATCAAGGAAAGAAGAACTGGACAAGAACGGGAATTCCAGATGCCAGAGACCTGTCCCGTTTGCGGTTCTCCAGTAATTAGACTGCCCGGGGAAGTAGCTCATAGGTGTATTGGACTTTCCTGTCCCGCTCAACTTAAGGCTCACATCAGACATTTTGTCTCCAGAAGGGCAATGGATATTGAGGGATTTGGCGAAAAGCTTATAGATCAATTGGTGGATAAGGGACTTGTTAAAGATCCCGCTGATCTCTTTTTCTTAAAAAAAATAGACCTTCTCAAGCTGGAGGGGGTAGCTGATAAACTTGCCCAAAAATTGTTGCAGTCAATAGAAAAAAGCAAAAAAACAACCCTTGCCCGTTTCCTTTATGCATTAGGTATAAGACACGTGGGAGAACAAACCTCCCAGATATTGGCGAAGCATTTTAAGAAACTACAAAACTTCTTCAACCTCCGTAAGGATGATCTCCTTAAAATCCCCGGGATAGGGCCTGAAGTGGCCGAAAGCATCCTTACCTTCTTCCAGAATGAGGAAAACCGGAGGGTAATAGAAAAAATGCTTAAAGCAGGTGTTACCATTCAAGAAGAAGCACCCAAGGAGAAACCCTTGCGTGGGAAGGTCTTCGTCTTCACGGGAGCCTTAGAGAGCATGCCCCGCGAAGAAGCCAAAAGGAAGGTAGAAGAGTTAGGAGGGATGGTAGCCTCCGGTGTTAGTCGACGGGTTGATTATGTAGTGGTAGGAAAAGAGCCTGGATCGAAATATGATAAGGCCAGATCCTTAGGGGTTAAGATAATAGATGAAGATGAGTTCAAAAAACTCATAGGATTGGGCCATGAATCAAATCGATCCTAAAAGAAGCGGGAGTAAACTTAAAGGGCGAGAGATCATCTTAGGAGTAACGGGGGGGATTGCGGCATATAAGGCGGTAGAGCTTTTAAGGGAAATGGTAAAAAGGGGGGCAAATGTGCATGTAGTTATGACTGAAAACGCCATGAAATTTGTCACCCCTCTTACCTTTCAGACGCTTTCAGGACACCCGGTGCTTTACGAGATGTTTAGGCTCTTAGAAGGTTCGAGAATAGGACATATAGCCATGTCCGATAGAGCGGAATTGATGGTAATAGCCCCCGCTACTGCTAACATTTTGGGAAAGATCGCCAACGGAATAGCCGATGACCTTTTGACCACCATGGTTATGGCGATGGAAGTACCGGTGCTTTTTGCTCCTTCTATGAACGTGAAGATGTGGCAAAGTCCAGTGGTGCAACATAACGTGGCGAAGCTTAAAAGTTATGGCTACCACTTCGTTGAACCAGGTGAAGGGGATCTGGCTTGTGGAAGCGTAGGAAGGGGGAGGCTTGCCGAAATCCCGGAGATTGTGGAGAAGATCGAGGATCTTTTTACGCCAAAAGACCTTAAAGACACAAAGATCCTCGTCACGGCAGGTCCCACGATTGAACCCATAGATCCGGTAAGGTACATAACTAACCCCTCAAGCGGGAAAATGGGCTTTGCTCTCGCTAAAATGGCCAAAAGAAGAGGGGCCCAAGTCCTTTTAATAACCGGTCCAACCGATTTTAGCCTTCCCAGATACGATATACCTATCATAAGGATTAAAACTGCTAAGGAGATGTATGAGGCCGTAATGGATAACTTTGAAGACTACGAGGTGATAATAAAAAGTGCCGCCGTTGTGGATTTCCGTCCCAAAAATTTCTGCCCGTTGAAAATAAAAAAGGAAACTACCCAAAACCTTCTTCTGGAGCTTGAACCGAACCCCGATATATTGGCCGAACTCGGAAAACGAAAGGGTTCAAGGATACTTGTGGGTTTTGCTGCGGAAACTGATCAACTAATCGAGAATGCCCAAGAGAAATTGCGAAAGAAAAATTTGGACTTGATCATCGCAAATGATATTACGCAGATGGGAGCAGGTTTCCAAAGTGATACTAACATAGTGAAGATAATAGATGCCTCCGGAAGGGTGAGAGGACTTCCCTTGATGAGCAAGGATCTTATAGCTGACATAATCCTCAACGAGATCGCCAATATTCTAAAGAAACGAAAGGAGAAGAAACCCTGGCCCGAGGATTGGGATTAAATGGAATGGATAAGCAACTTCTTCTCTTCTAAATCTTTTTTTAACTTTTTCAAGGCTTGAAGTTCTATTTGTCTTACCCGTTCTCGGGAGACGTTAAAGATTTTGCTCAATTGATTTAAAGTGGTGGGCTCCTCAGCCATTAATCGTTTCTCCACTATGGTCCTTTCCCTTTCGTTTAACTTGGATAAGGCTTCCTTCACCACTCTCTTGATCAATTGGAGTCGTTCCGTATCAGCAAGCCTTTCTTCTTGGTTTGGAGCCAGATCGGCCAAAAAGTCCAAGAACGTTGCCTCTTGTTCTTCATCTATCTTAGTATCGAGCGAAAGGTCACGAAACCTTACCCTTTCGTACATTTCTTCCACATCATCCTTTTCAACCTTAAGCTCTTCAGCAAGTTGTTTTAGCTTTTCCTCTCGGCTTCCAAACCCACTTTCTTCTAACTCCCATAAACGTCCCATCTTGTAAAACAACTTTTTCTGAGCTTGAGTGGTACCGACTTTTACCAAACTCCATGACCTCATTATGTAGTTCTGAATATAAGCCCTAATCCACCATATGGCGTAGGAAATAAACCTGTAACCCCTCTCAGGATCAAAATGCTTCAAGGCCACGATTAACCCCAAATTCCCTTCCTGAATCAAGTCGGAAAGTCTAAAACCATACCCCTTATACTCCAAAGCCACCTTAACCACGAATCTCAAATTGGACAAAATCAGACGTTTTCCCGCCTCTTGCTCCCCCTCTTTATACCTGCGGGCCAATTCCCTCTCTTCCTCAGGGCTTAAAACAGAATACCTGCTTATAGACCTGAGGTACTTGCTCTCAATGTCTTCTGTCTCCTGAAGATTTTCTATCTCCTCAATCCTCATCTCCATCACTTTACCACCTCTTTCAAAATCATAACCCCTAAATAAGGGCATTACAAGTGAACTTTTTTGGTATAAAAATATTATTCCATGAGGAAAAAACTTTTGGTCTTCACCGATTTAGACGGAACTCTCATTGAGCTGAAACAATATCTCTATGAACCCGCTTTAGAGAGCATAAAAAAACTATTAAACCTCCAAATCCCCATAATAATAGCTACCAGCAAAAGCCCGAAAGAAGTGGAACTTTGGCAAAAGCGTTTAGGAATTTGCGGTCCATTTATAGCGGAAAACGGCGGTGGAATCTTCATCCCAAAAGATTACCCGCTTCTCGTAAGAGAAAACGCTAAGGAATATGAAGGTCGTTATTGGCTAATACCTTTGGGGAAGCCTTACCATTATATCCGCCACACAATAAAGGAATTGAGGGAAAAGAACTTCAAGATCGAGGGATTTGGCGACATGAGCCCTTTGAAGATAGCCCAAATTACTGGCCTTCCAGAAGAAGAGGCCATTTTGGCAAAAGAAAGGCTCTTCAGCGAACCGTGTTTGTTCAAAGGTGATGAGAAGTTACTCTGGGAGAACCTCTTTGAAAAGGGCCTTACCTTTTGGCGAGGAGGGCGTTTTTTGCACCTTCAGTCAAACCATGACAAGGGAAAAGCCATGGAGATAATATTGGGCCTTTTCAAAAGAAGCGGCTTGAACTTCGAAACAATCGCCTTAGGTGATAGTCGGATCGACCTTCCCATGTTAGAACAGGCTAATTGGAAAATTATAGTAAAACGCCCCGGGGGGATTTCTGAAAACCCACCGAAATGGGATAACCTCTTTATCACTACCCAAGAAGGGCCTTGGGGATGGAGGGAGGCCATTTCCAAATTGCTAAAGGAGCTCGGATATGATTGATTCTCATTGCCATTTGGACATGTTCGAGAATTGGAAAGAAATAATAAAAAGGGCCAAAGAGGCGGGAGTCTCGGAGATTTTATCTATCGCAACGGATGAGTTCTCCTTTTTAAAGTCGTTGGAGATTGTAAAGAAAACAGGAGGGATAATGGCGATTGGCATTCATCCCCATGAGGCAAAAAACGCTACTTTCGAAAGTTTTAAAATGATGCGTATTCTTATCCTTAATAACCGAGAAATCGTGGCCATTGGAGAGACTGGACTTGATTTTTACAAAAACTTCTCGCCCAAAAACACTCAGGAAGAGGTATTTTGTCATCATCTGGAATTGGCCAACCAATTAAACTTTCCCATCATCATTCATTGTCGTGATGCTTACGATAGGCTTTTGGAGATTTTGGACGAAGAAGGAGTTCCTCAAAAGGGAATAGTACACTGCTTTTCCGCAAGCAAAGATATAGCTGAAGAATTTCTCAAACGAAACTTTTATGTCTCCTTCGCTGCCCCCCTCACCTACCCTAACTCCACTAAACTCAGGGAAACAGCCTCTCAGGTTCCTCTTGATCGGATTCTTCTTGAAACTGATGCGCCATTTTTACCCCCTCAAAGCCACCGGGGAAAAAGAAACGAACCAGCCTTAATAGGCGAGACCTATGAAACCTTGGCCAAAATAAAGGGAATGGACCTGGAACAATTAAAAGAAATAATAAGAAGAAACTTCCATACCGTGATAGATTTAAAGAAGGAGGAAAAATAATGGAAAGGTTTGATGTGGTCATAATAGGAGGGGGACCCGCGGGCCTTACCGCAGGTATCTATTGCGGTAGAGCCAAACTCAAGGCTGTGGTTTTTGAAGCCCTTTCGGCGGGAGGACAAGTCCTTATGGCAGGCACCATCGAAAACTACCCCGGTTTCCCAGGAGGAATCTCCGGACCGGAGCTCATAGAAAAGTTTAAGAAACAGTTAAGCGAAATTGGCGTTCCCCTTAGAGAATTTGTGAAAGTAGAGGGGGTTTTAGAAAAGGAAAGTTCCTTTATAGTTAAGACCACCCAAGGAGACGTAGAAGCGAAATGCCTAATAATAGCCACTGGCGCTCAACCAGCCCGTTTGGGAGTTCCCGGTGAGGATAAATTCACAGGACAAGGGGTATCCTTTTGTGCTTACTGTGACGGCTTTTTCTTCCGAGATAAAAAGGTAGCGGTCATAGGCGGAGGCGACCGAGCGGTAGAAGAAGCCCTTTATCTTAAAAACCTGGCCAAAGAGGTGTATCTGATCCACCGACGGGATCGCTTAAGGGCCCAAAAGATTCTTCAAGAAAGGCTTTTTGAGTCGGAAAACATCAAAACGATTTGGAATTCCGTGGTAACCGAAATTAAAGGGGACCAATCCGGTGTGAAAGCCTTGGAGATAATGGATTTAAACACAGGAAAGCGGTCCTTTTTGGAAATAGACGGAATATTTGTGGCAGTGGGCCAACAGCCTACAAGCGAAATATTCCGAGACTTGGTCGAGATGGATGAAAAGGGATTCATCAAGACAGACTTAAAAGGTGCCACTTCCAAAATGGGTATCTTTGCCGCAGGTGATGTAAGAGTAAAAGAATTACGCCAAGTATCCACCGCCGTAGGAGACGGCGCCCTTGCTGCTTGGGCAGCTGTTGAGTATCTACAAGAAAAATAAAATTTTATAATCACGCTAAAACTTTGGATAACCTCTTAAAAGCATTCCCACCTTCTAATTTGACCAAGTACATCGCTTTATCGGCAATTTTAAGTAGTTCTTCTGCTTCCTCCCCATCGTCTGGATATATGGAAATTCCTATACTCGCCGAAACCTTAAATTGCTTATCTTCTACTTGGATCAATTCACGTAATCGTTCCCGAATATGATTGGCCACTACCAAAGCATCTTCTTCGCTTTTGATGTAAGACAATAACACCAGGAATTCATCACCTCCCATTCGTGCTACCGTATCACTTTCTCTTATAGAACCTTTTAATTTTTTGCTCACAATTCTTAATACTTCATCTCCCATTTGATGCCCATATGTATCGTTAATTTCTTTAAAGTTATCCAAATCGATAAACATTACCGCAAGACGTTGATTGTAATGTTTTGCATAAGCAATAGCCATTTTCAAACGATCCATAAACAATGCACGATTAGGTAAAAATGTAAGTAGATCGTGCGTGGCAAGAAAGGATAGTTGATTTTGGATTTCTTTAATTTGAGTTATATCTTTTGAAATGACAGTCACAGCAATGGTTTCCCCTCTTTGATTCTTGACTGGACTCAGAGTGCGCAAAAAATAACGGTTATCTCTTCTGCTCCTATGCTCATATTGAATAGAATTTCCCGTCTTAATAACTTGTTCTATCTTTTCTTGAAATTCTTTTGTCTCTACTGGAGTGTGAAATTCCCCGTAATGTTTTCCTAAGATCTTCTCTCCAGGGATACCAATTCGAGCAAGGTACCTTGGATTTAAATAGAGGAAACGGCATTCCTTATCGACAAGATATACAAAGTCCTCTGTTGATTCTACTAAAGAGCGATAGCGCTCTTTGATTTCTTCTAATTGTTCTTGTGTGGCTTTCATAGACAAAAAGTAGGATCTAACAGCTAGAATGCCCAGTAGTAAAAATAAAGAACTTAAAAAGACTAAGGCTTCTGAAAGAAAGTAACCTTTAGGTACACCTTTTGACAAAGTTTCTATAAACACCAAAAGGCGACTAATCCCCATCAAAAGAAAACCAATCGATAATGTCAGCCAAACCCGATAATTAGGTATGAATCTGAATAATTTGAACCCCCAAAAAGCTACCAAAAAACCGTAAAAAATTGAGACTGTAAAAAGAAACATCATCTCAGTAAACCGTACTCTTTTGTTTTTTAAAAAAATTTTATCTATGTTTTTAAATTTTAACTTTTAAAAAACTTTTGTAAATAGAGGTTTATTATTTTAAAGCCCTTTCTAAGCGATAACTTATGGGAAGTTTTACTTTCACATCTGTAGGAGGAACTGGAAAAAGAGAACTACATTTTTTTATGGTTTCAACTGCATTTTCATCAAGCAATTTGTGAGAGGAACTCTCCTCAATCCGAATCTCCTTGACCTCCCCTTCTTTGGTCAAAAGAAAGGAAACTACCACCTTCCCCTCCAAACCTAACCGTCTCGCCATGTAGGGATAGGAAATCCTTTGTTGAACGATCTGGGAGATGAGGCTGATCTTTGATGCCAAAAAGGTCTCTGCCTCCCCACTTCCATAACCTCCTCCCTTACCACTCCCTACTCCTTCGCCTATTCCTGAACCTATGCCCTTCCCTATCCCCGAACCTATACCTGCCCCTATTCCCGAGCCTATCCCTTTACCCATTCCCGAACCTATCCCTCCACCTATTCCCGAACCCGTACCTTCACCACCTTCTAAACCGCTTGTTTCTTTCCTCTCACCCGAAGAAGCCTCAAATCCAACCTCAGAAATCATATCCTCTCTTGACATATCCTGAGGGACTTCTGAACTTTCAAAACCCTCTGCCCTCTCCTCCTCTTTACTTTCCAGAGCCTTATTTGCCAAATGCTTTTCTTTAAGGGCCTCTCTAAGTGCTTCCTTTTGACTCGAAGAACCTCCGCCTCCTCCACCACCCCCTCCATTGCTTCCGCTTCTTTGCAAATCCGCAGTAACCACCTTGCTCAAATCTATTTCCACATATGTTTTAGAAAAGCTTTCATGGGCCATATAAGAAATGATCACATAGGAAAATAAGAAAACGAACGAGTGAATAATCAAAGAATAAAACAAAGCTTTCAATTTAAGACTCATTTTATTAGCTCCGTTTTCAAATAAACTTTATTCAATTTAAACTCTTGAAGCATATCCAATATCTTCACTAAATCTTGCACTTTTGCTTTTTTGTCAGAATAAATCACAATTTGCGAACCTGGATTAATTAACTCTAAAACTTCTTTTAGTTGACCATAATTTAAGCGCCTATTTTCAAAAAAAATTTCGCCATCTTCTTTTAATGTAATGCGATAAGTTTTTTCTTCTGCAATATAAACTGACTGTTTAGCCTGAGGTAATTTTATTGGCAAATTACCTTGCGCAATGAAAGTAGCGGTTGTTAAGACTATGGTTAATAAAACTAACATAATATCCACTAATGGTATGACGTTCATAGTATTAAATTCCTTTTCTTCCATTGATTACCTCCCACAAAGTCACCTTCTCTTTTATTTTTCTTAAAATGTAGTTATAAAGGGCTGAAGCGGGAATAGCCACTATTAATCCTGCGGCTGTAGCTTTAAGAGCCAGTGCGAGTCCTACCATTATCTTTTTTGTATCAACCAAACCCTCTTGGCCTATGGTGTAAAAGGTTAGCATGATGCCTAAAACCGTGCCCAAGAGTCCTATATAAGGGGCGTTTGAAGCTATTGTGGCTATCAAGTGGAGCCCCCGAGTTAAGTCCAGTTCCAGGTCCTTGGGGGTTTGATAACTCTTTAAGTCTATCCTTTTAAGGTATAAAAGGCGTTCCATGGCCAAACCTATCGATAATATGCTTAAAAATCCCAAAAACCCGAGAAGGCTGTAATCAAGTATATTCTTAAGATTTTCCATTTTCACCTCCAAAAAATAAAAGCCCCTCCTTTTAAGGGGCCTTCATGGCCGTGAATTTCTCACTTCATTCCGTTGACATATCTTATATCACATTGTATTTTTGAAGTAAAGGGCGGTTAGCTCAGGGGGAGAGCGCTATCCTCACACGGTAGAGGCCACTGGTTCGATCCCAGTACCGCCCACCATGAAACCCACCTGGAGAGCGAAGGAGGTAAAATGGCTGGTCATTCCAAATGGGCACAGATAAAACGCAAAAAAGCGGCACAAGACGCCAAAAGGGGGAAGATATTCACCAAACTCATAAGGGAAATAATGGTAGCCGCTCGAATGGGTGGTGGTAATCCCGAGAATAATCCTCGACTTCGTGCTGCCATTGCGGCGGCCAAAGCCGAGAATATGCCGAAAGAAAACATAGAAAGGGCCATTAAAAAAGGAACCGGAGAATTGGAAGGTATTAGGTTTGAGGAGGTCACTTATGAGGGATATGGTCCTGGAGGGGTAGCAGTTTTGATTGAAGCCCTAACGGATAATCGTAACCGTACCACTGCCGAGATCCGTCATATATTTAGTAGGATTGGCGGTAATCTTGGTACAACGGGCTGTGTTTCGTGGTTATTTCACAAAAAGGGATTGATAACGGTGAGAAAGGAGGGTGTGGAAGAGGATAAGCTTATTGAGGCAGTTATGGAAGCCGGAGCGGAGGACATAAAAATCGGCGACCACGAATACGAGATCCTCACCGAGCCGGATGCTTTAGAGAGCGTATTGGAAGCCTTGAAAAAGACCCAGATCCCTTACCAATCAGCAGAAGTTACCATGTATCCTGAGACCACCGTTAAATTGGAAGGAAAAGAGGCCGAACAGATGCTAAAACTCATGGAAATGCTCGAAGATTTAGACGATGTTCAGAGGGTCTATGCTAACTTCGATATCTCTGAAGCCACCATGGAAAGACTTGCTCAATGAGAATTTTAGGTCTTGATTTGGGGACTTTTCGAACTGGTTATGGGATAATCGAAAGCACAAACGAAAGAGTTTCCTATGTGACCTCAGGTACAATTCGACAAAAAGGCACTTTACAAGAAAGGATAAGAGGTATTTATCGGGAGTTAGATTTCATAATATCCGGATACTCCCCACATGTGATCGTTCTCGAAACCCCTTTCGTCTTCAAAAACCCCAAAAGCGCGTTACGATTGGGTCAGGTCCAAGGGATTGTGCTCCTTCTGACCTCCTTAAGGGAATTGCCCTTCTTTGAATACTCTCCTATGGAAGTAAAACTTACTCTTACGGGATACGGAAGGGCCTCCAAAGAACAGGTAAGAGAGATGGTAAAAATGTTGCTAGGGTTAAACATGAACTTCACCTTAGACGCTTCCGATGCGTTAGCAGTCGCTTTGTGCCATCTTCACCATCAGGTAGCCACCATATATGATTAGCTATTTGAAGGGAACCCTGATTAAGCGTTCACCCAGTCAGGTGATAATTGAGGTAGGAGGAGTGGGATTTGGGGTTTTTGTGCCCTTGAGCGTGTTTTATCGATTACCCGAAGAGGGAAAAGAGGTGGCTATTTACGTTTGTAGCTATCTCCAAAAAGATCAAATTTCCCTTTACGGGTTTCTTTCAAGCGAAGAAAGGGATCTTTTTGAAATTTTACTTTCAGTACGAGGTATAGGGCCTAAGATGGCCCTAAACTTACTGAGCGGTATGGAAATGGATGAACTAAAATCAGCCCTTATAAAAGGAGATAAAGAACGCATATGTAAGATCCCCGGCATCGGTCGTAAAACAGCAGAAAGGATGATCTTTGAGCTTAAGGATAAACTAATTGTCGAAAGATCAAAAACCCAAGCTCTGCACCCTCATTTTGAAGATGCTCTGTTTGCCTTAATGAAATTGGGATACACTAAAAAGGAAGCAAAAATGGCTTTACAAAGGGTAATAGAAGAAAAAGAAACCCTCTCCCTTGAAGAACTCCTTAAGGAGACATTAAAAAAACTATACGAGGGGGGAAAAAGTTGAAAAGATCGGTTCTCTTTCCTCTATCCTTTTTTATTTTAATAAACCTAATACCCAAAAACCTCCCCTCTCAAGATGCTCCCTATTATTTTTACTTAATAGGAACCTACAGCCTTTTCAAAGGAGATCCTCAAGCTGCCCTAAATTTTTACAAAAAAGCCCTCAACCTCGATCCAAAATCATCATTTTTGCGGTCAGAAATTGCTTCAGTTCTTCTTAAGTTACATAAGACGAAAGAAGCTTTATCCTATGCCAAAGAAGCAATTAAAATTGATACGAATAATATTAATGCTTTAAAAATTTTAGGGGAAATATATCTTAATCAAGGAAATACAAAGGAAGCAATTCCAATATACGAAAAAATTGCAGAACTTAAACCTAATGATTTGATGATTTTTGTCACACTAAGTTGGTTATATTTAGAAACAAAAGAGCTACAAAAAACAATAAGTACATTAAAAAGTTTCTTGGAAAGGAATCCAGATTCGATAATAGGCTTTTTTTATTTAGGAAAGTTACTTGTTGAAACTGGTAACTATGAGGAAGCTCTAAAGCAGTATCAAAAAGTAATTGAGTTTAATCCTAAGATATACAGTGTACTAATCGAAATGGCATACGTATATGAAATGATGGAAAATTATGATGAAGCCCTTAAAGTTTATCGTCGCATCCTTGAACAGGAACCTTTGAACATTGAGGTCCGTGAAAGGGTAGGTCAACTTTTGATAAAGCAAAACAAAATTGATGAAGCGCTTAACGAATATAAAATCCTCAAAAGTTTAGATTCGGAAAATTTACGCATTCGGACTGCTTTGGGGCTTCTTCTTTTTGAAAAGAAGCTTTACCGGGAAGCTGTGGAGGAATTGAGGTTTATACTCTCAAAAGGGAAGGAAGATCCCAAAATCCGCTTTTATTTGGCAGTAAGTCTAATAGAGGAGGGGAACCTGGATGAGGCTATCAAGCATATTGAGGCTTTACCTCCCGAAAACGAGCTTTATGCCGATGTGGCAAAATATCTTGTTTATTTTTTACAGAATAAGGGAGAAAAGGAGAGGGCATTAGAGATACTTGAAGAGGCTGTCTCTAAAAATCGAGATCCCGAGCTTAGGTATTTTCTCGCTCTTTTTTATGAAGAAAAGGGGCGAATAAGGGAGGCCATTCGCGTACTTGAAGACCTGCTTTTACAGGGGAATAAAAAGGTCGAGTATCTTTTCCGTTTGGGCGTGTTGTATGACAAACTGGGAGACAAGGAGAAGAGCATCGATTTAATGAAAAGTGTTCTAAGCCTCGATCCCAACCACGTGGAGGCCCTTAACTGGGTTGGTTATTCCTATGCTGAAGAGGGAGTTAACTTAGAGGAGGCCGAAGAGCTTATTAAGCGAGCCTTGTCTCTGCGTCCCGATGACGGTTATATAGTTGACAGTTTAGGGTGGGTCTATTTCAAAAAAGGGCTTTTTGAAGAGGCGTTGAAGTGGTTAAAAAGAGCATATGAACTAGTCCCCAACGATCCGGTAATCACCGAACATTTGGGAGATGTTTATTTTGCGTTAAAAAATTACGAGGAAGCCCTAAAACTTTACCAGAAGGCGCTTGAACTGAGTTCAAAAGAAGAAGACCGTAAAAGGTTAAAAGAAAAAATCAGGGCAATAAGCCGTGAAAAAGGGAAACCTCATAACCCTTGAGGGTATCGAAGGAAGCGGAAAGACCTTTCACACCAGGCTCCTTGGAAAATTCTTGATTCAGAAAGGATTTCCGGTCATATTAACTCATGAACCAGGGGCTACCCAAATCGGTAAGAAATTGCGAAGGCTTTTGCTTGGAGAGGATTTCTTCCAAGATCCTTTTACCGAACTTTGTCTTTTTTTAGCGGATAGAAGGGAACATTATCTTCAAATAATTAAAGGGGCCTTAGAAGAGAGGAAGATTATACTATGCGACCGGTTTGTGGATTCCACTTTAGCCTATCAAGGGTATGGAAGGGGAATAGATATGGAGTTAATCTTGAACCTAAACGAAAGGATTCTCGAGGGCACCTGGCCCAATCTGACGATTCTTCTCGATTGTCCAGTCGAAGAGGGCCTTAAAAGGACCAAAAAAAAGGATCGCATTTCAAAGGGAACCTTGGAGTTTCACGAAAAGGTGAGATATGGGTATCTTGAACTTTCGAAAAAGTATCCCGAAAGAATTAGGGTGGTAAAAAGTTTTGATCGTCCCAAATCTGAAGTTCAAGATGAAATAAGAAAAATAGTTCTGGGCTTTTTAGAAGGTGGTTAAAGAAGACATTTTGGGGCACAAGAGACAACTTCAGTTTTTGGAAAAAATTATAGAAAGAAAAAGGATACCTCATGCCCTTTTATTTGAAGGGCCAGAAGGCATAGGGAAGAAGAAGGTGGCCTTATGGTTTTTTAGCGCGTTAAATTGCGAAAGGGAAGAAGGAAAAGGCTGTAAGGAGTGTTCGAGTTGTTTAAAGATAGACCGCTTAACCCATCCTGATCTTTACCTCCTTGAACCTCAAGGTGATTCCATAAAAATAGAACAGATTAGAGAAGCCGAAAAATTTCTGCAATATAAACCTTTGGAGGTCAAATGGAAGGGACTACTTATAGAAGATGCCGATAAAATGACACTGGAAGCGGCAAATGCCTTTTTGAAGTCTTTGGAAGAACCTCCACCTTGGACTGTTATAATCCTTATAAACCAATCAAGTGATGCACTTCCTCCGACGGTGAGATCCAGGTGTCAAAGGATAAGGTTCTTCCCTCTCAATCCTAAAGAAACAGAGGAGATATTAAAGAAAATGGGGCTTAATAAGGCCTTTTTTGTCTCCGGAAGTCCAGGGCTTATCCTCAGATTCAGTAAGGAAGCCTTGGACCTTGAGGCCTTGCTTTTCAAAGTACAAAAAGGAGGAATAGAAGCTATTATTGAAATCGGTGAAGAAATAGGACGAGACCGTAATAAAGCTTTGACCCTTTTGAGGATGCTTCTTCCATACTTCAGAGAAAGAGGAAGGATCGAAAGCTTTTGGAAGATCCTTGAAATTTATCGTCTTTTGGAGGAATATGCCAATCCGAGGTTATGTGTGGAGACGGCTTTGCTAGAATTATTATCTTTGTAAAGGTGGATTAAGGGAGCTCCAAAGATGAAGGTGGTAAGGGCTCAACTTATAAGAAGGGGAACAACAGGCATCTTTAAAACACCCTTAGAAACATTAAAAAAGGGTGATTTCGTGTTGGTGGAGAATCCCTCTGGACCCGAGGTGGCACAAGTTCTCAGTTTCCCTTTCGAGTTGCCAACCATGTCTGAGAACCTTCCTTCTGTTTTGGGGTATGCCACCAAAAAGAACTTAAGGCAGATGGAAATTCTAAAAAGACGAGAAATTATTGCTTATAAGACCTGTCGGGAGTTAATAGAGATATTGAATTTGCCCATGAAACTGGTAGAGGTGCAATTTTTACAAAAAGAACAAAAGTTCGTGTTCTTTTTCACCTCTGAGGGGCGAGTGGATTTTAGGAGTTTAGTAAAAAAGCTCGCTTCTAAATTAAAATCCAAGATTGAGATGAGGCAAATAGGAGTAAGAGATGAAGCTAAATTACAAGGAGGAATAGGCCCTTGTGGGCGGGAGATTTGTTGCCGTACCTTTTTAAAAAGCTTCGATACGGTCACAATCCGCATGGCAAAGGAACAGAACTTGCCTTTAAATCCGGAAAAAATCTCAGGTTTATGTTCAAGACTTATGTGTTGTATCACCTTTGAAATGGATACCTATGTGGAAATGGCAGAAGAGCTACCAAAAATAGGGAAAAGGGTTCTTTCACCCTATGGAGAAGGAAAGGTATTAAGACAAAACATATTGCTTCGAACAATTACGATTGAACTTGATAATGGAAGCGTAGTCACTTTACCAATTGATCAGATAAAAGTTATGGAGGAAACAGAATGAAAAACACCTTCTACATTACCACCCCTATTTATTATGTGAACGATGTACCTCACATAGGGCATGCTTATACTACCATTGCCGCGGATGTGATGGCGCGGTACAAGCGTCTTTGTGGCTTTAAGACTTTTTTCCTTACCGGAACCGATGAACATGGGCAAAAAATTGAAAAGGCATCTAAAGAGTTAGGCCTTTCTCCTAAAGAGTTAGCCGATAAGGTGGTGGAGAGGTTTTTAAATTTGTGGAAAGTTTTAAATATCTCCTATGATGGTTTCATCCGAACTACTGAGACCAGGCATGAGAGGGCGGTTTTGGCCTTCTATCAGAGAATATGGGAAAAAGGTGACATTTATTTAGGAGAATATGAGGATTGGTATTGTGTGCCCTGTGAGAGCTTTTGGAACGAAAAAGAAGTCCTTGAGGGACCCCGGTGCCCTGAATGTGGCAGACCCGTTGAACGGCTTAAAGAAAAAAGCTATTTTTTCCGACTTTCCCGGTATCAAAACCGCCTTTTGGCCTTTTTTGAGGAACATCCCGATTTTGTGAAACCGAAATCCAGATATAATGAGGTTCTGAGCTTCATAAAAGGAGGGCTTAAGGACCTTTCCATATCTCGGATGACCTCACGGTGGGGGATACCACTGCCCAATGATCCAGAATGTGTACTTTATGTGTGGTTTGATGCTTTAGTCAATTATTTAAGCGGAATAGGGTATCCGGAGGATGGGTTTAAGGGGTTTTGGCCCGCTGATTGTCATTTGATAGGTAAGGATATCCTTCGGTTTCATGCCGTATATTGGCCAGCCTTTTTGATGTCAGCTGATCTACCTTTACCCAAGACCATCTTCGCTCACGGCTGGTGGACCGTCGATGGGCAAAAGATGAGTAAAAGCCTGGGCAATGTGGTGGACCCCTACGAGATCGCCCAAAATTATGGGGTTGACCAATTTCGTTTTTTCCTTTTAAGGGAGGTTCCCTTTGGACTTGATGGGGATTTCTCGAGAAAGTCCTTGATAAATCGGATAAATAGCGATTTGGCCAATGACTTTGGTAACTTGGTAAGCCGGATATTGAGCATGGTTAAAAAATACCTACAAGGAAAGACGCCTTCTCCAAGTGACGGGGGGGCATTGAGAAGTAAAGTGGAAGAGACCTTTTCTAATTATCAAAAAGAAATGGAGGACTTCTCCTTCCAAAGGGCGTTGATAACGGTATGGGAACTGGTAAGTGAGCTCAATAGATATGTGGACTATCAAGCGCCATGGAGCCTTTACAAAGCAGAACGGCATCGGGAGCTCGGAGAGGTCCTTTATAATTGCCTTGAAACCTTGAGGTTTTTGTGTTTAATGATATATCCCTTTATGCCTTCTTCGGCCGAAAATTTATGGGGTATGTTGGGATTTAAAAACCAACTTAAGGAAGTAAACCTTAATACCCAAGGAGGATGGGGAAAAACACCCGAAAACCAACAAATCGGTGAAGTTTATCACTTATTCCCAAGGGTGGAGGAGTAAGATGTTTTTAAACGAAATCATCCTTAGATCAACTCGTAATGTGGAATTCATCGATATCACCTCAAGAGTCCAAGAAGCTGTTTCCGCATCGGGTGTAAAGGAAGGAATATGTTTGGTTTACGTGCCTCATACGACTGCGGGCGTTACCATAAACGAAAATGCTGATCCGAGTGTGGTGGCGGACCTTATCGATAAGCTCTCGGAACTTGTGCCTCAGAGTTCCGCCTATAGGCATAGGGAGGGAAATGCTCCGGGGCATATAAAATCCACCCTAGTTGGCTGTTCGGTTTCAATCCCCGTAAGTGGGGGGAAACTCATGCTCGGTACTTGGCAAGGGGTTTTCTTTTGTGAGTTTGATGGTCCGAGAGAGAGAAGGGTGATTATCAGGGTGTTTTAAATGCTCTGGAAAAGGGTTCTGGATGAAATAGATGTTGAAGAGGCTTTAAATAAGTTCCGTAAAGCTCGGGTTCTGGTAATAGGTGATTTAATCCTTGACCACTTCGTGTGGGGTAAGGTCGAAAGGATCTCACCTGAAGCCCCGGTCCCGGTAGTAGAAGTCGAAAAGGAATCCAAATTGTTGGGAGGAGCGGCGAATGTGGCCCACAATATAAGGGCCTTAGGTGGTCAGGTGGAGCTTTGCGGGTTTATAGGGGACGATAAGGAAGGACAAGAGCTTTTGGAGATGCTTAAGGAAAAAGGGATCGGTCTGGAGGGAATATTGATAAACAATCACCGTCCTACCACCATAAAGACGAGGGTAATTGCCGGAGTTCAACAGATCGTAAGGTTTGACCGAGAAAAGCGTATACCCTTAACTTCCGAAGAGGAAGACCGGATTAAGGGCGTTTTAAAGAGGATATGGGGAGAAGTGGATTGTGTGTTGGTTTCCGACTATGGCAAAGGCGTTTTGACAAAGGGCATAATGGAGGAGATAAGGAACCTTAAAAGGAAAAGGGGAAAAAAGGTCATTGTGGATCCAAAGATCGGCAATTTTCACCTTTATAAAGAGATGACCATTATGAGCCCTAATACTCGAGAGGCTGAAGCTGCTGCAAATAGAACCATTTCAGACCTTGAGAGCTTGAGGACGGCAGGGCGTTTGATTATGAAGCGTTTTTCCCTTGAGGCTCTTCTAATAACCCGAGGAGAAGCGGGAATGGCCCTTTTTATGCCGAAAAGGCCCGTAGTTTTAATACCCACCGTGGCCAAAGAGGTATATGACGTAACGGGAGCAGGGGATACGGTTGCAGCGGTTCTTAGCCTTGCTCTTGCTTCGGGTTTTGATTACTTGGAAAGTGCGATTTTGTCAAATTGTGCTGCTGGGGTGGTGGTCGGAAAATTGGGAACAGCAGTAGTACATCCTTCGGAGCTTAGGCACGCCGTCCAACTATATCAAGAAGAATCCTTAACTCCTTCGACCTTAAAAGGATAGCAAGAGACAAAAATATAATTAAAGAACCAAAACACCCTATTATTAGAATAAAAAGATTATGAAAAGAGGTTCCCCCTTCAAGCCAGTTTCCGTAATTTTGAATCCACATCACAAATGGAATAACTCCTAAAGAAGCCAAAATAGTCTTTATGAGGGTAAAGAAGAGGGGCTTTTTTTCTATTCCGAGTTTTCGATGAAAAAGGAAAAACAAAATGAAAAAGTTCAATATGGCCGAACCTGAAGTGGCCAAAGCAAGGCCCGTGTGCTTAAGCGGTCCCACCAGAATCCAATCGCCAAAAAAGTTCAAAACCGAAGCTACCATGGCACTTCTTACTGGTATTCTTGTTTCCTTTTGAGCATAAAAGGCCCTTCCTAAAACGTGGATCCCCCCATAGGCCCATATGCTTATAGAATAAGCGAGTAAAGCGGAAGATGTTTTTACGGTCTCTTCTGGACCAAAGGAGCCGTGTTGAAATAAGACTGCCACAATGGGAAGCCCAAAAAAGATGAAAAAAAACGATATAGGGATGGTCAAAAATAAAATCCACCTGAGGCTTAAGTTCACTTCCTTTTTGAACTCATCTAATTTTCTCTCGCTTATTTTTTTGGAAAAATTAGGAAGAACCGCTACCCCCATCCCCACAGCAAAAAGGCCTATGGGAAGTTCAAAGATCCGGTCAGCATAATATAAATAAGAGACACTTCCATGGGGTAAAAAAGAAGCAAATATCCTATCTACGATTTGATTTATTTGAAAAACTGAAAGCCCTATGAGCATGGGCAACATCAATTTCCAAGTCTCTTTTGTGGCGGGATGTTTCAGATCAAAATCGGGTTTCAAGGAAAGTCCATTTTTGTGAAGAAAGGGCACCTGCAAAACCAGTTGTAATAATCCTCCTAAAAGAACCCCTATCCCTAAGGCCTTTATAGGAGGGTTGAAAAAAGAAGTAAGGAAAAGGGCGCTCAAAATAAGGGACAAATTGAGAAAGACCGGGGAAACGGCCGGAGCGAAGAAATGACCATGGGAGTTCAAAATACCCATGAAAAGGGCCACAAGGGAGATCATGAATAGATATGGGAAACATATACGGGTGAGACTTACGGTTAAATCGAAGACTTCTTTTCCCCTCCAACCGAACATCTGAAGTTTAACCAAAAGTGGAGAAAAAATTACCCCCAGAATCACAATGCCTAAGAGGATCAGTATGGTGGCCCCCAATAAGGACCTTAAGGCCTTTTTGGCCTCCTCCATGTTCCCTTTGAGATACCTCACATATACTGGCACAACCGCTACCCCAAGCGCCCCTTCTCCCATCAGACGTCTGAAAAAATTGGGAATAGCAAAAGCCACAAAGAAGGCATCGCTCATCATACTCGCCCCAAAAACCCAAGCGATCACAAAGTCCCTTATAAGACCACTTATGCGACTTAAAAGGGTTCCAAAAGCAAAAATTCCAGTTTGCTTTATCACCTTAGTGCTTTCATCCGTCATATCCAACTCCTACAAAATGTGATAACATAAAATTTAACGTGAAAATAGAAAGGACCTTTGTCGAATTCGACCTTTCCGGAAATAAAAGTTTACGGGAAGGAGCTATAGCTGTTGAATACCCTCTCACAATAGTGGTCAACGGCCAAAAGTGGGCTTCCCTTTACTGTTCACCTCAACACCTTGACGAATTAGCTGTCGGCTTCCTCGAATCCGAGGGCACGGTCGAAAAACTTGAAGAAATACTTGAAATTTCCGTCATTCCCAATTGCGTTTCCCTAAGGGTAAATAAAGCAGTCGCTCCCAAGGAGCTTATCATTACCTCAAGTGGAGGGAAATTTCCTCTAGAAGAAGAAAAAGACCTAAGGCCTTTAACCCTTGATAAAACCTTTCAAGGGAAGGCGATTTTAGAACTTGTTGAAGAATTTGAAAATGCCTCTTCCGTTTGGCAGTTGACCCATGGGGTTCACAGTGCAGCTTTATCGGACGGGTCTAAGCTTTTGGTCTTCAGGGAGGATCTTGGAAGGCATAACGCGGTGGATAAGGTTTATGGGCATTTTTTGATTCGAGGGCTTTCGGCCGAAGGTACGATTTTAATTTTAAGTGGCCGAATCTCATCGGAAATGGTCTTAAAGGCTTTAAGGCGCAAAAGCCCCCTCATCGTGTCTCTTGCCTCTCCTACTGATAAGGCCTTAAGTTTAGCTGAAAAAAAAGGAATAACGATAATCGGACAGGCCCGGGGAGGTAAGATGAAAATTTATACCTTTCCAAAAAGGGTCATTTAAACCTTAGGCCCGCAGGCTCGAACACAAAGACCACAGATGTATTGATTGAGATTGTACTTTTTCCTAAACTCTTTCAATTTTTCAAAACATTTCATATGGTCAAATTCGCTTACGTCATCCCCAATAGCCCCTACAGGACATACGCTCTTACAGGACTTACAGTCTCCGCATCTTGGGCCTTCATAAGGTTTATCGGGTTTTAATTCTAAGTCCGTGAGGATGGTAACAAGCCTTATTCTTGCTCCATATTGAGGGGTGATTAGCAAATTGTTTTTCCCCCTCCAACCAATACCCGCTAATTCGGCTATGCTCTTATGGTCTATGTGAGCCATTTGATTTTCCCAATCAACTATCTGGGAAGCTGCAATTGGAAGAGCCTTTCCTCCAAGCTTTTCTATAAGTTTTGAAACCCGGAAAGCTATCTGATCTAACACATAATTTGCCTGTCTGTAGTGATGAAGATAAAAAAGGGTAGGATGATCGATCAATTCCTCCATTACTCCTTTACATAAAGCTACACCCATTGAAACGGCATAAGGGAATCTGGAGGTTATATCCTCTTGAAGTTCAAGAACCTTAAGCTTTTTTACCTCCTTTAAATCAGCAACGCCGAAAAGATCGATTCCCCAGTTTACCGCTTCTTCTTTGAGTTTTTCGTAATTTATCTCACCTTTCATAGGCTTTTCTTCCTTTGAAAGTATAGTTTATCATTATTTTTATTAAATGATATTGATGGAGCAGAGGAGAAAATTATGAAAAGGGAAGAAGCCTTTCTTTTAGTTAAGGAACACATTAAAACGCCTAACCTCTTAAAACATGTTCTTGCCGTTGAAGCTTGTATGAGGGAATTGGCAAAAAGGCTTGGGGAAGATGTGGAGTTATGGGGCTTAGCTGGGCTTTTGCATGATTTGGATTACGAATATACCAAGGATAAACCCGAGGAACACGGTCTTGTATCTGCCAAGATGCTTGAGGGAAAAGTAAGGCCAGAAGTCATTGAGGCCATAAAGGCCCATTCTGATAAGTCCCCTCGTAACACTTCTTTGGCCAAGGCTCTTTATTCGGTTGATCCTCTGACGGGTTTAATTGTAGCCTCGGCTCTTATGCATCCTCAAAAAAGCCTAAAGACCTTGGATGTTCAGTTCGTGCTTAACCGTTTTAAGGAAAAGGGATTCGCTCGGGGGGCAAACCGTGAACAGATAAAGAGTTGCGAGGAACTCGGGTTAAACCTTGAGGAATTCATCAAGTTATGTCTTCAAGGCATGAGGGAAATAAGCGATCAATTGGGGTTATGATGGAAAAAGGATTACACCTGATAAGCCTTGGTTGTCCCAAAAATCAGGTGGACGCGGAAGTACTGATGGGCCTTCTTTTAAAGAGGGGCTTCCGATATGTGGAAAACCTTGAGGAAGCGGAGGTCATATTGGTAAACACCTGCGCTTTCCTTCAAGAGGCGGTAAAGGAAGCCATCGAGGTCATCTTGGAAATGTCTTCTAAAAAAAGACCTGAAGCCACCTTGGTGGTAAGTGGCTGCCTCCCAAAAAGATATAAGGATGAAATAGCAAGAGAACTACCTGAGGTTGACCTTTGGATAGGCCCAGGTGATATTCCTGATTTGCCCAGGCTTCTTGAAGAAAAGCGCAGAGGCTTTTTCGTAAGTAAAAGAGGATGGCTTTACGATCATACCCTCCCCCGAGTCCGTTTCAACAACCCTTTTATAGCCTACCTCAAGATAGCCGAAGGATGCCCTCATAGGTGTTCTTTCTGTACCATCCCTTTTATAAGGGGCAACTTAAAAAGCAGAACACCCGAGGACATTTTGGAGGAAGCGAAAAGGCTTATTGATGAAGGGGTTAAAGAGCTGATCCTTGTGGCTCAGGATTTGACCTCTTATGGAAGGGATCTTGGCCTAAAAGATGGCCTTTTTTATCTTCTGGAAAAATTATCAAACCTAAAAAAGGGAACCTGGATCAGACTTCTTTACCTTTATCCTCATCCGAAGTTCCTATCTAAAGAGTTACTTTCCCTTATAGTTTCAAGCGATACGGTGGTCTCTTACCTTGATTTACCCATCCAACACATTTCGGATAAAATCCTAAAACGGATGAATCGTAAAACCACCAAAAAAGACCTTTTAAATCTATTTGAAACCCTTTCCCATTATCCTCAACTTGCTCTAAGAGGAACAGTGATAGTAGGATTCCCGGGTGAAACCGACAAGGATTTTGAGGAACTTCTTTCGTTTATAAAAAAAGGATTTTTCCATTATCTTGGAGTTTTCAAGTTTTCACCTGAAGAGGGAACCCCTGCCTTAAATTTTCCTGATCAAGTAGAAGAAAAAGTAAAAGAAGAGCGTTATAAGGCTTTAATGGAATTACAGCAAGAATTTTCCCTTAAAAAGAACAAGTCCTTTTTGGGAAAACGGATTCCGGTCCTTGTGGAAGGAAGGTCGGCTCGGAAGGAGTTTTTGGGAAGGACGTATTTTCAAGCCCCGGAAATAGATGGTTTTTGTGTGATAAAGGACAAGGTTCCCTTTGGGGAGATCATTCAAGCAGAAGTAATAGAGGCTTATCCCTATGATTTGGTAGTAAAACCTCAAAAGGAGGGTTGAGATGGAAGAATTAGAAAAATTTCTAAAGCCGACCTCCGTGATAAATAGCGATCATCCTGAGGTAAAAACTTTCGCCTATGAAATTGCTGGGCGGTACAGTGATCCTCGTAAAAGGGCTGTAGAGATTTTTTACGCGGTAAGAGACCTCATATGGTATGACCCCTATACGCCCTTTTATAAACCCGAACATTATCGGGCAAGTGAGGTTTTGAGAAGAAAGAGGGCTTTCTGTATACCTAAGGCAGTGCTTTTATGCGCTTTGGCTCGGGCTCTTGAGATTCCTTCAAGGCTTTGTTTCTTTGATGTGAGGAACCATCTGGCCACAAAACAATTGATAGAGTTTATGGGTACAGATATTTTTGTGTTTCATGGGGTAACGGAATTTTTCTTGGATGGCAAATGGGTAAAGGCCACACCGGCCTTCAATAAAGAGTTATGCGAACTTCATCATGTTACTCCTGTGGAGTTCGATGGGAAAAACGATGCCATTTTTCAAGCCTTCAATTTAGAAAAGCGTAAGTTCATGGAGTACATCCATTTCCGAGGCACCTACGAGGACCTTCCCCTTGAGGAAATCGTTCAAGCTTTTAAAGAAACCTACGGAGAACAGAGGGTTAACGCTTGGATCCAATACTTCGAAAAAACCGGCAAACCCACCCTCCGCGACTTCACCAAAGAAGAAATATGGAAGGGTTATGAAACCTGAACTATTGCCCTCACTTCCTTTAATACCAAAACTCTAACGCCATAAGTTTCATAAATGTTTTCGGGAGTGAGGACTTCCTCTGGAGACCCCGCAGAAAATACCCTCCCCTCCTTTAACATCATCACTTTATCGGAAAACCTATAAGCTTGAGTCAAATCGTGAAGGACCATTACGATGGAGATCCCCTTCTTTTTGGCCAGATCCCTTATAAGGGTTAAAATCTCCATCTGAAAATAGGGATCAAGGTTTGCTGTGGGTTCATCTAAAAGGAGAATCTGGGGGTCATTTACCAAAGCCTTAGCTATCATGACCCTCTGAAGCTCCCCGCCACTTAACGTGATTAAGGGTCTTTCAGAAAGGTGTCGGATCTTCAGGTCTTCAAGCACAATTCTTGCCTTCTCAAAATCCATCTTCCCAGGAAGCCCCGTTATATAAGGACGTCTCCCCGCTAAAACGAAATCAAAAACGCTTAACTCGGTAATCCCACCAAGCCTTTGAGGCACATATCCTATGATTTTGGCTATCTCCTTTAAAGATAAAACCCCCAATTCCCTTCCATTCATATAAACTACCCCTCGTTTGGGCTTTATCATAAAATCCATAACTTTAAGAAGCGTCGTCTTCCCTGCCCCGTTTGGCCCAACTACGGAAAGGATCTCGCCCGGTTTTACCTCTAAATTTACCCCATCAAGGGCCTTAAACCCATTATACCTAACTTCAACTCCTTGCACTCTGAGCATGCCTCACCCCCAAAAGTAGATAAATCAAAACAGGAGCTCCTATTATGCTAGTCATAATCCCAACCGGGATAACCGTGGGACTTAAAAGGGTTCTTCCAAAAAGGTCAGAAAAAGCTAAAAGAAGCCCACCTATAAGGGCGGAAAAGGGGATGATCCTCCTGTTAGTCCACCCGAACATTAGTCGCGCCATCTGCCCGGCCACAAGACCTACAAACCCTATGATGCCCACAAAACAAACCACAACTGCCGTACCTAAAGCACAAAAAAGAAGCACCAAAAACCTACACTTCCCCACCTTTACTCCACTTGAGTGTGCCACCTCATCGCTCACTGAAATAAGATCGAGGTCAACTGCAAAATAAAGAAGAAGACCCACCAAAACCAAGGCCACAAGGCCCATTATCCCAACCTCAGCCCAACCAACCCTTCCCGTATCACCAAAAGTCCAAAATAAAATAGCCGCCACAACGATTTCGTTAAGAAAAATATATTGCAATAAAGAGAGAATAGCTTGGGTCAAAAAGGCTAAAGCTATCGAAACCAAAACAATAGCGTACACACTTAAACCAACTACCCTTGAAAGAGCAAGCACAAAAACCGTCTGTAAAAAAGCCCCCAAAAAGGCCATACCAGCCACCAAAAACGGATTGTGAAGCTTTATGGAAAACCTCTCAATCGTCCCTCCATAAAGCGCCATAAGAGCTAAAGCTGCTCCAAGCGTCGCAGCATGCTGAATCCCTAAAGTGAAAGGAGAAGCCAAAGGATTGCGCAAAACCGATTGCATAGCCGCCCCCGAAACCCCTAAGACTCCACCTACTGCTAAAGCGGTCAAAACTTTCTTAACCCTCATATCTAACAAAACCTTTTTAACATATGGATCATCAAGCTTCCCTAGAAGAAGAAAATAAATATCTTTCATCGAAACTTTATAACTCCCCAATAAAAGCGAAAGAACCACTACCGCTAAAATGCCAAAAATCAAAGATAAAGTTTTAACGTTTATTGACATTTGAACTCCATCTTCAAATTCACAAAACCAGGATAGGCTTTCAGAAACTTTTGATACAAAGGTTCTCCTAAGAAAATTTCAAAAATATCATTTGCTTTTTTGACGACATCGATGTCCTTAAATCTTTCAGGATAAAGTATTTTACCAAGGTAATACGCATCAGCTAAAGCAGTTGAGATATTTGTCCAGTAATAATTAAATGGCAAAACTCCGTAAATTTCTCCTTTCTTAAAAGCTTCAATTAAACAATATTTGCCAGGATCCTTCGAAAAATCCTGTTTAACCAAGTTGAGATTTCCCTCGTCTATAAATACTATTTGCGGTTGTTCCTTTAAGAAAATCTCAAAATCGAGATTTAGAAAACCCGCTGTTCGAGCATACTTGTCCGCAACAGAAGGCGTATTTAACCACATCAATGGAGGATAAGGGGATTGGGTCGCCGTAAAGGGTTGACTCCCTTTAAAAGAAACTGCTCCAACATAAACCTTGGGGTAAGTTTTAATGTCCTTTGTCCGTTTTGAAAGATCTGAAACATGTCCCTCCAACTGTTTGATGACCTCGTCTGCCCTTTCGTTCTTGTTAAGGGCAGAGCCCAACATTTTGAAGGTTTGCCTGAGCACCTCCATATCCACGTGCCCTGCAGGACCAAGGCTTATAACCATAACTGGTTTACCAGTTTCTTTTTGAAGCCTGTCAGGATCGTAAACTTCCGTAAGGACCGAAGACATGATTATGAGATCGGGGTTAGCTTTAACGATTAATTCGGGAACGGGTGGTTTCCCAGGACCTCCGGGGCCTATTATGGGAAGGGTCTTAATGGTTTCAAAATCCTTTGTCATGCTATAGTCTTTTCCTACCGCCTCCCATAATTTTTCGTTTTCCTCTATTCCACAAATCATATCCTGGGCCTTCAAGTAAAAAATGAGGCGCAAGGCTCCAGGTCCAACGGCAACAATTTTCTTCACCTCTTTAATCTCCACGCTTCTTCCAAGAAAATCCCTTACGACGGAAGCTGAAGCTCCTTCCAATATCAAAAGAAGCGGCAATAAAACCGTAATCAGCCTTCTCATTTATTCCCTCCTCTTTTTCCTTTAGCCTTTTCAAACCATCCGATTTGGGCTTCGGGGACGCTGTCCAATTCCACCGAATAGGGCTTTAAGTCAAGAATCGGCGTTCCATCAAAAGCGTCAAGCCCCATTACCTTCAACTTATTGCCCTTTCTTTCGAGGAGCTTCACCACCTGAAATCCTATGGGATTGGGTCTGTTGGGAGAACGAGTGGCGAACACACCGTGCTCTTCGTCATCGTGGGGCGTGGTGGTTATAAGGACATTCCTTTTGGCCCGGTCAAGCCAATAAAGAATTATTAAATGGCTGCAAGTCTCTATATCCTTTAAACCCGCTTCAAACTCCGGAAAAATCTCAAGTTCCACCACTTCTTGGGAGAATTTTCCCTGATGAGGCGCATCTCCCCTTTTAACGTAAGGGGATCGGATAAATCCTATTGGTTTAAGGGTTAATTCCATATAAAACCCCCTCCAAGCTCGTGACCACCTTTTCCACTTCAGGATGCTTAAGCTCTATTGGTCTTCCCAAAAGATGTGAGACCTTTATCTCTTCCAAATGGGGAAGGATCCCAAGGGGAAGAACTCCCTCTTCTTTAAGCCTTTGAAGGAAGATTTCTTTGGTATCCTTTTCCACCTTGTTCCCAACCACTAAAAATGGCTTTCCTGCTTCCTCGGTCATTCTTTTCGCCTTTCCAAGAAGCAGAAAGGACTCCAAAGCAGGTTCAGCCACATACAAGACCACATCCACTTCTGAAACTATTCCCCTTCCGAAATGTTCAACCCCTGCCTCCGTATCAATCAAAACCCACAAGTTTTCGCCCTTGAGACTTTTCAAAAAATCCCTTGCCAAAAACCCCATAGGACAAGCACATCCCTCAAGGGCATGTTCCTCCTTTCCAATCCTCAAGAAAGAAAGCCCATCTTTAACGGATATGACTTCGGAAGGAAGGGCATTTATGTCCAATCCCCTCTCAAAAAAGGACTCTCGAGCCCTTTCTCCTTCTCGTAGAACCTTTAAAAGTGCCTCCCTTACCCTATTTTTCCCTCCCAAAGCTTCCATTAAAGTACTTTGTGGGGGATCAATACCAAGCAATAGGGGAAGACCAAGGTTTGATTCATCAGCATCCGCTACAAGCACTTTCCCTTTTGAGAGAAAGGCTTTTGCAAGAAGAACCACCCATGTGCTTTTCCCACTTCCACCCCTTCCACATACTACAAGTTTCGCCATCTCACCCTCCTTACGAAATAAAAAAGCCACCTTCGGACTTCTGTCCTTAGGTGGCCTTCATGACCCCTTTCCCTTCCTTCGTGGAAGGCTTTTATAGATTACTCAATTAATAATCTCCTGTCAATCCTTTGTCCGGGTCCAGTGGTGCATGGGTATAAACATAGGTACCACCTTTTCAGGCTCTAATAGAAAGGGCTCATCGCTAAGATGATGAGGAATTTTACCTGATCCATGCCTAAAGGTGTCAGACATGTGGTTGTTTTGTTAACATTTATTTTTATTTTCCCGTAAAGGGCAACTTCAAGAAACACCCAAAAGTTTCAGCGGTAGCTCGTTTGTTTTGGACTGGAAGTTTCGAACCTCTCAAGAACCTTGAAAATTATCCCTGGGCTTTTGTGAGAAAACGAAGCATAAAACTATACAGAACTTTGTTTTTGGATTATATTTTGATCAAAATGGACAAGGAAAAACTAAAAATCGAAGTATATCTTGCCCCAACTTGTCCAAGTTGGCCTGAATTAGAGCAAAATCTTAGGACTGCGCTTGAATCCGAAGGAGTTTTGGCAGAAATTATCGTAGAAAAAATCTCTCCCGAAGAAGCCAAAAGGCGAAGTTTGAAAGGCTCTCCAACTCTCATAATAAACGGAGAAGAATTTCAACCCTTAGAAGAAGGGGATTGGGGCTGAAGGTTTTTTATAAATGAGCAAGGTTTGCTCACTAAAGTCCCAACCGTGAGTATGCTAAGAAATAAAATTAAAGAAATTTTAAAAAATCCAGAATAAAAGATCACCTTAAAAGGATTTATTCTTTTACGGTTATCAAGTATCCTGAAGGGCCTTCTTCAAGTGTGATTTTTCTTTTTAAGAAGTTTAGGATAACCCATAGATTCGTCTCAAGGTGTCCGGTTTTCTTTGAAATGGAAACCATCGAGGGGCCTTTGGCAAGCGCCAAATAGGGAAAAATCTGGTCAGCGGCGTATTGATCTAAGGCTGCTTCTCCCTCAAGTTCTTCCAAGAGCTTGGAAGCTGCTTCTTTTCCCACCTCTTCGGCCCTTTTTCCCTTTTCTCCAAGTGCATTTGATCCAAGAACGGAATTAGAACAGATGGCAAAAAGGTCGATCCCCGAACCCGTGGAGGGAGTATCTTCGTATTTTATCTTTACGTGGGCTTCGATGCCCTTTTTCCTCAGAACGGAAAGAGCTGCTTCTCTTTGTCTTTCAGCCACTCTTTTAGGTTGAAGATCTTTTGAGGCATGAGACAAACCTTTTATTGCCAAAATCTCTCCCCTTTTCTGGAGATCAATTCCATTAAGTTCTGAAGAATGAGCCTCAAAAAGGACTTCTCCCCCTCCTCGGGGATAATACCCTCTTCTTAAAAGCTCTATCTCCCCCTGATAGCCCATTTTTCTTAACAGAGGCAAAAGCACCTCTTTGAGGTATAAAATGGAAGGTGCCCATTTAACATCGGTTCCTCCTCGGATTCTCAACCTAAGCCGAGAGGGAACGCCGATGGAAACGATCATTATGCTCTGTAAAACCAGACCTATGGAACCGGCTGTTCCCACGTCAATCTCGAAACTTCCTCCTCTTAACTTACCTGGAAAAAGCACTATGCTTTCTGAGCCCTCCCGAACTCCCTCTGCTTCCCCTTGGGTTAACTTCAAAAGGGCTTTGATACCGGCCACATGCTGGGGTCTCAATCCGGGATTAGGCCTATTTTTCCTTATGTTCTCGATTTTACAAGGAACCCCCAAAAGAACCGAAAGGGCTGTTGCCGTACGTAAAATCTGACCCCCTCCCTCTCCATAAGACCCATCAATTACTATCATCGCCTGACCCTCAGGGACTCAAGAAAAGCCTCAAGCCTTAACTCAGTTCTCACATCCAAGGGACCGGGTCTGTCGCCTTCAAGGGTCAGAATGGGGATCTTCAATTCCTTTCTCAAGATGATGTCCTGCATCTGTCTGAAACAGAAGGATTGAACGTAATGAATGAGACCGTGGATCTCCCTTTTCTTTATCTCCCGTTTTATCTCCTCCAAACGGTAAAAGAAAGAATAGGGATAGGTGTAAAGAAGATATTGCTCCACGATGTCATCCGTATTAAAAGGCATACTGAATTGCCTTTGTATTTCATTGTAAACAACCCTTCCACCCATCGATTCTATCTTTTGATACAGATCACTAAATATGGGAGGAACCCCCACATATCCTAAGCGTAGTTCCTCTCGGAAGGGCTTTCTGGTTTTGGCTTTTTCGATAAATTCCTCCAGCTCCCTTTTAAAACCCTGAGGATCACCCTTCATGTCGCTTGTAGAGACCAAATACAAATGATCCTCATATC